>OOCQ01000160.1_pt1 | contig 60931 bp, 44 predicted proteins | sample 1671121 | NCBI WGS metagenome assembly OOCQ01 (sample SAMN06348124, study PRJEB24527) | human gut metagenome | biome: human gut; feature: ankylosing spondylitis patient; material: feces | host: Homo sapiens | place: China | collected 2015-10 | reverse complement strand
GCGACCCACGCATTACGAATGCGTTGCTCTACCAACTGAGCCATCATGGCTTTTCTCTTTTAGCGGATGCAAAGGTAATGAATTATTTCTAATTAATGAAATTATTTGCGAAAACTTTTCGTATCATTAACTATCATTAACAAAAGTGAGCCGGCCACCACTGGCCGGCTCCTATGGATAGATTAATAATGGCTTCCTCTGAAGCCGCATAAAAAATGTCCTTAATACAAGAGGAACTGATATTTTTATTTTCTATTACTCTTGAATGTAAGCTCGTCCTTCTTCGTACTCTTTCCGATGGTGATGGTGTCACCTGGCAGAAGGTTTCCTTCCATCAGGAGTGAACAAAGTCCGTCTTCTACGTAATTCTGGATGGCGCGCTTCAGCGGACGGGCACCAAACTGTACGTCATAACCCTTGGTTGCCACAAATTCCTTCGCCTTCTCGGTTATCTGGAAGTGGTAACCCTTTTCCTCCACACGTTTTACCAGTGTCTTCAGCTCCAAATCCACAATGCGCTTGATGGCTTGGATGTCGAGCTGGTCGAAGGTGATGATTTCATCGAAACGGTTCAGGAACTCTGGCGCAAACTGCTTTGACAGGCTCTTCTGAACTACGCTTCTTGCATATTCCTTATCCTTATCGGCAATGAGCGTACCTTCTCCGCTCAAACCGCCTGCGTTGAATCCCACGCCACGACCAAATTCCTTGAGCTGGCGGGTTCCTGCATTAGAAGTCATGATGATGATGGTGTTCTTGAAGTCGATCAGACGACCGTTACCATCGGTCAGTCTTCCTTCGTCGAGCACCTGGAGCAGCAGGTTAAACACCTGGCTACTGGCTTTCTCAATCTCGTCGAGCAATACGATGCAGTATGGCTTGCGGCGTACTTTCTCTGTCAGCTGTCCGCCCTCGTCGTAGCCTACGTATCCCGGAGGTGCACCGATGAGTCGGGCCGTGTTGTAGCCTTCAGCATACTCACTCATGTCGATACGGAAGAGGGCATCGGCAGAACCGAACACCTCTTCGGCAAGCTTCTTTGCAAGATAGGTTTTTCCTACACCGGTAGGACCTAGGAACATGAACACACCGATAGGGTGGTTCGGGTCGCGGAGGCCCATGCGGTTGCGCTGGATGGCTTTCACCACCTTGTCTATTGCATCGTCCTGGGCGATGACTTCTGCCTTAAGCGTATCAGCCATACTCTTGAGTCGCTTGCTTTCAGATTCCGCCATGCGCTGAGCCGGGATGCCCGTCATTCGGCTGATCACATCAGCAATATGATATTCCTCTACCACGATGCGATGACTAGGGTCTCCATGTTCCCACTTCTTACGAATCTTTTCGATTTTCTTCTCCTGATGGGTCTGAAGGTCGCGTAGGGTAGCTGCCATCTCGAAATTCTGGTAAGACACAGCCGTCTGTTTTCTCTCGATGATATCGTTGAGACATTTTTCAGCCTTAACCAGTTCGTCTGGAACGGTGGCAGAATTGATATGGATGTGAGAACCCACTTCGTCCATCACGTCGATAGCCTTGTCTGGGAAGTTGCGGTCGTTGATGTATCTGTCGCTCAACTTCACGCATGCCTCCAAAGCCTCGTCGGTGAAATATACGTTATGATGTTCCTCGTATTGTTCCTTGATGATATGCAGAATCTGCAGGGTGGCTTCTGCCGTAGTTGGTTCAACGATTACCTTCTGGAATCGTCTCTCCAGGGCACCATCTTTCTCAATACTCTTGCGGTACTCGTTAAGAGTGGTGGCTCCGATGCACTGCAGGGTGCCACGTGCCAGGGCTGGTTTCAGAATATTGGCAGCATCCATCGTACCCTCAGCGCTTCCAGTTCCTATCATCGTATGAATCTCATCAATGAAGAGGATGATGTCTTGATTCTTCTCCAATTCCTTGATTACGCCCTTGATGCGCTCCTCAAACTGACCTCTGAACTTGGTTCCGGCAACGAGTCCTGCCAGGTCGAGACTCACGATACGCTTGTTGAAGAAGAGCGAGCAGTGGTCGCCGCCCTGCTTGCTAAGCATCTGGGCAAGACCTTCGATGATGGCACTCTTACCTACGCCAGGTTCACCAATCAGAACAGGATTGTTCTTCTTGCGTCTGCCCAGGATTTCCATCACTCGGCAGATTTCCTGGTCTCTTCCCACCACAGGGTCGAGCTTGCCGTCTTTGGCAGCCTTGGTCAGGTCGTAGCCAAACTTGTCAAGGAATGGCGTATTCGACTTGGTGCTCTTTTTGCCACCGGTACCAATCACGTTAGGCTTGGTGTTGCCCATGGCGTTCGAGCCGTTGCCCCCGTTGTTAGCGTTAGCATTGCCGTTCGGGTGTTCATCGCTGAAGTCGAGCGGTTCCTCGTCCGGGTCCATCAAGTCGCCTGCCTGGTCCTGGAAGTCTAATTCGCCTTCAGCAATCATGCCGGCATCATGAACATCTTCGTTATCTTCAATATTTTCTGCATCTTGAAGATTGCCTTCAAAATCACCATCCAGGTCACCTTTAAAGTTACCATCCAGATTATCTTCCGGATTATCTTCGGTGCTTTCTTCGGCTTTTTGGGTTCGCTTATAGTTTTCCACTTCCTGGTTCAGCTTGTTGAGTCTGTCTTCAATCTCATTGCCATAACCGGAAATATAGTCGAAAAGTCTCTTATATGTTAATCCTTGGGTGATGAGCAGTTTGGCTGGGTCACACTGCTCGTTTTTCAGGATAGCAAGCAGCAGGTGGATAGGTTCCACCATGGCCGTGTAACCATCGCAGAGACGAGCCTCGATAAGCGAATCGCTGATTACCGCCGATGTCTCCTTGTTGTACTTCATCGGGGTGATACGCTTGGTCACATTAACATCCTGCTGTTCTTTTCGTTTCTCTGATAGATTCTCCATGTCCTTCTCCTGTGAGTCATAGAGTGTAGAACGTAAAACGTCTGCATTGATTCCGAAGTGGTCAAAAATATCGTTCACCTGCCTGTTGTTAGCGTGCAGTATTCCCAACATCAGGTGCTCAGTGTTCACCTGATTCCTCTGCGTACGGTGAGCTTCCTCGCCGCTAAAGCTAAGTACGTCGTTGATATGTTGAAATGGATTTTGCATGTCTATATGTTTAAATTACGTTGCAAAAGTACACATATTTTTGGTATTATGCAAGAGTTTCGGCAACTTTTTTACTCATTTAATGCACAATAAATGCTAAAATATCATTTTTTTGCGGTTTTAGGCATTTTATTTCGGTATTTTTTTGTACCTTTGCCGGTGGTTTTAAAAGCCGAAAACGGCTTAGAACGCAAAAAAATGCCCTTAAACGCGATTTTTCGCTTTGGGAAGGCGGGTGGTGAAACGCCGACGGAATCATCCTCTCCGGGGGATGCGGGGGCTATACAATCTTTTTCACTATATATAATTAAGGTATAAACATTATAATATAAGAAATGGACGAAAATCAGACAATGGATCATGATAGAATCATGAAGATTAACATTGAGGAGGAAATGAAGTCTAGCTACATCGACTATTCTATGTCGGTGATTGTGGCTCGTGCCCTCCCTGATGTGCGCGATGGATTCAAGCCTGTGCATCGCCGTATTCTTTACGGTATGCTCGGCATTGGAAACACCAGTGACAAACCTTATAAGAAATGCGCGCGCGTGGTTGGTGAGGTGCTTGGTAAGTATCACCCTCACGGCGACTCTTCTGTATATGGTGCCTTGGTTCGTATGGGTCAGGAATGGAACATGCGTTACACGCTGATCGACGGACAGGGTAACTTCGGTTCTGTGGATGGTGACTCTCCTGCTGCCATGCGTTATACTGAGTGCCGACTCTCGAAGATGGGTGAGCACATCATGGACGACCTCGACAAGGAGACGGTGGATATGATGAACAACTTCGACGACACCCTGCAGGAACCTTCCGTGATGCCTACCAAGATTCCTAACCTACTGGTTAACGGTGGTAACGGTATCGCTGTAGGTATGGCTACCAATATCCCTACCCACAACCTGGGCGAGGTGATTGACGGATGCTGCGCCTACATTGACAATCCAGACATCGATACAGATGGATTGATGCAATATATCCCAGCTCCTGACTTCCCTACAGGTGCCACCATCTATGGTCTTCAGGGCGTGAAGGACGCTTACGAAACGGGTAGAGGAAGAATCGTGGTGCGCGCTACTGCCGAAATCGAGACTGGCGAAAACCACGACAAGATTGTAATCACCGAGATTCCCTACGGTGTGAACAAGGAACAGCTCGTTATGGCCATCGCCGACCTTGCCAAGGAAGGCAAAGTAGATGGCATTGCCAATGTTAATGATGAGTCAGGCCGTCAGGGTATGCGCATCGTGGTAGATGTAAAGCGTGACGCCAATGCCAACGTTCTCTTGAACAAACTCTTCAAACTGACAGCCCTTCAGAGTTCATTCTCAGTGAATTGCATCGCCCTGGTTGGCGGTCGTCCACGCCTCTTGAGCTTGAAGGAATGCGTAAAGTACTTTGTAAACCATCGTCACGATGTTACTATCCGTCGTACACAGTTTGAACTGAAGAAGGCGCAGGAGCGTGCTCATATTCTCGAGGGTCTGATTATCGCCTGCGACAATATCGACGAGGTGGTTCACATCATCCGTGCCAGCAAGACTCCATCCGACGCTCAGCGCAACTTGGAGCAGCGTTTCGACCTGGATGAACTGCAGAGTAAGGCCATTGTGGATATGCGATTGAGCCAGCTCACAGGTCTTCGCCTGGAGCAGTTGCACAATGAATTCAACGAGTTGATGAAGACCATCGACTACTTGAACCAGATATTGAACGACCCTGAGCTTTGCAAGAAGGTAATGAAGGATGAGCTCAACGAGGTGAAGGAGAAGTATGGTGACGCGCGCCGCACCATGATTAAGCCAGACGACCACGAGTTCAACCCAGAGGATTTCTATCCAAACGATCCAGTGGTTATCACCGTGAGTCACTTGGGTTACATCAAGCGTACTCCATTGTCTGAATTCCGTGAGCAGGCTCGCGGCGGTGTTGGTGCCAAGGGTGCCCGCACTCGCGACAAGGACTTCACCGAGTATATCTATCCAGCCACCATGCACCAGACCATGCTGTTCTTCACCAAGAAGGGCCGTTGCTACTGGCTGAAGTGCTACGAGATTCCAGAGGGCGACCGCAACTCTAAGGGTCGTGCCATCCAGAACCTCCTCAACATAGAGAGCGATGACCAGGTGAATGCATTCCTCCGACTGAAGGGACTGAATGACACAGAGTTCATCAACAGCCACTATGTAGTCTTCGCTACCAAGAATGGTACTGTGAAGAAGACTTGCCTGGAGGCTTACTCCCGTCCACGTGCCAATGGTGTGATTGCCATCAATATCGTAGAAGGCGATGAGGTAGTAGATGTTCGCCTGACCAATGGTAACAACGAGCTGATTCTCGCCAACCGAAATGGTCGTGCCGTTCGCTTCAATGAGGACCAGATCCGCACCATGGGCCGTACCTCTACCGGTGTTCGCGGTATGCGCCTCGATGAAGGCGACGATGCTGTGGTAGGAATGATCGTAGTCAACGACCCAGAGCACGAGACCGTGATGGTAGTGAGCGAGCAGGGTTACGGCAAGCGTTCAGACGTGATTGACTACCGTGTAACCAACCGTGGCGGTAAGGGTGTGAAGACCCTTAACATCACCGAGAAGACCGGTCGCCTGGTAGCCATCAAGAACGTAACCGACGACAACGACCTGATGATCATCAACCAGAGTGGCATCGTGATTCGCCTTGCCGTGGCCGACTGCCGCGTAATGGGTCGTGCTACCCAGGGTGTTCGTCTCATCAACCTGTCGAAGAAGAACGATGTCATCGCCAGCGTATGCAAGGTAATGAGTTCTGAGCTTGAAGCTTCTGTAGAGGAAGAGAGCCGTTCTGCCTGGGCAAAGAAGAGCGAGGAGATAGAGAACGAAACAGTGGGCGCCAAGACTGCCGAAGCAGCAGCCGAGGCAGAAGCTGAGTTAGAGAATAATGAAGACGAGAGTGTTCAGGAGTAATATCCTGAACACTCGTTCACACCATATTCTGATATCATAAAATATTGAAGACGCGTAAAAAATCAATAACAACTTTTAAACTTTAAAGAGAAAATGAAAAAGTTAATCGTAGCTGCTATGATGGTACTAGGTGCCACAACAGCATTCGCAGGCGACAGCGATGCACTTAAAGCTGTCATGAAGGCTAAGACTTATGCTGAGGCAGAAGCATTGCTGAAGCAGAACTTAGGTCAGTTGGCTAATGATGCAGAGAAGGCTAAGGCTTACAACAAGCTCGTTGACCTCAGTATGAAGGCTTACAACGACCAGCAGAGCATCATGCAGACCAACCAGATTATGAAGAAGAATGATCCTATCGATGAGAATGCAATGAACGAGGGCGCATACAATGCGTTGCTCAATGCCGTTGAGTGCTACAAGTATGATCAGCTTCCTAATGCCAAGGGTAAGGTAGCTCCTAAGTTTGGTGGCAATGCCGCTCGTGTATGGTCAGCTCGTATTCAGCTCGTTAATGCAGGTCAGACTGCTGCTCAGAACAACAAGGCTGACGATGTTTTGAAGTATTGGGGTGCTTTCCTCGACACAGAGACAAATCCTCTCTTCGCCAGCATTGATGCTAAGCAGAAGGAAAGCGAGAAGGAGTACATCGGCCAGGTAGCTCTCTTTGCAGCACGCTATGCTTACCAGGCTAAGGATGGTGCTCGTTGCGAGAAGTATTGCGACATCGCCATGAAGAGCGAGAAGGAGGCTAAGGACGCTCTCAACCTCAAGCTCTATGTACTGAAGGATGGCTTGAAGACTCATGCAGACTCTTTGTCTTACATTAACAAGCTCAAGGATCTCTATGCTAAGGACGCAAACAACGAGGTTATCCTCGACGGTTTGAACTCTATGTATTCTTCTATGAGAATGCAGAAGGAGCAGGAGGCTCTTTTGGACGAAGTACTCGCTAAGAATCCTAACAGCTTTGTAGCACTGGCTAACAGAGGTATGATGTTCATCCAGAGGAACGATGCTGACAATGCTATCAAGAACTTGAAAAAGGCTCTTGATATTAAGCCAGACAACGTAACTGTAATGGTTTATCTGGGTGCTTGCTACAACAGCAAGGCTAGTGCATTGCAGGATCCTAACGGCCGCAAGGTAGTTTACAAGGAGGCTATCAAAGTACTTGACAAGGCAAAGGAGCTTGACCCAGAGAAGTCACAGGCTAACTGGGGTTATACTCGTTACCAGGCTTATTACGGCTACTATGGTCCAACAGCAGCTGAGACCAAGAAGGCTGAGGAGGAGAGCAAGTAATATTGTGGAACTCTTTTTGATATGATAGATATGCTCCGGGAAGAGTCAAACGACTTTTCTCGGAGCATTTTCTTTTTTATTTCGAACGAATCATGAAGCTAAAAGAATCATGAAGCTGAAACAGAATCATGAATAAGGGAATACTATATATCTTCGGGTTGGCGAGCGCAATAGTCTTGCTCTTCTTTGCCAACTTAGCATGGGGCAGCGTGAGCATCCCATGCCGCGAACTGCTGGCGATATTTTTCGGAGAACAGACCACGTCTTTCTTTAGAGACCAGCTAACCTCTTTCTTCGGACGCCAGGCTTCGCCTGATACAGAAACCTTCCGCTATATTGTCATGGAATCCCGACTTCCGCAAGCCATGATGGCTTTGCTTTCGGGTGCAGCTCTGGCTACAAGTGGTCTGCTGCTCCAGACGGCTTTTCGAAATCCCCTGGCAGGACCTGATATTTTCGGTATCAGCAGTGGTGCGGGATTGGCAGTAGCCATCGTGATGCTTGCCTCTGGCGGAAACTTCCTCTCCATTCTGCTTGCCGCATTTATTGGAGCCATGCTGGTATTGGCACTTATCACCCTTTTTTCAACCATTGTTCGCAGCAACACGGTGTTGCTCATCATCGGTCTGATGGTGGGTTATCTTGCCAGTAGCGCCATCTCGCTGCTGAATTTCTTCAGCACGGCTGAAGGCGTGAAATCTTATATGATTTGGGGTATGGGAAGTTTCGGCAATGTATCGATGGGCGAGGTGAGATGGTTCGTTCCCATTGCCATGCTCGGTTTGCTTTCGGCACTTCTGCTCATCAAGCCTCTCAATGCCATGCTTCTGGGCGAGCAATACGCTGAAAACCTGGGGTTTTCTATCAAGAAGCTTCGCATCGCCTTATTGCTAATAACAGGTTTGCTCACGGCAGTGGTCACCGCCTTCTGCGGTCCTATCGCCTTTATCGGTCTTGCCACTCCGCACATAGCCCGTCTTGTCATCGGCACCGAGAACCATCGTCGCCTGCTTCCTGTCACCATGCTTATGGGTTCCGTATTAGCCCTGCTCTGCAACCTGCTCTGCACATTGCCGGCAGATGGAGGCATTATCCCTCTCAATGCCGTAACCCCGCTTTTCGGCGCCCCCGTCATCATCTATGTATTAATTAAGAAAAGATAAAGCAAAAAAGTCGCCCTGTAAGAGCAAAAGCATCTCATTATTAATGCTTTTGCCTTTACAGGGCGACTTGAATTCTATGGATTTACAACATTAATTGGCTTTCCTTCTATGAAAGCCTTCACATTTTCTGCCACTTGCTTGTTCAGTCGCTTGCGAGCCTCAAAGGTGGCCCAGGCGATATGAGGAGTAAGATAGGCATTTGGTTCCGCAAACAATGGATTCTCCTTCGATGGAGGCTCCTGGGCCATTACGTCTGCACCGTAGGCACCAAGAGTTCCGGCATGGAGGGCGGCTGCAACTGCTTCCTCATCTACCAGCGGACCACGACCTGTATTAATCAGAATAGCTGTATCCTTCATCTTCTCAATGGCCTCGGCATTGATGAAATGATAAGTATCATCAGAAAGAGGACAATGCAAAGAAAGAATATCGCTTGTAGAAAGCAATACCTCCTTGCTCACCTTCTGAATCCACTCAGGCAGGACAGTGGATGGCTTGCTGGTGCAGGCACACACATCCATACCAAACTGGTGGGCAATGTTAGCCACCTTCATACCGATATTCCCCAATCCCATAATACTCAATGTCTTGCCGGCTAGTTCCATCAATGGGGTGTCCCAATAACAGAAATCCTTGTTGTATGCCCAGCGCTCGTTGCGATTCTCCTGGGTGTAATGCTCCACGCGGTTGGTAATGGCGAGAATCAGCGCAAAGGTCATCTGCGCCACACTATCCGTACTGTAAGCCGGAATATTGGTTACGATGATGCCCTGCTTCTTAGCCGCCTCAATATCCACCACATTAAAGCCCGTGGCCTGTATGCCGATATACTTCAAGTTTGGAAGCTGCGCCAGGGTCTCTGCATCCATCTGCACCTTATTCAATAAGATGATATCTGCATTCTTCGCACGCTCCACCTTTTCCTCGTCCGAGGTTCGTGGATAAACCACAACCTCGCCAAGCTGTTCCAGGAGATGGTAATCCAAATCGCCTGGGTTGGCAGCATAGCCGTCTAATATAACAATCTTCATCTTATATCTATCTGTTATATCGAATTATTAAATATCTTTATGACTTATATTATTCATTCATCAGATAGTTCTTGAACGAAGCGAAGTCCTTGGTCATTTGGATACTCTTCTTCTCGCCCTTCATGAACTCTGCAAGACGGGCTGGAATCTCGATGTCTGTGCCGAGAATGCTATCCACCTTCTCCTTGAACTTAGCTGGGTGAGCAGTCTCCAGGAACACACCTACCTCGCCTGGCTTCAACTGCTCCTTCAATGCCTGATAGCCACAAGCACCATGAGGGTCAAGTACATACTTGGTTTCATTGTAGCACTTCTTCATGGTGTTTGCAATCTGATCATCCTTATAGGTTGCACCACTGATGTAAGCAGCGATGGCATCGTGGTCTCCCTTGTAGAGGTCGTAGATACGGGCGAAGTTAGATGGATCACCCACATCCATGGCGTTGGCGATGGTCTGCTTGCTAGGCTGAGGATTGTACTTGCCAGTCTGTAGATACTCGTAGAAGATGTCGTTGGCGTTGTTGGCTGCGATGAAGCGGTGGATAGGCAGGCCCATCTCATGGCCGAAGAGACCGGCTGTGATGTTACCGAAGTTACCGCTAGGCACACAGATTACCAACTTGTCGGCCAAGCCCTTCTCCTTCATGCGGGCGTATGCATTGAAATAGTAGAATGCCTGAGGCAGGAAACGGGCCACATTGATAGAGTTGGCAGAAGTCAACTTCATGTGCTTGTTCAACTCCTCATCCATGAATGCAGACTTTACCAGAGCCTGGCAGTCGTCGAATACGCCATCCACCTCAAGGGCCGTGATGTTCTGACCCAGGGTAGTAAACTGGCTCTCCTGAATCTTGCTCACCTTGCCCTTTGGATAGAGCACGTAAACATGGATTCCCTCCACGCCGAGGAAACCATTGGCAACGGCAGAACCAGTATCACCCGATGTAGCCACGAGTACGTTCACTTCTTCCTTACCCTCCTGACGAACAAAATACTGAAGCAGACGGGCCATGAAACGAGCACCCACATCCTTGAAGGCGAGAGTCGGACCATGGAACAACTCCAGAGAGTAGATATTTGGCTCCACCTCAACCACTGGGCAGTCGAACGCCAGAGTATCATAAACTATCTTTTTCAGTGAATCAGCATCCACATCCTCGCCGAAGAAGGCATCTGCTACCTTATAGGCAATCTCCTGGAAGCTCAGCTTCTCGATGTTGTCGAAGAAGTCCTGTGGCAACTTCTTGATGATTTCAGGCATATAGAGACCACGGTCTTCTGCCAAACCTTTAACTACCGCCTTGTGCAAATCGGCGATTGGTGCTTTCTTATTTGTTGAATAATATTTCATTTTTTTACTTTGAACTTTGATTTTTGAACATTGAACTTTATGATTAGCCCCTTTTATTGAGAGAGGGGCCATCATTTATAAGTTTCTGATTTTAATTAATTGCCATAAAGGCGTTCATGAAGTCCTGCAACTGCAGCAAACCATAGCTGCCACTCACGCAACTCTCCTCATCATATTTCTCTACGCTATCCGGCTCGATGCCTGGATAATAGATAATGAAAGGCACCGGCTCCTTTACGTGGGTGCGAATCTCCACAGGAGTAGGGTGGTCGGGCAATACGGCGAAGCAGACTGGCTCATCCCAGGTACTTACCTCGTCGAAGATAGGCTTAATGAGGCGCTGGTCGAGATACTCAATGGTCTTGAGCTTCAACTCCAGGTCGCCATCGTGACCCGCCTCGTCGCTCGCCTCCACGTGAACATATACGAAATCATCGCCATCTTTCAAAGCCTGGATAGCCGCAGCCGCCTTGCCCTCGTAGTTGGTGTTGGCAAGACCTGTTGCACCCTCAACAATGATGTTGCGAAGCCCCGCATAATGGCCGATTCCACGAATCAGATCCACTGCAGAAATCACGGAACCCTTCTTAATCTGCGGATACATCTGCGAAAGGGTAAGCATGTGCGGACGGTAACCGCCGCCCCAAGGCCAGATAATGTTAGCCATGCGCTCGCCACGTTCCTTGCGTGCCACATTGAAAGGATGGTTCTCCAGAATCTCCTGACTCTTCAGAATCAGTTCGTTCAGAAGGTCGGCAGTCTGCTGCGCACTCATGCGATAGTCATCGCTCAGTGTGCCGCCATTCTCAGCCACATCCTCGGCAGGAGTCTTGTCGCTGTTGCCGGCAAGTAGAGCCGCATCAACGCCTTCCATCGGCTTCACGAGCAGCGGTTTCCATTCCTCGTTCGGATGATCGTGAGGAGGCGCACAATCCACATACTTGTTACCACCCTTGATGATAAGCAGATGGCGATACTGGATGCCCGTGATAAACTTCACGATGCCAGGATATTGGCTGGCGAGTTTCTCGTTCAGATATTTGATGAGTACATCAGCGTCCTCCGTCTCCAGGTTGCCGCCGTTGTGGGTTACGATGATGCCGTCGTTTACATTGATGATGTTGCAGCGCAGGGCGAAATCGTTCGGACTCATCTCATAACCGATGCTGGCAGCCTCTAGCGGTCCGCGTCCCTCATAAACCTCGTTCTGGTCGTAGCCCATAATCGAGCTGTTGGCAACCTCAGAACCTGGATGGAAACCATCAGGCACGGTAACGAGTCTTCCTGTCTTGCCCTTCTTGGCAAGCATATCCATATAAGGTTTGTTGGCGTACTGAAGCAAGGTCTTGCCACCCAGTCTTTCCACTGGATGGTCGGCCATGCCGTCGCCTAAAATAATAATATGCTTCATAATTGTTATCCTTTATTGATTGATGCGACTGAATTAGACGTTGGCGATACTCATGATGTTGGCGAATACACCGGCAGCAGTTACGCTGGCTCCGGCTCCGTAGCCCTGAATCATCATTGGGTACTCTTTGTAGCGCTCGGTGGTGAGCAATACGATGTTGTTGCTGCCCTCCAGGTTGTAGAACGGATGCTCCGGACCCACAGCCTGCAAGCCTACCGAAGTCTTGCCGCCATCGAGAGTGGCCACGAAGCGCCAGCGCTTGTGCTCCAGGGCGAGTGCCTTTCGCTTGGCCTCGAAATCAGCATCGAGTTTAGGAAGTTTCTTCCAGAATTCATCAATGCTTCCCTTGAAGAAATCATCTGGCACGAAGAGGTTCTTCTCTACATCCGATTGTTCTACGCGATAGCCTGCCTCACGGGAGAGGATTACGAGCTTGCGAATCACGTCCATACCGCTGAGGTCGATGCGTGGGTCTGGCTCACTATAGCCCTTCTCCTTAGCCAGCTTAACGGTTTCTGAGAATGGAACCACGCCCGAGATGGCGTTAAAGATAAAGTTGAGCGTACCCGAGAGAACAGCCTCAATCTTAAGGATTTTATCTCCAGAGTTACGCAGGTCGTTGATGGTTCCGATGATAGGCAGACCTGCACCTACGTTGGTCTCGAAGCGGAATACTACGCCACGCTGGATGGCTGTCTTCTTCAGCTTCTCGTAATTCTCATATTCGCTGGAAGCCGCAATCTTGTTGGCAGCAATAACACTCACGTTGTTTTCCAGCAGACTCTGATAGAGGGCGGCCACATCCTTGCTGGCTGTACAATCCACGAACACGCTGTTGAAGATGTTCATCGCAAGAATCGTATCGCGGAGCAACTCCGGACTGCTAGGAGCCGATTGCTTCAGTTCTTCCTGATAAGTCTCCAGGTTGAGTCCCTCTCGGTTGAAGATGGCATTCTTGGAAGAAGCAATGCCCACCACGTTCAGTTTCAACTTGCTGCGCTCCATCAGGTCGGCATACTGATTCTTGATCTGTTCGATGAGCTTACCGCCCACGGTACCTACACCGCAGATAAAGAGGTTGAGCACCTTATATTCTGAGAGGAAGAAGCTATCGTGCAACACGTTGAGCGACTTTCTCAGGAAATCACTCTTCACTACGAAAGAGATGTTGGTCTCAGAAGCACCCTGGGCGCAGGCAATGACGGAAATACCGCTACGGCCGAGTGTACCGAAGAGCTTACCGGCGATACCGGCAGCATGCTTCATGTTTTCGCCCACGATGGCGATGGTAGCCAGTCCGCACTCTGCGTGCATTGGGAACATGGCTCCATCGGCAATCTCGTTCTTGAACTCATTATTCAATACGCTCACAGCCTCTTCCACATCCTGCTCACGTACACCGATAGAGGTAGAGTTCTCTGAAGAAGCCTGAGAAACCATGAATACGGAGATACCCTCGTTAGCAAGAGCGGTGAAGATTCGGCGGTTCACACCAATCACACCCACCATGGAAAGACCGGTGACGGTGATGAGGGCGGTTCCGTTGATGGAAGAAATACCCTTGATAGGCTTCTGGTCGGCATCAATCTTGTTCTTGATGATGGTACCAGGGGCATCAGGATTGAAGGTATTCTTCACTCGGATAGGAATATTCTTGACGCAAACTGGGTAGATGGTAGGAGGGTAGATGACCTTTGCACCAAAGTTGCAAAGCTCCATCGCCTCAACGTAACTCAGTTCGTTGATAGTATAAGCTGATTTGATAACGCGTGGATCGGCAGTCATGAAGCCATCCACATCGGTCCAGATTTCGAGCACAGCGGCATCGAGAGCGGCAGCAATGATGGCTGCGGTGTAGTCGCTACCGCCACGACCCAGGTTGGTGGTACGCTCCGTATTTTTGTCGCGGCTAATGAAACCCGGTACGAGAGATATGCGAGGAAGCTCGGCAAAGTTTTCCTTTACCAGCTTGCAGGTCAGCTCACTGTCAAGAGTGTGCTTTCCCTTGCCGTTGATGCGCTCGGTCTTGATAAAATTGCGTGAATCAAACCATTTGGCACCACGAATCAGGGTGGCAACAATCTTCGAACTGAGTCTTTCTCCATAGCTCACGATGGCATCCTGAGTCTTCTCGCTGAGGTCGTGGATAAGATACACACCGAAGTAGATGCTCTTCAACTGCTCGAAGAGGGCATCAACTGCTTTAAAAAGGTTTTCTCTGTCTGTTGTGTCGGTGATAATCGTATCTATCATCTTGTGGTGGCGATCAACCATGGCGTCAAATTCGACTCTCCACTGTTCATCACCCTTGAGGGCAAGCTGAGATGTTTGCAAGAGTTTGTCCGTGATACCGCCAAGCGCGCTCACGACAACCACTACACTCTGTTTCTTAGCCTCATTTTCAACGATACGTTTTAAGCTGAGGATACTTTTTACGGAACCAACTGATGTTCCGCCGAATTTTAATACTTTCATACGTTATTGAATTTTACGTTGGTAATGTAATGACACCCCCGAAACGACCGAGGCCATGTCAAAACTTGAGGGCAAAAGTACGAAATTTCTATCAAACTGCCAAAGAAACAAACAAAAAAGTGGCAATTTGTAGATAAAAAACCTTCTTTTTCGTTTTTTCCCCCGTTGTATCATCCCTTATACCTTATTATATTATAGGAAATGAAGTTATGTAAGCAGGAAATAAGCAAAAATATCCCGAAAAGTTTGGAGGTTTCAGAGATTTTCCGTAATTTTGCGGATAGTTTTCAAATAGCATATAGCATATAGCATCAAAACGATTTAAGATATTAAAGAATAAAGATATAAAGAATGAAATATTTACTGTTTTCAGATATTCACGGCTGCTTGCCAGCCCTGGAAAAAGTGCTCGATTTCTTCGAGCAGGAAAAGTGTGACATGATGTGCATCATGGGCGACATCATCAACTATGGTCCCCGTAACCGCATTCCAGAGGGCATCGACCCTAAGGGTATTGTGGAGCGTCTGAATGCCCTGGCCGATAAGATTGTTGCCGTTCGTGGCAACTGTGATGCGGAGGTAGATCAGATGTTGCTCGATTTTCCTATCATGGAGACCTATGCTCTGCTGGTAGATAACGGCAAGCGCTATCTCTTGACTCATGGTCACGTATATAATAAGGAGAACATGCCTAAGGGACCATACGACTGCATGATCTACGGTCATTCTCATCTCTGGGAGTTGTCAAAGAACGAGAAGGGTCAGGGCATCGTGAACACAGGTAGCATCACCTTCCCTAAGGGTGGCAATCCGCCAACCTTCGCCACCTTGGAAGATGGCAAGTTTACCATGTATCAGCTTGACACCTTGGAGGTTTTGGCTACCATGACAGTTTAAATAGTTAACAGTTAATGGTTGACAGTTAACAGTTTAGAGTTCAAAGTTAACAGTTTAGAGTTCAAAGTAATTTAATTTATGATACAGGAATATCAGATTAGAATTCTGCCAGAACAGGCAGCCAACGAGGAAGGCATCAAGCACTATCTGGCCAAGGAGAAGGGACTGGATGTGAGAACCTTGAATCAGGTGCGTGTACTGAAACGCAGCATCGATGCCCGCCAGCGTACCATCTTCGTTAACCTGAAGGTGCGCGCCTATATCAACGAGTTTCCGCAGGACGACCAGTTTGTGCATACGGAATATCCGGACGTGAGTGCCAAGCCAAGAGTCATCGTAGTAGGAGAGGGCCCTGGCGGTCTTTTCGCTTCCCTGCGCCTCATCGAGCTGGGTCTTCGCCCTATCGTATTGGAGCGAGGCAAGGATGTGCGTGAACGCAAGAAAGACCTTTCCAACATCACAAAAACCCAGAAGGTGGATGGCGAAAGTAACTATTGCTTTGGCGAGGGCGGTGCCGGCGCTTACAGTGATGGCAAACTTTACACGCGCAGCAAGAAGCGTGGCAGCGTGGATAAGATATTGAACGTGTTCTGCCAGCATGGCGCCAACACGAATATCCTTGCCGATGCGCATCCGCATATCGGAACCGACAAGTTGCCTCGTGTCATCGAGAACATGCGCAATACGATTATTAATTGTGGCGGCGAAGTGCATTTCCAGACCAAGATGACCCAGCTGATCCTGGAAGGCGACCGGGTGATAGGCGTGGAGGCCATCAACCTGGTAACGGTTGCCGAGGAAACCTATCAGGGTCCGGTGATTCTCGCCACAGGTCACAGTGCCCGTGATGTCTATCGTTATTTGGCATCAAGTAAAATCGAGATAGAAGCCAAGGGCATCGCTGTGGGCGTGCGTCTGGAACATCCGTCTCTGCTCATCGACCAGATACAGTATCACAACAAGAACGGCAGGGGCAAATATCTGCCAGCAGCCGAGTATAGCTTTGTTACCCAGGTAGATGGCCGTGGCGTGTATAGTTTCTGCATGTGTCCTGGCGGCTTTGTGATTCCTGCGGCAACAGGGCCAGAGCAGCTGGTGGTAAACGGTATGAGTCCGAGTAATCGTGGCACAGCTTGGAGCAATTCGGGCATGGTGGTAGAGACACACCCTGAGGATGTAGTCCAGTTTGTCATCGACCATGGTGTTCCGGGGACAGATAGGGCAGATGCCTCTCAGCTCACTGCAGAGGATTTAGCGAAAGACCCATTGACGATGATGTATTTCCAGCAGATTGTGGAGAAACAGTGCTGGCAGCAGGGCAACATGAAGCAGACTGCACCTGCTCAGCGTATGGCCGACTTTGTGAACAACCGCTTGAGTTATGACTTGCCCAAGAGCAGTTATGCACCAGGCCTCATCAGCAGTCCGCTACATTTCTGGATGCCAGGTTTCGTATCCAAGCGCTTGCAGGAAGGTTTCAAGACCTTTGGCAAAAATGCGCATGGCTTCCTCACGAATGAAGCTACATTGATAGCCATGGAGACCAGAACGTCATCGCCGGTAAGAATAGTCCGTGACCGCGACACCCTTCAGCACGTGCGCATCCAGGGCCTGTTCCCATGCGGCGAAGGTGCCGGTTACGCAGGCGGCATTGTTTCTGCTGGTGTAGATGGCGAAAGATGTGCAGAAATGTGTGCAGAATATCTTGCATCCGCTACATTGTAGTAACCAGACGGATGTGAAAACTTAAGTTTACCCATAAACTTCAACTTACCCAATAAGGTTGCCAACCCCTCAAGGGGGAGCACTGGCAACCTTATTGTATAAATACCCTATTTACCATAATACGCCTTAGAAAATAAAAGTAGGGGTTCTGAAACGGCAGTTGAGACATCGGAAGTTGCAACCTGTACAGGACAGTTACAGACTACAGATTCCGGGATGGAATTCATTCAGCTGCCATATAATTCAAAATATTTATCTTAAAATTTGGTGATTTCATTTTTTTTTAGTACTTTTGCACTATTATTATAACAAACATGAATCTTCAAAATAAATATGTATCAAGAATATAACGATAATGACATCTATCAGGATGATATGAATTATTTCCCAGCTGAAGAATACAACTGGAGTCCTAATTTATTTGCCAAGCTAGTATCCTACTTGAATGAGTCTGTCTCACCGGATGTAATCAGATTAGGAGTTATTGCTGGAATAAGAAATTCAACATCCACTGAGGACGCACCTACCAATTGGGATAAGGTGGAAGCCATGCGCCGTTATGTGGATAGTGTTAACAGAGGATTGGGCTTACCGGAAGATGCGACACTCATGTCTCTTCTCCAATCAACCCAATGGACAGGTTATGGACTTTTCACAATGAGTTTTATCTCAGAAATGAATCTGGACTACCAAGGCATCTGCATGGATGAGCAAACTTCTCTTTCCTACCCAAGTATGGTATTTCTCATCGCATTAGTAAAGGGAATGAGCATGATTAATCTTAAAAAACCGTCTTCCACTGGCGAAAACGCTAAAACATATACATGTCTTGTTCCAAGCCAATTCTCAACATTTTCATACGCATCATTCCTCAATGTAGCCAATAATCGCCTTTTCAATAAAGAAGAAGTAACCCCACAGGATATAGAAGAACTTACCAGCCTTGCATTCAAGGCACGCTACTGGAAACAGGGAACCTCTTTGAAAGGTAAAGATAGCGAACTGTTTATCTATGTTCTTAAATGTATCATGTCAGACATCTTGGGACTCACGCTTGATGTTGATATGGAGTCTTTTTCCAATCAGGCTAAACAGGTCGAACTTATTGCAGCCACTCCAAAAGAGGTAACTCTTACAGAAAAGGAGCTATCTACCCAAAAGTTGACTGTTGCAAAAGCAGTGGAAATTATACTCACCAGATGCTCTCTCCCGCTTGAAAGGGAACAACTCCTCTCAGAAGTTCAGGAATTAAGACCTTCTACAAAAGAAGATACCTTCAATACCATGCTTTCAAAGCTTCATAAGGAAGAGGTTATCAACTTCTTTGAAGGTGGTTTAATTGGTGTCAAAGGAAAAAGCTATGGAAGGGGCTATAAGAAAGTTGATCGTTTTAAGAAAAAAAATAACGATTAGGGATATTCCCCTTCTGGTTTAGGGAAAATCCTTATCGTGGCTAAGACTTTTGTCGTACCTTTGCAGCAGAAAAAGAAAATAGAAGTAAAACTTTTAATAAAGATACGATTATGAAGAAGTTGATAATAGCACTTGTAGCAATGTTCTGCATGACATTTACTACAGCTTCGGCAATGAGTTATGAGCAAGCCCGCCAGCAGGCTTTGTTCCTTACTGACAAGATGGCTTACGAACTCAATCTGACAGACGATCAGTATGAGGCTGCCTACGAGATAAACTTGGATTACCTCATGGGCGTCAATTCTTACGATGATCTCTATGGACTCTACTGGCGCCAGCGTAACCTCGATTTAAGTTACATCCTCCTGGATTGGCAATATCGAAATTTCTGCGCGGCTAGCTATTTCTATCGTCCTCTTTATTGGGACGGAGGATATTTCCATTTCGGAATCTATGCACGCTATCCTCGTAGAGACTACTTCTTCTTCGGTCGCCCACATTTCTATACTGTATATTGCGGCGGACATAGCTGGAGAATGAATGGCGGAAGAAGTTGGTATCATGGACGCCAGTATGCCGCTCCTCGCCCTGGAAGCCGTGAACCTCATTTCGGAATGCGTGACAGTTTCAACCGTGGAGATTATGGACGTGGCAAGACTTTCGGAAATATGGATCGCCAGAGCAGCACTCGCACCACAGTGACTCGCGACCATCAGTTTGGCAATGTGAACCGTCAGAACAGTAGCGGATTCGGTAACAGCAATCGCCAGAATAATGGTTCTTTCGGTGGCTCAACCCGAAATGGTTTTGGAAGCGGCTTTACCAATAGCCGGTCAAACAATGGTGGCTTTACCCCTCGTTCTACTACACAGAGCAATGGTTCATTCGGAGGAAACCGTAGTGGTTCATTTGGAGGAAACCGTGGTGGTTCTTTCGGAGGCGGCAGCCGCTCTAACACCAGTGTTCGCAGCTCATTTGGAAGCGGAAGCGGCAATGGAGCCCGTTCATTCGGTGGCGGTTCTACTCGCAGCAATGGCGGAAACAACGGAGGAAGCCATTTTGGCGGCAGAAGATAATTTCTAGAAATTGATGCTCCTAGAAATAGATAGTTCTTGGAAAGATAAAGAATTCCAATTTAAAACCAAAAGTATATACCAAAAAAGAAGGGACATTCCATGAGATATGGATTGTCCCTTTAATTTTATCCTTATGCCATCTACTGAGCTGCAGGCTATTATATCAGGCTATTATATTCTAAAAAGATATTCGATAGAACTATATAGCTGATTAACTAGGATATAAATCACAAAATAGGGCGCTGCCTGTCGGATGCCATCCGACAGGGTCTCCCCTATGGCCTCTACCCCCATAAATCTGTTACTTACAACCCCGAAACTCAGACTCATCACTATAATGGCTAAACAGATGTATGGCAGAATGCTTCTGCTGAAACTGCTTGCCTCTATCCCACCCATCACGTTCAGCAAGATGGCATGAGGAACGATGGTGAGAAGAAGGATGACTGATAGAAACAAGACGAACTCTACCGAAACCAGTCGCAAGGCATTGCGATGGCGGTAAATGGTTCTGTCATAATGCAATATACCGCTTCCTTGCAGTGTACCCCAAGCGATGCTTATCAGCAGTAACCAGACTAGCCAGGGCGACTCCAGATTATCTGTGAACGAGCCGAAAAACCAGCGGATTCCTTCCGGGCTCAGCATCGAACGGGGAAATACATCGGGCATTGCTGCCGTGATGAGCCACGACAGCAAAACCAATATCACCTGCGCCAAAGCCAGCAGAAGCATGGCGTAAGCGCAAATCTTACTCTTCATCAGGCTGCAGATTATCGATATCGATGATTCTCAGCTCGCAGGCACGAACCACAAGGCGGGTGGCATTTACGCTCATGCCATTGTTGCCATCAGGAAAGAGCTTCTGTACCAATTCGTTCTGCCTTTTTTCCAGACTCTTTACGCCGAAAGGCATTCCGCGGAGATTGGTAATCTGCTCCTTCGTATAGCCCAAAGCCAGATGGCGCAGGAAACGCTCGTCATATTCATCTATCTCGTAGTTAACCAAAGCCTCCTGGCGCATCAGTTGGCTGCCCACGCTCTTCTTGAATCTATCAACAATCTTCTGGAGGATAGGCTGGTTGAACACCAGTTTCTTGCCGGCCATGCACGAAGCCACATCGCCACGGGTGAGCAGTTCCCCACTCTTCAGGATAATGCCGTCGCAGCCTGCATCGAGCACATCTACCCAGAGTTTCTCGTTCAATATCTCGCCGGTAAAGATAAGTACCTTCACATCAGGATACTGCTCCTTGGTGTTGCGGCAAATCTCAACACCCACAGTGGTGGAACCACCCAAGCCCAGATCGAGCAGTACGAGGTCTGGCTTCTGCTGCTTGATGAGTTTCCAATAAGCTATTTCGCTATCCGCCGTGCCGATAATCTCGGCTTCCGGAATGTCGTTCTTGAAGATTCCTTCCGTGCCCTTCAATTCCAACGGCACGTCTTCTACTATGATTACTTTAAAGTTTTCCATTATTTCATTATTACATTCTTTATTTATAATCTCTTGATTTGTATCTATTTATATATTTTTATCTATATCCATAATTTTTCTTGGCAATACCACATCTATCATCAGCTTGCCATCTTCCGAAGGCTTGGCCTGAATGCCGCAGCCACGAAGGTTGGTGGTCTCTCCTATTTCCCTTACTATCTGGCGAGCCACCAGATACTTCATGTCGCAGGTGAGCGGCGTGAAGAGATGCGAATGTTTCTCCTCATCATAAACCACATCTTGCAGGATATATTGGCAGGTAACGTAGATAGGCTTTCTATCTTCCTTGATACTGCAGGTATAGTTCTTCACGCCTCCCACAAGCAGGGTCTTGAGATAGTTCAGCAAATCCCGGTCGCACTTGATGGTGCCATCCACCTGCTGCATCGCCTGCGCGCTCAGCATGTTATAGATAGACTTGTAATAATCCACCAGTTCGTGAAGCGAAGTTACATCTTCGGGAGTGGTATCAATGAGCTGGCGGATGCGCGACGGATAGTACATCGTCTCGTGCTTGAGCGTAGAGAGACAGTTGTCGAGCACCGAGTTGGCGATGTGCAACTTATCGTTCTCGTATTCCGCACGATGCAGGTCATCTTCTGCCATCTCGATGTTCACTGCCTCGCTCTGGCGCATCTCGATGCTTTTTCTCAGCGCCATCCGAATCTGCTCTACCACTTCATTGAGTTGCGGGAAGAGTTGGGAGTTGCGTATTTTATCGGCATCCTGCGCATTCCAGAGTTGGCTGATGAGGTGCAGCTTTTTTTCCTCCTTCTCATCGCTCAGCAGCACCTTGTTGATGCCGTTGATTTTATCCACCGCATACCGATAGCGGAGGATATGACGATAGTAGAGCAAATAGTATGCCAGCGGCAACTGGAGCAGCAGGAGGATGAGCAGGACGATGGCCACCGCCTTGGAGTTTTCTGACACCTGCATGGTGCGCACGTAATCATCCAGCGCGTTGTCGGCACTCCGCTCTCGGAAGAGCTGGGTATAAACCTTATTGTTGCTTTCGTAGAGTTCCCACTTATGCAGCGCCAAAGCAGCTACGGCACTTTCGTTGCGGATATCGAGAATCACATCGTAATTGGTAAGCAATCCCTCGTGCAGCCACTGTATCTCTGCCGCCGTTCCCGTCTTGGGATGGCTCACCATCAGATATTTGCCATCTGGATGGATGGAGAGATAATAGCGATTGAGATAGGTTCTTGCGGAATCTGCCATATCCAGGGTTCGCTCATACTTTCCGTTGATGTTGCAGAAGTATGCACTGTCGGCATAGGCATCAGCCCGTTCCAGCAAATTGATGGTTCCTGCACTCGCTTTGGAAATCATCAATGCCAGTATCAGCACCAGCTGCATCCTGCGGATTCCGCAAGGCAGACGGAAGGAGAATGTGCTGCCTTTCCCCTCCTCGCTTTCTGCATGGATATCGCAGACGGAGAAGAGAGAGCTCATCTTCTTGTATTTATCGATGATGCCCTTGCAATTGAGCAGACCGAAGCCATGACCGCCCGTATAGGTGCGGTCGAAGACGTGGGCCAGGGTTGTTTCGTCCATGCCCTTGCCTGTATCGGCTATGGAAATCTCAACAAAGGCTTTATCCACCATCTTGGCGCTAACCTCCACTTGTCCACCGCTAGGTGTAAACTTGCGGGCGTTATCGGCAATGGTGTTGATCATGAAGAGAGTCAGGGTGCGGTCGGCCTTCACCACGGCATCGGTAGATTGCACCTTCAGGTTCACGCCGCGCATCTGGAAACTCATCTTGCCTTTGGCCACAATGTCGAAGAGTGGCTGCAGCGGGAAGCTTTCGATACGGAGGTTGATGGCTCCCTGGCGCATCTGAATCCAATCGGTGAGCACTGCATTGTATTGATTAATCTGGTCGGCCAATTCTGAGATATACTGGTATCTTTCCTGTAGGATTTCCTCAGATTCTCCGCCTTCCTTCAATCGTTCTACCTCGTGAATCATACGGTCGATAAACGGCGTGATGCTGTTCACCAGCGATACCTTGGCACGCTGTTCCAGGTTTCTGCGCCTGTTCTCGGAGATATGAAACTGCATCATGTCCCGGGCTTCATTCACTTCTTCATATCTCTCGGTTAAGGCATTGAAGGTCTGCTCATTATTACTCTCCCATTCATGCAATGGAAGAAGCAGATCCTCAACCGAATGATTCTTTGCCTTTCTTCGTTTCATGCGGTCGAAGAGATAAAGCAGGAAGACCACCAGAACGATGACGAAGATAACAGCCGCAATCATCGAGTTTAGCTGTACGGCATTTTCATCCAACTGGGCGGCACGTGCCTCCAACTGCTTGTCCTGTCTCGCCTGCTCCTGCAGGTCGAGGTAGATATTTCGGTTGTAATCACTTTGCGGTTTGTGGTCGATGGCGGAATACACCAGGCAGAGACGTTCCCGGATGGAAGCCACCAGGTCGGGTGCCTGACTGATGGCCTTGTTCTGTGTAAGCGCCTGGTTCAGGCAATTGCCGGCAGAATTATAATCCCTGATTTGCCAATAGCATTCTGCCAGGGTTCGGTAGGCACCAGCCGTTTGATATACGTCTCCATACTCCGAGAAGAGGTTCAATGCTCTCTGGGCGAAGTTGCCCGCCAGGAGTTCTGTAGGCATCTGTTCCACATTGAGATACTGGAAAGCCGGGAGATTGTTTTTCACCAGGAAATCCCGGCGCTCGGCATCCTGAATATGCTCGCTGATGGCTTGCAGGGCATTAGCCTGCCAGTAAGGATACGGATTGCTTCCGCTCGCCATCATATAGAGGCGGATGAGAAAGTCGAACTCAGTCTGATTGATTTCATTGACGGTGCCCTGCGTGATGGCTCCGCCCGACCCGTAGTTATAGAGATAGTTGAGATATTGTGCCGTATCCTGCTCCAGTTCGTCGGGATCCAGGTTGGCAAGTGCCCGCTGCATGGGGCGTTCCTGCTGTATATAATAAAAATAGGTGGCTTCCACGATGTCGAACTCGCTCTTGGCATAGATGGTGCGGCGGTGTTCACGGAGCGGCAGATTGTTCGCCTCCTCGCCTATTCTGCGCAGTCGGCGCATTGCCTTTTCGCGATAAGTGTAAAAGTCCTTGTTGCGGGCTTCACGCTGACAGATTCTCATGCTCTGAACGTCTGCAACAAGGAGTTCTATCTGGTTGTCGCTCCGGTCTTCCACCTTCTTCAGCCATTGCTTGGCAGCCCGATAATCCATCTTGGCAATCGCCACGAACGCCAGGTTGTTGCAAGCCTCTGCATAGCCAGCAGGATAGTCGTCAGCAAGAGCCAACGCTCTCGTTGCCAACACCTTAGTAGAATCAATATTACGATAGTGAAACGCATAAGAAAGGCTATTCAGCCTATCAACTTCGCCCTTATGCGACGGCGAACAGGCTGAAAAAACAAGCATCGCCACCATCATGCCGACGATGGCGATGCCATGAATATGATGAAATAATTTATGCAAAGGCATAAAGTTTATTTTCATGAAACATGTTTGAATCACATAGGGATGGTTACAGCGTTTTAGGCGCGAGCCTTAGCGATATAACCCAGAGCCTCCTGGCACTTAGCTGTGATAGCAGCCCAGTCGCCGGCAGCAACTGTCTCCTTAGGGAAGAGCTTAGAGCCCATACCTACGCAGAGAACACCTGCCTTGATCCATGGAGTAAGATTCTCCTCTGTTGGCTCCACTGCACCAGTTACCATGATGTTGCTCCAGCGCAAAGGTGCCATTACGTTCTTAACGAATGAAGGACCACCTACGTTACCTGCTGGGAATACCTTTGTTACATCGCAACCAGCAGCCTGTGCATTGTTGATTTCTGTAACAGAACCACAACCTGGAGAATATGGAACCAGGCGACGGTTGCAGACAGGAGCAATCTCTGGGTTGAAGTTAGGACCCACGATAAAGTTTGCACCCAACTGGAGGTACAAAGAAGCTGTACCAGCGTCAACCACTGTACCGGCGCCCAAGATCATCTCAGGGCAAGCCTTGTCAGCCCACTTAACCAATTCACCGAAGATTTCGTGAGCGAAATCACCACGGTTAGTAAACTCGAATACGCGAACACCACCCTCGTAGCAAGCCTTGATTACGTTCTTGCAGATTTCTACGTCCTTATTGAAGAATACAGGCACCATACCAGTCTCTTTCATAGCTGCCATGACCTGCATTTTGCTAAACTTTGCCATCTTTAAATTTTAATTAATAATTTATAGTTAAATTATCGCTGCACGCGACCATTAGCGTTACCGCCAGCAAGGCTCTCTACCTCGTCAGCAGATACCAGGTTGAAGTCGCCAGGAATAGTGTGCTTCAATGCAGAAGCAGCTACAGCGAACTCCAATGCCTCAGCCTGAGTTCCCTTGGTCAGGAGACCGTGGATCAAGCCGCCAGAGAAAGAGTCACCACCACCAACGCGGTCGATGATAGGGTTAATATCGTAGTGCTTGCTCTGGTAGAACTCCTTACCATCATAGATAAGCGCCTTCCAGCCATTGTGGGTAGCAGAAAGAGACTCACGGAGAGTAGAAACCACATACTTGAAGCCGAACTCCTTCATCATACCCTGGAAGATGCCATAGTAACCCTCAGCATCAGTCTTACCGCCTTCTACGTCAGCGTCTGGCTTGAAGCCCAAGCAAAGCTGAGCATCTTCCTCATTACCGATACATACGTCAACATACTGCATCAATGGGCGCATTACAGAGATAGCCTTCTCTGAAGTCCAGAGCTTCTTGCGGAAGTTGAGGTCAACAGATACAGTTACGCCATGACGCTTAGCAGCCTCACAAGCCAACTTAGTCAACTCAGCAGCCTTGTCGCTGATAGCAGGAGTAATACCGCTCCAGTGGAACCACTGAGCACCCTCCATAATCTTGTCGAAGTCGAAATCTGCAGCATCAGCCTCTGCGATAGCACTGTGTGCACGGTCGTAGATAACCTTTGATGGGCGCATAGAAGCACCAGTCTCTGCATAGTAAAGTCCCACACGGTCACCGCCACGAGCGATGAACTCTGTGTTTACGCCATAACGACGGAGAGCGTTTACAGCAATCTGACCGATCTCGTGCTTTGGCAACTTAGATACGAAGTAAGCCTCATGGCCATAGTTAGCCACGCTTACAGCTACGTTAGCCTCACCACCGCCAGGGATGATTCGGAATGATTCACTCTGAATGAAGCGATCGTTAGCCTCTGGAGACAAACGAAGCATAATCTCACCTAATGTTACAATTTTAGCCATTTTGATGTTTTAATTTTATTTGTTTTTATGTCTGTTATTGATTGACAAATTTTAAAGTAGTTGTCTTTTTTGCGCCGATTTTCGTTCGATAGATTATCGCTCAGCAGAGCCGTTTTTGTGCGATAGTTCATCGTTCAGCAGACAAATAACCATACATTGTCTTTTATCGTTGGCAAAAATAGCTATAATTTCTCGAATAACGAAATAAAATCGAGTTTTTTTTCACTTTTACCCCCATTTTTTTTGGTTTTCACCTCAAATTTGTATATTTCTTTCTTTTTTTAGCCTTTTTTGTGCAAAAAATCGGCTGTGCATTCGCACAATTCAAAAAAATGTTGTATATTTGTGCCCGAAAGTCGATGTGTGGTCGCACACAACCGATTTGAGAGTTAGTAAAATGCAAAAAGCACAGATTTCGCACACAATCATATAGGATGCAAAGCATCCATGCATATATAATAATGTACGCGTAATGAAGTGCTATGATTACAAACTTAAAAACAAATGGCCGAAAAAATCAGAATCAAGGATATCGCTGAGAGAGCTGGCGTATCCGTTGGTACAGTGGACAGAGTTCTACACAATCGCCCTAACGTGTCGAAACCGGCACGTGAGAAGGTGGAGAAAGCCCTCAAGGAGATGAATTACCAGCCAAACATGTACGCAAGTGCATTGGCTTACAACAAGGAGTACACCTTCTATCTCCTCCTCCCAAAGCACGAGTCTGAGGCTTATTGGGAAGAGATTGAGGAAGGTGCGAAGAAATGTGAAGACCAGCGCCGTGATTTCCACATCAACCTGGAGATTAAGTTCTACGAGCGCTCCAGCGAAGAGTCTTTCCGCGATGCTTCCCAGGAGATTCTGGAGGCCAAGCCGTCGGGAGTTGTCGTGGTACCGGCTTCGCTTGCCGTGACACGCGAGCTGACAGAGCAGTTGCATCATCTCAACATTCCGTTCATCCTGCTCGACTCCTACATGCCCGATCTGCGTCCGCTTTCGTTCTTCGGACAGGATTCGTTCTGCTCCGGTTTCTTTGCAGCCAAGATGCTCTGCATGATAGCCGGCGGAGAAAAGGAAGTGATGCTGATGCGCCAGACCAAGGATGGCCGTGTGGTGAGCAAGCAGCAGGACAACCGTGAGGTGGGATTCCGCCATTACATGCACGACCACTTTCCGCAGATGCAGATCCACACGCTCGATTTGCCGCTCAACGGCACCCGAGGCGAGTTTGTCAAGATGCTGGAGAATTACTTCAACGAGCATCCCGACACCCACCACTGCATCACCATGACATCCAAGGCGCATATCGTGGGCGACTATCTCCTGAAGTCAAACCGCCGCGACATCCAGATCATGGGCTATGATATGGTAGAGAAGAATGCCAAGTGCCTTCGCGAGGGAAGCATCTCCTTCCTCATCGCTCAGCACGCCTTCATGCAGGGCTATTACTGCGTAGATACCCTCTTCAGGGCCATCGTGCTGAAGAAGAAGGTTACTCCCGTGAACTACATGCCTATCGAGCTGCTGATGAAGGAGAACGTGGATTTCTATCGCAGAACTCAGATTTAGAAAGTAGAATAACATTATTATAAACAAAAACAAGACTACAAGAATGAAACTATCAAGCTTTATCAAGATTAACCCTGCTGATTCAGTAGTGGTTTGCTTGCGCCCTATGCAGAAGGGCGAGGCTATTGAGGTAGATGGCAAGGTCATCACTCTTTTGCAGGATACTCCTGCCGGTCACAAGGTGCTCATCAACGACGCTGCCGAAGGACAGGACATCATCAAGTACGGCTACCCTATCGGTCACGCCAAGAAAGACTTGAAGCAGGGCGAGTGGGTTAACGAGAACAATCTCAAGACCAATCTTGCCGGCACTTTGGAATATACCTACAATCCTGTGGAAGAGAAGCTGAACATCGCCGACGAGGGCAGAACCTTCAAGGGTTACGTGCGCAAGAACGGCGAAGTGGGAACACGTAACGAGGTTTGGGTGGTTCCAACCGTAGGTTGCGTTAACGGTGTTGCCGAGAAGCTCGTTGAGCTTCTGAAGCAGGAAACAGGCGGCGAGGGCATTGACGCCATCCACGCCTGGCACCACAACTTTGGTTGCTCACAGCTCTCGGGCGACCATGAGAACACCCGCAAGGTGTTGCGCGACATTTGTCTCCATCCTAACGCTGGTGCCGTGCTCGTACTCTCATTGGGCTGCGAGAACAACCAGCCAGACGATTTCATGGCAATGCTGGGCGATTACGACAAAGACCGCATCAAGCTGCTCGTTACCCAGAAGGTAGAAGGCGATGAAATTGAGGAAGGCATGAAAATCCTCCGCAATCTCTATGCCAAGGCCAAGGAAGATGAGCGCGAGGAGGTTTCTGTGAGCAAGCTCCGCGTGGGCTTGAAGTGTGGCGGATCTGACGGATTCAGCGGCATCACCGCCAACCCATTGGTGGGCGAGTTCTCTGATTGGCTCGTGGCACAGGGCGGTACAAGCATCCTCACCGAGGTGCCTGAGATGTTTGGTGCAGAAACAATCCTGATGAACCGTTGCGAGAACAAGGAGCTCTTCGATAAGACTGTTCACCTCATCAACGATTTCAAGGAGTACTTCCTGAGCCATGGCGAGCCTGTGGGCGAGAATCCTTCTCCAGGCAACAAGGCTGGCGGTATCTCTACCTTGGAGGATAAGGCACTCGGTTGCACCCAGAAGTGCGGTCGTGCTCCGGTGAGCGGCGTATTGCAGTATGGTGAGCGTCTGGAGACATCTGGCTTGAACCTCTTGTCTGCTCCAGGCAACGACCTCGTGGCAGCCACTGCCCTGGCATCTTCCGGTTGCCAGCTCGTACTCTTCACCACCGGTCGTGGAACCCCATTCGGCACCTTCGTTCCAACCATGAAGATTTCAACCAACAGTAATCTGGCTAAGAACAAGCCAAACTGGATTGACTTCAACGCAGGCGCCCTGGTAGAAGGCACCGACATGAAGGAGTTGGTAAAGCAGTTTATTGATAAGATTATTGCCGTAGCCAGTGGCGAGGAGGCTCGCAACGAGCGCAACGGCTATCGTGAAATTTCCATTTTCAAGAATGGAGTAACATTGTAAAAGTTCCTGGAATGGAGAAACATTGTAATTTTCCATTTCCTGGAATGGAGTAACATTGTTAAAAAGCAAGGAGTGAGAAGTCGGGAGCCGGGATTCAGAAAGAGAGTCCCGTTTCCCAGCTTCTCTCTTCTCATTAAAATAATGATGAGCAATCAGTCTCATAAAATGATTATGATTGAATAATGATGAGTAATAAGAAAGGTATGTTGGCATTATCGCCATTAATTTTGTTGATTGTCCTCATTGTGGCTTACACCCTCTATTCTGTGGATGCGAGTCATAAGGACACGAATCTGTCACTCACGGTGGCATTTATGATTGCCAGCATCTATGCAGTGGCCATCTCGGGCGGAATGCCCATCAAGAAGCGAGTAGATACCTACAGTCGCGGAGCCGGTGCCAACAACCTGATGCTCATGCTCTGGATTTACGTATTGGCAGGTGCTTTCGCAGCTTCTGCCAAGGCGATGGGAGCGGTAGATGCCACGGTGAATCTGGCTCTGAGTGCCCTGCCAGCCAGCATGATATTGCCGGGACTCTTCCTGGCAGCCTGTTTCATTTCCGTATCCATCGGAACAAGCGTAGGCACAGTAGTGGCCCTTGTTCCGATAGCTGCGGGCCTGGCGCACTCCATGGGGGTGAACGTGGGCATGATGACGGCTATCATCGTGGGTGGCGCTTACTTCGGCGACAACCTCTCGTTCATTTCCGACACCACGGTGGTGGCTACGCAGACCCAGAACTGCAAGATGAGCGATAAGTTCAGGGTCAACTCCCTCATTGTGGTTCCGGCAGCCGTCCTCGTGCTCGCCGTCTATGGCGTGATGGGCTTCGGCTTGCAGGCACCTACCCAGATTCCGGAGGTGGAATACATGAAGGTTATACCTTATATTATAGTACTCGTCACAGCCATTGCCGGCATGAACGTGATGGCGGTGCTCACCGTGGGCACCATCCTCTGCGGAGTCATCGGCATCGGAAGTCATCTCATGGGCTCTTCTGCCTCCTACGACCTCTTCGGCTGGTTCTCGGCAATGGGAAACGGCATCGTGGGCATGGGCGAACTGATTATCATCGCCATGATGGCGGGCGGAATGCTCGAAATCATCCGCGAGAACGGCGGCATCAACTATATCATCGATAAGATTACCGCCCACGTCAGCAGCAAGCGTGGTGCCGAACTCTCTATCGCAGCCCTGGTGTCGATGGTGAACATCTGCACCGCCAACAATACGGTGGCCATTCTCACCGTGGGCAACATATCGAAGAAGATAGGCGATAAGTTTGGCGTAGATAACCGCAAGGCGGCAAGTATCCTCGACACCTTCTCCTGCACCGTACAGGGCCTGATTCCTTACGGAGTGCAGATGCTTCTGGCGGCGGGACTCGCCAATCTCAGTCCGATGGATATCCTGCCCTATCTCTACTATCCGATGGCCATCGGCGTAGCAGCCCTCCTTGCCATCCTGCTGAGATATCCCAAGAGATACAGTTAAGAGAATTGGCTCCAGCCACCAACAGAATATAGAGACTGATAGGGCTAGAGTATGATAAGAAACAAGATAAATCAATTCATTTAAAACTTTAAAAACGATGGATTTTTTACAGAGGAACCTTTTTATCAAATTGCGTTCCGCCCACTTCGGCACAGAAGAGGAGATGGAACCCATGACTACATTCAAGCAAAAGAAAATTGCTCAGATGATGAAGAATCTCAATGCAGTTCCTGCGGGCGAAGTCCGCATGAACAATGGTTTCCTGAATCGACGTCTCGCCAACATCCAGGAAAATGAGCGTCATGCTATCGATACTTCCATCGAGACCCTGCACCTGCTGCGCATCATCGTGTCAAACATCAACGGCATTCTTGCCTACGGCATCAACCTGAGCGGCATCATCGAGATGGGCAACTACCTGCGAACCAAGGGCGACAAGGTAGATTTCGTAAAGCTCGACAAGTGGATCAGCAAGTTGCGCATCCAGCGCATGGCCCAGTTGCAGGGCAGCGTGCTCATCCTCTTCTTCGATTTCGAACAGGATGAGATTCCTTACGTGCGCCGTGTGGAGCGGGGTGCCTACAAGCTCACCCTGCGCTCGCTGTATTACAACGAGCAGGACATCCAGGACATCCAGCTCAACGAAACGCAGTCGGGCTTCGTGCACGTAACAGGCGGCACCATGCGCAAGAACCTGCGCCGAAGCATGAGATACCTGGAATATGCGCCCATCGAAACCATCAGCAACTTCTGCAATAACTTCTTCAAGTCGCTCTCCGAGATTGAGGAGTAGAGGTTTCGCCTGAAGATGATTCTTCGAGGAGTAGATGATGAAGAAGTTTATGATAATATAAAATATATAAAAAATAAGCCCCTAACGCTACGAATATCGCATGATTTTCGTACCTTTGCAGATATGAAACGAATTTTTATAACAATAATATCGACTATAATCACTCTTTGCAGTCACGCCCAGGTGCAATGCGAAGATACCTGTAGCCACGTGCATGGCATCGACATGAGCCATTATCAGGGAAAAGTGTTCTGGGAAACCATCGGCGACAACAGCAAGATGGCGTATGTTTATCTGAAGGCAACTGAAGGTGGAACCAATGTTGACAGCAGATACAAGCAGAATATCGACCTCGCCCACAGATACGGCATGAAGGTGGGATCCTACCACTTCTATCGTGCCCGCATCCCCCAGCAGACCCAGTTGGAGAACTTCAAGGCGCAATGCCGCCCGGGCGACCAGGATCTGCTCCCGATGATTGATGTGGAGACCAAGAGCGGTTTGCCAACCGAGGAGTTCTGCGACTCACTCTTCAAGTTCCTGCATCTCGTGGAGAAGGCCTATCGCCAGAAGCCGCTCGTCTATACCGGTGCCAATTTCTACGATAATTATCTGTTGGGCAAACTCGACGGCTACAAGCTGATGATTGCCCAATACAGCAAGCGTGAACCAGTGCTCCGTGATGGCAGAGATATCGAGATGTGGCAATACACCGGTAAGGGAAGGCTCAACGGCGTAAACGGATACGTGGATAAGAGCCGCTTCATGGGCAGACACAGATTGCGGGAAATCAGATTCAGACACAGATAATATAAGTAAATCAATAAACATTAAATAAAACTATGGCAATTATAAAATGTCCAGAATGTGGACGCCAAATCAGTGACAAAGCCCCTACTTGTCCTAACTGCGGTGTGGAAATCGCAGGTAAGATTATCAAATGCCCTCACTGTGGAGAGATTTATTTCAGCAGTCAGGAGATGTGTCCTAACTGTCATGAGATGGCTACGACAGGTCCTGGGGGTCCTGCTATGGTTGCATCGAATACTACGGTTGCATCGCAGAATACAATGGTCGCAGCACAGAATAACGCAGTTGCTTCGCAGAATGCTGCAGATTATGATGCATCCGGTGTGCCTGTCACTCCACCAACTCCTCCTACTCCACCTACCCCTCCGGTGCCTCCAGCAAGACCGGCGGCAGCTGGAAACAACGGAAACGGATATGGAAGATATAGTAACGGCGGCAACGGAAACAGCACCGAGGAAACCTCACAGCAGAAAGCAGAGAAGAAAAAGAGTGCCCGCAATATTCTGATTATCTCGCTGGTATTCTCTATCATCGTATGCGGCGTGTTGTATTATCTCTACGATAATGCCAACCGTGCCAAGGAGCAGGAAGCTTACGAATACGCCATGAAGAGCAGCGACCCGATGGTGCTGCAAAGCTATCTCGATACTTACAAGACTGCCGATGAGGCGCATCGCGATTCTATCATGGCGCACCTGGAGTTGCTCAAGAACATCGACCAGGATTGGACCAACGCCCTGGTAAGCGGGTCGAAGCAGGCCCTGGAGGAGTATTTGCAGAAATATCCAAACAGTCCTCATAAGCAGGAGGCATGGAACAAGATTGATTCCATCGACTGGAATGTGGCAAAGAATGCCGATACCGTTGAGGCTTACCAGGCTTACCTGGATGCTCATGCCGACGGTACGCACATCGAGGAGGCTGAGAATGCGATGAAGAAGGCGAAGAGCCGCGATTTGCAGCCAGAAGAGAAGCAGATGGTTAGCGGCTTGTTCCGCCAGTTCTTCCAGAGCATCAATTCTCATAATGCCGACGGACTTACTGCCACCTGCGAGGATATCCTCTCTTCTCTCTTGGGCAAGAGTTCTGCCACCAAGGCAGATGTGGTAACCTTTATGGATAAGCTCTATAAGGAGAATGTGGCCAACATGAACTGGCGAATCAACAATGATTACCAGATCAAGAAGCGAGAGGTGAGTGAGGAAGATTACGAGTATCAGGTGCAGTTCTCTGCCGTTCAGGACGTGGATCTTACCGATGGAACCAAGAAGCAGAACAACTTCAAGATCAATGCCGTGGTTTCACCAGCCGGCAAGGTTTCTTCTTTCAACATGACTCAGGTTACAACAGAATAGTTTATAGTTTACAATTTATAGGTTATATTTATAGGTTGTAACGTACAATGAATATAAAAAAGGGGTGTGGCTTTTTACAGTCACACCCTTTTTTATATCATTTTCCAAGAACGCAAGTCCGCTAGGCGTCCCGCCGGATTTGAAATCCGGCGTTAAAAAATGTCCTTACCTATTTAGGCTCTGCGGATTTGTAATCCGCAGCAAAGGAGTATGACCCCTCTATTTAAAATAGTATTGTTCCTTTTTCTGAGTCTGCTTTCCGAATTCTATGGCGTGATGCGGGCAGTGATGATAACAGGTGAAGCAGGTGAGGCAATCCTTGTGGTGCAACCATTCGGGATATTGGCCGTGACCGCCCTTGATATCGCCCACGGGACAAACGTTGGCGCAGATGCCACACTTCACACACTTGTCTTTCTCCACATGGAATCGCTTGTCGGTGATGAGCACGTTTTCGAAGAAACCGCCCACTACCTTGGTGAAGAACCATGGGATAGGCCCCTTAACCAATCTGCTTACGCCTTCCTTCCTATCGAAAATTTCCTCGCAAATCATGGCTAGCTCCTGAGCTGCTTTCGATTTCTTCCTGATTTCCTTCTCCTTGGGATCCACATCCATGAAGGGAAGCCCCACGTAGGATTCCGGCATAATGAGAGAGTAGGAGGAAGATACCTCCGTAATGCCCAAGGCTTGAAGCGATGGATTCTGAGAGATGACCTCGTTCAGGTTCTCGATGGTGAGCCCGATACTGTCGCCTGCCGTACAAACGCAGTAGGCGAAGGGACGGTTTCCGGCAGCATCCGATAAAGCCTTTCTTTCTGCTGAGGCCGAATTCTCGGCAGCATCCGAATCAACCCTTTGGACTTTCATTCTTCTGATAAACTCCCTTACCAGCTTGGGAACCCTCCAGCCGTGTACGGGGAAAACGAATCCGAGCCGCTCATTCTCTTTCAGAATAAACGGCTCGGCTAATGTATGGCTTGAATCATCAGCCCTCATGTAGGGAGCGATGGAAATCAAGTCTTCTTGAGTAGCCGACGCCAGTTTCGACGCCGCCCACTTGGTATTTCCTGTTCCTGAGAAATAAAATATCATGCTTATTTCTTTTCATTCATTACACCCTCAATGTAGATACGCGACATCTCTACATTACCATTGGTGCGAATGGTGATGCTCTTCTTGAAGTGGCCAGGGAACATGCCCCTGCCATTATAGGTTACACTGATCTGCCCCTTCTGACCAGGAGCAATAGGCTGCTTGGTGTAAGATGGAACCGTGCAACCGCAGCTGGCGATGGCCTGATTGATAACGAGAGGCTTGTTGCCCACGTTGGTGAAGGTGAATGTAGCCTTCTGGACTGGCGAAGTCTCCTCAAAGGTGCCGAAGTCGTGTACCACCTTCTCAAACTTAATCTCTGCCTGAGCAGAGGCGGATGTTACCATGGCTACAAGCATGGTCAGAGCCAATATGATTCTTTTCATTTTCATATCCTTTCTTATCTTTATATTTCTTTTATCTATTTGGATGCAAAATTACATATAAAGTTTAGTATATCGCCACTTTTTTACATTATTTATAAAATTAGTGGCGATATTTATTAAATCACAACGATATTTAGAGCTTGGCAAGAAATTGTCCCGTTAAACTCTCTCGGCATGCCATCACTTCTTCCGGGGTGCCCTCCACCACCAGGTTGCCGCCCTTGTCGCCGCCCTCAGGTCCCAGGTCGATGATGTAGTCGGCACATTTGATTACATCAAGATTGTGCTCGATGACCACCAGCGAATGACCCCTTTCTATCAGGGCATTGAAGGCGTGAAGCAGGCGCTTGATGTCGTGGAAGTGGAGACCCGTGGTCGGCTCGTCGAAGATGAAGAGCGTTGGCGACTGCTCCTCCTTGCTGATGAAATAAGCCAGTTTCACACGCTGGTTCTCACCGCCCGACAGCGTGCTCGAACTCTGGCCCAGCTTGATGTAACCCAGGCCCACATCCTGCAGCGGCTTCAGTCGGCTCACGATGGTGCGGCAGAAGTCGAAGTCGCCCTCGTGGTGCTGGTTCTTCTCGTCGCCGAAGAACTCGATGGCTTCGTTCACGGTCATGTTGAGCACATCGTTGATGTTCTTGCCGGCCACCATTACCTCCAGGATATCGTGCTTGAATCGCTGACCCTTGCACGCCTCGCATGTCAGCGTCAGGTCGGCCATAAACTGCATCTCGATGGTTACATAGCCCGCACCCTTGCATTCCTCGCATCTTCCGCCCTCGGTGTTGAAGGAGAAGTACTGCGGCGTGAAGCCCATCTGCTTGGCCAGCGGCTGGTTGGCAAAGAGACTTCTGATGGCATCGTATGCCTTCAGGTAGGTGGCAGGGTTGCTGCGGGTGCTCTTGCCGATAGGGTTCTGATCTACGAACTCCACGTGCTTCACGGCATCCACATCGCCCTCCATCTGCTGGAATTCGCCTGGAGCATCACACACCAGGTCGAGCTTTCGGCGCATGGCAGGGTAGAGGATGCCCTTGATGAGCGAACTCTTTCCCGATCCCGATACGCCTGTCACCACGGTGAACACGTTGAGCGGAATCTTCACGTCGATGCCGCGCAGATTGTTCATTCTGGCACCCTTGATTTCGATGAATCGGTTCCAGATGCGATGGCTCGATGGGCGGTCGATGGTTTCGTGGTGCGTGAGATACTGGATGGTGTGGCTCTCGGGATATTTCTCCAGCAGTACCTGCTGCTCGGCAGGGTCGGTGGTGGTATATTCCGAATGAGGACCGGCATATACCAGTCGGCCGCCCAGGCGTCCGGCATCCGGACCGATGTCTATCAGATAGTCGGCAGCCCGCATGATCTCCTCGTCGTGTTCTACCACTACCACGGTGTTGCCCAGTTCCTGCAACTCTCGCAATACCTTGATCAGTCGGTCGGTGTCACGGCTGTGGAGTCCGATGCTCGGCTCGTCCAGGATATACACGCTGCCCACCAGCGAGGACCCCAGGTTGGTGGTCAGGTTGATGCGCTGGCTTTCACCTCCAGAAAGGGTGTTGGATAATCGGTTGAGTGTAAGATAGCCCAGTCCCACATCCAGCAGGAATTGCAGACGATGTGTAATCTCGGTGAGCAGGCGCTTGGCTATTTCCTTTTCGTTATCCGATAGGTCCAGGTTCTTGAACCAGGCGCTGAGGTTCACAATCGACATATCCACCAGTTCGGTGATGCTCTTGCCTCCAATCTTCACGTAGTTCGCCTCCTTTTTGAGTCGGGTACCGTGACAGGTAGGGCACACGGTCTTGCCTCTGAATCGGCTCAGCATCACGCGGTATTGAATCTTATACTGGTTTTCCTTCACCATTCTGAAGAACTCGTCGATGCTCACACGGTCGTGCGGTTCACGGTCTTTTTCCGATGGCAATCCGTGCCAGAGCCAGTCTTTCTCCTGCTGCGTCAGTTCGTAGTACGGCTTGAAGATAGGGAAGTTGTAAGGTTCCGCCCGTCGTATGAATTCCTTGAGCCACATGCCCATTTTTTCTCCACGCCAGCACACCACGCAACCATCGTAGAGGCTCAGCGAAGTGTTAGGAATCACGAGTTTCTCGTCGATGCCTATAACGCTTCCGAAGCCTTCGCAGGTAGGGCAGGCTCCCAGTGGCGAATTGAAGGCAAACATATTGTCGGTAGGTTCCTCAAACTGCATGTCGTCGGCTTCGAATCGGGTGGAGAAGTCGTAGCAGATGTTGCTTGGCGGGAAGACGAGTCGGCAGGCGCCGTCGCCCTCGTAGAAGGCGGTTTCGGCAGAGTCGAAGAGACGGCTGATATCATCCTTCTCGTCGCTTACCGATGCTCGGTCGATGACGAGATAGATTTCCCGGTTCTGCTCTTTCAGCATCTGGGTGAGTTCTTCACCGCTTGCATCCAGAAGCTCCTTATCTTCAGCTTCCAGGAAATCTTCTATTCTGAAGAATTCTCCCTTCTGCATGATTCGGGCATAGCCCTCCTGCATGTACATCTCCAGCTGCTCTCTGAGGTTGCGGCCTTCGATGACATGGATGGGGGCGAGGATTACGAATCGGGTACCCTTGGAATATTGTTGGGTGCAAGCCAGGACATCCTCCGTGGTATGTCGCTTCACCTCCTGTCCGCTGATAGGCGAATAGGTTTTTCCGATGCGTGCGAAGAGCAGTCGCAGGTATTCGTAAATTTCTGTGCTGGTGCCCACGGTAGAGCGGGGGTTGCGTGCAATCACCTTCTGTTCGATGGCGATGGCAGGGGGTAATCCCTTGATGAAATCACACTCAGGCTTGGTCATTCTTCCCAAGAACTGACGGGCGTAGGATGACAGCGACTCCACGTAGCGGCGCTGGCCCTCGGCGTATAGGGTATCGAAAGCCAGAGAAGATTTTCCCGACCCGGAGACTCCTGTAATGGCAACGAATTTGCCCTGTGGAATCTTCACGTCGATATTCTTCAGGTTGTTTGCTCTCGCCCCTTTTATTTCTATATATTTATCTTTTGGCATTTTCTTTATTCTTCTTTTAAGATTAAGGCTTGGGGGGACAAGCGATGGAATCGCTTGGAACGGGGGCGGAAGGGGGAAAGGCTCCTTTTACCTTTTTTTCTTTATTCCTTTCCTTTTCCCTTTTTTCCCCCTTTTCCTTTCCCTTATTCGTGGTGATACGGCTCCCCTTTTATAATGGTGCATGCGCGATAGAGCGCTTCGGTGAAGATGAGCCTCACCATCTGGTGGGAGAACGTCATCTTTGAGAGCGAAATCTTCTCGTTGGCGCGGTCGTAAACCGCCTGCGAGAAGCCGTAGGGGCCGCCAATCACGAATACGAGTCTTCGGGCAGTGGCCTGCTTGCGCTCTATCCACTTGGCAAACTCGATGCTGCGGAACTCCTGTCCGTGTTCATCCATCAGCACCACGGTATCCGAAGGCTGAATCTGCTTCAGAATCAGTTCCCCCTCCCGTTCCTTCTGCTGCTGTTCGCTGAGGCTCTTGGTATTCTTGAGCTCCGGGATGGTGGTGATGTTGAAGGGCATGTAGTGGGTGATGCGCTCGGCATAATCCTTGATGCCCGCCACGAAATGCTTGTTCACGGTCTTTCCGACCAATATCAATTCTGTCTTCATTTCCTAAATCGTATCCTCCTTAATTATCGCATTAACTTTAAATGGTAAGGTTTAAACTCTTAACAGTAAGCTCTAAGCAGTGAGCTTTAAACTCTTAGCTTTAAACTCTTAGCTTTAAGCTCTTAACTCTTATAGTATCCTTTCTTTTCCAGTTTCGGGTTCTTCGGGAACCAGCCTTTCTCGCATCGATGCTTCTGCTCGAAAAGCTCGCCGATGCTCCATAGGCACGAGGCACCCAGCACGCCCAGCAGTGCCGAGCAGAGCACGTTGGCAACCAGGAAGGCTGCACCCACACTGATGATTCCACACACCAGAAACACCCACCAGTAGCGGGTGCCCATATAATACTCAACCTTGATAACGATAGGGTGGAAGAGCCCTATTATTAAAAAGGTGGAAACGGCGATGATCACGCCCGTATAATATAATTCCATAAGCCTTTTTTAATTTCATTTCTTTTTCAATGTGCAAAAATACAAAAAAAACTCCAATCTTGTTTGGTTTCTCAAATATTTTATTTATCTTTGTACGCAAAAAGAGAAATATTGTGCTGTTTTCGGGCACAACCCTCTGATTGAACTTTAATTAATAACAAAATAGAATCAACTATGGCTAATAACGCAGAATTGATTAAGCAGTGTGAAGAAAGAGCACAGCAGTGGCTCACACCTGCATTCGACGAAGAAACTCGTAAAGAAGTTAAGGCAATGCTCGAGGCTGAGGATAAGTCAGCACTCGTTGATGCCTTCTATCAGAACTTGGAGTTCGGTACTGGTGGTTTGCGCGGCATCATGGGCGCAGGTACCAACCGCATGAACAAGTATATCGTTGGTATGGCTACCCAGGGCTTTGCTAACTACATCCTCAAGGCTTTCCCAGGCGAGGAGAACCTTTCTGTAGTGGTAGGTCACGACTGCCGTAACAACTCCCGTCTCTTCGCAGAGACCGTTGCTGCCATCTTCTCTGCCAATGGCATCAAGGCTTATCTCTTCGAGAGCCTCCGTCCTACACCAGAGATTTCTTTCGCTATCCGCGAGCTCGGTGCCAAGGCTGGTGTCAACGTAACAGCTTCTCACAACCCTAAGGAGTACAACGGTTACAAGGCTTACTGGAGCGATGGTGCTCAGGTTCTGGCTCCACACGATACGGGTATCATCGAGGAGGTGAACAAGGTTACTATCGACCAGGTGAAGTTCGAGGCTAACTGGGATTTGATCAAGATTATCGGTGGTGAGATGGATTACGACTACATGACAGCCGTTCACTCTGCCATGATCGACCAGGATGTTATCAACCGTCAGAAGGACCTCAACATCGTTTACTCAGCCATGCACGGCACAGGTCGCGTCATCGTTCCTCTCTGCCTGCGTTCTTGGGGCTTCCAGAACATCAATGTAGTGCCTGAGCAGATGGTTGTAGATGGCAACTTCCCAACAGTGGTTTCTCCTAACCCGGAGAATGCTGAGGCTATGACCCTCGGTATGAAGCTCGGTACCAAGTTGAACGCTGACCTTGTGGTAGCTACCGACCCAGACGCTGACCGTCTTGCCATCGTTTGCCGCGACGACAAGGGTGAGTGGATGATCATCAATGGTAACCAGACAGCCATGATGTTCTGCTACTACATCATCGAGAACAAGAAGAAGTTGGGCAAGTTGAAGCCAACAGACTTCCTCGTTAAGACCATCGTAACAACAGAGGTTATCGCTGAGATTGCCAAGAAGAACAACGTAGAGTTGCGCGACTGCTACACTGGTTTCAAGTGGATTGCACGCGAGATTGCTATCTCTGAGGGCAAGCAGCAGTACATCGGTGGCGGTGAGGAGAGCTTCGGCTTCTTGCCATACGATAAGGTACGCGATAAGGATGCTCCTGCTTCTATCTGTCTGATTTGCGAGATTGCAGCCTGGGCTAAGGATCAGGGCAAGACTCTCTACGATCTCTTGATGCAGATTTACGCAGAGTATGGCTTCAGCAAGGAGTTCACTGTTAACGTGGTTCGCCCAGGTAAGACTGGTGCTGACGAGATTAAGCAGATGATGGCAGACTTCCGTGCCAACCCTCCACAGGAGTTGGGTGGCAGCAAGGTGGTTACCTGGAAGGACTACCAGTCTTTGGAGGCTAAGCATGCTGACGGCAGCGTAGAGAAGCTCGTTATGCCTGCTACAAGCAACGTGCTCCAGTGGTTCTGCGATGACAACACCAAGGTGAGTGTCCGTCCATCAGGTACAGAGCCTAAGATTAAGTTCTATATTGAAGTAAAGGATCCTTCATTCAAGTGCGCTGGCTGCTACAACCGCTGCACAGCTGCCGCAATGGATAAGATTGAGGCCATCAAGAAGAGCTTGAAGCTGGATTAAAAGATATTTTTTGGGTGCATTATTAGGGGACATGATAATGCGCATTTTTTCGGCGAGGGGTCATCCTGACCTCTCGCCATTTTGATTTATAAAATTTTAGTTCATGAATAGGAAAAGAAAGAAGATCATCGGTTTGGGACTCTTGCTCCTGCTTGCACCTTCTGCCGGCTACGCCCAGGGCTATAGCTGCGGAAACGTGGGGCTGTTCTGCTCGCCCGATACTCTGCGGGGAGCACAGATAGGTGCCTTCTCCAGCGTGGTTTACAAGCAGATGAGGGGACTGAGCCTGGCTGGTGTCATCAACTCCGTGGGCGATGATATGCGGGGCGTGCAAATCTCGGGCGTATCCAATGTGGTGAAGGGAGGCAACGGCGTGCAGCTGTCTTTATTCAATAATATATCCTCCTCGCCATTCCGTGGCGTGCAGCTCAGCGGACTCTCTAATGTCTCCATGGGCATGAAGAGGGGACTGCAGATTGCTTCCGCCAACGTAAGTTCCTCGTATATGCGCGGTTTGCAGGTGGGCGGATACAACTATGCCGATACCCTCAACGGTTCGCAGATAGGCCTCCTCAACGTCTGCGTGAGCCATCCGCGCGGCGTGCAGATTGGCGTCATCAACTATAGCCGCGATACCGTGGCGCATAAGATAGGTCTCGTCAACGTGAACCCCAATACCCGCATCGACTACATGTTTTATGGCGGTTCAGCCACCAAGGCCAACTTCGCCGTGCGCTTCCGCAACCGCTCTACCTATAATATATTAGGCATCGGCACCCATTACTTCGGCTTGGACGAGAAATTCTCCGGCGCCCTGTTCTATCGCATCGGACAGTATTTCCAGCTCTCGCCAAAGTTCTCGCTCAGCGGCGATGTGGGCTTCTATCATGTGGAATCCTTCCAGGAGCATTCGCAGGACAAACCCGAACGGCTCTACTCCCTGCAGGCTCGCATCAATGCCGACTACCAGTTGGGCAAATACACCAGCGCCTTCGCCTCCGTGGGCTATGGCGACACCCATTACTACCATGGCGGCAGATATCGCAGCCGTGCCATCGTAGAGGCAGGATTGGCTGTAAGGCTGCAGCGCAATCAGGCGTTCTATGCCCCAGGCTCTTCTGAAAAATCATCTTCGGGAAAATCACCTCTGGAAAAATCACCTTTGGGAAAATCCTCTGCATATTCAGATTTCGATATGGAGGCCTGGAAAGAGGGGAGTATCTTCGCCTTCGATGACCCCAAGCGGCAGAAGAAGCATCCTTGGAAGGCTGCAGTGGAGGCATTCGCCATCAACGCGGGCGTGCAGTGCTTCGACCAGTTTGTGATGAACGAGGAGTTCGCCAAGATCTCCTTCCACAGCATCAAGCACAATATCCAGAACGGATTCGTGTGGGATAACGACCAGTTCTCCACCAATCTTTTCGCCCATCCTTATCACGGCGGACTCTATTTCAACGCCGCCCGAACCCACGGCATGAACTTCTGGGAATCAGTGCCTTACTCCTTCTGCGGAAGCCTGATGTGGGAGACTACCTGCGAGATAGAACCGCCTGCCATCAACGACCTGATGGCCACCACCATAGGCGGTGTGTGCCTAGGCGAAGTGACCTATCGCATCAGCGACCTGGTTTACGACGATCGCCTGCGCGGATTCCCACGCTTCTGGCGAGAGTTCCTGGGCACCATCATCTGTCCTATCAAGGGCTTGAACCGAATATTGAGCGGCGATGCCTGGCGTGTGCGGGGCAGATATTACAAGTATCACGACTACGGTCGCAGTCCTGTCAGCTTCTCGGCATCAGCAGGTTATCGCTATCTTGCCGATAACAACACGCTGTTCCGTGGCGAGGGAAATCCCTACGTGCGATTCAATCTGGTATATGGCGACCCGTTAGATGGCACCACCACCAAGCCGTACGATTACTTCACGCTGGATGCCACCTTCGGATTGAGTAGCAACCAGCCGCTCATCACGGGATTGCATCTGCTGGGCCGCCTGTGGAGCGTGCCGGTGGAGGTGAGCAAGGGTACGGAGATGGAGTTCGGCATCTTCCAGCACTTCAACTACTACGATTCGCAGCCGGTGAAGGATGGCACCAGTCTTGTGCCATATCGCATTTCCGAAGCAGCGTCGGTGGGTCCCGGCATCATCTACCGCTTCCCTCAGGTGGGCAATCTCACCAAACTGGAGCAGCGCATCTTTGTAGATGGCATCCTGTTGGGCGGCAGTCTCACTGATTATTATAATGTGATAGACCGTGACTACAACATGGGCAGCGGCTACAGCGTGAAGGCCGTCAGCCTGATGGAGTTCGGCAAGGTGGCGAGCTTCCAGATAGGAGCCGACTACTACCGCATCTTCACCTGGAAGGGCTACGAGGGCAAGGACCTTGCTACCACCGATCCGCTGTATCTCAACGCCCAGGGCGACAAGGGAAACGCCTCGTTGCTGGTGGTGAATGCCCGCTTCGGCATGGCCCTGTCTAGCCGTTTGAAGCTCGATTTCAACGTGTCGAACTATTGGCGCGATACGTATTACTCCTATCACGACGACGTGCGTAGCAAGACATTTGACCTGAGCCTGGGCCTGCAATATCAGTTCTAGAGACTTGTCGATATCAGTTTTAGAAACACGATCAATATGGCGTGTTGATAGATAATAATGGCAAGTTCTCAATAGAAGTTTAAAATATGGGTGCAAGAGTTAATCATTTTCATCTTTTTATAGAAAAAACGCAAAAAGTTTTGCATATTTTCTGAATTTATATTAACTTTGCACCCATATTTCAAACATAAAACAAGGATTATACTCTTATGGGAGGCATTTTCGGAACTATTTCCAAGCAAAGTTGTGTCGCAGATCTTTTCTACGGCACCGACTACAACTCACATCTCGGCACTCGCCGAGGCGGTTTGGCAACCTACAGTCGTGAGAAGGGCTTCGTGCGCTCTATTCACAACCTCGAAAGTTCTTATTTCAGAACGAAGTTTGAACCAACGCTCAACAAGTTTGAGGGCGCCACATCGGGTATCGGAGTGATTAGCGATACAGATGCGCAGCCACTGATTATGAACTCACACCTGGGCCGTTTCGCCATCTGCACCGTAGCCAAGATTGTAAACAAGGATGAACTTACTCAGTACCTGCTAGACAAGAACATGCACTTTGCAGAGATGTCTTCAGGCAGTACCAACCCCACCGAGCTGGTGGCTTTGCTCATCATTCAGGGCAAAACCTTCCGCGAGGGCATCGAGAACGTATTCCACCACATCAAGGGTTCCTGCACCATGACTATCCTCACCGAGGATGGCATCATCTGTGCGCGCGACAGTTGGGGACGTACCCCTCTCATCATCGGCAAGAAGGCGGATGCCTACGCCGTGAGCAGCGAGAGTACATCCTTCCCTAATCTCGACTTCGAGACCGTACACGAGGTGGGACCGGGCGAAATCGTGAAGATTACAGCTGATGGCATGGAGCAGATTCGTCCTGCCAACAAGAAGATGCAGGTTTGCTCTTTCCTCTGGGTTTACTACGGATTCCCTACATCTACCTACGAGGGCAAGAATGTGGAGGAGGCGCGTTTCACTAACGGCTTCAACCTTGCCAAGACGGATGATGTGGAGGTGGATTGCTGCAGCGGTATTCCTGATTCGGGCACGGGTATGGCGATGGGTTTTGCTGCCGGCAAGGGTGTGCCTTACCAGCGCTGCATTGCCAAATACACGCCTACATGGCCTCGCAGCTTTACTCCTAGCAACCAGAGCATGCGTTCACTGGTAGCCAAGATGAAGCTGATTCCTAACAAGGCGATGCTGAAGGGCAAGCGAGTATTGTTCTGCGACGACAGTATCGTGCGGGGCACCCAGCTTCGCGACAACGTGAAGGTGCTTTTCGACCAGGCTGGTTTGAAGGAGTGCCACATGCGCATAGCGTGTCCACCATTGGTATATGGCTGTCCGTTTATCAACTTCACTTCTTCCAAGAGTGATATGGAGCTGATTACGCGCCGCATCATCGAGAAGTTTGAGGGTGATGCCAACAAGGATTTGGATAAGTATGCCACCACTGGTTCTCCTCAGTATCAGAAGATGGTGGATGAGATTGCCCGCCAGTTGGGCTTAACCACATTGAAGTTCAATACCATCGAGCAGCTTGTAGCAGCCATAGGTTTGCCAAAGTGCCAGGTCTGCACCCATTGTTTTGATGGCAGCAGCGCCTACACATTGGATGAATTTGCTGATGCAGATTAAGAAGAAATCAGATGTAAGTCTTTTAATAGATGTAAAACATTGATTTATAGATTTTAAATATAAAAAGTAAGGTCTAGTAATGCAGCGAAACACTGCGTTACTAGACCTATCTTTTTGTTCTTCAATCCATGAGAATCTATCTGCTTTTTGGATGCTGGTGCATTAATTTTACCAATCTTTAGAACAGTTTGACGAAAGCCTCGGCTGTCTTGCCGGTATATACCTTCATCTCGGTTACTGGCTGGTAGCTGAAATCCTTGAAGCTCAAGAGCTGGGCAGCTACAAATTGGCCATCCTGCGAGATGCATGCCTCCAGCTTCATGTTGCCCATTCCTACCGCAGAAACCGGGAACTTGCTGATGGCTGCCTCTACGTTCTCAGGGGCAGAAGAGAGGATGCTGGCCAACTTCTTGCCATCCTCTACGGTATATTCCTGCTCCTTTACCTTCAGCACACTGTTGGTTGGCTTGTAAATAAGCTTGATGCTCCAACTCATGAAACCCTTCTTTACCTCGATATCGTTAAGGGCCATCAAATTCTCTGTCATTTCCAAATGATTTATCTTTGCCATAATAATGTTTCCTTTTCTAATTTTAAATTATCTTGTATATATAATCGAACTGTTTTTTTTTTGATAATCAGGGGGGTGGAAGAATCCCGCTGACTTGATGTAGGGGTGTACGATTCCTTACCGCATATCTATCAGCAGATATCAAATAACAGATACCAGATACCAGATGGATATACGATATATATAATCGTCAATAAAATTAAAAAAGGAAACTAACAAAGGAGACGCCGCAGGCAAATGACATAATATTTGCTGGCGACATCAAAGTGGATAGGGGCGGATTCCTGACGGATAGGCTCCATACCACCATATAGGGCAGATAAAAGGGTTGATAATAAACGGATTCTATGTAAAAGCAATCTACTTGCTGCCTGGTTGCCACCATGCATATTGCCACAAGGCAATAAACGCTGAGGCCGCTGACTGCATGCCTGGTAGGCCTGAGAGGAAGCATTCTCCAACTGGGCTTCCTGCTGCTGGTCGTGATGCTCTATCTTCGCCAAGCCATCCTTTTTAGGAAGGGCTCCGGAAGCGTACTGTGCATCTTTCTGAACATCTGCAGCGGTATAAGAATCCTTTAAAACTGTAAAATCAGTAAAATTAGAAGCAGCCGATACGTCGCCATGACCTATCAAGACCATGGATATAATTAATAATATGTATCGCACCAGCTGCTTCATTTCTTCAAATAACCGGTAGGTTTCCGGTAAAAAACCTTTTATTACTACTTAAAAAATCTCTTATTATTAATAACTCCTTGCGATGATGACACGGGCCACGGCTGGCTTGCCGCTAACCATATCTACACCAGGAGTCTGCTCGTAAGCGAATGGCACGCAACGGATAGTTGCCTGTGTCTCCTCCTTGATCTTTGCCTCGGTCTCGGCTGTACCGTCCCAGTGACAGAGGAAGAAACCGCCATCCTTTACGCGCTCCTTGAACTCCTCGTAGTTGTTGCACTCATATACGTGAGCATCACGATAAGCACGGGCTTTTTCGAAGATGTTCTTCTGGATGTCTTCCAGCATATCCTTTACGCGCTCTACGATGCCGTCGAAGCTTACGTTCTCCTTCTCCAAAGTATCACGACGCATGATCTCGATGGTGTTGTTCTCCAAGTCACGGCCACCCATGGCGAGACGAACAGGTACACCCTTCAACTCGTAGTCAGCAAACTTGAAGCCAGGACGCTTGGCTGTGTTGTCATCATACTTCACGCTGATGCCCAACTCGCGGAGCTGGTCGATGACAGGCTGCAACTTGGCTGTGATCTGAGCCAACTGCTCGTCGCCCTTGTTGATAGGAATGATAACCACCTGGATAGGAGCCAACTTAGGAGGCAATACCAATCCGTTGTCATCGCTGTGAACCATGATGAGGGCACCCATCAGTCGGGTTGAAACACCCCATGAAGTAGCCCAAACGTACTCAGGCTTGTTCTCCTTATTCAGATAGGTAACATCGAAGCTCTTGGCGAAGTTCTGACCCAGGAAGTGGGAAGTTCCGCTCTGCAGTGCCTTGCCATCCTGCATCATCGCCTCGATGGTATACGTGTTGAGAGCACCGGCGAAGCGCTCTGTCTCACTCTTCACACCCTGCAATACAGGCACACCCATATACTTCTCTGCGAATTCAGCATATACCTTCAGCATCTCCTGAGCCTTTGCTTCAGCCTCTTCCTTGGTAGCATGAGCAGTATGACCCTCCTGCCAGAGGAACTCAGAAGTACGGAGGAATGGACGGGTACGCATCTCCCAACGCATCACGTTACACCACTGGTTGCAGAGGATAGGGAGGTCGCGCCAAGAATGAATCCAGTTCTTGTAGGTGTTCCAGATGATGGTCTCTGAAGTAGGGCGGATGATGAGCTCCTCATCGAGCTTTGCGTTTGGATCAACCTCCACCTCGGTGCCATCTTCTGTAGAGCGCAGGCGATAGTGGGTAACCACGGCACACTCCTTGGCGAAACCAGCCACGTGCTCAGCCTCGCGAGAGAAGAAGCTCTTCGGGATGAGGAGTGGGAAGTATGCGTTCTGTACACCTGTCTGCTTAAACATCTTGTCGAGCTGCTGCTGCATCTTCTCCCAGATAGCGTAGCCGTATGGTTTGATGATCATACATCCACGAACTGGCGAGAGCTCAGCGAGGTCAGCCTTCACTACCAAGTCGTTGTACCACTGGCTGTAGTTATCAGCGCGCTTGGTCAAATTCTTAAGTTCTTTAGCCATATCCTAATTATATTTTTTATTTTATATTTTCTCTTGTATATATAATAATGTATAGCGCCGTGGGGCGGAGATGGGGCAGCCTTGAGAAAAAGGCTGGTCTTAGCCTCCTGAAAGGGGGTTTTAGGGGATTTCCTATGTGGAAATAGGCGTTTTCCCTGCCTCTATTCAGCAAATACATGTAAATTTGCATGCAAAATTACAAAAAAATATTAGAAATCTATCCATTTTGGGGAAAAAAGAAGTATCTTTGCACCCAAATTATAGAAATATTGAAGAATTATAACATAATTATAGGAGAATTTGAAAATGAAAAAGATGAATTTAACTGCAGCAGCGCTCTCTATGCTGCTCGTTCTTGGTAGTTGTGGAACCAATCAGCAGACGGGTACTGCCGTAGGTGCTGGTTCTGGTGCTGCTTTGGGTGCTCTCGTTGGTGGTTTGCTGAACAATAGCCATCGTGGTACTGGTGCTGCAGTGGGTGCTGCCATCGGCGCTGCCGTGGGTGGTACTGCGGGTAACTTGATTGGAAAGCACATGGATAAGGTAAAGGCTGAGGCTGCGGCCGTTAAGAATGCACAGGTAAGCACAGTAACAGATGCCAATGGTTTGGCTGCCGTAAAGGTGACCTTCGATTCTGGTATCCTCTTTCCTTTGAACGGTTCTACACTCAATGCCAATGCCAAGAACGATTTGGCTAAGTTTGCTCAGGTGCTGAAGAACAACAGCGACTGCGAGGTTTCTATCCAGGGTTACACAGATGCTACCGGTTCTGACGCTGTGAACGTGCCTTTGAGCCAGAACCGTGCTAATGCGGTATATAACTATCTGTCTTCTTGCGGAGTAAAGGCTAGTCAGGTAAAGAACGTACAGGGCTTGGGTTCTTCTAACCCAGTGGTTGATACCAAGGCTGCATGTGCCCAGAACCGCCGTGTAGAGGTTTATCTCTATGCTAGCCAGGCTATGGTGAACGCTGCCAACAATGGTACTTTGAAGTAAGATTAATAGACTTTAAAATTTTGTTTTTCAATCTATGGTGTTGAAAAAGATAAGAAATATAATTAGATGGGTGGTGGTACTGTTTTTCAGTACCACCATTCTTGCTGTAGTGGCCTATCGTTTCATTCCGGTGTATCTCACCCCGCTGATGATCATCCGCTGTTTTCAACAAGTAGCTGATGGCGAGAGCATTACCCTGCATCATCATTGGGTGCCGATGGAAGAAATCTCTCCCCACATGCCTGTGGCGGTGATGGCGAGCGAGGATGCCCGCTTCCTGAAGCATCATGGTTTCGACTTTGATGCCATTGAGCATGCGGCGAAGAACAACGCCCGTGGCGGCAAGGTGCATGGTGCCAGTACCATCAGTCAGCAGACGGCAAAGAATGTGTTTCTCTGGCCGGGCCGTTCGTGGACCCGTAAAGGCTTTGAGGTGTATTTTACCTTTCTCATCGAAATGATGTGGAGCAAGCAGCGCATCATGGAGGTTTATCTCAACAGCATTGAGATGGGACCTGGCATCTATGGTGTGGATGCCGTGGCAGAGTATCATTTCGACAAGAAGGCGCAGGATCTGTTTCGTGGCGAATGTGCCCTGATAGCTGCTACGCTGCCTAATCCCCGCAAGTTCAGTTCGCTGCATCCCGGTGCCTATATGAAGAGACGCCAGCGACAGATAGAACATCAGATGAAGTTCATCCCTTCATTCCCTCGTGAGGGCGAGGATTACGACCCAAGCACCGCCGTGGGAGGATATAGGGGGAAGTGATTAGTGATTAATGATTAATAATTTATAATTAGGGGGTGAGCTTAAAATAGTTTTTTGCCTCAAATATTGATTCATGGATTTACTGAAAGACTTGAACGAAGCGCAGCAACAGGCTGTGAGTTATATAGATGGACCTTCGCTGGTGATAGCCGGTGCAGGTTCAGGAAAGACGCGTGTGCTTACTTATAAGATAGCCTACCTGTTGCAGCAGGGCATGAAGCCTTGGAGCATTATGGCGCTTACCTTTACCAACAAGGCGGCTAGGGAGATGAAGGAGCGAATAGGAAAACTGGTGGGCAACGACCTGGCGCAGCATCTCTATATGGGTACCTTCCACAGCATCTTTTCGCGCATCCTGCGTGCCGAGGCGGAGCATATCGGCTTCAACAGTAATTTTACCATTTATGATGAAACCGACTCCCGCTCGCTGCTCAAGGCGATAGTGAAGGAGAAGGGACTGGATGAGAAAATTTACAAGCCGGCTGCCGTACACGCCAAGATTTCGATGGCGAAGAACAACCTGATGAGCGCGGAGGCCTACGAGGCGGATGCCGACATCTTTATGCAGAACAAGCGCAACAACATGCAGAAGATGGGCGAGGTATATAAGGAGTATGTGCAGCGATGCAAGCAGGCGAACGCCATGGATTTCGACGACCTGCTGGTGCTTACCTTCCAGCTTTTCAGAGACCATGAGGAGGTGAGACGCAAGTATGCCGAGAGGTTTGACTATATTCTGGTGGATGAGTATCAGGATACCAACCATGTGCAGATGTCGATTGTGATGCAGCTGTGCAGGGAAAAGCTGCGTGTGTGTGCCGTGGGCGATGACTCGCAGAGCATCTACAGTTTCCGTGGTGCCAACATTGACAATATTCTGAACTATCAGCGCCAGTTGCCGGGTACCCGACTCTTCAAGCTGGAGCAGAACTACCGTAGTACGCAGACCATCGTGGAGGCAGCCAACAGCCTGATTCACCACAACCGCAACCAGATACCTAAGGAGGTGTTCAGCCGGAATGACGAGGGCGAGAAGATTCAGTATAAGCCTGCCTACAGCGACAAGGAGGAGGCGCTGATTGTGGCGAAGGATATCAAGCGCATCAAGCGTCAGGACGATTGCGGATATGATGATTTTGCCATCCTCTACCGCACCAATGCCCAGAGCCGAAGCTTCGAGGAGGAGTTCAGAAGACAGGGTATTCCTTACCGCATCTACGGCGGACTGAGTTTCTACCAGCGCAAGGAAATAAAGGATATTATCGCTTATTTCCGACTGGTGGCGAACCCGGATGATGAGGAGGCGATTAAGCGAATCATCAATTATCCGGCTCGCGGCATCGGTGCTACCACGGTGGCAAAGGTGGCTGCCTGCGCCCACGATAACCAGGTGAGCATCTGGGATGTGATAGGCGAGGCGGCGCATTACGGCCTGAATGTGAACAAGGGAACCTTGACGAAGTTGGAGAATTTCCGCCTGCTGATCAGTTCGTTCATCGACCGTTCGCATACCCTGAATGTCTATGACCTGGGCGATGCCATCATCAAGGAGGCGAGAATCAGCGAGGATATCATGCAGGGCAAGGATGCCGACGACCTGGCGCGACAGGAGAACTTGGAGGAGTTTCTGAGCGGTATGCAGACCTTTGTGGCTGAGCGCCAGGAGGAGGGCAGGATGGATGAAACCTTCCTGACGGATTTCCTGCAGGATGTTGCGTTGCTGACGGATGCCGACAGTGATGGCGAGAAGGATGAGCCGAGGGTTTCGCTGATGACGGTTCATGCGGCGAAGGGCCTGGAGTTTGCCACGGTTTTCGTGGTGGGTTTGGAGGAGAATATCTTCCCGAGTCCGATTGCGGCTACCACTGTGAGGGAGCTGGAGGAGGAGCGCCGCCTGCTGTATGTGGCGATAACCCGTGCCGAGAAGCATTGCATCCTGACGAATGCGCAAAACCGATTCAGATATGGTAAAATGGAGTTTGACAATCCGAGCCGTTTCATAGAAGAGATTAATCCAGAGTTGATAGAGGGCGAGGGAATGCCATCAAGATCATCATTTGGTGGTTTTGGGAGAAGAAGTTCCTATGGTTCAGATAGAAGTACCTATGGTTCAGATAGAAGTACCGGCAGAGGTTCTTATGGTTCAGAAGGCGGTTATGGCGGAAGAATGCCATGGGATTCGAAGTCTGTGTCATCACAGTTTAAGGCAGATGCAAAGCCATCCTACACATCGCCGAAGCCGAAGCCATCTGCATCAGCTGCATCTTCATCATTGAAGCCTGCATCAGTTGTATCTGCTGCATCACCAAAGCCTTCGTCAGTTGCTTCTTCTTTACTGAAGCCTGCATCTTCATCCTCTTCTTCTCTTCGAGAAGGATGCAAGATAGAGCATCAGCGTTTCGGCATTGGTGAAGTTTTGAAGCTTGAAGGCTCTGGCGAGAATGCCAAGGCAACGGTGGCATTTACCCACGCTGGCACCAAGCAGCTTCTGCTGAAGTTTGCAAAATATACGATTATCGGATAGATACCCACACGCCCTGAAAGGTCGGAACCCCGCTAGGCGTCCCGGCGGATTTGAAATCCGCCGTCAAAAAATGTTCGACCTATTAAACCGGGGGATTTGTAATCCCCCACACCTTGCTTCAAGTTTGCTTGCTGCGGATTTCAAATCCGCAGATCCTAAAAAGGTTAGGACATTTTTTTATGGCGGATTTCAAATCCGCCGGGACGCCTGACGGGTTTGCGTTCTTGTTTCAAATCCGCCGGGATGCCTGGCGGGCATGAGATCCAAAATTCATGTATCGCTTTTTCGTACCACATGCTTAAAATACCCTAAATTTTTTATACTTTCTTTGCTTTTCTTGTCTTTTTTCCTTATATTTGTACTGTTTTTTAAGAACACGAATTTTAATTTAATAATATTTAGGGACAATGAAAACAAAACACTTGAAAATTAGGCTGTTTGCATCGCTATTGGTGATGAGCGGCTTCCTGGTAACTGGTTGTTCTGACAGCGACTATGATTTCAACAACATAGACGCTACGATTGGAATCGGGGGAGATGGATTGGAATTGCCGGTGAGCAATACCGATAACATCAAACTATCCGAAGTTCTCGATCTGGAGGAAAACGGCTCCGTGGTGGCTGATGCCTCTACCGGTTTTAACTATGTTTTCCGCCAGCAGGGAAACACCGTGAATCCTGCGCATCCATATATCAACAGCATCATGGTGTCACGCCGGCAGTCAAGCTCCAGCAATATCACGCTTTCGCTGGCTTCTGCGGCACGCAATTCAAGAGCATGTTCTGCAAATGCATCAAGAACTCTATCAAGAGCTGCATCTAGAGCATCTGCCACGCTGCATGGCGAGGGTGACGTGTTTGAATTCTCTTACGAGGGCACTAAGCCTCAGGAGGTGGAAGAACTGACTGCTGCCGAGGTGAGCAGTGCGATTAACCTGAAGGTTTCCTTCCAGAACCTCTCTAGCTGGGTGTCAAAGTTTGATAAGATTACCCTTACCTTCCCATCTTACATGAAACTTGCCGTGGATGGAAAGCCGATTCAGGGCAACATCATCACATTATATAATATATCTACTGCAAAGGAACTGCAGGAGAAGATTGAAATCGTGGGACTCGACTTCACCAAGAAGGATGACTTGGGCGAACTGAAAATCGTGAAGACTTCGGGCGAGAAGATTCAGCTCACCGGTAAGGTACACATGGCGGTGGAGACCAGCAATTTTACTCCAGGAACTGGCGTTTCTTCGGCTTCTATCAAGAACGAACTCACGATGAGCGATATCAAGATTACCAGTGCCACGGGTAAATTTAACCCAACCATCGACCTCAATACCCTGGGCAGTGTGCACATCTCGGGTATCCCAGACTTCCTGAAGGGTGGCAACGTGGTGGTGGATCTCTATAATCCGCTTATCTATCTCACCATCAACAGCAATCTCGATATCGAAGGTTTCGTGGGCGGTACGCTGAAGAGCATCAAGAATGGCAAGGTCATCGCCAGCGTAGAGGTGCCTGAGTTCGGCATCAAGTCAAACGGCACTACCCGCGTGGTTATCTGCCGCAAGGCTGATAAAACGGAAGTGAACAGCGAATTGAGCGCCGTGGAGGTGCCTGAACTTTCAAAGCTCGTAAGAACCATGCCTGATGAGATTACCTTCCAGGCAAACGCCAGAGCCAACAATCAGAAGGTGGGTACCTTTAAGTTGGGCTATCGCGACTACGAGGTGGCTCCATCCTACAGCATCGATTCGCCTATCGCCTTTGCCGAGGATGCCTGCATTGCATATACCGACAACCTGGATGGCTGGAACGACGACATCAAGGACATTAATATGGCTGACGGCGCCTATGTCCAGTTGTCTGCTCAGGTAACCAGTTGCGTGCCTGCATATCTTAAAGTAGAGGCTGTGCCTGTGGATGTGAACGGAAACGAGATTAGCAAGGACGAGCTGGAGGTGGAGATTACCGGCGAAATCCAGGCTTCTGCCGATGGCACTACCCCAGCCACATCGCCTATCAGCGTGAAGATTCTGCAGAAGAAACCGGATGCCTTCAAGAAGCTCGACGGCTTGAAGGTGGTGGTTTCGGGCAAAGCCAAGGGCGAGGGCGGAAATACCGTAACGGGCGTGGTGCTCAATGCCGAGAAGCATACCTTGAAGTTGAACGACATCAAGATTAAGCTGGTAGGAAAGGTGATTAGCGATTTGAACTAAACCGTGAAATCTCTTTCGAAAGATGACTTTAATTATTAATGGTTAAGTAGATGATTATGAAGATTTTATCAAATAAATATATCTTGTCGGCATCCCTGTTGATGCTGGGTGGTGCAGCGATGGCGCAGAACTTGAACTCTGCTTATTTTACAGAGGCTTATCACTATCGCCACAACTTGAATCCTGCCTTCGGCGATTCCTGCAACTTCGTTTCCATTCCTGTCCTAGGCAATGTGAACGCCACGATGCGTGGTAACTTTGGCTATCAGGATGTGGTGATGAAGAATCCGATGTACGGACAGCCTGGCCAGAAGAGAATGACTACCTTCATGAACCCATATATCTCTACAGGCGATGCGCTGAAGGGGTTCAACAAGGGCGATAACAAGATAGTGGGCGATGTAAACCTCACTATCCTGGCTGCCGGTTTCAAGGCCTGGGGCGGTTACAACACCATTGAACTGAGCGAGAAGACCAACTTCGGTATGGTGCTTCCTTACGAGCTCTTTGAGTTTGCCAAGAACACGGGCAACAGAAACTACAACATCGGCGACGTGAGCCTTCGTGCCCGTTCGTATGCCGAGCTGGCACTGGGTCATTCCCGTCAGATTACCGAAAAGCTGAGAATGGGTGCCAAGCTGAAGTTCCTCTTGGGTGTAGGCGCTGCCGACGTAGAGCTGAAGGATGTGCGTGCAGATTTGGCAGGTACCGACCAGTGGGTGATTTCGGGTCAGGGAACCGCGCAGGTTTCGATGAAGGGCTTTACTTACAAGAGCAAGGAGTCGGAGTATAAGGATCCTAGCCACGTTTCGCTAGAGGGCACACAGGGCAAGTATCAGCATGTGGATGATGTGGATGTGGATGGTTTCGGCTTGGGCGGATTCGGCATGGCGCTGGATCTGGGTGCCGAGTATAAGATTAACGACGATTGGAGAGTGAGTGCTGCCGTGATGGACCTGGGTTTCATGAACTGGAGCAACAACATGAAGGCGGTGAATGCCAAGAACCAGTTTGTTTTCAATGGTTTCCATGATACCACTGTGGGCAGCGGTTCGGGCGGAACCCTGGATGACAAGATGGATAGCTACGGCGACCAGCTTTCTGATTTCGCCAATCTGAAGGATATGGGCGATGCCGGAAGCCGCTCTACAGCCTTGGCTGCTACCATCAACCTGGGTGCGGAATATACGCTGCCGGTGTATAAGAAACTGTCGTTCGGTGCCCTGAGCAGTACCCGTCTGAACGGTTCCTACACCTGGACCGAGGGTAGGGTGAGTGCCAACTGGAAGCCGCTGAGCTGGCTGGATGGTGGCGTGAACTTCGCCGTAAACAGTTTCTCCACCAGCATGGGTTGGGTATTGAATATCCATCCACACGGTTATAATCTCTTCGTCGGCATGGATCATCTGTTGGGTAAGACCAGCAAGGAGTTCATCCCTCTGAGTTCCAACGCCAGCTTCGCCATCGGCATGAATGTGGCGTGGGGTGGTGTAAGCCAGGACAAGTTGGAAAAGGAATCTAAGAAAAAGGCCATTGCGGCATTGTAATAGCATACATAAAAGCCTGTCTAGCAGAATCGCTAAACAGGCTTTCTTTAATCAATCAAATCTTATTTTTATAAAGCTTCGTCATCTGGTCGCTGAATCTGCGCTGGCGTTTTCAGCTTAGGCAGATGGCGCTTCTTTCTGAGCCATGCAGCTTTGCGCTGCTCGTAATCTTCACGATGGCGTTCAAGGAAATTATCTGCCATGATTCTATCAAATGATGAGTTTATTCCTTGAATCGGCTGTATATCACCTTAATCTGTACAGGGCCTGATGCCACCTTGTTTCCACTCTTATCGAGGGTGTAATCCTTGTTGGCATCATCCGTAGCCTTGACGAGACGGGTAGAAGAGAGCGACATATCGTGGTTAATCTTGGTAACCACGTTGGTATTGTTGATGGTGCTCGTCTTCAGTGTCACTGGCACCAGCATCACCTTGTTCCAGTTAGGATGCTCACTCACCCAGTTAGGGTTCTTCTTCTCGCCTTCCAGCTTGGCGTTATGCATCTTCGTAACCAGATTACTGATATTATAGAAGGTATAAGCGTTCTTGGTGCTTGTAGAAGCGCTGTAGGAAGCCGTGTATGAAGAACGGTTATCCGTCAGCTTGCTCTGCTCGAAGAAGGCATTCAGGCTGTCGGCCTCCACCATCAGAACGGTGGATGGAGCACTGAACTGATACTTGCCGTCGCTTTCTTGATTGTTCATTCTTGGGAATGAGATAGAGGCTGTATTCAGCGTATCCTTCTCGTGACCCCTGATGATGTCTTCCACAGGTAGCGTTACCTCAGTAAAGATTCCCGCAGGCGACTTGAGGAAGGTACACTCCTCGTTGCTGGCCAGCGTCTCCAATGTCTTGGTATCGTTGGTAATCTTGTTGAGCTGCAGCACCTCCTCGGTACCGTCGAAACGGTTGTAGGTGTAGCCCGTAATGACGCTATCCTTGCCCTGTGAATCCTTCACGGTCTTCTGAATCTTCCAGTAGAACTGAAGCTCAGTGTTCCAGATGTTGGCCACGTTTCCGATACCGCCGGTGTTCTTGATGTAGAAACCAGGGCATACGTTGTTGAGGAAACTGTAGTTAGACTTGAAGTACTCCGGATGCTCTACGAAGGTGTTCATGATGTAAGTACCATAGTTCTTGTAGGTCTTTCCGTCTCTTGCCTTGTAAGGCTTGTTGAGATAGATCTTGAAAGCCATGGTAGAACCCTCGTTGAGGTTATAGGTGGCGCTGGAATGATAGTTATTCTCGCTCACCCATCCATTCCCAAAGGCATCGTAGTCGGAGTAGTACTCCTGGTCTTCCGTCATCGGCTTGCTCATCTCGTAGGCAGTAGCCTTCATCGGAGCGAGCGAATCGCCGTAGATGGTTTTGTAGGAAACCAGCAGGAAGCAGGAGTCTGCCTCTATTTTTCCATCGTGTGCATTGCGAATATACTCCAAAGTATCGAGAGAGAACGATGACAACACGCCAAACTGGGTCATGTAGTCGCCGGTGACGTAGGTACCCGTTTCTGGGTCTTTCACCTTACCTATCATACCCGTATTGTTTCGGCTGAGCACTGGTCCTGAGACCACGGAGCGTGATGTTACGTTGAACACCTTCTGCTGAATAGAGAGGTTGTCCACCTCGTTGGTGATGGACGAACCGATGTTGTCAGTCGTATCATCGCAGGCTGCCATAGTCATCACTGCGATGAATAACGCTGTAAATAGTCTTAAAATCTTCATTATCCTTGATATGTGAATCTTGAGTTGCGAAGCATTAGTCCTGGTCTGGACACACTTCGTTGATGAATGTCTTATAGGCATCAGCAAAGTCATCACCTGGATATGAGAGAACAGGCTTGTTCTTCTCCTCAGCATATTCGAGGAGTTTTAATCCTGCTCCGTCTTCACCCTGAATGACTCCGTCACTATAGTCGATGGCCATCTTGCCATACTCCTGGAAGTCGAAATTATCCTTGTAGTCGGCGAGCAGCTCAGCCTTGGCATCGCGATAATCCACGCACTGCTTGAAGTTGGCACCCAGTTCGTCCTTCAGCTCGTTGGAATAGAGTGAGAGTATCACCTTTGAATTGGCGAAGGATGGCTCCTCGGCGTATGCGGTCTTGATATAAAAAGGCACCACGGCGCTTATCCATCCCTGGCATACGATGACGTCTGGCTGCCAGCGAAGCTTCTTCACTGTTTCCAAGACACCGCGTGCGAAGAAGATGGCTCTCTCGCCGTTGTCTGTATATTCCACTCCCTGTTCATCCTCAGCCATCTGGCGGCGGTTGAAGTAATCTTCATTGTCGATGAAGTAAATCTGCTGTCGTGTTGTTGGTATAGATGCAACCTTGATGATCAGAGGGTGGTCTGTATCATCGATGATTAGGTTCATACCAGACAGGCGAATAACCTCGTGCAGCTGGCCGCGACGCTCGTTGATGGTGCCCCATTTAGGCATAAAGGTGCGAATCTCAAAACCTGCGTCCTGCATCTTCTGAGGTAATTCGCGTCCCATGATTGACATGTGGGTCTCGGCTACGTATGGGTCGATCTCCTGATTGATAAATAATACTTTCTTTGCCATAAAATCTAAATTTTATTCTTATCGAATTAGGTGCAAAGGTACAAAAAAATATTCGAAAAGTGGCATTTTTCTTCTGAAATTCAATAATTTCGGCAATAATTCGCATATTTTTAGGATTTTTCTTTCTTATTTGAGAAAAAAGTTGTTATTTTGCACCCCGTAACAGATTAAGAAGATGAAAGTATTCAATAAGATTGTTGACCTCCAGAACGAGCTGGCAGCATGTCGTGAGGAGGGAAAGGAAATTGGCCTTGTGCCTACTATGGGTGCGCTTCACGAGGGTCACGCCTCGTTGGTGAAGCGAAGTGTGAAGGAAAATGGAGCTACTGTGGTTTCGGTGTTCTTGAACCCGACACAGTTTAACGACAAGGGCGACCTGGACCGCTATCCTCGTACGCTGGATGCCGACTGTAAACTGGTGGAGGCGTGTGGTGCCGACTATGTGTTTGCTCCTTCGGTGGAGGAGGTGTATCCTACTCCTGATACCCGTCATTTTGAGTTTCCGCCGGTGAGTACGGTGATGGAGGGTGCCAAGCGCCCGGGTCACTTCAACGGTGTGTGCCAGGTGGTGAGCCGCCTGTTTGATATAGTTAATCCAACCCGTGCCTATTTTGGCGAGAAGGACTGGCAGCAGATTGCCGTAATCAAGCAGCTGGTGAAGTTTATGGGCAGCAGCGTGAAGATTGTGGAGTGTCCTATCATCAGAGACGAGGACGGTCTGGCCAAGAGTAGCCGCAACACTTTGCTGGCTGCCGACGAGCGTGCCATTGCCCCAGCTATCTTCAAGGCTTTGAAGGAGAGTGTGGAGTATGCCAAGAATCACAGTGTGCAGGAGACTCACGACATGGTGGTGAACGAGATCAACGCCGTGGAGGGGCTGGAAGTGGAGTATTTCCAGATTGTGGATGGCGACAGCCTGCAGGATGTGGCATCATGGGATGAGAGTGATTATGTGGTAGGTTGCATCACCGTTTACTGCGGCAAGACTCCTATCCGCCTGATTGACCATATCAAGTATAAAGGATAAAAAATAGTATTATATAGTATTATGCAGATTGAAGTATTGAAGAGTAAGCTCCATTGTGTGACTGTTACAGAGGCGAATCTGAACTACATGGGCAGCATCACGATAGATGAGGACTTGATGGACGCAGCTAATCTGATAGCAGGCGAGAAGGTGCAGATTGTGGATAACAACAATGGCGAGCGCCTGGAGACCTATATCATCAAGGGTGAGCGTGGCAGCGGCTGCATCTGCCTGAACGGTGCTGCGGCACGCAAGGTTCAGGTGGGTGACACGGTGATTATCATCGCCTATGCCCTGATGGACTTTGAGGAGGCAAAGACCTTCAAGCCTACCGTGGTTTTCCCGAAAGAGGGAAACAAGGTATAGGATTCTATTCAATGGAAAATGAAATAAGGTGTGGCAGAAGTGAATATCTCGCTTCTGGCACACCTTTTTTTATAATTTAAGGTGTAATTACGATGGGTTAAGGATAGATCTCGATATGGCTGCTGCCGGAGTTGCCATT
>OOCQ01000150.1_pt1 | contig 62562 bp, 54 predicted proteins | sample 1671121 | NCBI WGS metagenome assembly OOCQ01 (sample SAMN06348124, study PRJEB24527) | human gut metagenome | biome: human gut; feature: ankylosing spondylitis patient; material: feces | host: Homo sapiens | place: China | collected 2015-10 | reverse complement strand
TATTTATGCTAAATTTCGTTAACCGTATTCATTTTTATTATTATAGTTCATATTTTTTTGCTTTAAAATTAATAGGAGCGAGGTGTCGTCCCCGCTCCTAATCATTATGTTTTGTAAAAATCGCTTCTTGCTTAGTTGAAGAAGTTCCAGCTTACACCCATTCTGAACACACGCTGGTTCATCGGATAATGTGGTGTAAAGAAGTAGTTCTTGTCGCCCTGGCCTGCATTCAGGTGGCTCATCATCACGAAGAATCGGGTGTGCTTGATGTGTACATTGGCGTATGCATTCACGATAGGGTAGTTACCCACCTTCACGTTCTTGTCGCCATTGCCCTGCACGGTGTATTGTCCTATATAAGGAGAATAGTCGGGTGCCTCGTAGCTTGTGAAGTATCTGGCATCTGCACCCAGCTCGATGTTGAGCACTTTCACCACCTTGAACTTGATGAACAGGTTGGTATATACGTTGAGGTCGGGCACGGGCAGGGCACTCTTGCTGCTGGTATGCTGGTAGGTAATCATGTTCTGCCAGTTGAAGATGCCAAACTGGAAATCCTGCTGCAGTTGTGCCGTGAGCAGATTGATGGCATCGCCGCTTTGCATAGGTGTTACCGTTACGCCTGTGCGGAGTCCTGCATCCGTTACGCTATACTGCTGCGAGAAGTAGGTGTAGTTCTTGATTTCATCCACAGCTACTCGCAGGGTGGTATTGGTCTTGCCGAATTGCAGGGTACCCATCAGTCGGGTATGGATAATCTTGCTCATGTCATCATCCCACCAGAGATGTCGGGCGTGGTACTTGCGATAGTAGAACGTAGGGTTCTCGTGATGGATGAAGGCATCGCCTCTTACCTGTACGGTATCGCCCAAGAACGGAAGGTTGATATCTATGTTACCATCTACGGCGAAGGTTCCAGCGTCAACTCCTGTCAATCCCACTTCGCCTACCACATTATAGTGCAAGGTCTTGCCTTGGTTTTTGCTCAGTTGTCCACCCACGCTCAGTGCATGTTCGTTGTATTTGGTGAATCCGCCCTCGGTGTTTGGCAATTCATAGTGGCGGAGGTCGTAGCTGGCAAATGCCTTCAAGCCTGCCTTAGCCCATTTGCTGAATCCTTCGAGCGTTCCCAATGCCAGGGTGTTCTTGATGCGCCAGTGCTTGGTCTGGTCGTAGATGGAATCACCTGTAAGTCTGCCGGCATTATAATACTCCTTGAGATAGTAATCCTGTGGAGTCTGGTATGCCTGGTAGATGCGTTTGTAGTTATCAAACTGCACCGTATGTATAAAGCTTGTTACAGGTACGTACTCTGACTTATAGAACAAGGAATCCTCCGATTTCTTCTTTTCTATGGCAAGCAGACTGTCGGCTGCGGCTTTTCCGTTCACGGCGATGCGGGTGCTGTCGCTCTTGAAGTCCTTTCCAGCTCCTAAAGTCAAGTCTCTGCCGTTCTTCTTCTCTTCCTTTGCAGGTTCGTTGCCGGCAATTTTGGCATTGTCTGGGCGTCCCGAGAACTTCTTCTGGTTCTTGTCGAATTCCTTCTCGTCAAATTCCTTGCCTTGTTCCTTGGCTTTCTTGCGTGCTTCGTCTTTTGCCTCTTCTGCCGCATTTTCCTTGGCAGAAGCCATAGCGAATTTCTTGGCCTTTATTTCTTCTTCGGTCATCTTCACCTTGCGGCTGAAGCCCACGTTGTAGCGATGGGTGAAGAAGATGTGCTGGTTGTCGTTGCGATTCCAGTTTTGCTGCAAGACGGTTGGAATTTCGTTTGTGGCAAAGCTTTCGGTAAACAGTTCCGGATGCTTGATGTAGTCATCGTTGGTGATACCTCCGTTTTCCGTCACCTTCTGGTGGTTCGTACTGAAGAGGATATGCGCCTGGTAACGGTCGCCCAGATAGGATGTCCACATGGTGTATTTAAAGTGGGCAGTGCTTTGGGCATCGTAGTAACCACGTCCGTATTTATAGTCGAATCTGAATCCGCCACCCAGCTGCTTGTTGGCATTTACTGCAAAAATAGCCTTGAAGTCGTCTTCACCATTGGTCCTGTCGCCGCAACTGTTCAGTGTGATATTGGTGATAGGCGAGTAGGTGTTGGTGAAATGGAAGTCGCTCACGGGGGTAACGATATTATCGTATGGTTCTGTGAACATAAAGTTGCCCTGCGTGTTACGTCGGTCGATGAAGATACGGTTGATGCGTGCGGTACCCATGTTGCCCAGGGTGTTGTATTCTCCACGCAATCCTTCGTTGAAGGTGGTGTTCTGATACATGGCCTGCATGGTATCAACCACGGCAGCCTTGATGTCGCCGAATCTCTCGTCCACTGTCCACACCCTGATACCCTTCGGAATTTCCTTGTCGGAGCCGAGGGAATCAGTATTCACGCGGTTGCTGGTGAGTGGGCGGAACTGCGAATCTTCGTTGTTGCTAAAATCGCTTTGTGCCGCAACTGGGACAGTTGCAGCACAAACTAAGAGTGATGAGAATAATACTTTCTTCATTTAAAATCTGATTCTTGATGATAGAAACGCCGGTATATGCGGCGTCTATTTCTTGAATAATCGGATGCTGACCTCGGCAATCTTCATGATAACACCGATGATAAGCAGGATAATGGCGATGGTGCGGTCGTCCATCTGGGTCCAGAGGATGACTCCCACCACTGCAAACAGCATGAAGCCGATGTTGAGCCAGTTGCGTACCACCAGCATATTACTTTTGTCGGCGTACTCCAATCGGCGATGGCGGCGATGCTCTGGACGCACGGCGTAGCTGGTTTGTGGCTGTGCCGTGGTTTCAGGGGTTTCCTTGTTTTCTGTATTGTTATTATCTGTATTGTTAATATCCATGATAAGATGGTTTTATTAATTCTTTACCAATGTTGATAATTCGCTGAATATCTGGTCTCTGCGGTCGATGGTAAGTTTGCGGAACTTACCGAAAATCTTGGCAAGGTCAGTTTTCTTCTTGTTCAGGGCTATTTTGTCGTTGATGATTTCCTCGGCAGGAGCCTTGAAGCCAGTGCTTCTATCTTCCTCGTAAACGTAGTAGAGGTGTTCCATGCTCAGGGTAAGATGGTTGTCCTTGATGGATGCCACCAGGTTGTATCTGAACTCAGAACGGTCGAGTGAGAGGAAAGTGCTGCTAAAGACGAGCCATTCGTCCATGGTGTTGGCAATGATATGCTGGTCTTTGTTCACGAGTGCCATTCTGCTCTTGATATTGTTCTCTCCCTGGGTCAAATCGCTCATGTACTGATAAACGATGTTGTATATCTCGTCAGCGCTTTTGCCGTTGGCATCGGTATCAAGTGTGAACTCCACCTTGCCCTCGGCATTGGTAGTGATGGCACCCTCCATGTATTTGGCATCAGCCTTGAGTACGGCACCATTGGCATTTTTTTCCACTTTCTTCACCTCAGTTTTCTTTGGCTCGGCAGTAGGGATGGCCCAGCCTGAAGTTGATTGGGTTTGCTGGGCATTGGTCTTAGCCTTTACTTTCTCTGCCTCAGCCTTTACCTTCTCTGCTTCTGCCTTGATTTTGTCTGCTTCCGCTTTTGTCTTTGCTGTCTCTGCCTGGATCTTTGCTTCTTCTAGAGCCTTCTTGGCATCCTCCAGTTCCTTTTGTGCTTTCTCCAACTGTTGTTGCGGTGTAAGCACATTTTGTGCCTGCATCGTAAGGGCAGGAAGCAGCACGAGTATTGAGATGAATAACTTTTTCATTTTCTGAATATTTTATGTTATATTTTTACAACTTACAAAGTTATTGAAAATTCTGCGAATATCCTATTATTATAACATTTATTTATAAATTCTTTCGCAAAGTTAACATTGATAAATAATATGTGAGCTTGCGAAAGGAGAAAAATCGGGAAAAGAAACCAGATTGTAGAGTGAGGCGAAGTGCTGTTAAAAACTATAATAAGACGGCGAAAACTGTTACGAAAGATTATGATAGTATAAGAAAACTTAAAAAAGCATAGAAAAATGATAGTTTTATACCCCTAAACAGACATAATGATTCCGCTCGAATCATTTTTTTTAGTAACTTTGCAGAAAAATAAAAATAATGATTTAAAAAGAAAGGAACAAGATTATATGCCGTTAAGATTACCGGATAAGTTGCCAGCAATTGAATTGCTGAAGCACGAGAATATTTTCGTGATGGATGAGAGCCGTGCGCACAGTCAGGAAATCAGACCTCTGAAGATTTGTGTGCTCAATCTTATGCCGCTCAAGATTACCACCGAGACCGACTTGGTGCGCTTGCTCTCCAACACCCCGTTGCAGTTGGAGGTGTGTTTCATGAAACTCAAGAGCCATACACCCAAGAATACGCCTATTGAGCACATGATGATGTTCTATAAGGATTTCCACGAACTTTCCAAGCAGAAGTTTGATGGCATGATTGTTACGGGGGCACCTATTGAGACCATGGAGTATGAGGATGTGCAGTATTGGGACGAAATCACCGAGATATTCGATTGGGCACGTACCCACGTTACCTCTACGCTCTATATCTGCTGGGGTGCGCAGGCTGGACTTTATCACTTTTATGGGGTGCCTAAGTATCAGCTCGACAAGAAGATGTTCGGCATCTTCCCTCAGAAGCCATTGGATCCGTCGCAGCCTATCTTCAGGGGTTTCGATGACATCTTCTATATGCCGCACAGCCGCCATACCGAGGTGCGCCGTGAGGACATTGAGAAGGTGCCGGGACTCGACATCATTGCCGAGTCGCCAGAAAGCGGAGTGAGCATCGTGATGGCAAGAGGCGGACGAGAGTTCTTCGTAACCGGACACCTGGAGTATTCGCCTAATACCCTTGACAAGGAGTATAAGCGTGATATGGGCAAGCGCGACGATGTGGAACTGCCAAAGAATTACTATTATAACGATGACCCTAATGAGGCGCCGTTGGTAACCTGGCGTGCTCATGCCAACCTGTTCTACAGTAATTGGATTAACTATTATGTTTACCAGGAGACTCCTTACAACATTGATGATATCAAGTAAGCAAAGAAGTTTTTAAATTATGGAACAAAAAAAAGACAACAAGGTTTCCCCAAAAATGCTAGAGCTTCTGGCCCCAGCTAAGAATTTGGAGTGTGGCATAGCCGCCATCGATCATGGTGCAGATGCCGTGTATATCGGTGCGCCAAAGTTTGGTGCCCGAGCAGCTGCGGGCAATTCGCTCGATGATATCAAGCAGCTCTGCGAGTATGCCCATCAGTTTGGAGCCAAGGTTCATGTTACGGTGAACACCATCATCTATGATCATGAGATGAAGGATACGCTTGAGATGATAGGCGAACTCGACCGCATTGGGGTGGATGCGCTGCTGCTGCAGGATATGGGTGTGCTTTGGGAGACGAGAGCCAACAAACTGTGGCATCGCCATTTGCATTCCAGTACGCAATGTGATGCGCGCTCTGCCGACAAGGTGGCTTGGTTACATCATATAGGTTTCTCTAGAGTGGTTCTGGCCCGTGAACTTTCGCTAGATGAGATCCGTGCCATCCACGAGAAGGTTCCTTACGTGGAGTTGGAGGCTTTTGTGCATGGTGCGCTTTGCGTAAGCTATTCGGGCGTGTGCTATGCCTCTGAAAAATGCTTTGCCCGTTCGGCGAATCGTGGAGAGTGTGCACAGTTCTGCCGCATGAAGTTTAATCTCATCGATTCCAACAATCAGGAGATAGAGCATCAGCGCCATCTGCTTTCGCTCAAGGATCTCTGCCAGATAGACCACATGCAGGAACTTGCTGATACAGGTGTCAGCTCGTTTAAGATAGAAGGCAGATTGAAGGATGTGAACTACGTAAAGAACGTGGTGGCAGCCTATAGTGAGAAACTTGATGAGATAGTGTCTTCCAGCAATGGCAAATACATCAGAGCTTCCATGGGTAAATCTGTGCATGATTTCAAGCCAAATCTGAAGAAGACTTTCAATCGTGGATATACCAACTATTTCCTCAATGGCCGACAGCCAGACATCGCATCCTTTGATACACCCAAGGCGATGGGCGAGTTTGTGGGCAAGGTGAAGGAGATTCGTGGCACCCATTCTTTCAATGTTGCCACCGTTGCCAGCTTTGCCAATGGCGATGGCCTTTGCTTCATCAACGATAAGGGAGAATTGGAGGGCTTCCGTGTGAACCGCGTGGAAGGCAACCGCCTCTTCCCGCTTCGCATGCCAGAGAGTCTGCGTCCGGGCATGGCGCTGTATCGCAACAACGACCAGGCTTTCGAGAACATTCTTGCCAAGAAGACAGCTAGCCGCAAGATTCCTGTGATTCTGGATGTGCAAGGCATCTATGCGAATCCTTCGGAGAACCAGCCTTCCGGTATCCTGGTTTCTGCCAGGTCAATGATGACTACTCCATATCTCAAGACTACGGATGTATCTTCGGTTGCTGCCATTACCCGAGATTTGGGTGAAGTGTTCTATGAAATGCCTCTGGAGGAGGCGAAGCGTCCGCAAGGCGATAACATCAGAACGCAGCTCAGCAAGTTGGGCACCACGCGCTATGAGTGCAAGGGTGTTTCCCTGCAAGGCATCGAGGAATATTTCGTACCGAACAGCGTACTTTCTGCCATCCGCCGTGAATTGGTAGAGAAGATGAACGAAAAGATAGAAGAGATGGTGGATGCTCCTTTGCAGAATGGAATCATGGAAGAACTGATGAGTGAGCCTTATTGCCTTGATCTTCCTGGCGAGGTGGAGATGAAGCCAGGGGAGTTTGTCTGGCAGCCTGCCTATGGCAAGTGGAAGTATCTGTATAATGTGGCAAATTATGCTTCGGTGGATTTTTATAGAATTCACGGCTTATCCCCTGTGTCACAGGCTTTTGAGCTAGGTGTAACACGACCTATGGTATGGGATGTAAAAAATGAGGAAGAATATCAGGTAGCAGTGAAGGCCGACCTCATGCAATTAGAGGGGATGAAAGTTGCAGGTGTCCACAAGAAGGTGATTACCGATGCCAAGGGCGAATCGCTCCTGATGCAGTGCCGCCATTGCATCCGCTATTCCTTGGGCTACTGCGTGAAACGAGGCGGCAAGAAACCTCAGTGGAAGGAGCCTTTGTATCTGGAGTTGGGCGATGGCAGAAGATTCCGCCTGGAGTTTAACTGTGCCGAATGCCAGATGAACGTATATGGCATTTAAAACTTATATGGCATTTAATAAGCAACAAGTAATAAGTAATCAAGCAAGAAAGTTATGTTGAAGAGAAAATCGACGATATGGCAAGTTCTGTTGCTGGGCATCCTCCTGATGCTCAGCAGCTGCTACCATCGCCATAACTCTCATCAGCAGCATGCGGCGATGGTGGAGTATAGCGACAGGCAGCTCGACTCCATCTCGTTTTCTACTACCCATCATTATACCAATAAGTTTAACTTCTTGGTATTCAAGGATTCCCTGGAACTCATGCGGCAGCAGCCGGAGGAATACATCAGTGGGTTGCCGGTAGATACCTTTGCCGTGAAGAAGAACCATCTGTTGGTGGTTACCGATATCCGGATGGTGCCGCAAGACAGTATTGATTCGGTGTGGGTGCAACTTGCCACGGAGAACAATGACTTTGGCTGGATTCAGGAATCGAAGCTGCTGCCTAGGGTAGTGCCCGATGATCCCATTTCGGAGTTTATCATGACTTTCAGCAACGTGCATCTGCTCATCTTCCTGGTGGTTATCGTAGTTATCACAATGGCCTATCTGGTGCGCAAGGTGTTTCATAGCAATGGCAAGATAGTTCATTTCAACGACATCGATTCGCCTTATCCGGTTACGCTGGTGCTCCTGGTGAGCATCTCGGCAGCCTTTTACGGCTGGATTCAGAGTTTTGAGCCAGAAGTGTGGCGCCATTTCTATTTCCACCCATCGCTCAATCCGTTTGCTGTGCCTCATCTGCTGGGTGTGTTCCTGGCTTTGGTGTGGGTGGTGCTGATAGTAGCCTTGGCTTGTGTAGATGAGGTGTATCATCGCCTGACGTTTGGCGAGGGCTTGCTATATCTAGGAGGTTTGGCAGGAGTCTGTGCGTTGGATTATATCATTTTCAGCGTCCTATCCTTATATTATATAGGATATGTCTTGCTCATCGCCTATATTTATTTTGCCATTAGGGCTTATCGTAGGAAATAAAATAAATCCCAGTCGAAACGCTTCGGCTGGGATTTATTTTATGTATATTGTTTGGGAAACAGATATTCTTGTTGAAGGCTGATAATCTTGTTGGAAACAGATACCCTTGCCTTATACCGTCTGGTCGTATCCGTCAGAAATCTTCTTGCCTAGGGCTAGGGCTGCAACGACTTCGGCTCCCATCTGCTGGAGTTTCTCTGCAAATCGGATTACACTACCACCCGATGCGATGATGTCGTCGAAGAGGAGTACTTTCTTTCCCTGGAAGAATGCCTCGTCGATGTGGAGGGTATCCACCTCATCGCCATCCTCATCTGTTGTAGATGTGAAGCTGAAGGCAGGATAGGCGTTCTCCATGCCGGTGCGGGCACAAACCTGCTCGCTGAAATGCTTGAATCGGCGCTCGGTATGTTTGCGCAGCGATGCAGGAATACAGGCGAAGGTAAGTGAAGACGCAGTTTCGCCCACCGACTTCTGGATGAAGTCGGTTACCAGGTCGATGGCTTTGCCAACGGCTTGCTGATGGTCGGTTTCGGTCGTTAGTTCCGAATTTCCCTTGAAGTTTACAATAAGGTCACGCTTTTCCCATTCTTCGGCTGAAAGCTCGAAGGTTCCAAAGGCACTGAAGGCTGCATAATCAACCAGCCACTTGTAGTGGATGCCATTGTCAAGACGTGGCCATGATGCGATTTTTGTGCTAAATTCTTCCATAGACCAAGATGAATAATATATTTGAAGTTCATTTAATAGCTACAAAAATAGGCATAATTTTTTAATTACGAGAATGTTTTTGAGATTTTTTTCAAGTTTTCTCGATTTTTTGATGGTTTTTGCTTTGAGTTTAACAATTTTTCTATTAACTTTGCAGCCGAAAAGAAAAATATTGGTGTCACTCCTGCGTTGGTCGGGTGACAAATCACAAAAAAAAGATTTAATTACAATGACGAGAAAAACAAAAATGCACGAGCTCCGTGATTACATCATCATTGCTTTAGCTATGATAGAAGGTAGTATCGGACTCAACATCTTTCTGATTCCTAACCACATCACAATGGGTGGAGTGGGAGGTATCGCTTCTATCGTTTGCTGGGGATTTGGCATTCCAGCCTCTGTAACTTATTTGGTGCTCAATGTGTTTCTGCTGCTCATCGCTTTCCGTATCCTGGGCTGGAAATTCTGTGCCAAGACTATCTATGGCGTGGCAATCTTTGCGGTGGCAACGCGATTCATCGAGACGCACACCGCGGGTATGACCCCGCTACTGCACGACCAGCCTTTCATGGCTACGGTGATTGGAGCCTTCTTTATGGGTAGCAGTGCCGGACTGGGACTGGGATGCAATGGTTCTACAGGTGGTAGCGATACGGTGGCTGCCATGATCAATAAGTATTATAACATCTCGCTGGGGCATGCCATTATGGTGTGCGACTTGCTCATCATTACCAGTTCTTACCTGGTGCTCCGTTCCTGGGAGATGGTGATTTATGGTTATGTCTGCCTCTTTGTGATGTCGCTCACAGTGGATCATGTGGTGAATGCCTTGCGCCGTTCGGTTCAGTTCTTTATCATTTCTGATAAGTATCTGGAGTTGAGTTCTGCCATCAATACCGCTGCCGACCGTGGCTGTACGGTGATGGATGGTCATGGATGCTACAGTGGCAAGGATGTTCACATGCTTTTCGTGTTGGCAAGACAGCGTGAATCGCAGAAGATATTCCGCCTTATCGACGAGATTGACCCTACAGCCTTCGTGAGCCAGAGCTCCGTAATCGGTGTGTATGGTGAGGGCTTTGATAGATTTAAGGTAAGCAAGAAGAAACCTTCCTTGCCTAAGATGTAGAATTTTCTCAGAAAAGAATGTTCTATTCAGCAACGCCGGACTTCTATCCGCCATTGGCGGATGCAAGTCCGGCGTCGTTGTATGTCTATCCGCCACTGGCGGATAGAACTTTTATCGTAGAGATTAATCCTTGTAATCTACCTTGATGACAATTACTCTGATGTCCTGGTTGTCGGTGTCGTTGGCAATCTTTGCAATATGCCAGTCGCCAGGGAAGAAGATGAAGAACTTGTCTGGGGTGCTGTCGTAGAAGCGTGCACGTGCCTTGTCGTAATCGTAGTGAATAACATCTGGGCGATACTTGCAGTTTGGTTTGCTGGTAAGATGGTCGATGATGCCGAAACGTTCTACGCCCTTTACCACATACTGGAAATCGATGTGATGGTAATGGCTTTCGCTGCCACGTTTCTGCAGCGGGTCGTTCTTGCTGTCTTCCACACTGATGGTGAGGTTGGAACCTGGAATTGGGTGCTTGCCGCCAGGAATGGTGAGCAGGTCGGTCTTGGCTATGAAGTCGAAGAGTGCCTTCCATTGTTCAGGATTCTTCTGATATTGCAGGTAGAAATCTACCAGGTTCACGCTGCTGTGGGCGTCAGCCTTCTTGAAGCCATTGCGCCACTTACCCTTCTTGTACCATTTCTGGGCAGCCTTCACCAACTTAGGGTCGTTGCTGTAGTCTTGTGTATAGACTCCTTTTTGCTGCGCCATCATTGTGATGGCTGGAGCCATCGCAAGTGCTGTCATGAGTGCTAAGCTCATCAATCTCATTTTCTTCATTTTTCTGATAGTTTTGATTTGTTTGTATTCTATGAAATTTCGCAAGCGCTTAGTATAAGCTAAGCTACCTGCGAAATCTATTTAATCTGTTTTACTTCCTTTAAATCTGTTTTACTTCTTTCTTTCCGTCTCCTTGATGAATCCGTGTCGGAAGGCATAAAGAAGTTCTTCAAGGTCCTCAACCTGCTTGCGCAATTCCTGACCTATGTCGGTGTCTGCCACTAGCATGCGGCGGTTTGACATTTCCACGATTTGAGTGGTGCTCTTGATGTCGGTACCACGCTTGATGGCATCTTCGGCACTGGTGAATGGTTCGTGCTGAACCAGTTGGAAACCACGCGAGTGATATACCAGCGTGTAGCCGGCAATGCCCGTCTCGTTGTGATAGGCTTTGGAGAAACCGCCGTCGATGACCATCAGTTTACCGTTTGCCTTTACCGGGTTCTCGCCCTTCAGGGTGCGCACTGGCACGTGACCATTGATGATATGGCGGTTTTCGCCCTTCACTCCGAAGGCATCCATAATGTGATCTATCACCTCTTCATTGTCGCGCAACTTGAAGTAGTAGCCCTTTTCTTCCTTGTGGGTCTCCTTGTCGGCAATGAAGTAACGCTCAAAGGTTGCCATCTTGCTCTTGTCGAAGAGCGGACTGTCTGGACCGCACCACAGATAGATGAAATAATCTATGGCGTAGGCTTTCTCGTCTGGGTCGCTGTCTTGCTGGAAGGCGGTTCGAATCTGCATGCCCGTATGGTGCATCAGTTCTTTTCCGCTATACTTCTGTCCCGGACAGAGTTCTACTTCCTTCAAAGTGCCGTCTTCGTTGAGTGGGCAGGATGCGTGGAAGAGCAGGTTGTTGTTGAAGATGGCATACATGCAACCATGCTGAAGCATCACGCGGATATGCTTGTGCAGTTTTTCGCAGACCTTGAAAGAGTGGTGCAGTTTCTGCATCAGCAGTTCTTCCTCCGGGCTCAGCCTGTTAGGCTGTTTTGGGTCGATGGTTGGGAAGTTGCAGGAGGTCATCTCGTACTCCTTGCCATCTACCATTACGGTGCCCTTTTCGTAGTTCACCTGTTCAAAGAGACGGCGTCCTTCCATCTTCCATTCCGGGTGCTTCTGGATGAGCTGACTTTCTATCTTAAACTGGATTACGGCTATAGCCTTGTGCATCAGCGAGGTGAGTCGCTGTGTCTTCTCGTCCATGGCAGCAGCACCGCCCGACATTTTAGGCTTGAACTCCTCGCAAGGGTCGTCGCCGTAGGTATCCATCGCAAAGGTGGCAAGCGGGATGAGGTTGATGCCGTATCCTTCTTCCAGGGTGGCCAGGTTGGCATAGCGCAGCGAGAGGCGGATTACGTTGCAGATGCAGGCATCGTTGCCGGCAGCAGCTCCCATCCAGAGCACATCGTGGTTACCCCACTGCATGTCCCAGCTGTGATAGTGGCGCATCTTGTCGAGGATGATGTGGGCACCAGGACCGCGGTCGTAGATGTCGCCCAGGATATGGAGTTGGTCGATGGCAAGGCGCTGGATGACGTTGGCGATGGCCACAATGAAGTCGTCGGCACGGCCTGTGCTGATGATGGTATCTACGATGACGTTGACGTATGCCGCCTTGTCATGGTCTTCGGTATGTTCATGCAGGAGTTCCTGGATGATGTACGAGAAGTCGCATGGCAACGACTTGCGCACCTTGGAGCGGGTATATTTGCTCGATACGTCTCGGCATACGGCCACGAGATGATGCAGCGTGATGTGATACCAGTCGTTGATGTCAGTCTCTCTCAGCTTCACCTGTTCCAGCATCTGCTCGGGATAATAGATGAGGGTGCAGAGTTCACGCTTGTCTTGGTCGCGCAGGGTGTTTCCGAAGAGTTCGTTCACCTTGCGCTTGATATTTCCTGATGCGTTCTTCAATACGTGGAGGAATGCCTCATACTCACCATGGATATCGGCAAGGAAGTGCTCCGTGCCCTTAGGGAGGTTAAGGATGGCTTGCAGGTTGATGATCTCCGTACTGGCCTCGGCCACCGTAGGGAACGACTGGGCCAGGAGCTGCAAGTATCGCATGTCATGATTTATGTCATAATGTTTTGCTACCATAAATTCCTTTTTGCGTTAGTTGATAATATTTTGAATCATTTCAAGTGCAAAGTTACAGCTAATTCTTGAAAATAAAGAATTTGTAGAGATATTTTTTCGTTTTTATTTTGTAGTTTCATATTTTTGCAGTACTTTTGCATTCGAAATACAGATTCTAGTTAATAGAAATATCAACTTTTCAATAAAGCTAACAATAATGAAACAGACAATTTTGGTAACAGGCGGTACAGGCTTCATCGGTAGCCATACCACAGTAGAGTTGCAGCAGGCAGGCTACAACGTAGTAATCGTAGATGACCTCTCTAACTCTAAGATTGAGGTGCTCGATGGTATCGAGAAAATCACAGGCATTCGCCCAGCTTTTGAGCAGGTGGATTTGCGCGACAAGGCTGCAACAGAGGCTGTGTTCAAGAAGTATCCAGCTATCGAGGGTATCATCCACTTCGCTGCCAGCAAGGCAGTGGGCGAGAGCGTGCAGAAGCCTTTGCTGTACTATCGCAACAACCTGGTTTCGCTCATCAACCTTCTTGAGCTCATGCCACAGTATAATGTAAAGGGTATCATCTTCTCTTCTTCCTGCACCGTTTACGGTCAGCCAAAGCCAGAGAACTTGCCTGTTACAGAGGATGCTCCTCACCAGAAGGCTACTTCTCCTTATGGTAACACCAAGGAAATCAACGAGCAGATTATCGCTGACTACATTCATAGCGGCGCTAACATCAAGAGCATCGTGTTGAGATACTTCAACCCGATTGGTGCGCATCCATCTGCAGAAATCGGTGAGTTGCCTAATGGCGTGCCAAACAACCTGATTCCTTATGTAACACAGACAGCCATGGGTATCCGCAAGGAGCTTACCATCTTCGGTAACGACTACGATACTCCTGATGGAACCTGCATCCGCGACTACATCTATGTAGTTGACCTTGCCAAGGCTCATGTTTGCGCTATGGCCCGTGTGCTCGACAAGGAGACTGAGCCTATTGAGTACTTCAACATTGGTACAGGTAATGGTAACTCAACTCTCGAAATCGTTGAGACCTTCGAGAAGGCTACTGGCGTGAAATTGAACTGGAAGTATGGTCCTCGTCGTGAGGGTGATATCGAGAAGATCTGGGGCGACTGCACCAAGGCTAACAAGGTGCTCGGCTGGAAGGCTGAGGCTAACCTTTCTGACGTGCTTGCATCTGCCTGGAAGTGGCAGGAGAAGCTCCGCGCTGACGGAATCATGTAATACATAGATTAAATATTCTTAAAAAGGAGGAACTTTCTGCCGAAAAAGGTGGTGGGTTCCTTCTTTTTTTATATCTTTGCAAAAAGTATTTTAACGAAAACAGCAACGATATGAAGAAAACGCTATTTACCATCATAACTGTTGCGGGCATGATGCTCGCAATGCCAGCAACAACCATGGCTGCTAACAGTGCCGTGGAGTTGATAGATATGGATGTGCAGGACATCACGCTTACGTATAGCAACGGGGTGATGCACATCACGGGTGCCGGAAATCAGGTGGTTACCATCTATAACTTGGCAGGCATCGCCGTGAAATCATTTAGGGTGGATGGGGTTGATAAACGCATCAGCCTTGCTCTGCCAGATGGTGTATATATTATTAAGGTAGGACCTTCGTTTACCCGTAAGATTACCGTTAGGCGATAGGCTTTGCCCGTATAGGCATTACCTGTTCTATGATAGGTAACTTTTCTTAAGTAACTGAACGTTTACCCTAAATAGTAATACATCAAAAGTGAAACTATTAAAGATTATCCCTGCATTGCTATGTATGACTCTGTTGTCATGCAAGGAGCATGAACCCAATAGCAATGTAGGATTATCGTTAGAATACTATCAGAACATGCGTAACCCAAACTATGCCATCAACTCTAGAATGATTAGGGAGCTGATGGACAGTTTGATGCGCAATGACGGTGGCTCTACTGTTGCCGACCAGCATACCAAAAGATATTATAGTAACAGAGGTGGCTTCCTTTGGATAGACAGGCATGGGGTGGACCAGCGTGCTGACACCTTGCTTGCTTATCTGCAGAAGGTGGGCGATATGGGTTTCAATCCGAAGCATTTCTATGTAAAAAACATAGAGACCGACCTGCAGCGTCTTCGTGACTTGCAGTTGGGCGAGGGAACTGAGGACGCAAACCATGTGCTGGCTAGGCTGGAATACAGGCTCACCAAATCATACCTGCGCTATGTGGGTGGGCAGCGTTTCGGTTACGTGAATCCTACTTTTGTTCTGAACCGTCTTGACAGCATCGCCCCTAATCCATATGATTCCATCAAGCGTCCCGTGAGATTCCGTGGACTCTATGATGTGAAGATAGATCATGCCAGCGACCATTTCTATCATCTTGCCCTGCAGCAGATTGTTAAAAGTGGCAGAAGCAATGACGGGGAAGAAGCAGAAGAAGGTGATGACAGACAGAGTGGGGTAGTCAGTCCTTTGTCGGCTTTTCTGCGTGACGTGCAGCCAAAGTCTGCTTTTTATGAGCAGTTGAAGGCAAAACTGCAAGCGCCAGGGTTGGGCAAAGCCATGAGAACCAAGATTTTGGTGAATATGGAACGTTGCCGTTGGCGACAGGCGGATAGTCCGGAGAAGCATCAGAAGTATGTGTTGGTCAATATCCCGTCTTACCATCTCTTCGCCATCGACCATCAGGATACCCTTTCCATGCGCATCGGCTGCGGATCAACCAAGACCAAGACACCATTGCTTACCAGCTATTTCAAGCGGATGGACTTGAACCCGAAATGGTTTGTTCCTCGCAGCATCATCATCAAGGATATGGTGCATCATGCCGGAAACGTGGGCTACTTCAGGTCTCGCAACTATTATGTCTCCGATCGTGCCACGGGCAAGGAGGTAGATCCGGCAAGGGTTAGTCGAAGCATGCTTGCTTCTGGCAAATACGGCGTAGTGCAGCGTGGTGGAAAAGGCAACGCTTTGGGTAGAATTATCTTCCGCTTCGATAACAACTTCTCTGTCTATCTGCATGATACATCTAGCAGAGGCGTATTTGAAAAAGAAGATCGTGGCGTTTCGCATGGCTGCGTGAGAGTGGAGAAACCTTTTGAGTTGGCCAAGTTCCTGCTGAAAGATAAGAACGAGAAACTCTTGGGGCGCATCGAATACTCCATGACTGCCGACTCGCTCAACATTCGCAGCAAGGTGGTGGGCTCGGTGAAGGTAGAGCCGCAGGTTCCGCTTTTCATTACCTATTACACGCTCTATCCGTTTGCTGGAGGAATGGCTAACTATCCCGATGTATATGGATTCGACGAGGTGATATATGCCGTGTTGAAGAAATATCTTTAGGGAAATTTTTAGTAATACATCAATTAAGGTCATATAATGATATGGAATTCAGTGATAAGGAAATGATAGATATGCTCCAAGACCCGCACACAAGGCGGGAAGGATTCGCTGTGCTGGTAAGGCAGTATAGCGAACCGCTTTACTGGAAGGTGCGTCGTATCGTGCTGAACCATGAAGATGCCAACGATGTGTTGCAAAATGCCTTTCTTAAGATTTGGAACAATCTGGATACCTTTCAGGGAAAGTCGGCGCTTTCCACATGGCTCTATCGCATTGCCATCAATGAGGCTCTCGACTTTGTGCGGCGGCAGAAGAACGTGAACTCTGCTACTGTAAGTACGGAGGATGAACCGGGCGTGGCTGCCCGGCTGATGGGCGATGATTACTTTGATGGGGATGAGGCGCAAGCCCGGTTGCAGGAGGCTGTGGCAAGGCTGCCTGAAGTGCAGCGCACGGTGTTTACATTGAAGTATTTCGATGAACTGAAATATTCGGAAATCAGTAAGATATTAGATACCAGCGAGGGTGCGCTTAAGGCGTCTTATCACCTGGCAGTGAAGAAAATAACAGAATATTTGCATTTGGGTGAATAAAAGATTAAACCTTTTGTGTGCGGTTTCGTCTTTATTAATATAAAGCATCTCTAAAATATAAAGAAAGGGATATTGATATGATGAAGGAAGAGAAAAAAATAAAAGATACTTTTGGCAATGGCAACCATTTCCAGGTACCTGCTGGGTATTTCGACCAGTTGGCAGACCAGATAATGGCGCAGATTCCAGAACAGAAAGCTGTTGAGCCGATGGCTCCTTCTGCTCCTCGAAAGGCTATGAAGGTTTCCCTGTGGAATCGATTGGCTATAGCCAAGGTTGCAGCGGCTGTTGCTGCAGCGGTGGTTTTGCTGGGAGGTGGAGTGATGGTAGCTTTGCAGCATTCTGCAAAGGGGGATGTGCAGATGGCTCATTCTGCAGGATTCCAAGCTACTTACAGTAGCGGGGATGATAGTTTTGACCAGATGGCAGACTATGCCATGATGGATAGTCAGGATTTCTATGCGCAGCTCGTGGCAGAGAACTAGAGCTTGTGGTAGAAATCAAGAGTAGTAAACATAAATAAGAAGCAAAATAAAGCAAATAAAGAAGCATGATAATGATGAAGCAACTCATAAAAAGCAAACTGGCGGTTTTGCTGTCGGTGATAATGCTCAGCATGCTGAGCATGGTGAGCACGGAAGGATGGGCTGGTAATGCCAAGAAGCAGCGCCCGCCGTTTGACCCGAAGCGCTTTGAGGCAGAATTGGAGCAGTATATCACCACTCATGCCGGGCTTACCCCAAGAGAGGCGGCCAGGTTTTTTCCTGTATATCGCCAGATGATGAAGAAAATGCGATCTCACTTTGATGCAATGCGCCGCTTTCATTATGTCAACCCGAAAGACGAACGTGCCTGCGTGGAGGCTATCCGCCGACAGGACGAACTGGACATTGAGATGAAGCAGTTGCAGCAGGAATATCATTCCCGCTTTCTGTATATCCTGCCTGCCAGTAAGGTGCTTCGCATCATCAAGGCAGAGGAGCAGTTCCATCGTCAGGCTTTCAAGAAAGCCAATAGATAAAAGAAAAGCCAATAGATAAAAGAATTGTAAGTGAAAGCTACTTGCTTTCAAGACATGAAATATAGCAGGTGATGGGCTGAATTCTAGCCCTATTGCCGCTTAAAAAATCGCAAAGATGTTATTTATGTAACATTTTTGCGATTTTATTTTGTTATTTCCTTTATTTATCGTAACTTTGCAAATTGGAAATAAATTATATAATATAATAAGGTATGTACAGAAGTAATACATGTGGAGAGTTACGTCTCTCTGATGCTGGCAAGGAAGTGACACTTGCCGGATGGGTACAGCGCTCAAGGAAAATGGGTGGTATGACATTCGTTGACTTGCGCGACCGTTATGGTATCACACAGTTGGTCTTCAATGAGGCCGATGATAAGGATTTGTGTGATGCTGCCAACAAGCTGGGTCGTGAGTATTGCATCCAGATTAAGGGTGTGGTAAGCGAGCGACAGAGCAAGAATCCTAAGATGGATACTGGCGATATCGAAATCCTGGTAAAGGAGCTTAATGTGCTTTCTCAGAGCCAGACTCCTCCTTTTACTATCGAGGACAACACCGATGGCGGTGACGATATTCGCATGAAATATCGTTATCTCGACTTGCGCCGCCCTGCTGTGCGCAAGAACCTGGAGTTGCGCCACCGTATGTGTATCTTGATTCGCAACTTCCTCGATGCTCAGAACTTCATGGAGGTGGAGACTCCTATCCTCATCGGTAGTACTCCAGAGGGTGCCCGCGACTTCGTGGTTCCATCTCGTATGAACCCAGGTCAGTTCTACGCACTTCCTCAGAGTCCTCAGACTTTGAAGCAGCTCTTGATGGTAGCAGGTTTCGACCGTTACTTCCAGATAGCAAAGTGCTTCCGCGATGAGGACCTCCGCGCCGACCGCCAGCCTGAGTTTACTCAGATTGACTGCGAGATGAGTTTCGTAGATCAGGATGATGTTATCAACCTCTTCGAGGAGATGGCTCGCCACTTGTTCAAGGAGATTCGTGGCGTAGAGCTTCCTAAGCTGGAGCAGATGACATGGCATGAGGCTATGCGCCGTTTCGGTAGTGATAAGCCAGACTTGCGTTTCGGTATGGAGTTCGTAGAGTTGAAGGATGCCTTCGCAGGCAAGGGCAACTTCTCTGTATTCGATGAGGCTAAGTATATCGGTGGTATCTGTGTGCCTGGTTGCGCTGATTATAGCCGCAAGCAGTTGAACGAGTTGACCGATTTCGTGAAGCGTCCACAGGTAGGTGCCAAGGGATTGGTATATATCAAGTACAATGCTGACGGCACCGTGAAGAGTAGCATCGACAAGTTCTACTCTCCAGAGGAACTCGCAGAAATCAAGACAGTGATGGGTGCCAAGGATGGCGACCTCGTATTGATTTTGAGTGGTGACAACGCTAACAAGACACGTATTCAGCTTTGCTCTTTGCGTCTTGAGATGGGTGACCGCCTCGGCTTGCGCGACAAGAACGTGTTCAAGTGCCTTTGGATTATTGACTTCCCTCTCTTCGAGTGGAGCGATGAGGAGCAGCGCCTGATGGCTACACACCATCCGTTCACCATGCCTAATCCAGACGATATCCCATTGCTCGACGAGCATCCTGAGCAGGTTCGCGCCAAGGCATACGACTTTGTTTGCAATGGTATCGAAGTGGGTGGAGGTTCACTCCGTATTCACGACACTCAGTTGCAGGAGAAGATGTTCGAGGTTCTCGGCTTCACTCCAGAACGTGCTGAGGCTCAGTTTGGCTTCCTGATGAATGCCTTCAAGTATGGAGCACCACCTCACGCAGGTCTTGCTTTCGGTCTTGATCGTTTCGTCAGCATCATGGCAGGTCTCGACAGTATTCGTGATTGCATCGCATTCCCTAAGAACAATTCAGGTCGTGACGTGATGCTTGATGCTCCATCAGAGTTGGATCCAAAGCAGCTCGATGAGTTGGAAATTAAGCTTGATTTGAAAGACTAAAGTGTTACCATAAAAGGAGTTGCACAGGTGAAAAACTTGACTTAAGTCAAAAAAAGCCTTGCAACTTCTTGTTAACTAGCACTTTTCTACTTAAAATGGCTCAAAATTGAAATATTTTATTTAATTTTGCAAAAGAAATAATTAAGAAGTAAAGCAAAAGCCAAACTTCGTATAACCAATTATTTACTAAAGACATGGTAGAAAAGAAAGCAACAAAGACAGCTGCCAAGAAGACAGCAACAAAGAAGGCTACAACAGCTAAGACAGCTACAGCAGCTAAGAAGACTACAGCAACAGCTGCAGCAAAGAAGGAAGTTATCTATTTGAACGCAGAAAATGCTGGTTTCCGCGCTGGTGATGTTTACCAGGCTTTGGCAGCAGCAGAGAATGCTCTTTCATTGGAAGAGATTGCAAAGATGGCTAACATCTCAATTGAGGATACTATCCTTGGTATCGGATGGCTCTTTAAAGAGGGCAAGATTAAGGACGAGGACAACAAGGTTGCTCTCGCTTAAATAACGAGATTTAAAAGAGCCGCAGTTTCTTAACCGAAAGGGTGGGAGACGGCGGTTTTTTCTTTCTGCTTAGATCTGTTTTATATCAGTTTATGGCTGCTTATATCTATTAGTATCTGTTTGGTCAGTTTTCTTTTGTGTATATGGATATATGATTGCTTTTTCTACTTTATTTTAATAAAAATGAATCTTGAACAGGAAATATTGAGCGTATTGGTACAGGCTGGCAACAAGGGTCTCAAATTAGAGAAGATTGCCCGCCATGTATATAATTCATGTAACTCCATCTTCAATCCTTTAGATTATATGATGGTGTATAATGCCGTGGCTCAGTATCTCACCAAAAATTCCAAGGATCCTCATTCTCTTATCAGGAAAGGAAAGGGATACGGGGTCTATCGCATAGATTATCACAGTTCTACAGTGCAGCAATTGATGCTTGATTTCTCTTCTGCTTCTACTCTGCCAGATGAAGAGAGAAAAAGGATCAGAGCCCAGGAAATGGATTTATTTGGAGATTTATGATTTTTTCAATAAATAGATAGGGGGAAAAGGCTGTGTTATTCGTATTATGTTTGAATAGATGATATACATAATGAAAATATGTATGTCGAATGGTTGACAAGTAACATTAATTAATAAACATAAAATACGAAAAATGGCTAGAAGATATTTATTAGGCTTTGATGTAGGTTCTAGTTCAGTGAAGGCTTCCCTTACTGATGTAGATAATGGTGAAATCGTTGCTTCTGCGTTCTATCCTGACCATGAGGCTCCTATTATCGCTGTAAAAGCGGGCTGGGCTGAACAGGATCCGCAGATGTGGTGGGATAATGCCAAACTGGCTCTCAAGAAAATTATGGCAGAATGTGGTGCCAAGGGTGAGGATGTCCTTGCCATTGGTATTTCTTATCAGATGCATGGTTTGGTCTGTGTAGATAAGAACCAGCAGGTGTTGCGCCCTTCTATTATCTGGTGCGACTCTCGTGCCGTACCTTATGGCGAGAAGGCTTTCCATGATTTAGGCGAGGATCTCTGCTTGCGTAACTTGTTGAACTCTCCTGGTAACTTTACAGCATCCAAATTGGCTTGGGTAAAGGAGAACGAGCCTGAGCTGTTCGATAAGATTGATAAGATTATGCTGCCAGGTGACTATCTTGCCATGAAACTTTCTGGTGAGGTAAAGACAACCATCAGCGGTCTTTCTGAGGGTATGATGTGGGATTTCAAGGCGAAGAAGCCTGCCAAGTTCCTGTTCGATTACTTTGGCTTCGATGAGAGTATGGTAGCTGATATCGTTCCTACCTTCTCGGTTCAGAGTGTGGTATGCAAGGCTGCTGCCGAGGAACTCGGATTGAAGGAGGGTACCCCTATCTCTTATCGTGCAGGTGACCAGCCAAACAATGCTGTAAGTCTCAATGTATTCAATCCTGGTGAGATTGCAAGTACTGCAGGAACATCAGGTGTGGTATATGGTGTACTCGGAGATGTAAACTATGACCCAAAGAGTCGCGTCAATACCTTTGCTCACGTTAACTATACCACAGACTTAGATCGTCTGGGTGTTTTGCTTTGCATCAATGGAACTGGTATTCTGAACGCCTGGGTACATCGCAATGTAACGCCAGATGTAAGCTATGCCGACATGAACGATCTGGCTGCTGGTGTTCCTATCGGTAGCGATGGAGTGAAGATTATCCCATTCGGAAATGGTGCCGAGCGTGTATTGGAAAATCGTGAGGTTGGCTGCTCTGTTCATGGCTTGAGCTTCACCAAGCACAATCGTGCTCACATCATCCGTGCAGCCCAGGAGGGTATTGTATTCAGCTTCTGCTATGGTATGGAAATCATGCAGCAGATGGGTATGGATATCAAGAAGATTCATGCTGGTAAGGCAAACATGTTCCTCAGTCCGCTGTTCCGTGATACCTTGGCTGGTGTGAGCGGTGCAACCATCGAACTTTATGAGACTGATGGTAGTGCGGGTGCTGCCAAGGGTGCTGGTATCGGTGCCGGTATCTATAAGGACCATGATGAGGCTTTTGCTTCTCTCAAGAAGTTGGCGGTAATCGAACCGGATGAGGCCAATCGCAGTGCATACCTTGAGGCATATGCAAGCTGGAAGGCAGAATTGGAAAAACTTTAAGTTTTATCTTTTAGAATATTGTAGAAAAGTCATGAAATCATGATTTTATGATACAAATCTATCAAAATACAAAGAAGGATGGAAGATTTTCCATCCTTTTTTTGTTTATATCCTTTTTTTTTATTACCTTTGCCAAATATTTATAAAAAATATGAATATGGCTCATAAGAATAATCATTTAGTCATCATGGCTGGCGGTGTAGGTAGTAGATTCTGGCCTATGAGTACCGAGGAAAAGCCAAAGCAGTTTATCGACGTTCTAGGAACAGGTCGTTCACTTTTGCAGCTTACCTTCGATCGTTTCGAGGGTGTGTGTGCTCCTGAGAACGTTTGGGTAGTTACGAATAAGAGATATGCAGCGCTGGTTCACGAGCAGTTGCCTGAAATTCCAGAGGGTAACATCTTGCAGGAACCATGCCGTAGAAATACAGCTCCTTGCATCGCTTACATCAGTTGGCGTATCAAGGAGAAGGATCCGAATGCCAACATTGTGGTTTCTCCTGCTGATCATATTGTTATGAACAGTAATGAATTCAGAAGAGTAATTACTTCTGCCTTGAAGTTTACCAGCGAGACAGACAGTATTGTTACCTTGGGTATGAAACCAACTCGTCCTGAGACGGGTTATGGCTATATTCAGGCTGATTTGCGTACTCCTTCTGCTCGCAACAAGGAAATCTATCGTGTTGACCAGTTCAGAGAGAAGCCTGATTTGGCTACTGCCACAGAGTATATCAAGGATAAGAGCTTCTTCTGGAATGCGGGTATCTTTGTGATGAGTGCAGCTACCATCGTGAATGCTTTCCGTGTATATCAGCCTAGCATTGCGAAGATTTTCGAGAGCATGCGCAGTATCTATGGCACTGAAAAGGAGCAGGCTGAAATCGATCTCCGTTATCCTGAGTGCGAGAGCATCTCTATCGACTATGCTATCATGGAGAAGGCTGAGGAAATCTTCGTGATGCCTGCCGACTTCGGATGGAGTGACCTCGGAACATGGGGCAGCCTCCTGGTGCAGAGCCACAAGGATTTGTATGGTAATGCCACCATCGGCGAGAACATCGTGATGATTGAATCGAAGAATAACATTGTTCATACATTGAACGAGAAAAAAGTGGTTATCCAGGGATTGGAAGGCTACATCGTGGCAGAGGAAGATGGTACTTTGCTCATCTGCAAACTCTCGGAAGAACAGCGCATCAAGCAGTTCTCTGGAAGTGAAAAATAATATTCCGAATTATTAGGCATAAAAAAGAAACTCTCCGTAGAAATTCAAGTTTCTACGGAGAGTTTCTTTTTGTATTTTGTATCTCTGATAGGATTGATTTATTTCTTCTTGATACCCTTGTATGCGATAAACGCAACGGCAACTACTGCCAATGCCAGGATAACATAACCAATTTCATGACTATATTGTACTGCCTGCTTGTAAACATCCTGGGTAGTCTTGTAATCGGTATATTCATAGATACCCCAACCGATGGTTGCCAATACTGTGTTCCAAACACCGGCACCGATAGTGGTATAGAGCAGGAATTTACCCACGTGCATTCCGGCAAGTCCTGCAGGAATACTGATAAGCTGGCGAACCGCTGGCACCAATCTACCGAAAATAGTAGAGGCAGCACCATGCTTGCGGAAATACTCCTCTGCCACTTCCACCTTCTGACGGTCAATCAGACACATGTGTCCGATTCGGCTATCTGCGAAGCGATAGATAATTGGGCGACCTACCCACTTTGCCAAATAGTAGTTGATGAGGGCACCGAGGTCTGCACCAATGGTGGCAAACACGATGACCAGGATAAACGACATCCCACTGTTTGGGTCCATAGCCTTCCAGGCTGCTGGCGGAACTACTACCTCTGATGGAAAAGGTATAAACGAACTTTCGATGGCCATGAAAAGGGTAACCACCCAATAGTTCAAGTTATCCAGAATCCAAAGAAAAAGCTCTGCTGTATTCATAATTATGCTTGTATTTAAATAATATCTATTGAATGATTAGGAGTTAAGAGGAAAAAGCTCTTAACTCCTAACTTTTTTATTTCTTCACTTCTTAATCTCAGCACTTATTTATTCTGCTTAGCCCAAGTATCCTTCAAGCCTACGGTCTTGTTGAATACAGGCTTCTCATCTGTAGTGTCGAGGTCAGCCATGAAGTAACCAATGCGCTGGAACTGGAGGTACTCTCCTGGCTTCTTGGTTGCTGCATACTCTTCTACGTAGCACTCCTTGAAGTCGTGATAGCTCTCAGGGTTGAGCAACTCGCGGAAGTCACGGTCGTCTGCTGATGGGTTCTCGATAGCGAAGAGGCGGTCGTACTCACGTACCTCAGCCTTTACGCAGTGATCGGCAGATACCCAGTGGAGCGTACCCTTTACCTTGCGGTTTGCACCTTCCATTCCACTCTTGCTGATAGGGTCGTACTCAGCCTGAATCTCTGTGATGACGCCATTCTCGTCCTTGGTGCAACCAGTACACTTCACGATGTAGGCGTTCTTCAGGCGAACTTCCTTGCCAGGAGTCATGCGGAAGAATTTCTTTGGAGCATCCTCCATGAAGTCGGCACGCTCAATCCAAAGATTCTTTGAGAAGGTGATGGTGTGTGTGCCGTCTGCCTCGTTCTCTGGATTGTTGATAGCTTCCATCTCCTCGCTCTCGCCTTCTGGATAGTTGGTGATAACGAGTTTCACTGGGTTGAGCACGGCGCTTACACGGCAAGCCTTCTTGTTCAGGTCTTCACGAACAGAAGCCTCCAGAAGTGCCATGTCGTTGAGGGCATCAAACTTGGTGTAGCCGATGCTGTCGATAAACATGCGGATGCTCTCTGGTGAGTAACCGCGGCGACGCATACCGCAAAGTGTAGGCATACGTGGGTCATCCCATCCATTTACCAGATGCTCATCTACCAATGTATGAAGCTTACGCTTACTCATCACGGTGTAGGTCAGGTTCAGGCGGTTGAACTCAATCTGGCGTGGGCGGTTATCGTTCAATACATCATCGCTGCCATCCATCTCCTTCAGGAAGTCAACGAACTTGTCGTAGAGAGGACGGTGAGGTACGAACTCCAAAGTACAGATAGAGTGGGTTACACCCTCGAAGTAGTCGCTCTGTCCGTGTGCGAAATCATACATTGGATATGCGTGCCACTTGGTTCCTGTGCGGTGATGTGGAGTCTGGATGATACGATACATGATAGGATCGCGGAAGTGCATGTTAGGGTTAGCCATATCGAGCTTGGCACGGAGTACCATGCTTCCCTCAACGGCCTCTGGGGTGTTCATCTTCTCGAAGAGAGCGAGATTCTCCTCTACTGGGCGATCGCGATATGGGCTGGGTGTGCCAGGAGTAGTAGGAGTACCCTTCTGGGCAGCGATTTCCTCAGCGGTCTGCTCGTCAATGTAAGCATGCCCCTTCTTAATCATCCAAATAGCAAATTCCCACAACTTCTCAAAATAGTCAGAAGCATAGTAGATGTTGCCCCACTTGAAGCCAAGCCACTGAATATCCTGAAGAATATTTTCCACATATTCGTTGTTTTCCTTACTAGGGTTGGTGTCATCGAAACGGAGATTGCAGACACCATTGTATTTGTCTGCTACGCCGAAGTCCATGCAGATGGCTTTAGCATGACCGATGTGGAGGTAGCCGTTAGGCTCTGGTGGGAAACGGGTCTGAATTCGACCAGCGTTCTTACCTTCCTTGAGGTCTTCCTCGACCAACTGTTCTACGAAAGAGATGCTCTTAGTTTTCTCTTCGATTTTGTTTTCTTCATTAATTGCCATATTCTATAGAATTATTTTTATTACTTTCAAAACTAGCTATTTCTTCGTTTCATGGTGCAAAGATACAAATTTTCTGATAAGTACGGAAATTATCAGCCCTTAATTTTTGAAGAATAGTAGGAATTTTGCAAAATATGTTTTTAAACATACAAAATGATTTGTTTGTTTGGATAAAAAGCAGTAACTTTGCATCGTTATCCTAAATACAATCTTTTTACCTTAGTAAGGATACTAATACCTTAATATAGAAGCGCCCCCACTGTGAAGTGGAGGCGCTTTGCTTTTTCTGTTTCAGAGAAGAATTATTTCTTCTCAGCTGCAGCCTTGCGGAATGTCTCGTTCTTTACAACCAACTTGCCCTCTGCGATGTCAAGTGTAGCCTGATCTTTTACGTCTGCATCGAGACCCTTACGGTCGAGAGTGATGTTAGCCGCAGTTCCCTGTGGCTTTACTTCCAGTTCCCACTTGTAATACTCTTTGTCGAGTTTTGTGGTCTTTGCAGTGAAGTCTGCATTGAGGGTAATCACACGCTCGCCGTCTGCACTCTTATAGTCGCCAGCTGCTGCAGCCTGGAAAGCTGAGTCGGTTACTACTTCTTCTACTGGAGCAGCTTCTGCTGCAGGAGCTGCTGTCTTCTTCTCTGAGCATGCTGTGAATGCGAGCATACCCATGGCGAATGCCATCATTGTTAATTTTTTCATTGTTCTAATTGCTTAATTATAGTTAATAATGAAGTTTACGGTCTTATATATATAAGATGTATAGCACATCTATATAATTAGATATAGCACATCACTACGCTTATCATCAGCATGGTGGCGAAACAGACTATGCCTGTTGTGATAGGTATATAGTCTTGCTTCAGTCTTTCCTTATGCTCGTAAAACTGGATGGCGTATGCTTTGAAGCAATGCTGGTAAATCCAGAATACAAGTGATGCCATGACAAAACCGATGAGCATGCCTACCAGAAGGTCGCCTGGATAATGAACTCCCAGATAGGTGCGGGAATAGCTCACTATGGCTGCCCATATCATCAGGAATATATTGAGATTTCTACTCCTTACCAGATACATGGCAAAGAACGTTACTCCCCAAGAGTTGGCGGAGTGGGAGGATGGGAATCCATACCTACCGCCACGATACTCGTTCACTACATGCACCATCGGTGAGATGGGGTTGTCCAGATTGCTGGGCCTAAGTCGTTCCACCATCGGTTTGAGTAATCCAGAAGCTGTTTGGTCGCAGAGTAATACGAGGAGTGCCACTGCCAGGATGGTGGTAAGTGTCACCTTCCAATGGAAGTTTACTATCATCACCCAGATGAATGCTGCATAGAAGGGAATCCACGCAAAGCGATGGCTTACTATCATCATGAAGTAGTCGAATAGTTCGCAGTGCATTCCGTTGAAAAACAGAAATACTTCTGTGTCTATTTGCTCTAATTGATGTATGATTTCTAACATTTTCTTCTGTCTTTATAATTCTGTTTCTTTGTTTGTTATTTGCTTGCCAGATCATCATACAACTTCTGTAGGTATGCCTTGCCGCGCTTCAGATTGTATCCTTTCTGTCCCCTATCGTAAACCACCTTCTGTGCCTTGTTGTCATAGATGATGGAATTCTCCTCTGAGACCACACCGAAAAGATCGGGTGAGGTGAAGAAGGCGAACTTTGGCGTTGCATCGCTCATCATGTTCTTGCTGAATTTGAAGTCGTCGTGTTTTACGCCGAGCTGTGCAAGGAGAGTTGCTGCTATGTCTAGCTGCGAACCGATGATACCCACCTTCAGAGGACGTGCGATGGCTCCACCTGCCAGGATGAGTGGTATTTGATAGCGACTGCGATCGGAACCGTTGAGGTCTTCTTTGTATCCACCCACATGGTCTGGCACAAATACGATGAGCGTATTCTTCCAGCGTGGCAGTTTCTTATACTCTCTGATGATAGCGCCCATCACGCTGTCGGTATAGGCGAATGCATTGAGTCGCTTGTCTGCCAATCTGTGGTATGGAACCTCGAATGGCTCATGGCTGCTCGATGTTTGGAACACTCGGAGCATTGGATGCTTCAGGTTTTGCTGGGCCTTGATGTCTGCCATCAGTTTGTTGGCTACTACATGATCTGGTACACCCCATTTGCTCATTCTGTCTTCCAGAGGGAAGTCTTTATCGGCAATGATGTTTCCGAATCCTTGTGATGTAAGGTAGGAACGCATATTGCAGAAGTCTGCATCGCCACCATAGTAATATGCGGTTTGGTAGTGGCGCTGGTCAATCAGGCTCTGAGCGATGGATGGCAACTGTGCCGTCTTGTTCGGATAGCGCATGATGCTTGTTGTAGGCTGTGCTGGATATCCGCTCAAGATGGAAACCATACCTCGGTCGGTGCGATAGCTGTTGGCATAGAACCTGTTGAAGAGGATGCTTTCCTGCGCGATGGAATCCAGGCATACTGCCACGTCCTTATGGCTGCCCATAGATGGCATGATGTCATTGGCAAATCCCTCCATGATGACAATGAGGATATCGGGTGTTCCTTTTTGGAAGGTTGCCTCATTGAGCAGGGGATAGGTATTCCGGTCGCTGGTGCTGACCATGTTCTCAAAGAGCTTGGTAGCTTCCTTGTCGTCCATGAATCGGTATTGGGCGGCAAAGTCTTCCTGATGAGTGATAGACTCGAAGAAGCTGAACAGCGGGTTCACTGCCGCATGGTTGAGGAATGCATTCTGGCTATAGTAAGCCTGTCCGGTGTTCATCGTTGAAACGGTGATGCCGCCGCGGATAGGTATGAAAAGAAGAGCCGTGAGCAGCAACAGGATGATAGATGTGCGCACACGATGGCGATCGAAGTCACTGAAACTTCCTCTTCTTCCGCCGCCAAACTCACCAAAGCCATAGTTGTTGTATCTGCTGTGATAGCGGTGTTTCTCGCCGCGCATGCGGAGGAGGAACCAAACGCCAACGGTAAGTACTGCCCATAATAGCAGAGTAAGGATTACCTGCCAGATGCTTACGCTAGCTATGGCGTCAGCTGGCGAGGTGAGGAGATAGAATAGCGGCGTGCTGTCCAGCGGATATTTCCAATATGGATAAAGACTTGCATTAACCAGAAAGCTGCAAGTGATAATCAATGACGCTATTACAAAGTAAGTGTTCATGATAGGACGTATCAGTTCTTTCTTGAACCAGATGGCAGCTATCGTGAGGATGCCTGGAATCACAGAAAGATAGCCCGCCATAGAAAGGTCTAGCGGGAGTCCATGCCAGATGACAGCTGGCATATCGATGAGGATATTGTCAACAGGTTGCGTTGCAGCTCCTTTTTCCAAGATGAGGAATAAAGGTTTCTGCAAAACAAACAGTATTACTAGCGTAATATAAGTTTTAACAAACCACAGAATCTGCTTCATACAAATGTTATTTTCTATATTAATAATGTATTTGAATGCAAAATTACAGATAATTTCTGAAATAAACAATTATTTTGATAGTTTTTTTCAAAAAAGTGGTAAAAAATTTGGTAGTTCGAGATTTTTGCCGTATCTTTGTTGTATTAATTTATTACGTGCTATGGCTAAGTATAATATTCAACCCAAAAAAGAGAAAACAGCGAGATATCAAACCTTGCTGAGCGAGGAGACTAAAGACCGCCTCCGTGATGAGATTATCCGTTTGATTGTAACGGAGAGAAAATACAAGGATCCAGAGTACAACTCAAAGAAGTTGGCTGAGGATTTGAATACCAACTCTCGTTATATTTCTGCGGTGTGTGCCACTCGATTCCACAAGAATTATTCTGAGTTGGTCAACGATTATCGTGTTAATGATGCTATGTCACTCCTTACTGACAAGCGCTACGCTAAGATGAGCGTGGAGGACATCAGTGAGATGGCAGGATTCAGCACACGACAGAGCTTCTATGCAAATTTCTATAAGCGCATCGGTATTACACCACGTCAGTACCGACTTGACCACTTACAGACAAAATAGACTATCTGAAAGAGAAGAGGCTATGCAAATCAAATATTGCATAGCCTCTTTTTTGTTCTTTATGTTTGGGATAATTCCTTGTCTTGTAGATTTATATTTCTACTTTCTAAGGAAATGCTTCAATACCTTGCTGGTGGTATTCTTTGAAATCTGGCGAATCGCCTTATCGCGTATCTGGCGCACACGCTCACGCTTTAATTGCATGTCTTCTGCAATTTCTGCCAGGGTTTCGTGTGCCACACCAATGCCATAGAACTTGGTGATGACCATTTTTTCTCTTTCTTCCAGTGCTTCAACACAACGCTCTAAGTCGTTAAGCATCTGTGCAAAAGCTGCGTTGTCGTCAGCCATCTTGGCATCCTTGTTAATGAGGATGTCGAGCAGGGTATATTGGTTGCCTACACTCAGTGGTGCATCAATGGACACTGTCTTGGCTGCATTGCGTGGGGCATACTTCTTCTGGTCTTTCGGTACTCGGTAAAGTGCCGACTGCTTGTCTATGGCTTGTTGCATCGCCTTGCGGATGAAAGGGGATGCATAGGCTACAAACTGTGAACCACGGGTGGCGTCGAACTTTTGGGCAGCCATCATCATAGCCAAAGTGCCCTCACTTACCAAGTCGTCGAATTCTACACCTTTACCACGAAACTGGTTGGCTACCGACTTTACGTAGTTGAGGTTCTCGCTTACTATTTTATTGATTTCTCTTTCTGTCATATCTCTATTGCGTTTTATCGATGATTGATTATCTGTGCTACACTCAGGTAGAGAGATTCCCCGGCTATATCTTCCAGGGAATTCTCTACTGCAAAAATACGGAGAATTATCTGAAGAAACAAATTTTGGCTCCAAATAATGTGGTATTTTAACATTTATCTGTATTGTTCACGTGCATTCTCTGTTATCTGCTTATTTGCAGAGTGCTGCATACGGACAGTAGATGCATCTCTTCTTGTCCTCCGTAGGCTTCAGTGGCACGGCTGGGTTGTAGATATCCGCAAGCAGCGAACGGAGATGTTCCGTGAATTCTGCTTCAAGTGGTGCCACATCAGAGAGCAATTCTTTTCCCAATTTCAGCGTTGGATCGTAATCTTCTGAACCGGCATTCTGAATGAACAGCAATCCCGGCGATACCGGTTCCTGTGCTGGATTGAATCTTCTGTCGTTCTTTATAATCAGCGAGTACAGGATAGCCTGCAGATAGTAGTCGCTATGCTTGTTCATTGCCTGTGGAGTGGTACCGAAGACTTCGTCTATATCCTTAGGATGTGTAGCTTGCGCACGTCCCGTCTTATAGTCTATCACTCTGATGCGTTCTGCCAGATTTCCTCCAGCCGATGGATTTCCGTTGGCTGCCACTGCGTCCAGGCGGTCGATGAAACCACCAATTCTAAAGAGTTTTTCTCCTCTTGCCGTAGCTACGCCTAGTGTGGTAGATACCACAATCTCCATACCGATGATGGTGAACGGAGCTTGGCGACGGTCGATGGTGATGAGCTGGCGTAAATAGCTGGCAATCACCTCTTTGTTAATGAGCTGCAGACCATTGTATTTGGGGTGATAGTCAGAACTGCTCACCTTGAACAACTCTTCTCTGAAGGCCTGGTCCACCAGCCTGTAAACCAGCGAGGAATCTTTTAGCGCATTGTTCAAGTCGCCTGCTGAGATGACGATAGGATGGATGAGTCGTTGCTTGCCCCGGTCGTCCACGGCAATATCCTCTTTGCTGGCAAAGGTGTAGTAGAACAGTTCAGCCGCTCTATGGAAGATGTTTCCGAAGATTTTGTTATCTACCTCGTCCTCATCAATCTCATCCGGTTCGAGCAAACCTTTCACATATTTATAATAGAACTGCTTCTGGCATCTCTGGTATGTGTTGAGGAAGGTTGGCGTAATCATCTTGATGTCATCAAGAACTGCCATCACTTCGTCTGTCTTCTGCTCTTCGTTATAGGCAGGGCGCAATGGTTTCTGACCCGCTGTCAGGGTTCGGCGCTTGATGGAGTGCTGGCTCTCTACCATCATCTGCAGCATGAATCTGCTCATCTCTCCCGACTGTCCGTCTTCCGTGGCATTGTTGTAAGTGAGTGTGATGTCGTGGGCTCGCTGCAACATACTGTGGAAATAGTAGGCAAAGATAGCCACCTTGTTCTCTACCGTGGTAAGTCCGTATGCATTGCGGAGCGTGAACGGAATAAACGAAGAGTCGTTGACTCCCTTCGGCAGCTTACCCTCGTTGCAGGAGAGTACCAGGATATGGTCGAAATCGAGGTTTCGGGTTTCGAGCACACCCATCACCTGTATTCCTTCTGCCGGTTCACCATGGAATGGAATCGAGGTGGTCTGGATAAGTTGCTGAATCAGTCGCTCCAGGGTGATGATATCTACCTGCAGGTCTCCAGCCATGATGAGGTCTTGCAGGCGGTTGAGCAGGGTATAGGTGCGGTAAAGCGATTCATGGAAGAGTGGATCTTCCAGCTTCTTGGCATGGATTCCGATGGTGCGGAGCACGTCGAGCAGGTAAGTGATGAGTTTCTTGTTGTACTCATCCTGACTTGCTGTATCCTTTTCCTTGTCAGTTCCTCTTTCCTTGTCAGTTCCTTTTGGCGCATTCGTTCCTTCTAAATCTCGGAATAGGAGTGAGAGACCTTCATCTCCGTCCATACTCAGAAACTCTCTTGATGGATAGAAGCGCTTCTGCTCGTTCAGCTTGTTCTGCAAATCGGTATATTTCTCGCTGATGTAGCGGGTGTAAGGATGGCGCAGGGCGATGAGCACATAATGCAGGCGATAGGTGTCGCTGAACTTAGGATGGCCGATGCCTTGCAGCTGGATAAGTTGCTGAATCAAGCTGTAAAATGGTGTCTGTTGTAGCGGATAACCGATTGTGATATTGACACTTCCCACTTCCGGTGGAAGTGAATGTATAACACTTTGCAGCAGCGATTCGTCGCTTAATACGATGGCTACGTTGCGTCCCATCTTGTATCGTCCGTTCTCTTTGAGCCATGTGTTGACATATCTGGCCTGTATATTCTCTGTAGGAGCAGAGATGTAGGTGATGTCCTTGTTCTTCGTCATGTTGTTGTAGATTTCCTGCTGCGGATAGTCTGCCAACTCGTTTGGATAGTATGGCAGGTACTGGCGGATGTAGTGTCCCGCTTCGTTGTTGCCATCCATATAGTATTGGTCGTAGTCCCAATAGAAGGCTGCCTTGCCTTGTTTCATGAGTCGGTCGCACAGGTTTAGTTCTACCTTCTGCATCATGTTGAAGCCCACGAACAGATATTTCTTGTGTCTGAATGCTATGTTCTCATTGTTTGCCACGTTGCGATAGAGGGCACCTTCATAGGCAAGTCCTTGCTGGGCGAGGCGTTTGTTGAACTCTACATAGATGTCGTAGAAATGACACCAGAGTTGCAGGAACCTTTTCTTGAGTTCTGAGTTGTGGTCGTCCGAGAAGTTGCTGAAGAACTTCTTGATCATCTGCTTCTGGTAGTCGGTGAGATAAGATACATCATCCAGTTCATGAATGTCGCTCAGGTTGGCGAATATCTGCTTGGCATCCACCATGTTCTTATCCACGTCGTCAAAGTCGGAAAGCAACAGCTGTCCCCAACCGTAGAAATGATCCAAGGTTTCATCAATGCCCGTACATTTCACGAAGGTTTTGTGCAAATCGCAGATAGACTTGATAGGGTCAGCCACCTTCAGATCCGTATGTCGGCGGAAAAGGTCACTGATGGTGATATAGGTAGGGGTCCAGATGGGCTTGCGTGCCAACTGGGCCAAGTAGCTGTTCAGGAAGAGTGATGCTCGCTTGTTAGGGAACACCACTGCTATATCGCTCATGTCGGTACCATATTTTTCCAACATGTCTTTTGCTACTATCTTTAAGAATGCTTTCATATTTGCTAATCTGCTATTTTATTTCACTTCTACTATTTTATTTTACTTCTACTATTTTGTTGGGATATACATACCATAGATATCCCTTTACTTGTGGATGTCCCATGCCCGAAAGCAAGTCCATGTAACCCTTCACCTGGTCGTGGTATTCCTGGCGTGGTTTACCAAACTTGAAATCTACGACGATGGTCTCGTTCTCGTCTTTCATCACGCGGTCGGGGCGATGCACTTCCATCTTGCCCTTGTTCATGCTGATGATGGAACATTCGTTAAAGATGTCCCAACGGTCGGAGAACCAGCTGCTTACCTTGTCTGATTCCAGTCGTTTTCTAATCATGGCTTCCACCTTTTCCTTGGATATATTCTCGTCGTAGAGTACGCCGTCCAGCTCAAGCTGCTTGAGTGCTCCGTCGATATCATCACGGGTTCTGATGGTAGAGAATAGACTGTGCAACACGGTACCCATCTTGATGTAATACTTCTGCTGCTCTTCTTCTTCATCACCTTCTATGAGGTCGAGGCTCTTGTTACTCTGCTTGAAGTCTGGCATCTTTGGCGATACGGCAATCTCCGTCTCCATCATTTCTGATGGGAGTGTGAACACATTTGAGTTGAGCTTCATCTCCATTGTCGCCTTCTGCTTAGGCACGAATGGTTTGCCATATTGGAAAAGGATATCAGATGTCTTGCTATCAGTCCCCAATCCTTCTATCTCTACCGGAACTTCTTCGTTGTCAGATAGAGGTGATATCAGCTCTTGGGCTTTCCTTAGCTTTTCTACCACCTGTTCCAGTGAAGTCTCGATGATATTCGAGCGGTAAGCCGCTGTGGTTCGCTTGCCAAACACGTAGAGGTTGTGTCCGGCTCTGGTGAATGCCACATAGAGCAGGTTCAGGTTATCTACCATGTTCTGAAGATGCTCATGGTGATAGTCTTGCTCATAGATGCTCTGCTTCATCTGGTTGGCACTGAAATCTACTGGCACGAGAGGCAACTCATTGTATGGCTCCTCCTGCGGAGTACACCAGATGGTGTTTGCCTTTTCCAATTGCCAGTCGCAGTAAGGCATGATAACGTTGTCATACTCCAATCCTTTACTCTTGTGGATGGTGAGGAGTCTGATGCCGTCGGTACCGTCGCTGTGGATGCTCTTGTTGTGCAGGTTGGCATCCCATTCCTGCAAGAAGGCCTCAATATCGCTGCTGTTGTCAGTAAGGAAAGCGTTCATCTTGTCATAAAATGCGCAAACATAGGCACTTTGGGCTTTCATATCCTCTACTTCAGCCAGTCGGAACTCGGTGAAGAGACGTTCCGTCAGGTCGAGCAGTGGTATCTGTAGATACTCCAGTCTGTCGCTGATAAGCTTATCAACCAATTCCTCGCTGTCCAGATAGGTCTGGGCGTATTTGAGCAGGGTGGCACGGGCGATATCATCGTTGGGATGCATCAGGAAGTGCAGGGCTGTAACTAGAATCTGCACGGCCTGTGATGCATCGAGACGGAATGCCTCATCAGAAACCATCTCATAGTCTGAGTGATTCATGAAGTATTCTGCGATATCCTGGATGGTCTGGTTGTTACGCACCAGGATGGCTATTTTGTTGGTTGGCACACCACGAGCCACCAGCTTATCTACCGTTTCCAGGCAGAGTTGCATCATTCTGTCGCCTTTTTCCTTACCAGTATCTGTCTCGTCATTGTCATCTTCAGCCTCTTTCGTTTTGAGCAGTCTTATTTCCACATAGCCCTGGTTGTTCTTGGAGGCTGGCACCTTTTGCTCCACGTCGGCGTAGGCATTGAGCAATTGCTGTGCCTCTTCTGGCATGGCATCTTTCAAGGCTGCATATTCCTGCTTGGCTGCCTCCACGAAGAAGGCATTGTTGAAGTCGATGACGTTGCGGTCGGAGCGATAGTTGGTGTCGAGCGTCTCGATGTCGAGCTGTTTCTCGGGATTGGCAAACTGCGACTCGATGTTGTTGAGTAATCGCCAGTCGCCCGAACGCCATCGGTAGATGCTCTGCTTTACGTCGCCTACGATGAGGTTGCCCGCATTCTCGCGGCTCATGGTTTCCTCCAGAAGCACCTTGAAGTTTTTCCATTGGATGGTACTGGTGTCCTGGAACTCATCTATCATCACATGATTCAACTGGGTTCCTATCTTTTCGAAGATAAAGGGAGAATCACTGTCCTGAATGAGCGAATGCAGCAAGGTCTGCGTGTCGCTGAGCAGGAATCTGTTGGCCTCCTGGTTCAACTGTCTCACCTTTTTGTCAATGCTTCCCAACAGTCGCAACTGGTTGAGATGCTTCATGGTGAGATCGGCACTCTTATACATCTTGACCAATGTTGGACGATGTGTCTCCGAAAAGTGGAGGATTGGGAAGAGAACTTCCGTAACGTGCTGATACAGATCGGTATTATTCTTTATATCTGTTTTCTTTACCCAGTTGTCAGGACTGTCCATGCACTTGGCAAAGGTGGCGTTTACCAGGTCGTCATCACTATACTTGCCATTTCTCAGTTTGTTGAAATAACTCCAGATGCCTCGGGTCTTGCCACTCAGGTCGTCTGCAGTGTATCCTCCTTCTTCGAGCGCATCAAAGAAGGAAGCAGCAATTTCATCAAACTGCTCTTTGGCCTTTTTTCTGATGCCTTTCATCTTCTCCTTGAAATCCTCAAAGAAGCCTTTTTCTTCCATGCGCTGCGACAGCTTGTCGGCATTATCTTTGTAATAGTCACGGAAGATATGCTCACCGAACGACTTGATCTGCCCGATTACGTTCCAGCCTTTGTCGTCGGCGATGTTTTCCTTGATGTATTCCATGATCCAGAAGAGCAGTTTGTCGGTGTCTTCCAGACTCTCGATGAGTTCATCCACGGCCTGTTGCTCCACCTGGTAGTCATTGAGTCCGATGCGGAGGTTGGCAGTCAGATCCAGCTCTCGTGCCAGGTTTCTCAGCACGCTTTGAAAGAAGGTGTCGATGGTCTGCACGTGGAAGTAGTTGTAGTTGTGGATGAGCAGTCGTAAGGCTTGCTCCGCATTCTTTCTGATTTGCAGGTCAGATAGATGTGGCAATGCCGCATGAATCTGCTTGATGTATTGGTCTGACTCTGGCAGACGGTGGGCAATGCCATAGAGCTGTCCCAGGATACGCAGCTTCATCTCTTCCGTAGCCTTGTTGGTAAAGGTCACGGCAAGAATGGTGCGATAGGCGTATGGGTCTTCTATCACCAGAGTCATGTATTCGCGAGCCAGGGTAAAGGTCTTTCCTGAACCTGCACTCGCCTTATAAACAGTCAGTTGTGATTTCATATCTTGTTTCTTTTTGTTCTTGATTGGTTGAAGTGAAAGCCCCCCTGTGATGGGTATTGTGAAGGGAGCTATTCTCTTGTGATGCGTAGAGTTACCAGTTTCTGAATAGTTCGAAGCCGATGCGACAGCCTACGCCATCAAACTTATACTCCCTGAAGGCGGCAAAGAAGCCCAGTGATACCAGGCGGGTGCTCAGTCCGTATCCCCATTCCGTATAAGGCGTAAGGTGTTTAACCACCAGACCGCTGATGTAGAATCGTTCTTTCTCGAAATATCTTCCCACCAGGGGCAGCCATGCCGACAGTATGATGGGGGCTTCGTAGGTGCAGTTGGCACGCAGATAGTAGTCGCTGGCATTGTACCACTGCGAAGACAGCAGTTCGAAGTCGCCACTCCATTCATCGTTCCATCCACCCGGTATGTTGTTGTCGTGGAAGTTGGTGTAATCCACGAAATCCCAGTGGGCTGTTCGCAGGGTGTAGAATCCTGTGCCGAAACGCATGGAGTAGGAGCGGCGGCGGGATGCGTAGAGGATGGTTTGTGCATCAAACTCTGCTCTGCCATAGTCGATGTTTCCGCCAAAGAGTTTCTTGATACCTTGTTCGTAATCAAACTTCAGTATGATTCCCTTCTCGCCCTGAGGCCTCCATTCCAGTCCTACGGCAGGTGCCACCGACTTGTATTTGTCGGGATAACCTATCTTGTGGTAAAACTCCGGTCTCACGGCCACACGGTTGTGCGAAACCATACCCATCTCGAACGCCCAATTCTGATTGAAGCGCCAGTGGTTGGTCAGTCGCATATACTGGTCCTTGAATTCCGTATAGTTGGTCTTCCCATCCTTGATGGCAGGGATGATGCTAGGCGAGAAGTCGCCCACGCTGTCTTTCGACTCGATGTATCCCAGAGCCTTTCTTGCCACTCGGTTGGTGTTGATGCGGTTGCCGTTACCCACCTGGAACTGCAGGTATCCCTCGTGCTTGGCGTTGTAGTTGAATCTGGCAGGCACGTTGATATAGAAGCGGTGCTGCTTAAAACTGTAACCGCCCTTGATGCCCAGTGATATTTGCAGGTTGTGGTTGAAGGCATATTCTCCTCTCAGGTTGAACTTATATACCACTCCCTTCTTTTGTGAGTAACCCATATAGAGCGGGTTGAAGATAGGGTCGATTCTGAAATAGCCCTGACTTTGCTTGCCGAATCCGCTTGATATGCGGTTGAGCAGATTGTCGCCCACCACATCCCACAATACATCTTTCACTATATTGTTTTTCTTCTCTTCTACACCTTCTCCCTCTATATGCAGTTTCCGGCGTTCCATCTTGTCGTAGTATGCACGGTATATCATCTCCTCGTCGGTGTTGAGCTTTACAGGCCGCACTTTTGCCATCAGGGTGGTGTCCTCCACATTGTTGAGGCTGTCGCTCAGCACCTTTGGCAGGTCGTAGATGGTGGTGTATTTGCCCGTTATCTTGTTTCCCATAAACTGGAAGTTGGCTCTCATGTCGCATTTGATGGATCCCAGGGTCTTGAACCCCTCTTTGCCCATTGTCAGCGAGATATAGAAACGGGTCATGTCGTATTCTCCCTCGAAGTCGCAGAGATAAATCTGTCCGTTCTTGATGTGTACGATGGCTCGTGTTTCTACCAGCTGCGTGTTCTTGATGCGCGGATAGGCATAAACCTGTGCCATTCCGTATGGCAGGGGAGTGACCGCATATTTGTAGTATCTCTTGTTGGTGCGATGGAAAGGCGACAGGATGTTCTCCTGGAAGAGCGTTTCTCCATAAACGTTTGGCGTCATGTAGTTCAGCATCGATGTCATCGTGTTTCTGTGATGGGGGATGGTGCTGAGGTTGAGCAGCCTGCTGATATGTGGCACGCCTTTTTCATCTACTACCACGCGGTTGTAGAATTCAGTGATAAACTTTCTTCCGGCTCCATGCGATACGGCATACATGGTAGGCACGAGCATGAGTGTAGCGTTGCGCTTGTTGGTGCGCATCTGGAATTTGGTATAGGCATAGCTGGTACTGTTGCTTCTGCCGGTGGTATCTACCTGTTGGGCATAGCGGAATATGCGGCACATCACCGAGTCGGTGAGAGCGTCGCTTCTGCCATGTCGCTTGGCTTCTGCCGAAAGCGGCAGGCTGCATCCCATGAATGTCATGGTTATGATATTGAGTAGATACCTGTTCATATAGAAATGAAAAAATCGGGTGTGGCTTTATTGCCGCACCCGATTGCAAAGTTACTAATTTATATGTAAATGTCCAAATCTTTATCGATAATATTATATCTTTTTATCTTTGTACGCCGGTTTTACCCCAGATACTTCATGAGAATACCTATTTTCCCCGATTCCCTGAGCTTGGTGATGCTTTTTTCTCTTATCTGGCGTACGCGTTCACGGGTCAGTCCCATCTTGTCGCCGATTTCCTCCAGGCCCTTTTCGGGCTCATCGATGCCGAAGCATGCGCAGACTATCTTGCGCTCCCGGTCCTTGAGACACTTTTTGAGCACCTGCTTCAGTTCCTGAGCCATACTCTCATGGTCCACATGCTTGTCGGTGCGGCTGTCATCGCCACTTGCCATCACATCTACCATGGAGTTGTCTTCATCTTCACCAAATGGGGCATCGATGCTCACGTGATGTCCGCTTGCCATGATGCTCTGCGTGATTTTATCTTCATCTACTCCGGTTCTTGCAGAGATTTCCTGCACGCTAGGGCGTCGCTGGTTCTCCTGTTCAAACTTGTTGATTTCCTGGTTCACCTTGTTGAGCGAACCTACCTGGTTCAAAGGTAGTCTCACGATGCGACTCTGCTCGGCTATTGCCTGAAGGATACTCTGGCGAACCCACCATACGGCGTACGAGATGAACTTGAAACCTCTGGTCTCGTCAAATCGCTCTGCCGCCTTGATGAGTCCGATGTTACCTTCGTCAATCAGGTCGGTGAGGGTGAGTCCCTGATGCTGGTATTGCTTGGCTACAGACACAACAAATCGCAGGTTGGCTTCCACCAACTTGTTCTTGGCTCTCTCTCCGGCTCTGCCACCCTTGCGGATGATTTGGGCCAGTTCTATCTCTTCATCGATGGAAATCATAGGAGCTCTGCCTATCTCCACCAGATACTTATCGAGTGCCTCACTATTTCGATTGGTTATACTTTTCTGTATCTTCAGCTGTCTCATAATAACTATTCCCTCTTTCTTTTAGTTGCACGATAATGCAAAGATAGTAAAATATTCGATAGGTTGTTGCTTTCGATAACATTATTTAACCAAAAAGTCTTGGTTTTTTAATATTTTATCTAACTGCTTCATTCTTAGCGAATTTATCGAATGTTTTTTGGTAACCATTGAATACGTTGATATCTACGGTTCCATGTATGCCGGCAACTCTTCCATCGGGGCATAGCTGCCAATAAACCAGGTGAATATCAGGCTTGTATTCGCCATATCGGGCTATCCATACCTGGTAGTCGCGCTTCAGGTCGGGGGCTAGGGGCAGATACCGGTTTACGAACATCTGACTGATGTAGAGGATAGGTTTCGTGCCGGTGGCTCTTTCTACCAGTCGGAGCCATGTTCTTACCCTTGCGAAGAGTACATTCGGACCTCCAATCTGCTTAATCTGACTTGGGAATGGTTCTAAATCCAGGACAGGCGGGAAGTCGCCACGTAGTATATGGCTATGTCGCAAAAAGTGGTTTGCCTGTTCCACAGCCGAGCTTCTGGTGCTGAAGAAATGATAAGTTCCTACATGATAGCCGTGTCTGCGGGCATCGCTATAGTCTTTCTTGTAGAAAGGATTAACGATAGATTTTCCTTCGGTACTCTTGATGTAGATATATCTGATAGGGAAATCTACGTTTCCGTTTACGGTCTTCTTGCTGATGGTTCCCAAGTGGGTGATGCGCAGACGCTTCCAGTCGATAGGGTATTTCTTCTTTCCTTTTCCATGCTGGTATTTGGAAATGTCGATGCCATAGATGCGCTGCGAGGTATAGACCAGGCGTTCGCCCTTGTATTTGTCGGCTTTCCATTCGCCCACTCTCAGCGGTTTTTTAGGGGCGATGCTGAATCCCCAACCGTTTCTTTCGCCGTCTTTCCATTCGCCCTCGTAGTAGGTGCCGTCGTGTCCCATCCATACACCATAGCCTTCGGCTTGGTACAGACTGTCGTATGATCCTGAGAAATAGCCCAGCGAATCGGGTCTCAGATCATAGTCGATGGTCTTTCTGTGGGTAGCCCCCTGTAGGGTTACGAGCCCTGCTGCCGTGCGGGGCGCTATGCCGAAGATGCCGTTTGGTGTGGTTTCTGATGCCAGCTGGAAGAGGTTGCATCCTTGGGTGTCCTTTCCGTCCATCATCTTGATGAGCTTGCAATCTTCGCTGCGGGTCTTTCCTTCTTTGTCTGTGTAGAAGGCCTTATATATAATAAGGTGTACCAGTTCTAGCTTTTCCTTACCGTTGGAAGGCTTTCTCGCTGCTGCACTGCCTTGGATATGGTGTAAGGAGTCGAGCATCTTCTTGGCAGAATCCCTCAACACCTTCTCACGGTTCTCAAAAGCGCAGATTCGGTTGTAACCCAAGTCCATCACACTGTGCGAGTGGATGTAGTAGGCAAGTTCGCTCTCTTTCCATTTCGCATCTTTGTAGAGACTGTCCAGTGAATCTACCTTCTGAGTCAGTACGCTGTCGGCATCCAGCCCCTTGTATTTGTTTCGGGTGATGTTGGCATTGTAGGATGCGGCGAGTCGTCCCTGGCAGGATGGCACCAGCGCCCAGCGGTTCATGAAGACTGCTGCCAGGGTGGTGGTTTCTTCGTCGAAGCGCAATAAGGTCTTGTCGCCTCTTCTTATCTCGTAGCAGCTATAGGCTTCAATACGGGCCTTGGCGGTCTGCACCTTTTCTCTTGAGGGATTCAGGCAGCAATAAGTCCAGTATCCCATAGCTAAAAGTAGAATAATCAATGAGGCACCGGCTATTCCGATGCCTCTTTTTCTGATGTTTGTCATTTTCAATTCCTTCCCAGTTTCTTCTATCCTCTCTTATTCTTTTTTTCTTTCTCGTCTTTTCTCTTTTCATCGGGCATCTGCGTTCTTCACAAGTTCTATCTCAAGGATAGATTCGGTTTGTGGAGTGATTTTGCTTCCATCTGATGTCCTTTCACCTATGAGCCAGATAATTTCTCCTTTCCTGTCGGTCAATACATGTTGGCTCATCTTTTCCATGTAGTTACGTTTGCGGTCGGTAAGATAATCGCTTATCAGTTTGGTTCCCTTCATGCCGAATGGCTGGAAGCGGTCTCCTTGCGCAGCGAGTCGGTAGGTGAGAGGGAAACTTACCTTGTTGGCATCCAGCGTGATGCGATGGTGCTCTTTGCTTGGTGCAAAGTCGTCGGTTCGCTGGTAGCGTCGGATTCTGATTTTTGTATTGCCTCCAAGTGTGTAGTTTCCTTCTTCGGGGAGTCGGAATTCCCGCTCTTTCTGCAAGTTTTCCAACGTATTTAAAGGAGTAATGAGCAGTTGCTCCCGGTCGATGGCTAGCATATAGTCATTACTTTTCCAAACCTTGCCTACACCGCCGTCTGGATTTCTCAGACTGACGATGATGTTGTCGATGATGTCGCCATGAAAGCCATAGTTGCCGATGCACTTGTGAAGCATGAATTCCTGACTTGCCGCCTTCATGATAGGGGCTTTGTCGATGAAGATTACTTTGCTGTCATCACCGGTTTCGCTCTGTTTTATATCATTTTCCGTCTGCTCTATATCATATCCGTGATGTTCGAAGTCTTTCTCCATATTGTCGAGCATCAGCTTGGCTTGTCGCAGATACTTTGCCGATTGGGCGATGTTGTCTTTTGCTGCCGGATTCAGCGTTTCAAGCAGCGGAATCACATGGTGGCGGATTTTGTTGCGCAGGGCATCATCTTCCAGATTCGTGGAATCGGTGACGTAGTCCTGATTTCTTTCTGCCAGATAGTCGAGCACATCCTGGCGACTGATGCAGAGCAGCGGTCGCAGGATGTTGCCGTTTTTAGGTGCGATGGCAGCGAGTCCATCCACGCCCGAGCCTCTGAGCAGATTGAGCAGGAGGGTCTCCACATTGTCGTCACGATGGTGAGCCACGCAGATGCCATCGGCTTCGATGTCTTTGGCGAGTTGGGCGAAATAGCGATATCGCAGGTCGCGTGCCGCCATCTCGATGCTTATCTTGTGCTTTTCGGCATAGGTAAATGTGTCGAAATGGATGCGGTGCAGGGCAATGCCTTCACGCTCGCACAGGTTTACGCAGAATTGTTCATCGCGGTCGCTTTCTTCGCCACGCAGATGGAAGTTACAATGGGCGGCCTCTATGGGCATGCCGATGCTTTTCAGGATGAGCAGCAAGGCTACGCTGTCTGCTCCTCCCGAAAGGGCCACAATATAAAGACCATCGTGCTTCCACATGTTGTGGCGCACGATGTAATTATTCACGATATTCTCTATCTGATTCATCTTCATCTTTCCCTGTAACTCCTATCTCTTATCTGTAAACTATAAACTGTCAACTATAAACTATCAACTATTAATATTATTATGCAAGAATTTCTCCGCTCTCTCCAAGTCTTCTGGGGTATCAATGCCCACGGTCTCCACATCGGTGGTTCCCACCTTAATCTTATATCCGTTCTGCAACCAGCGCAACTGCTCCAGGCTCTCTGCAATCTCCAGAGAACTCTGTGGCAACTGGGTTACTTCCTTGAGCACTTCCTTGCGGTAAGCATATATGCCCAGATGCTTCAGGTAAGGGAAGTTGTTGAGCCAGTCTTTACGCTCTTTGCCTCTTACGTATGGGATGACGCTGCGGGAGAAGTAGAGGGCAAAGCCCTGGTTGCTCACGGCAATCTTCGGACTGTTTGGATTCTCCACGGCATCCATCGATGTAAATGCCTTGCCCAGGGTAGCAATCTGGGTAGTTGGGTCGTCGAAGCAATGGCAGATGGTTTCCAACTGGCTCTTTGCCACGAAAGGCTCATCGCCCTGCACATTGACGATGACATCCCAATCGCCGCCAATCTTCTCGATGGCTTCCTCAATACGGTCGGTACCGCTCTTGTGGTCGGTGCGTGTCATCACTGCCTTGCCGCCGAAAGCCTCCACGGCATTGAAGATGCGCTCGTCATCGGTAGCCACGTAGGCTTCCTCCAAGACGGCTGCTACTTTTTCATAAACGTGCTGAATTACTGGCTTGCCACCAAGCATGGCGAGTGGCTTGCCTGGGAAACGCGTTGAGGCGTATCGCGCTGGAATGATTCCTATAAATCTCATAATTGTCTGTCTTTTAAATGTTTACTTTCTTTCTGCTCGGTGCTTCTTTCCTGTAACCTTCTTAAATATTTTCAGAATCTTTCCTGAATCTTTCCGGCAACAAAAAAAGTTGCACTTTGCAGACGCAAAAGTACAACTTTATTTTGTATTAACCAAATATATTTCGAATTTTATTCATATCTTATCGCCTCAATCGGGTCGAGTCGGGCAGCCTTCTTTGCAGGATACCAGCCGAAGAACACTCCGGTAAAGGTACATACGGCAAAACTCATGATGATGCTCCATGGCTCAATCTGCGTGGCGATGTGCAGAAATGCGTTCAGACTGAGCGATAGACTCACGCCCAATATCACTCCGATGATACCACCTGTTACTGACAGCAGGATAGCCTCAATCAAAAACTGGTTCAGAATGTCGATGCCTCGGGCACCCACACTCATTCTAAGACCAATCTCCCGGGTTCGCTCGGTTACGGAAACATACATGATGTTCATGATTCCGATACCGCCCACCAGCAATGAGATGCCTGCCACGGATCCGAGCAGGATGGTGATGGTTGACATGGTGGAGTTCATCATGCTGGATATTTCCTCCTGCGAACGGATATTGAAGTCGTCTTCATCTGCCTCTGTGGTGGCGGTGGCATCCTTCAGTTTGTGGTTGCGGCGCAGGATGTCGCTAATCTGGTCTTGTGCTGGCTGCGAAGCCTCCTCGGTAATGGCCGAGCATACGATGCCGCCCAGGTAAGTCTGTGCCAGGATTCGTTTCATCACGGTGGTGTATGGTGCCAGCACCAGGTCGTCCTGGTCCATACCCATACTGTTGTAGCCCTTCTTCTTGAGTACGCCTACCACACGGAATGGGATGCTGTTGAAGCGCACCACCTTGCCGATAGGGTCGCTGCCGTCAGGAAAAAGGTAATCTACCACCGTCTGGCCCAGGATGCAAACCTTGGCTGCCGCCTTGATGTCGGCATCGGTAAACATTTCTCCGTCAGCTACTTTCAACTGTCGAATGCTGAGATAATCCTGGTTCACGCCATAGATGCTGCTCTGGGTATTGTTGTTGCCGTAGATCCACTGTCCGGCGCTGTTTACGGTAGGCGAGATGGCACTGATATAGTTGCACTCATCCTTGATGGTCTGATAATCTGTCTGCTTCAGGGTCTCCATCGATGAGGCATCCTGTCTTACACCGCCTCTCATGTCGGCACCCGGCGAAATCATGATCATATTGGAACCCATCTCGGCGATGTTCGCCTTGATGCTCGCCTTACTTCCCTGTCCGATGGCAAGCATCGTAATCACGGCTGCGATACCGATGATGATACCCAGGGCTGTGAGGAAGGAGCGCATCTTGTTGGCTGCTATCGCTCGGAGGGCTATCTTTAAAAGATTCTGATAATTCATATTATTCTAATTTTTATATTATTCGTCCGTATTGGCTGGCAATGCGGCAAGGCCTTCGGCTGCCGAGAGGATATGGTCATTGTAGGTATCACTGATGATATGACCGTCTCGCAGCTCGATGTTGCGGCTCGAATAGTTGGCGATGTCTGGGTTGTGGGTCACGAAGATGATGGTTCTTCCCTCGGCATAGAGCTTCTGGAAGAGTACGAGAATCTCGAAACTGGTTCGGGTATCGAGGTTACCCGTAGCCTCATCGGCGAGAATCACGGCAGGGTCGTTCACCAGAGCTCTGGCGATGGCCACACGCTGCATCTGTCCACCCGACATCTGGTTGCTCTTGTGATAGAGGCGCTCGCCCAGGCCCACAGCCTTCAAGGCTTCGATGGCACGCTGCTTGCGCTCCTCGGCTGTTACGGAAGGGTTGTACATTAGTGGCAGCTCCACATTCTCCACACTGGTAGTCTTCGGAAGAAGGTTGTAGTTCTGGAAGATGAAACCAATCTTGCGGTTGCGGAGGATGGCACGGTCGTTGCGGCTCATCTTTCTTACGCTGACACCATCCAGATAGTATTCGCCGCTGGATGGCGTGTCGAGACATCCCAGCTGGTTCAATAGGGTAGATTTACCCGAACCCGACTTACCCATGATGGTAACGAACTCGCCTTCGTATATCTTAAAGCTCACGCCCTTCAGGGCATGCACCACCTCGTCGCCTACCATGAAGTTGCGTCTCACGTTGTCCAGCTCGATGACAACCTTCTTCTCTTTGTTATCAATATTTTCAGCCATAATTCTTAACTATAAATTGTAAATTATTAATTATAAATTATGCCTTCTGTCTTATCTCTTCTTTCCTCTAGGGCCAGGACCGCTGATCAGACCTTGGCTCTGCTGGGCATCCTCTTCTTCCTCAGGCGTATTGACAATGATTTCTGTTACAATCTTCTGTCCTTTCTTGATACCCTTGATGATTTCGGTGTGCACTCCGTCGGTCTGACCGATGGTTACGGCATGGGCTGTGAGTGTCTTGTCGTTGAGGGTCCATACCTTGTTCTTGCCCTTGCAATCCACAATCTTCATATCCTTGCCCACGGTTTCCTTGGTAGGAGTAAAACGCAAAGCCTTGTTGGCTACAGCGAGTACGCCACTGCGCTCCTGGGTGTAGATGGTGACATTGGCTGTCAAACCTGGCTTCAGCTTGAGGTCTGCATTTGGAGCAGATATTACCACCTCGTAAGTAACCACATTATTAGTAGTTGTTGCTTCCAGGCGCACCTGCTTTACGGTTCCCTCGAAGGTATCATCCGGATAAGCATCTACGGTGAAGGTAACGCGGTCGCCTTCTTTCACACCGCCGATGTCTGCCTCATCCACGTTTGCCACTACCTGCATGTTGGTCAGGTCCTTGGCAATGGTGAAGAGTTCTGGGGTGTTGAAGCTTGCCGCAACAGTCTGGCCTTCCTCTACGCTCTTCGAGATAACGGTACCATCGATAGGCGATGTAATGGTAGCGTAACTGAGGTTGGTCTGGGCCTTCAGTACATTTTCCTTGGATGAAGCCACCTGCTCCCTTGCCTGGCGATAGGTGAGGAGAGCGTTCTCGTATTCATCGGCGCTCACGAGGCCCTTCTTGTAAAGCGTCTGGTAGCGGTTCATGTTGGCTGCCTGATAGCTGAGGTTGCTGGTGGCACTGGCCAGATTTGCCTTAGCCGTATTGAGCTCGCTCAGCAGGTTGGTCTTGTCGAGCTCTGCGATTACCTGTCCCTTTTTTACCTGAGAGTTGTAATCTACATAGAGTTTGTTCACGATACCGCTCACCTGTGTACCCACGGTTACTGAGGTCACGGCCTCGATGGTGCCGGTGGCGGTTACACTGTTCTGGAGGGTTTCAGTCTTCACCGCTTCCTCCTTGAAGTTAATCTCTTCTTCCTTCTTGCCTCCCGACAGCGCCCATGCTGCCACGGCGATGACTACTATCACGATGACAGCAATCCAGATTTTGCTTACTCTTAATTTCTTCATTATCATGTTAACCTATTAAATGTTTTGCAATATGTATATATAAAATAGGAGCAGAAACTCCCGGCTTCTTATGAGCCTTTTCTTAGATACTTCCGTTCTTGTAGAACTTCAGAATGTTGAGGTTGAGGATGGCCATGTATTTTGCCTGAAGCTCATTCTGCTTAGCCTTCAGCAGGTTGTCCTTGCCTGTGCGAAGCTCTACTATGTTCTTCAACCCCAACTTAAACTGCTCGCTCAGCAGATTGTAGCTGGTCTGTGCACTTTCGGTGCTTACCTTGGCAGCCTTAAACTGGCTCTGGTTGGTAGAGGCCTGCAACCAGTAGTTCTCGATGGTAGAGTAGAGCTGGGTCTGCTGGTTCTTCAGGTCGAGCTGGATGCTTTCACGCTGAATAAGTGCCTTGTTCACCTGAGTCTTGGTAGAGCGGTTGTCGAAGAGAGGTACGCTCACGCTGATACCGCCGCCCATGTTGAAGTTGGTCTTCAACTGTGTGCCCCATGCCTTGTTATTCATAGAAGTGCTGCTGGTAGAAACGCCTGCGTTGGCACTGATGGTAGGCAACTTGCCTGCCTTGGCAATCTGGATGGTGAGGTCGTTCTGAGCCAGCTGGTTCTGGAAGGTCTTGAACTCCGGACGGTTTTCCAAAGCCGCAGCATATACGCCGTTCAGTGCCGGGATGGCATCCAGTGCCATCGCATCCGTGGTGTTTGGCACATTGATATCGAAAGCCTCATCGCTAGTAATCTGGAGCAACTCCTTCAGCTGTCGCTTGTAGTTCTTCACGTTGCTTTCAGCCTGTACGATGTTAAACTCATCCTGGGCACGTTGTGCGGTGAGTTGGGCAAGGTCAGCCTGGCTCATTTTTCCTACTTTTACCATTTCCTTGCCACGTTCTTCGTTCTCGAGACTCGACTTGTAGCTTTCCTTGTTTACCTGGATAGCCTCTGTAGAGTAGAGAATCTGAACGTAGAGTGTGGCAATCTGCTCCTGCAGCTTCACAGCCTGGGTTGCCGAATCGAGTTCAGCAGCCTCAGCCACCAATTTATTGAGTTTCACCTGGTTCTTGTTTTTATTTCCATTCCAGATGGTGTAGTTACCAGCCACCGAGTAGGTGCCGTTGTAATATACCTTATCGATGCTAGCTCTTGAGAAACCGTCGCTGCTGATGCCGCTAGCCACCCATGGCGTGTAGTTTACGCTTTGATTGGTGCTTGCGTTGAGCGAAGGCAGCAGAGCCGCTTTCGACTGCAAGTAGTCCTCCTGAGCGCTAGCCTTGGTGAGCTGCGTTTTCTGGAGCGAGATGTTGTTGGCAAGCGCATAGTCGATGCAATCTTTCAGCGACCATTGCTTAGCTTGTGTGGCAAGTGGAGCTGCTGCGATGAGCAGGGCAAACATGCCGTTTCTTAAACTTCCGTTCATACTTTTTCTTTTGTTACTATTACTAATACTTATTTTTCTGTCCCAATGATACATATTGCAAAACTTTTAATGGGCCAACTATTTTTCTTTTTGTCGATTAGACGCAGAAAGAAGCCCGATAGTTGCAATCATCGTAATAGTTGATTGATTTTTTTTCAGATGGTTTATTTCTGCTTCTTGTTTTTAACAATCGTTGGGAAAATGAAATATTTCTTTTCAACTGTCAATCAGCTTCTTTTCGTTTATAATAGGACTTTATTTTAAGATAATAATATAACTTTCCGTAATGAATGTTAAAGAAATGCGGATTTACGCAATATTTGTTTTACTTTTGCCTTTTAATAAGGTCTTGCTTAGGTTTTGGTACAATAGTATCTGACCTTGGAAGAGGTAAATATTCAAGAAATAATACTTGTATAAGGTATATTCAAGCGATAACAGACAACATTAGTAAAAATCATATTCATAACTTTAATGAAGAAGAAGATAGCAATATACTTGGCGGCTTGTGCACTGCCAACCAGCGTCCTTGCCCAGCAGTTATGGCAGGAGGAGGGCGTTGAACCCGGCAAACTCGACCTCGGCGAGGGGGTGGAGTATCGAGTGGAGATGCAAGGCTCCCTATCGAAGGGGAAGACTCCACTTTGGCTCAATGCCAACAAGTATGGCTTGAGTTCGCTCGATGAGCGGAATGGCTATTTGCGTGCGGTGGTGAATCGCCCGCTCGCTGCCGATTCTGCCCGTCGTTGGGCTTTGGGTTATTGTGTAGATATGGTGGCTCCTGTTAATTATACCAGCCATGCCATTGTGCAGCAGGCATTTGTTGAGGCTCGCTGGTTGCATGGTGTGCTGAGTGTGGGTGCCAAGGAATATCCGATGGAACTCAAGAATCAGACGCTTTCCAGCGGTAGCCAGACCTTGGGAATCAATGCCCGCCCTGTTCCCCAGGTTCGCCTTGCCTTGCCTGATTATTGGACCTTGCCGATATTCAATGGCTGGGTGCAGCTGAAAGGACATATTGCCTATGGTATGATGACTGATGACAGTTGGCAGCATGATTTCACGAACAAGGAGCAGAAATATGCCGACGAAGTGCTCTATCATAGCAAGGCGGGTTATCTGAAGATAGGCAGCGAGGAGAGGTTTTGCCCATGGAGCCTGGAGCTGGGGGTGGAGATGGCGGCACTTTTTAATGGAAATCCTTATTTCCGTAATCCAAATGGAGAGATGGAAAAGATGCCAACAGACAAGAGCTGGAAATCTTTTTGGTATGCGTTTTTCCCAGGTGGTGCAGATGCCAGTGATGGAGAATATGCCAACAAGGCAGGCGACTTGCTTGGTTCGTGGGTAATGCGCTTCAATTATGATTTTGACAGTTGGAAAATGGGTGTCTATGCCGATCATTTCTTTGAGGATGATAGTCAGCTTTTTTTTCTCGACTACGATGGATATGGCGAAGGACCGGATGAATGGCAAAAGAAGAAATCAAATAGATTCTTTCTGTATTCGTTCAAGGATATCATGCTAGGAACAGAGTTGAATTTCAAGTATGGCAAGTGGTTGCGCAATGTGGTAGTGGAATATCTCTATACCAAATACCAGAGCGGTCCTTATAATCACGACCATACCATCAATATACCTGACCATCTTTCAGGAACGGATGATTACTATAATCACAGTCGTTTTTCGGGATGGCAGCATTGGGGACAGGTGATGGGTAATCCGCTTTACCGTTCACCTATCTATAATGACAACGGAAAGATTGAAATCATGAACAATCGATTCATCGCTTATCATCTAGGTTTGGATGGCCAGCCTTCTGATAGATTTGGCTATCGGGCCTTGATTACTTACCAGAAGGGATGGGGAACCTATAATGAACCATTCACCAAGAAGCATCATAACGTAAGTTTCCTGGTTGAAGGGAATTATCGTTTCAGCCATGGATGGACTATGAAAGGAGGTTATGGCATGGACTTCGGCAGCAACCAGATGCTGGGGCATAATGCTGGTTTCCAGTTTACTATCAGTAAGAATGGAATGATGGGAAAAAAGAAGACTTCTTTAAAGAGAGAGTTTTAAGTGATAAATCTTTTAGATAGAATTTTAACAGAATGAATCATATAATGTATTTCAGAAATATAGAAAGGAGAATGATGAAACTGTCGGTGCTGCGAAAAGTTTTCCTGGTGCTTTTCCTGTTTGGAAGCTTGGGTTTCAGTCTTTCTTCTTGTACGTTGGAAACAAGCAACAACGGACATTTCGATGGCTATTGGCATCTGGAGCGGGTAGATACGCTCGCTACAGGTGGCTGGTGCGATTATTCGAAGCGTCGTGTCTTTTGGGGAGTGCAGTTCAAACTGTTATCCTGCAATGATGCCGATGTAGATCCACGAGGATGTTATTTCCGTTTCGACCAGACTTCAGACAGCATCATCGTTCACACCCCCTATAAGAACAACTGGCATCAGGACAATGGACCCAATGGCGGTGATATTCCTATCATCGTAGTCAATGATGATCTCCGCCAATATGGCATCAACAATTTGCGTGAGCCTTTCTTCAAGGAGAAATACAAGAGTGACAAAATGATATTGCGCTCGGAGACTTTGCGTCTTTACTTCACCAAATTCTAAAATGGTTCATGCATCGTTCTAAAATGGTTCATGCATTAAACCGCAGTGGTTCATTGCGTGGAACGAACTGTTTCATAGGTTGAAACAAAGTGTTTCATGGGGTGAAACAAAAAGTGCCAATCCGTTTTAGGGGTTGGCACTTTATGTACTGTTTGTTTGAATTCGCAAACTAGCTTCTAGATGGTTATATATAAAAATGCTAAAATGTTTGGAGAATTCAAATTAAAAGTTTATATTTGCAGAAAAATCGAATAGCGTATGAAATATCCAATAGGAATACAAACTTTTGATAAAATCATTTTGGGTGATTATGTCTATGTAGATAAGACGGATTTGATATACCAACTTGTGAAAAATGGTAATACTTATTTTCTGGGTCGTCCAAGACGATTCGGTAAGAGCCTTCTTGTCTCAACATTGGAATCATATTTCTTAGGTAAAAAAGATCTTTTCAAGGGATTAGCCATCGAAAAAAAGGAAACAGAGTGGATACAATATCCAGTGTTTCATATAGATCTTAGTACTGGAAATTATTTAAATGATGGTGCTTTAGAGGAAATATTAGGCGGCTATTTAAGTGCTTGGGAAAAGCAATATGAAATCAATAATCAATTCAAGGATTTAGGTAAGCGATTTCAGCAGGTACTTCATCAAGCTCATATTCAAACAGGGCAGGGAGCAGTTGTTCTGATTGATGAATATGATAAGCCGATTCTTGATGTCCTGGATTTGGACTATCATGTGGAACATCTTGGTAAGATGATAACATTGGAAGAAAAACATCGCAATATCATGAAGTCTTTCTACACCACGTTTAAGGGTGCGGATGCAGATTTGCGCTTTGTTTTTCTTACGGGGGTTACCAAAATTTCGCAAGTTAGTATGTTCAGTGGTTTTAATCAACCTACAGATATTAGTTTAAGTCGTGATTTTGAGTCATTGTGTGGTATAACAAAAGAAGAACTTGTCCGTTATTTCTCTGATTCGATTGCAGAATTAGCCAAAGCTTATAACTGTGACTTTTCAGAAATGACCAATCGCTTGACACAGAAATATGATGGCTATCACTTTAGTGAGAAAATGGCAGATTTGTTTAATCCTTTTAGTCTCCTCAATGCTTTTTATTTAAAGAGATTAGGTGGCTATTGGTTTAAGAGTGGTACTCCTACTTACCTCATAAGACTCTTGTCTCATTCAAATGAGAATTTAAACGAAATCGTAGGCAAGTTTTATGGAGTTCCGCAGTTTGATGACTATAAGGCGGATGTAGAGAAACCTTTACCGATGATATACCAAAGTGGTTATCTGACGATAAAGGATTACGACCAGGACACAGAATCCTTTCTTCTTGACATTCCGAACAATGAAGTGAGAGAAGGGTTACTTACTTTGATTGCAAATGATTATTTGCAGACAAAGGAAGATTCTGCTAGTTGGTTGTTGGATTCAGTGCGTATGCTTAAACAAGGAAGATTGCAGGATTTTATGGATGGAATGACCTCTTTTCTGGCAAGTATTCCTTACTCTGTTCGTCGCAAGAACTCGGAACGGGAATATGAGCGTCATTTCCATTATACGTTCTATCTGCTTCTTAGAATGTTGAGCTGCTATACTGTCTTTCATGAAAAGGCAACTAGTCAAGGTAGGGCGGATTGTGTGGTAGAAACACCGAAAGATATTTATATATTTGAGTTCAAACTTGATGGAACAGCTGAGGTCGCTTTGCATCAAATTGAAGAGAAGGGATATGCAAGAGAATATGCTGGAGATAGAAGACCGATTCATTTGGTGGGAGTCAACTTCTCTTCAGAAAAAGGGACTATTGATGATTGGAAAGTTAAATAAAAAAACTCTTTTATGCTTCTTTATAGCATAAAAGAGTTTTTTTATTTTTAGAACTTCTTTCCGAAAATGATATTGATGAAAGTTTTCACCAAAATCTTGGCATCAAACCACCAAGAGCGATGCTCCAGATAGTAGAGGTCAAGATCCAGTCTTCGCAGCATCTTCTCCATGGTATCAGTGTAGCCATTATATAAGGTGGCATAAGAGGTGACACCAGGTCGAATCTGATAGAGGAACTGGTATCTTGGGTCGTGCTCTATAATCTGATCGATATAGAATTTGCGTTCAGGTCTTGGACCAATGAAAGCCATATCGCCCTTAAATACATTCCAGAGCTGAGGCAGTTCATCGAGATGGTGGTCACGGAGGAACATTCCGATGCCAGTCATACGGGTATCTTGCTTATGGGCAAAGAGTTGTGGACCATTTTTCTCAGCATCCACTTTCATGCTGCGGAACTTGTAAATATAGAATGGTCTTCCGAATCTGCCGATGCGCTCCTGCTTGAAGATAGCTGGACCTCCATCTTCCTTCTTCACTGCAATGTAGCATATCAGGAATAGCGGCGAGAACACCAGAAGGCTGATACCCGACAAGACGAAATCTCCTGCACGCTTGATGCTGCGTTCAATCTCATTCATGCCATCAGGTATGAAACGTGGATTATCTACATCATCATTCCATTTGATGTATGATGGTATATCATTGAATTTCTTCTTTACATTTTCCATATTTCTATATTTTCTTTTATTTAAAAAACGAAACATTGTTTAATATATTGTATGGCATAGCATTTATTTTGCATAATTCTTTTAAGTAGTTTAGAATTAGCGATTTCATGTTGGGTTATAATGGCATAATGAAGTGCTGTTCCAAGCTGCAATAACTCGTAAAATCAAGTCGGGTTTTTGCTAAAATAGTGAGGGATGCAGAAGAATCGTGAGGGATAGCGTGATGGATATTGTAAAAATACAATCAATCTATCACGCTATTCTTGAACTTTATCACTTTGGTAATCAGAGATTTGAATATTCCAAATTCGTAATCGTGATGGATGTGATAGATGTTTTGCTAAAAAACTTTTTCATGTGAGTGAAGAAGTAGCTTATGAAAAAGATAAACTGGGAGTAGAGTTGTAGTTGTACAACTATAAATGTGCATTATTTGACCAATAATAATGTTAATTTCATCCAATTTATTTGGCGTTATCAAGATTTTGCCGTATATTTGCATCCAAAAGAATTTAAATGTGAATCAAATGGTAAAGCATTTATATATAATAGCAGGTTGTAATGGAGCAGGCAAAACGACTGCTTCTAAAACAATTCTTCCCAAGTCTTTGCTCGTTAAGGAATTTGTTAATGCTGACGAAATTGCAAAGGGCCTCTCACCTTTCAATCCTGAAGGAGTAGCGATAGAAGCAGGGCGTTTGATGCTTAGGCGAATAGACGATTTGCTGGCAATGGGTGAATCGTTCTCCATAGAAACTACTTTAGCAACCAGATCTTATATTAATCTGGTGCGTAGAGCACAAGAAAAAGGGTATGTTGTGCATCTCTTGTTCTTTTGGCTGGATAGTATAGAGCTTGCAAAAAGACGTGTGGCCGATAGAGTCGCGAGTGGTGGGCATAACATTCCTTTGCCTGTAATTGAACGTAGATATAAGGCTGGTCTTAAGAATCTTTTTGAGATATTTATGGAAGAAGTGGATATTTGGATTCTATTTGATAACAGTTTAAATAAAGGTGAACGTATTGCTTTTGGAGGTAGACAGCTTCCAACGAAGATTAAGGATATTGTTAAATTTAAAATAATTAAGGATTATGAGTGAAAGTGAGATTGAGGGCTTTATCAACAAAGTTGAATTAGGCTTAGTTGAAGCTCAGCATGATATGTTGGTAGAAAAGGCTTTATACAATCGTCCTGTGGTCATTAGTGACGGAAATGGCGGGGTAGTAGAAGTTTCTGCCAAGCAATTATTAAGTTAGAAAATGTCTTTTCATTCTCTAAATTTGAGTCGCTAATTGTTTAGTTGTACAACTATAAGGTGTATGGTCGTACGACTAAAGAGTGTATAGTCGTACAACTAAACAGGTTGTAGTTTGTACGATTACAAGTTGTTGCCACTAGGCTCAGCAGGTCTGCTGAGCCTAGTGGCAACATACGAGAAGGTATCTCCTTGTACCCGAAAAGATATATCCTTTCACTCCAGATGATAGTCATCTGTCCCCGAAAGTCTATTGTTTACGTTTTGTTAGTATTATTACTTTATCAATACTTTGATGGTATCCATGCCGATTTTAGCAATAACCATCTTTTCTGATACGGGCATCATGAGAGGTTATCTGCATTACTATCAACGTTACTTTAACTCTAAGACTTAGCAACAACGTTCGAAATTTCTATAATATACGGCTTCATCTTCATTCCGCCATGTTTCGCAACATAGTTCTTCATACATTCCGTTCTTTCTCCTGCCTCAACATCCAATATCTCGAATGTCCAATACTGGTCGCCCGAAGGGTGAAATCCAAGATTTTCCAAAAATTCAGCCGACACCAACTTAGGTTCCACCTCTTTTAATATAAGCAAAACATATGAATCTTTTTTATGCAAGAAAAGATAATGAGGAGCTTTCATACCCAAAGAAAACTGCATGGCTCCAGCCCTTAGACCAGCCCTAACATAATAGAGTTTATTTTCTAAGGTCATACGCAACTGCTTGTCGTTACGATAAGTGGCAACAAGTACGGAACATAAATCAGGCGAATAAGAAGAAAATGCACTCTTGATTGACAGAGCTATTGCCCTGGCAAGCCGGGGTGGCACGGCATTACCCACCATCTTGTATCCATCGCACACATCATGATAGATAAAACGAAAATGGTCTGGAAAACTTTGGATTCGTGCACACTCTCGCACACTCAGCCTACGATACAAATGCTCATAACCTGGGCGGAATATCTGTTTGTCACGAGACACAAAAATCATTTTTGGAGCCTGAGGATGTAAAGGACAGTTGCGGGCTTGAGCCTGCATCGTGTAAGACACATCATTCCATCCACGCACACGGTTTCTTGCCATATACCGTTCATCAAATGGTCCCATAAATACATCATGATTCAACCATTTTCCATATTCAGTATTTACCGGCTCTGAAATATATTTTCTAGGCTCATCTGTAATTTCACCAATAGCCTGGCGCAAGGTAATAACACAAGAAGTATCAGGCGCAGGAAACTGATAATTAACCTCAATATCATTTCTTACACCTATTACGAATACACGATAGCGCTCTTGTGGAACACGATAATCCAAAGAGTTCATCAACTGATAATGCACCACATAGCCTGCATTTCTTAACTGGTCAAGCATCTTCATAAATGTCTGAAAATGCTTGTCGCTCAAAATGCCTTTTACATTTTCTATTACAAAGAACTTGGGCTGCTTGGCTCGGATGATAGAAATGTAAGTCAAGAACATCTTGCCTCGTTCATCATCCAAACCCAGCTGCTTTCCGCCCTCGCTCAAAGACTGACAGGGAGGTCCGCCAATAAAGCCATCACATTCAGGAATCTCATACATAGAAAGTTCACGCATATCCTTTAGACAAAGATATGTGCCCGGGTGGTTCAGAAGATAGGTTTCCTTCACTGCGGGGTCGTTGTCGTTTGCCCATACAACCTCAAAACCAGCTTGTTCAAAACCTAAATCCAAGCCTCCACATCCCGAAAAGAATGAAACTACTTTCATATTACGACCTCCTATAAAAAATACCCCTATGCCCTCTTGCTCTTGATTCCCCGTGATTCAAGCGTCTTCTTAATCTGCATCGCCATATGATAGGCAAGATTCACCGGCACGGCATTACCAATCATCTTATAACCCATATTCACATCGGTATAGATAAACTTGAAATCATCAGGGAATGTCTGTACACGAGCTACCTCTCTCACCGTCATACGACGATAGAGATGCTCCTTGCCAGGCACAAATTTCTGAAGATTCTTCTCTACCTTAATCATCTTCGGTGCCTGAGGATGAAGCTGGCACTGGCGACCGCTAGCCTGCACCGTAAACCCAGGTTCATCCCATGCTCTTACTCTATTTCTCGACATAAAGATAGGCGAAAAAGCACCTATGAAATACTCGTGGTTAGGCACCTTGCATGCATCCCCATTGCTATGATTCTTCTCTTTGGCAGGGATTGCAGAATCCTTCAAATCCCAGATAGCCTCACGAAGCGTAGGGCGATGGCTCTGCGGAGTAGGATAAACAAACTCCTTAATGCCCAGATCTTTTCTGAAACCGACATAGAACACACGGTCTCTGTCTTCAGGAACATCAAAATCGTTGGCATTCAACATCTGAAGATTCACATCATATCCAGCCTCATCAAAGAGAGCTAAAAAGTTCTTTACAGCCTCAGCATTGCGGGCAGCCAGCATTCCAGACACATTCTCCGCTACGAAGAAGAGGGGCTGCTTATCCTTCAATATGCGGATGTAATCATAAAAGAGTTGTCCTCGTGCATCATTGATTCCCTTCAGCGAACCCGCCTCGCTCCATGACTGGCAGGGAGGACCGCCGATGATTCCATCAATATCATCTGGGAAATCAGATGGACTCAACTTTCGAATATCTCCCTCAATGAGATGAACATCGGGGAAGTTGGCACGGAAAGTGGGGCAAATTTTGGAGTCAATTTCATTTGCTATTATTATCTTGAAACCTACCATCTGGAAGCCTAAATCAAAACCTCCAGCTCCTGAAAACAAACTAATCAAATTCATAGCCATCCTTATACCTTTCCCTTTACATCGTCTGATGCACAAAATTTTTTTCCATCCTTACCATTAATCAGACTCCTTACATCTACATCTAACACTTTAGCTATCCTATCCAAAACTTTGATGGTAGGATTTCCATTAATATATTTATAACAAGCGTCTCTAGTTACGCCCAACTGTTGGCTTAATTCCTTCACAGATATACCTTTACGCTTTAATATTTCCTTTATCAGCAATTCCATAATTCGTTATTTTTTGGATTGCAAAGATACATTAAGAATAAATATATCTGTAAAATAAAAGGCCAATAAAGGCCAAAAGATGGCCAATGTTTGTTAATGCATAGTTATAGCTATACAAATATCTGATAATCGTATAGTTATAACTATACAACGGCTATTTGTCAGAATGAACCAAATAAGATTTTACGAGAACACGAACATAAGGAAAGCTTACTCTTTGTATAGTTATGGCTATACAAATAATGGAGATTTCTCTTGGCTATCTCAGCAAAAATACTTATCTTTGCCCTGAAAATTTAAGATTCAGATTTATGCAAGATACAAACATTTTATATCAATTCTTTCCACGCTCCATGGGGTTAACCGAACCTATGGAAGACGTTGTTAATGTCTTTAAAGAAGTTGAAGATAAGATTTCATCTTCTACAAACGATTTGAGGTCTGATGATGTCTTATCTATAGTTCGTCCAGGGCTCGAAAAAATCGGTTATTGCGTGGAACAAAACAAGAAGGACGAAGGGAAAATCAAGGTTCCTGTTCTTTTCGGATACAACAACAGTATAGACAAACATTTTTATGCAGACGCCATTAGTGCTGACAAGAAAACAGTTATCGAGGTAGAAGCCGGCAGGGCTACCGAGAACCACCAGTTCTTAAAAGATATTTTCGAGGCATCAATGATGTTTGGCGTGGAATATCTAGTGATTGCCGTGAGAAAGATATACCGCAACCACAATGATTTTGAAAGAATCTATCCGTTCATAGAGACAATGTATATTACCAACAGAATCAAATTGCCCTTAAAAGGAATTCTTCTCGTTGGATACTAAAAAATAAGGACATTCACAAAAGCTTTATTTATCAAAACCTTTGTGAATGTCCTTACTGATAATCTCTGCTATATCAGCATGTATCTCACGCGACATCAAATGAATGTACACATCGTTACCACATGCATCAATGTATATAGGAGTATCTATAACTGAAACATTTAACTTTCTAACTATTTTTTCAAACATACTAGTAAACAAACGATTACGATATTCCTGCACCAACATTCCCGTTTCTTTTTTCTTAAAACTCATAGGAACATCTGAGATGTCATCACATTGATAATACAATATAGCATTAGGATGACCTATAAAAAATGTTGCAATCAATTGAGATACTTTATTCAAAAGCTTCATAGGTGTCACTTTTTGGACGTTACCTAATCTCTCAAGATAAATACCCCATAATTCAAAATCCTTTTCTTTCAAATAAGAAGTCAATTCTTTTGAAAGAAACAAATCACTATCAGCTGCAAGGCGAAGGTAAAATTTATCTCCAGCACTATTAGAAAAAGAATAGACCGCCTCTTTCATCAGAACTGAAATTCAAAGTCACACTTCTCTACGTTGCGCAACTTTTCCAGTTGCTCAGCCTTATGAGCCTTCAGTTTCTTGACCCATTCCGCCATCTTAGCAGAAGAGCTTTTTATTACTATTGTTTCATTTACATGTACCATAAGCCTATAATTTAAATATCGGGGCAAAAATACTACTTTTATTTGAAAACACCAAATTTTTAGCAGAAAATTTTGCTCCAACCTTCAATAAATCGATAAGTTGTCGCTCTGTGTCTGAAAAATCTGGCATAATCTTACCTGTTTAGTTAATATTCAAAATGCAAAGTAAATGAATATTAGGCTAACAGACAAATTTTCGGAGTTTTTTTAGTTTTCTTTGGCCTTTCAAGAATAAAAAGAAATAGGATAACCATCTAGTAAAAAATAATATTATAGTCCTTTCTGCATTAAATAGAAAAACCTAGATGTATCTAATTTTGCAATAAAAAAGTGTTAAAAATAACATCTTTTCAAATATTTTTTGTATCTCTGCCATGCCGCATATGAGTTTTCAACATTTTTGTTATAGCAAATGGCAAACAAGTTCGAAAACGAGTATTTTCATGACTATAGTGGACATAAAGACAAAAGTAAAGAATCCCGACATCATAGAACTAGCGGCAATTAGTATTAATTGATATAATTATAAATTTTATAAGAAATGAGTATAAAGCATCATTATCTGCCACAATTTTACTTGAAAGGTTTCGTGAACAAAGACGAAAAGCTACATTATTGTAGAAAACAATATGAAACATATAGAGAAACTTCAACAGCTGGCATTTACTACGAAAATAACTTAAATAACATTGAGCTTGGTGAATATGGGCAAATTGATCTTGAAAAAGATTTCTTCTTTGAGAAAGACAATCGTTACGCCTTAGCATTTTCTGACATGCGTAATAAATACGGTTACGAAATAAATGCAATGCCTCTCCAAACAAAGGCAGACATTGTCGAATTCGTATTAGGTCTATATTGGAGAGTACCAAAGGGCTATAATCATGTTAACGAACTTATAGACAACGATGGGCTGCTTACAGGAGATCTCCAACTTTACAATAGCAAAACGAATAAGTATTGTAAGGATGAGGATATTCCCGCTATCGTGTCAGACATAAAATCAAAAATTGAGAACCAAAAAGCATTTATGCCCCAGTTTTATGACGAAAATGTTCGCAAGCACGATTGGGAAAAACTCAATGATAAATTTTATATTTGGGAAACCTCTAAACCGATGATTATAGGTGACATACCATATATACCTATCAAATCAGAATGCAAAAGAGGAAAAATACTTGAAGAGTTCATAATTCCACTAGATAAAAATCATTTGCTTGTTTATGCATTGAACAAACCAACATTCTTTGAAGAAAATCTTTATCAGGTTATAAATCTATCTATCATAGATGGAGCATCTGAAAAAATCTCTTGCAATGATATTGATTTTCTTAAAAATGAAATGAAATTTGCAAAAAACCGAATAGAAAGATTAAAATTATTGGGAATGGAGAATGTTAGTCAATATCTTGCTGTTTTTATGCAGTTTCAATCAAGATTCAAAACTTTAGAAGATTTTACGAAATGGCATTCTGATAGTAATTTTACAAATGCAAGTAAAGATTTCTTCTCTTCAAAGGGGTTATAAAATAACATGAATAATGATGGTAGTTTGCGAATCTACTTTCTACCACCCCCAAAAAGAAGAATAATATTTTGACACTTATAAGAATCGACAGTAGCTTTTCTGATTGCTGCGGATTTCAAATCCGCAGAGCCACAATAGGTTAGGAGATTTTTTGGCGGCGGATTGCAAATCCGCCGGAACGCCTGGCGGGGGCATATCCGGCGATATGGTAATGCGATGATACCCAGGGCGATGCCCTGGGCTACGAGCTTCTGCCCCTTCAGGGCGTGTGGGGAAATAGAAATTACATCAACTGCTGCATCTGGCTCTCCGTCAACCCCGTTATCTCCATTACCGTTGCTGCATCCATGCCTTTTGCCAGCATATTCTTAGCAATCTCAATACTTCTTTG
>OOCQ01000149.1_pt1 | contig 62567 bp, 42 predicted proteins | sample 1671121 | NCBI WGS metagenome assembly OOCQ01 (sample SAMN06348124, study PRJEB24527) | human gut metagenome | biome: human gut; feature: ankylosing spondylitis patient; material: feces | host: Homo sapiens | place: China | collected 2015-10 | reverse complement strand
GACCTCCGATAATATTATGCAATACATCAGTTTCTATATTAATAATATAATCTATATATCATATTACTTATGTTATAAAGATTGATAGATTAAAGTACCTTAGATTAACTGAAACTGCCCCCATCTGTGTAGAAAATCACATAAACGTTTGGTGGTATTGAATATTTTTTGTAACTTTGTAGGTGATTAAACGAATTTCATATTCGTAATACCAACTAATAATTTAACGTTATGACTGAAACAAATGAAAGCTTAAAAGATTCTTTGTTTATTGACGAAGAAGAGAAGGAAGAGGAACTTCCCCCTGCGATGCCGGAAAAGCTGCCATCGCTTATCAAACTCCTGGTGAGCCGTACCCCCGACATCTACAAGCCAGCCGTGGCTCATGCCGTATTTCCATCGCTTGCAGCCCACCTCTATCAGGTGCGCTTTGAGTATGTCGATGGCGTAGAGCACGAAGCCACTCTCATGAATGTGCTCATGGCCCCTACGGGCACCGGAAAGAGCTGCGTGAATGCTCCTATCCGCCACATCATGGCCGATATCCATGAGCGTGACAAGGTGAATATGCAGCGCGAGAAAGAGTGGAAGATGGAGATGAATACGATGGGCACGCACAAGTATAAGCCGAAGCGTCCTACCGACCTGGTGATACAGGAAGTGGATCCGGATATGACATCGGCAGCCTTCGTGCAGCGCATGTATGATGCCAAGGGACATTTCCTCTATTCTCTGATGAACGAGATAGATTTGTGGGATTCCATTGAGGATGGTTCTAAGGGAAAGCAGAAGGGCAGAAAGTGGACTATCATGTGTCTTGCCTTTGACCCCGGAAACACCTTCGGGCAGACTCGCGCCATGCCCGGTTCTGTGAACGAGAGAGTACACATCCTCTACAATTGGAATGCCTGCACCACCATTAATCATGGTCGCCAGTTCTTTAAGGATGTGGTAACTGATGGTCCTATCTCACGCATCAATTTCTGTACCCTTCCACAGCGTGAAATCGGTGCCGAGATACCCGTGTTCGGCGATTATGATGAGGCCTTTGATGAGGAGCTTCGTCCTTACATCAACCGTCTGTGCAAGGTGCGCGGCAAGGTAGATTGTCCGCAGGCTGTGCGCCTGATCAATGAACTTATGGAGGAGTGCCGTGATTATTCCATCTGCAGTCAGGACCGCATCTACGAGAATTTCTCTTTCCGTGCCCTGGTGATAGCCTATCTCAAAGCGTGCGTGCTCTATGTGGCCAACGGCTGTAAATGGGAGGATGAGATAGATGAATTCATCCGCTGGTCGCTGCATTATGATTTGTGGTGCAAGATGCATTTCTTCTGGGATTTGATAGATGATCAGAGGCATCAGCGTTTCACCTCTCGCGGTCCTCAGAATCTGCTCCAGAAGCTGACGGATACCTTTACATGGGATCAGTTGGAGGTGCTGCGTGCTGAGGCTGGATTAAAGCCCGGGGGCACCCGTGAGATGCTGAAAACCTGGATGAAGAGGGGGTATCTGGAGTATGATTGTGTGAGCAAGAAGACGCTTTTCCGCAAGAGTTACTTCGGAAAATCATAGTAGAAATGTAGAATAAGATGATTTGGAAAATCATAGGTAAAACCAGAATAAGATGATATGAAAATCCCCAACCTGCTATGGGAAAGCGGGTTGGGGAAATTATGATAGATTTTGCTTTCTTCAGAAAATATCCGATTGTGAATTACAATGGATACTCCTCGAAAGCGTAGAGTACAGTGCTTAAATAACGCTCGCCAGTATCTGGCAAGAGGGCTACAATCTTCTTGCCCTTGTTCTCAGGACGCTTCGCAATCTCGGTGGCTGCAAAGGCGGCGGCACCTGATGAGATTCCTACCAAGAGGCCCTCGGTCTGAGCCAGGTCACGACCTGCCTTGATGGCATCATCGTTCTGAATATCCAATACCTCATCGATGAATTCTGAAGAGTAGGTCTCTGGAACGAAGCCGGCACCGATGCCCTGAATCTTGTGAGGACCGCTCTGTCCGCCGTTCAATACAGGCGATGTGGCTGGTTCTACGGCAATCACCTTCACGTTAGGATTCTGCTCCTTCAAGTACTTGGCGATACCCGAAATGGTTCCACCTGTTCCTACACCGGCTACGAAGATATCAATCTCGCCATCGGTATCAGCCCAGATTTCAGGTCCAGTTGTGGCATAGTGCTTGGCAGGATTGGATGGGTTGGTAAACTGTCCCAGAATCACGGAACCCGGAATGGAATCGCGGAGCTCCTCGGCAGCCTTGATGGCGCCAGGCATTCCGTCCTTACCGCTGGTCAATCTCACTTCTGCGCCGTAAGCCTTCACCAGGTTTCTGCGCTCCACGCTCATGGTTTCAGGCATGGTGAGGATGAGGTGGTAGCCCTTTACGGCTGATACCAGAGCCAAACCTACACCCGTGTTACCGCTGGTTGGTTCGATGATGGTGGCACCTGGTTTCAGGATGCCCTTCTGCTCAGCGTCTTCGATCATCGCAAGTGCGATACGATCCTTTACGCTTCCGCCAGGATTGAAGAATTCTACCTTAGCAATTACAGGAGTCTCCAAACCCTTGGATGCTGAATACTTCCCCAATTCTACCAATGGGGTCTTACCGATTAAATCAGTAATCTGCTTATATATCTTTGCCATAACTGTACTCTAATTTAAATCACTAATAATTAATCACTATTCACTACTCACTACTTCACGTAGGTAAATGCCTCATCGAGTGCCTCAATCAGGTCGTCGATGTTCTCGATACCGATGCTCAGGCGAACGGTAGAAGGATAGATGTGCTGCTCCTCCAACTCCTCTGGGCTCAACTGAGAGTGGGTGGTTGTTGCTGGGTGGATAACCAGTGACTTCACGTCGGCTACGTTAGCCAGCAAAGAGAAGATGCGCAGGTGGTCGATGAACTCCCAAGCCTCTTTCTCGCCGCCCTTGATATCGAAGGTGAAGATAGAACCACCGCCGTTAGGGAAGAGCTTCTTGTAAAGCTCGTGGTCTGGATGAGAAGGAACGGCTGGGTGATTAACCTTAGCCACCTTAGGGTTGTTCTCCAGATACTCTACCACCTTCAATGCATTCTGAACGTGACGCTCTACACGGAGGCTCAATGTCTCCAAGCCCTGAAGAAGAATCCAGGCGTTAAATGGAGAGATGGTTGCACCGGTATCACGAAGGATGACCGCACGGATTCGGGTTACGAAGGCTGCTGCTCCGGCTACATCTGCGAATACGGCACCATGATAAGATGGGTCTGGCTTAGCGAGAGTAGGGAACTTGTCGGCATTTGCCTTCCAGTCGAACTTACCGCCATCTACGATAACACCACCGAGAGATGAACCGTGACCGCCGATGAACTTAGTTGCAGAGTGAACCACGATATCTGCTCCGTGCTCGATAGGACGGATGAGGTATGGGGTGCCGAAGGTGTTATCGATAATCAATGGGATGTTGTGGCGATGAGCAATCTCTGCCAACTTATCGATATCGGTTACATCAGAGTTAGGATTTCCGAAGGTCTCTGCATAGAGTGCCTTGGTATTGTCCTGGATGGCAGCCTCTATCTGCTCGAAGTTGCGAGGATCCACGATGGTGTAGCTGACACCCTGTGTGGATAATGTATGAGTGATGAGGTTATAAGTACCACCGTAGATGTTGTCGGCAGCTACGATGTGGTCGCCGTTCTGAAGGATGTTCTGCAGAGCGTAGGTAACGGCGGCAGCGCCAGAAGCGACAGCCAAACCGGCTACACCACCCTCGAGGGCAGCTACACGGTCTTCGAATACACCCTGAGTAGAGTTGGTCAAGCGACCATAGATGTTACCTGCGTCACGGAGTCCGAAGCGATCGGCAGCGTGCTGAGAGTTGCGGAACACGTAACTTGTGGTCTGGTAGATAGGCACCGCACGAGCGTCGGTAGCTGGATCTGGATTTTCCTGACCTACATGCAACTGAAGTGTCTCAAAGCGAAGTTTCTTTTCTGTACTCATAATCTATGTCCTTTCTTTAATTTTACGTTAATATTCAATCTATTCATTTATATAAATTGCCGCCCAGAAATCAGATTGATGTTCTCTCTCTGAAAGACATTCTTCTGAAAGTCATCATGCTGTTTGTTCTGATTGACGCTGCAAAGGTACGGCGATTTTCTGGATTCTGAAATAGCATATGAGTAGTATTCCTGCTACCACGTTTGTGGTATTCAGGTGATTTTTTGCTAAAAAAGGGCAAAATTACCTAATTTGGCCGTGATTTGTTACCCAATTTGGCTGTGTTTCACTTCCGAGTTTGGCCGGTAAACAGCAAAAAGTGGCGATAGGTGTGCGAAATCTATGTTTTTTTATGAGATTTCGCACACTTATCGCCACTTTTTTGAGAGAAATTACAATCTGAATCCTAAGCCGATGGTCATTGGGTAACACTCGGGAGCCTTGGTCTTGTTGAGCAGCGGGGGTACTCCGGCACGGGCGTAGAGCATCACTCCTGAGTAGCCGGCACGGGCCTCGAGGTTCACGCCGATAGGGTTGAGGTTGATATCGCCCGTTTCGGTATGCTTGTGCTTTCCGATGAAGTAGCGGGAATGCTCGTGCCAGCGGTATTCTACCGATGGACCTAACGCCAGGAATGCATCATGGCATCCTATGCGCTTTTGCCACTCCAGCATGATAGGCAGGCGGAGCACATTGTAGCTGATATAGCTTTTCTTCAGCGTCTCGCCTTCTATCAGAGTCATTGCCGATACCCCGTTTTGGGTGCTTAATACATAATTGTCCTTGAAATGGTGGTGTACCTGTCCGATGGAGAGAGAGGAGGTGAGCGCCATTTCGTTGGAAAGGCGGAAGCAGAGACTGGTGAGGGTAATGCCCCATTCCCACGACTTGGAGTCGCGACTGTGCATCTCGTTGTTGCCTCCCATGCTTCCCCTGCTGCCTGGCAACTGGCTGCAGCCGAAGAAGAAGGTTGGATAATGACTCTCCAGACTGCGCTTGCGCTTTCTCAAAGTCTGAGGGATGAAAGGTGAGGTGACAAATACCTTTTCTACTTCCTGACCATCTACGAATTGGGTTTCGGAAATCTTGGTCATCTCGTTCATCTCGTTGCCGTTCATCTTATATATCTTCACAGAAGTCTGTTCGCCATCCTGCTTGATGACGATGTTCTGGTCGTTCACTCTGATTGTGGTGTCGTTAGCCTCTACCGAGGCTGGTGCACTGTTGCTGTTGGTTTCAGCAAGGACGAAGGCTGGCATCATGGCAGCCATCATCATTACGTTTTTGATATTCATAATACTATATTTTATGTTGTTTCTTATTCTTATTGAGAAAATTCCTGTAGGAAGATGTTGCTTCTATCTTCTGGAATAGCAGAGTTGCATGATGTCTTCGGGCGACAGGTCGCCTTCTATATAAATCACGGTTCCCTTGCTTTTACCCGGGTTACTGAAGAGGATGAAGCGGTTGTCGCCATTGCTCAAGGGCGCCATCATGTAATAGCCGCTCACCATCTTGCCATTCTCCACTACCTCTCTAATCTTTTTCGCAGCCTTGCGGTCGGCCTTCAGATAGTGGGCTATTTCCGTGGCATGGTTCTTATATACCAGGCTCTTGTATATCTTGAGCCTGTAACCTTTGAGTTGCGTATTCTGCATCGTAACCATCTTGCATCCCTTGGCGTGCCCGAAGCGTTGGAATATACTTTTTACGTATAGTCCCTCCTGGGCATTAGCCGAAATCGAGGCTACCACGATAAGAAGCAGTCCGATGAAGAAGCGTTTTATCAAGTTGCATCGTTTCATATTCTATACCTTATTATATATATATTATACTTTATAGTTTGATTGATTCATCTAAAAGATGAATTTATTGTTTCATCATATCCAGGGCACTGAATGGATCTTCGGAATCTGCCGAAACATCTTCCAGGGCATCCAGGGCTTCGTGGTGAACGAACTCCTGGTCGGTATAAACCTTTCCATCGATAACCGCATAACATTCAGGCTGAGGCTGGGCTATCTTCTGGATGCCCACAATCAGGAATGCGATGATAGCGGCTGCTGCCACAGAAGTGCCGAAATATTTGAGCCATCTGCTGTGAGAAGCTTCTTTCTTATCTATCTCCTTCTCTTCTTCTTCTTCTTTTAGAATTTGAGAAAGATTCATCTGTTCGAATCCGATATAGCTGAAGAGGGCGCGATAGGATTCCCATTCTTCAGGAATATCATTGGCATGCTCTTCGAAATATTTTCTGAGCGTTGCCTCTTCCTCATTGGATGTGGCACCATCCATATACTTGTCGAGCAAGTCCTGTATCGTCTTGAATTCATTGGTGTTCGTTATTTCATTGATACCCTTGAATTCATCGATTCTCTTTATTTCATCATTCATATTCTTTCCTCCTTCTTTATTTTGTTCTGTTTTGTTTCACGATATTCATATAGGTCTCTCTGATTTTGAGTCGGGCTCGGGAGAGATTCTTTCGGAGATTATCGGCAGTGCATCCCGTTATCTGCATGATTTCATCAGCAGTATAGCCTTCTATTTCCTTCATGCGGAATATCTGCTGCTGCAAGGGCGGAAGCTGTGCCACTATCTGCTTGATGAGGTTTACCTCGTCCCGTTGCTCTGCCCGCCGGTCTTCTATGGGTACTTCCATCACCTTGTCGGTGGTGAAGTTCCGCTCCTCATGTCGGCACTGGTCATAAAACTTGTTGCGCATGATGGTGATGGCGAGCGCCTTGAGGTTATCTTCTGCCTTGATGTTCTGGCGCATGTCCCACAGCCTGAGCATGACTTCCTGCACGAGGTCTTCGGCATTGTCGTCACTCTCAGTCAACCTTAGAGCATACGCTTTCAAGTCGCTGCGCATCGGTAGGATGATATGTTTGAATTCTTCTGTTCTCATAACCTTAACACTCTATAGACGTATGAAATTGAAAAATCGGACATCTAAAAAAAGATTTTTTTCAAAAATGCTTTCTTTTTTCAAAGAAAAATGTTATTTTTGCAGGCATAAACATAAAATTTAGCAATCGAAGACATAAAATTTTTCAATCGAAAACATTAAAAAACTGAATGGCTTATGGCATCTGTAGTTTCTATTATTCCCATCGTATTGCTGTTCGTCTTGATGCTCGGCTTCAAGATGGCAGGTCATAAAAGCGCCTTGCTGACGCTCGTAGTTACCGTGTTGCTTGCTCTCTTCGCTGCTTCACCGCTGGGCATGATTGCCCCGGAACATGCGGAGGATAGCGTTATCGTCCTGACGGGATGGGCGGTGGTGGAAGGCATCCTGAAGGCGGTATTCCCGATTCTCATCATCATCCTGATGGCTATCTACAGCTATAATATCCTCGTGGAAAGCAGGCAGATAGAGGTAATCAAGAGGCAGTTTACATCGATTACCGATGATAAGGGACTGCTCGTACTGCTCCTTGTATGGGGATTCGGCGGACTGCTCGAAGGTATGGCGGGTTTCGGAACGGCGGTGGCGATACCTGCTGCCATCCTCATCGGACTCGGCTTCAAACCGATGTTCTCGGCTCTGGTATCCTTGATCGGTAATACCGTGGCTACGGGATTTGGTGCCGTGGGCGTGCCGGTTACTACGCTCTGTAACGAGGTGGCGGAAAGCGGGTCGGCTTCGGCGGCACAGATTTGCGAGACTTCGGCCTTCGCCATTATCCAGCTGTCGCCTCTCTTTATCATCCTGCCTTTCATCATCCTGACGCTTACCGATAAGCACAATCTTATCAAGAATCTCATCATCGCCCTCTGGGTGGGAGTGATTTCTGTGGTAGTACAGTTTGTATGCGGCTATTATCTCGGTTCCGAGACTCCAGCCATCATCGGTTCGCTGGCAGCCATTATTGCCATCATCGCATACGCCAAGGTGTTTGCCAGAAAGAGCAAGGTGCAGGATAAGGAAACCTTTACGCTTGCCGAGAGCCTGAAGGCATGGAGCGTTTACCTCTTTATATTGATATTCATCCTGGTTTCCGGCGCACTCTGTCCTCCGGTCAATGCTTTCCTCAAGAGTCATCTGGTGAGTGCGGTTCATCTGCCAGTGCTCGACAGCACCTTTAAGTTTGGCTGGATTTCCAATGCAGGACTGATGCTCTTCCTGGGTGCTACGATTGGTGGACTGATACAGGGATTGAGTCTCAAGAGACTGATGGTGATTCTTGCTCGTACCACGGTGAATCTGCGAAAGACGGTGATGACCATCTGTTCGCTGATAGCCCTGGCAAGTGTGATGAACTATTCGGGAATGATTACTTCCATCGCCTCAGGTCTGGTGGCTGTAACGGGCGACTTCTATCCTTTGGTAGCGCCGATGATTGGTGCCATCGGAACCTTCGTAACGGGTTCTGATACTTCTTCGAATATCCTCTTTGCCAAGCTCCAGGCTCATGTAGCCAACCAGTTGGGCATGACGGGACAGAGTACTTTCTTTGGTATGGAGGGTGGTCAGGAGAACTGGCTGGTTGCTGCCAATACCACAGGAGCCACGGGTGGCAAGATGATCAGTCCGCAGAGCATTGCCATCGCTACTGCAGCCTGCGATATGGAGGGGAAGGATGGAGAGATTCTCCGTTCGGCCATCCCATACGCCCTGCTATATATCGTATTGGGCGGATTGATGGTTTATTTCGGTTGCTGATATCTTTTCTTATAAAACAAAAGAGGGTGTGTCATTATTCATCGGATTACGCGGAATAAACGGAACCTTAACCGCCTTCCTCGGATTACTCACGGATTTTAAACGGAAACTCGACCTGGCGGTCGTGGCGATACCCCCTAAAGCTGGAATGCGAATGCGCTAGCCCAATGGCCGTAAGGCCAAATCCGTTTAAATTCCGTGCGTAATCCGTGAAGCAAGAATGTTCCGTTAACTCAGCGTAATCCGATGAAGAAAAACGATGAAGCAACAAAAAAGAGGGTGTGTCTTGGACTTTTGACACACCCTCTTCAGTTTTATAAATCGAAATTATATCTTTTAAGCATGTCTTTTTTCGTAAGCCAGACTGTGGTCGTGCTTGTCGATATCATGCTTTGACTTGCTCTTTACCACGAGCCATACGCCGGAGAATACGAGGATGGCGGCAATCGCCTGCATACCCTTGAATACGGCGAGACCCACGATGACACTCACGGTGACTGATACCAGCGGCTGCACATAATTATATACAGATACCACGGTAGGGCGCAGGGTCTTCTGACCAATCATCATGCAGATGTAGCCCAGATAAGTGCCGAAAAGAACCACGTAGCCCGTTTCCCACCAGGTGCTCATCGGAACATGGGCAAAGTCGATGCTCATCACGTGACTGATGGTGAAAGGCCATATCAGAACCGTTGCCCAGAGGAACATCCACTTGTTGATGGTGAAGAGCGAATACTTTGACAGCAGGTTCTTGAAGAGTGACAAGTAGAGGGCGAAGGAAAGCTGCGCCGACATACAGAGCAGGTCGCCCCAGATGTTTCCCACCTTGGCATTGCCAGCCGTAGCACTCGTCATGATGATGATGACGGCACCTGCGCATCCCATCAATACACCGAGTGCCTTCTTCCAGGTGATAGGCTCCTTCAATATCAGGAAGGAGAGAACCATGGCGAAGATAGGCATCGAGGTGGTCATGATGCTGGAGTTGCTAGGCGAGGTCATGTTCAGACCGATGGTGTAAGAACACTGGTTGAACACGAGGGCGAAGAGGCCCGCAGCAGCAAACTTGAAGATGTCTTTTACTGGAACATGCTCTTTCTTGGTGAATAATGAGGTGAGCCAAAAGAGGAGAGCGCCACCCAAAACACGGAAGCTCACCAGGTCGATGCCGTCGATGCCGTGAAGCATGGCATCCTTGCCTACGGGAGCCATCAGTCCCCAGAATGCGCCTGAACAGAAGAGGCACAGGTGGGCGATAAGAGGTCGTTTGTTATCCATTTTTCCTTATTTCTATTTAAATCTTCTTTATTTTGAATAAAATCGAGTGCAAAGGTACAAAATTTCGAGGAATTTTGCTATATTTGCGGTATATTTTTTAGAAGTTAAAGGAGTTAAGAAGTTAAAGAAGTTAAGACAATAGTCTTTTTCCGTTCTTGACTATTAAAGATAGGAGATTATTCTTATGCAGAAATATGCTGATTATATCAAACAGATAGAGATAGAATCTCTCTGGAGCGGTACCAAACATATTCTTTGGAACCTCGACCGCCGTGTCAATATCCTGAGTGGTGTAAACGGCGTGGGCAAGAGTACTATATTAAATAAGGTGGTAAAGGGCCTGGCGGCTGGCGGCGAATTCCCTAGTCACATGATCAAGGGCGTACACCTGAAGGTGGAGCCGGAGGAGGCAAAGTGGATTCGCTACGATGTAATCCGATCGGTGGATAGACCGCTGATGAATGCCGAGATGATCAACAAGATAGACCTTACCCTGGTTACCGAACTCGACTGGCAGCTCTTCCAGCTGCAGCGCAAGTATCTGGATTACCAGGTGAACATCGGCAACCGCATCATCGCCGTATTGCAGAGTGGCGAACCGGATGCCGCCTTCAAGGCTCAGCAACTGAGCGAACCCAAGAGGATGTTCCAGAATATGATAGATGATCTTTTCAAGGATACTGGCAAGACCATCATCCGAACAGCCAATGAAATCCGATTCAACCAGATGGGCGAGCAGCTTCTGCCTTATCAGCTTTCGGCAGGAGAGAAGCAGATTCTTGCCATCCTGCTCACCGTGCTGGTGGAGGACAACCAGTCTTATATCCTCTTTATGGATGAACCGGAAATCAGTCTTCACCTGGAGTGGCAGAAGCAGCTCATCGGTCTGGTGCTGAAACTGAATCCGAATATCCAGATTATCATGACCACCCATAGTCCTGCCGTGGTCATGGATGGCTGGATGGACCATGTAACGGAGGTGGATGATATTACTATCAAGTAAAATAACGGCTTATGGCTAAACGTTTAACCGATAACATCAACTCGCTTTACTTCGAGGCCGCCAACAGGATGACCTCGAAGAAGGCTCGGCGCAAGATTGTGGCTTACGTCGAGAGCTACGATGATGTCTTCTTCTGGCGGTCGGTGCTGGGAAAGTATGAGGATGACACGCGTTATTTTGAGATTATGTTGCCTACCCGCGATAATCATCTCGACCGTGGCAAGAAGGCGGCTATCGGAAATATGCTCAAGGGGGTGGGCAAGGATATGATAGCCTGTGTGGATGCCGACTATGACTATCTGCGCCAGGGTACCACCGAGGCTTCCCAGCAGATGCTGGAGAGTCCCTATATCTTCCATACCTACGCTTATGCCATCGAGAATTTCCAGTGTTACGCCAAGGGTTTGCATGAAACCTGCGTGATGGTGACGCTGAACGATACCCATATCTTCGATTTCGAAAGATTCATGGAGGCGTATTCCCGTACGATATGGCCGCTCTTCGTGTGGCATCTTCTCTTCTATATCCGTCATCGCAAGATGTCGATGCATTTTGACATGGCTGAGTTCGACAAGGTCATCGTATTGCCATCGGTAAGAATTCAGGACCCTCAGCAGGCCATCAATTATCTCGCCAAGAAGGTAAGGGCGAAGCTTTTTCAGCTAGAGCGCCGCTTCAAGAAGTTCAAGGATGAGCTTCCGGATATGATTCAGTATCTAAATGCCTTGGGGGTGAACGAGCATAACACCTATTTATATATACAGGGTCATCATCTTTTCGACCTGGTGGTGAGTCCGCTGGTTCAGAGTGTCTGCGATACCCTGCGCAATGTAAGGGAGAATGAAATCCGTGATAGGTCGGTTCATTCCGAGCAGGCACGCACCGAAATGGCATGCTATGAGAACAGTCTGGGCAAGGTGAAAATGATGATGAAGAAGAACACCTTTTACCAGTTCTCTCCCGAATTCCAGAAGATTCAGGCGGATGTGGAAAGATTTTTAGAGAAATAAAAAATGCGGGCCAGAAATGGCTCGCATTTTTTATTTCGATATCTTCTTATTCTTATACGTATGTCTCCAGGAACTTCAAGGTTCCTTCTACCTTCAATGTCTGGGTAGAGGCAGGAACTACGATGCTCTCGCCGCCCTGCAGGGTAATCTCGTTACCCTCGTTGTCGGTAATCTTAGCCTCACCCTTCAAGCCAATCAGAATCACGAAGCTGTCCAACTCTGAATAATCCAGGGTCATTGGCTCATCGAGATCATAAACGGCTGTGTTGAAGTAAGGGCACTGCACCATGCTTACACCCTGGTTCTTGGCAGGAGTGTAGTTCTGACGATAGTCTGGCAATACGGTGTAGTCGATGCACTCAGATGCCTCCTTGGTGTGGAGCTGGCGATAGTTGCCATCCTTGTCCTTGCGCTTGAAATCGTAGATGCGATAGGTTACATCGCTGGTCTGCTGTATCTCGGCAACGAAACAGCCTGTTCCGATGGCGTGGATTCTGCCCGCTGGGATAAAGAAGCAGTCGTCCTCCTTTACGTTATACTGAGCCAGGGCATCGGTGATGGTATCATTCTCCACCATCTCCTTATACTGCTCAGGAGTAATCTGCATCTTCAAGCCGTTGTAGAGCTTGGCATCCGGCTCGCTTGGCAGCGCATACCACATCTCGGTCTTGCCGCGGTCTTTACCTTGCTTCTGGGCAATCTCATCGTTAGGATGCACCTGGATAGAAAGGTCGGTGTTGGCGTCGATAAACTTGATGAGCAGTGGAAATTCATTGCCAAAACGCTTGTAGTTTTCGGTTCCAAGGAAACTGTCCTTCAATTCGGCAACAACCTCATAGAGCTTCTTGCCCTTCATTTCGCCATCAGCTACGATGCTCTCGTTGCCAGGAACTCCAGAGATTTCCCAGCTCTCACCTACTTTCTCCTGCTTGATGTCAAGATGCTTGAAGGCGATAATCTTGTTGCCACCCCAAATAGTGGACTTCAATAGTGGCTCAAATTTTAATGGTTTCATAACTTTATTGAATTAGTTGATAGAATGTTTCTAGTTATAGAACTCTTCACTCTTCGTTCTTCACTCTTCATTCTTCACTTAAACTCTAGTTTTCCCTCCAGAAGGCAGGGGTGAAGATCACCAGCACGCTGAATATCTCCAGACGTCCGATGAGCATCATCAGCGAGCAGAACCATTTTGCCAAATCAGGCAGTTCGCTCCACGACATCGTAGGTCCTATCTCCGTACCCAGGGTTGGTCCCACATTGCCCACACAGCTCAGGGTGATGGTGATGGCATTGGTGTTGTCGATGCCCATGGCTATCATCGTGAACGAGATGACCAGGCAGATGATGAGATAGGTAGTGAGGAAGGCGAGCAGCGTTACTCGCTTCTGCATCGGCACGTTGACACCGTCAATCTTCAGCGGCAGCACGGCGTTAGGGTGCAGAATCTGTCGGAACTCGTTCTTCACCATTCTCACCAGCATCACGCCACGGATACACTTCAAACCTCCACTCGTACTGCCCGAGCAGGCTCCGAAGAACATGCAGGTTGCCAATACCACCCAGGTGACATGAGGCCAGAGGGCTGCATCGTCGTTAAACAATCCCGTGGTGGTGAAGAAGGATACCACCTGGAAGACGGAACTGCGGAAGGCATGTTCCACATCATAGTTGCGCATGGCTATCAGCTCTACCATGATGAAGACGGTGAATGCCGAAACCAGGAATACATAGAACTTGAACTCCGAGTTCTTGAACAGGTCCTTGATCTTGAACTTGATGACTGCCGCATAGAGCAGGGTGAAGTTCACTCCCGAGAGGAAGCAGAAAAAGGTACAGATGTATTCCAGCGCCGGCGAATGGAAGAACTCGGTACTGCTGTTATGAGTAGAGAAACCACCTGTAGCAGTAGTGGTCATCGCATAGTTGAAACTGTCGAAGAGGTTCATTCCTGCCACATAGTAGGATACGATGCAGGCGATGGTGAGCACCAGATAGATACTCCATATCCATTTTGCCGAAGTGGAAAGACGGGGATGCAGCTTGGTCTTGATAGGACCCGTAGCCTCAGCGGCAAACACCTTGGTCTGTCCGCCTACGAGCGACGGCAGCAGGGCGATGGTGAAGAACACGATACCCAAACCGCCTATCCACTGGGTGAGCGATCGCCAGAAGAGCAAGCCGTGCGGGAAGCATTCCACATCATCCAGGATGGTGGCTCCCGTGGTGGTGAATCCCGACATCGTCTCGAAATAGGCATCCGTAAAGTTGCTGATGTAGCCGCTTATCATGAAGGGCAGGGTTCCGAAGAGACTGAAGATAATCCAGGATAGCGACACCACGAGATAGGCATCGCGTCGCGACATCGAGTTGTCGGCTCCATGGCCCCTCCATTTCAGGATGAGTCCGCCTCCGATGGTAGCGAGTGTTGATATCACGAAGGCGAAAACATCTTCCTGCTGGTAGTAATAGGCTACCAGCAGAGAGATAAAGAGCAGGAAAGCCTCTATGAAAAGCAGTTGCCCCAATATCTTATATATCAGTTTGCTATTTATCATATAAAATGCTTCTCTTTATCATATAAAATACTTCTCTATCTTCTTCATGTTGATGTTGTGGCAGAATACCATCACCGAGTCGCCCGGTTCTATCTGTGTATTACCCGAAACGAGCATTCCTTCGCCGTTTCTCACCAGTCCACCGATGGTTACGCCGATAGGCATACCCAGGTCTTTCACCGGTTTCTTGGTTACCTTTGAACCTTCCTTGGCGATGAACTCAGCCACATCGGCGTTGGCGCTCATCAGGAAGCGCACGTTCATCACGTCGGCATCGAGCATCATCTGGTAGATGTAGCTGGCGGCAATCATCTTCTTGTTGATGATGGTACCGATATCCAGGCTCTCGGCCATGCTCACATAATCAACATTCTCTACTGCCGCCACGGTTTTGCGTACACCCATTCGCTTGGCAGTGAGACAGGCCAGGATGTTGGTCTCGGCATTTCCGGTCAGCGCCACGAAAGCCTGGGTGCTTCTGATTCCCTCTTCCGTAAGCAGCGGAATGTCTCGGCCGTCGCCATGGATGATGAGAGTGTGGGTATCGTCGAGGGTATCGTTGAGATACTCGCAGCGCTCCTCGCTCATCTCTATAATCTTGCACTCCATGTATTCCGGCATCTTCTTCACGGCTCTCACGGCTGTGCGGCCGCCACCCATAATCATCACGTTCTTCACATCTACATAATGTTCCTTGCCCACAATCTTGCGGATGTAGGGAATGTAGTTGCGGGTGGTCATGAAGTAGGCGAGGTCGTAGAGTTTCAGCTCGTCGTTACCGCCAGGGATGATGGTATCGCTGCCTCGCTTGATGGCTACCACATGGTAGGGGTCGTTAGGACCGCTGATGTTCTTGAGCGGTTCGTTGAGAATCTCGCAGCCCTCACGCAGTTTGATGCCGAGCATCACGAGTGCTCCGTCGTGTACATCCCAGCGTTGGCGCACCCAACTCATCTTCAATCCGTTGTTGATATCCACGGCAGCCAGCATTTCCGGGTAAATCAGTTTGCTGATGCCCAGTTCCCTGAAGAACTCCTGTGCCTGCGGTTCCATGTACTCGGGGTTATCCACACGTGCCACGGTGCGCTTGGCACCCAGGTTCTTGGCAAGGATGCTTGCCGTGATGTTCATGCTTTCGATGGGAGTGACGGCGATGAACAGGTCGGCGTCGGCAACTCCGGCATCTCGCAGAGTACTCAGACTGGTAGGCTTGCCCAGCATGGTGAGCAGGTCGCAGTCTGATCCTATGCTGGCCAATCGCTCCTCGCTTTCATCAATGAGCGTAATCTCTTCCTTGCTGCGCGACAGGAGTCGTGCCAGGTGGGTTCCGATGGCGTGAGCGCCAGCTATGATTATTTTCATTTCCTATTATAATATGATAATGTATATATAATAATGTATATAGAGTATGCAAATCTTAACGTTTTGCTTACAGCCTTCTAGCTTCTGCTTACAGCTTTCAGGGTTTCTTTGATGCTGTTGTTGTCAAGATGCACGATTTCTCTGAGCTGGTTCACGGTGCCATGCTCCACAAAGTCGTCTGGCAGTCCCATTCTTGTGATGGTTGGCTGGTAGCCATGGTCGCTCATCCATTCCAGGACGGCAGATCCCATGCCTCCGTTTCTTACTCCATCCTCTATGGTGACGATGTGCTTGAACTTCTTGCCTACCTCTTCGAGGAGGCTATTGTCGAGCGGCTTCAGGAATCGCATGTCGTAGTGGGCGATGCTCAGAGACTTGCCTTCCGCCTCCAGTTCGGCGATAGCCTTGGCTGCATCGTTTCCGATAGGACCGATGGTGAGCACGGCGATGTCGTCGCCATCCTTCAGTTTTCTTCCGGTTCCCGTCTTGATTTCCTCCATCGGGTTTCTCCAATCTACCAGCACGCCGTTGCCGCGAGGATAGCGGATTACGTAGCTGCCCTGGTTAGGCAACTGGGCCGAATACATCAGGTTGCGTAGTTCGTGCTCGTTCATCGGCGAAGCGATGGTGAGGTGAGGGATAGGGCGCAGAGCCGCCATATCGAAAGCACCATGATGGGTAGGACCATCTTCTCCCACCAGTCCGGCACGGTCTAGGCAGAGTACCACAGGCAGGTTGAGCAGTGCCATATCGTGGATGATGTTGTCGTAGGCACGTTGTGCAAACGAGCTGTAGATGTTGCAGAACGGAATGAGTCCATCTTTCGCCATACCTCCCGAGAAGGTGACGGCATGTCCCTCGGCGATACCCACATCAAAGGTGCGGCGAGGCATCGCCTTCATCATGATGTTCATGGAGCATCCTGTAGGCATGGCTGGTGTCACACCTACTATCTTCGGGTTCTGCTGGGCGAGTTCCAGAAGCGTGTTGCCGAATACATCCTGGTATTTAGGCGGCTTGTTGCTGGTGTCAGCGATGAGACGTTCGCCCGTTTCCGGATCGAATTTACCCGGTGCATGCCAGATGGTAGCACTCTTCTCGGCTGGTTCGTAACCTTTTCCCTTGGTGGTATGCAGATGCAGCAGCTTAGGACCTTTCATTTTCTTGAGCTGTTGCAGCAATCTTACCACCTCCTTGACGTCATGACCGTCGAACGGACCGAAGTATCGGATATTCATTCCCTCGAAAATGTTCTGCTGATGGCTCAATGCCGATTTCAGCGCATTGTTCAGGCGGATGATGCCCTTCTTGCGGTCGTCGTTGAGATAGCCCTTGGAGTGGAGCCACTGCGATGCCTTGAAACGCAGCTTGTTGTAGGTTTCGTTGGTGTCGAGGTTCAGGAGATACTTCTCCATGCCTCCCACGGCTCGGTCGATGCTCATATCATTGTCGTTCAGGATGATGAGCATGTCGTTAGGAGTGCTTGATACATTGTTCAAGCCCTCGAAGGCCAGGCCGCCACTCATGGCACCGTCGCCGATTACCGCCACCACGTTGCGGTTGGACTGTCCCAGTTCGCGTGCTGCCACCGCCATGCCGAGTGCCGCAGAAATCGAGTTGCTGGCATGTCCGCAGGCAAAGGTATCGTATTCGCTCTCCAGCGGAGTAGGGAACGGACGAATGCCGTGAAGTTTTCTGTTGGTACAGAATACGTCACGTCTTCCAGTTAGTATCTTATGTCCGTATGCCTGATGGCCCACATCCCATACGATTCGGTCGTTTGGAGTGTTATATACGTAGTGGAGTGCTACAGTGATTTCAACCACGCCAAGCGAGGAGGCAAAATGACCTGGGTTGACTGAAACCTCGTCGATGATGTCTTCTCTCAATTCTTTGCATACTTGTGGCAACTGGTCGATGCTCAGTTTGCGCAAATCCTCAGGGTATTTGATGTTACTTAATAGACTAAACTTACTTTTGTCCATATTTCCTTGTTATTTGTACATGCAAAGGTAATGCTTTTTTTTAATAAATAACATTTTTATTGTGATATTTTCGCTTTTTCCGTTTTTTCTTCGTAATTTTGCCCCAAAAATTGAGATATAACAATGAAAAAGAACCTATTATTTGCGGGAGCCTTGATGATGGCTTCCTTATCTATGATGGCGCAGACCAAGGTTGGCGGCATCAGTGAATCTATGATTCAGCAGATGGCAAAGAGCCAGAATGGCGGTGCTGCCAACAAGGCACTCTTCAATGCCATTGCTGCTAATAACATCGACGATTTGGTAAAGAACCATGCCAACGAGGCTCCTGTTGATACGCATTTCAGCATCGAGACTCCAGCGCAGAGCATCCACAACCAGAAGAGTTCCGGTCGCTGCTGGATGTTCAGCGGTTTCAATGTGCTCCGTTCTAACTTCGCCCTCAACGACAAGCAGGGCAGAGTGGTGGAGTATTCACAGGATTATCTCTTCTTCTACGACCAGCTGGAGAAGGCCAACCTCATGCTGCAGGGAGTCATCGACCTGGGCAAGAAGAGCATCGAAGACCCTCAGGTGCAGTTCTTCTTCAAGAACCCGCTCAACGATGGCGGTACCTTCTGCGGTGTTGCCGACCTGGCAAGCAAGTATGGCCTGGTGCCAATGAGCGCCCAGCCAGAGACTTTCTCAAGCAACAATACATCAAAGATGAGCCGCCTCATCAGCAGCAAGCTGCGTGAATATGGATTGGAACTTCGCAAAATGGTTTCACAGGGCAAGAAACCAGCTGCTATTCAGGCTCGTAAGGGTGAAATGCTTGCTCAGGTTTATCACATGCTCAGCCTTACCCTGGGTGAGCCGGTGAAGGAGTTTACCTATGCTTTCCGCGACAAGGACGGCAAGCAGGTAGGCGAGGCTAAGAAATATACCCCTAAGAGTTTCTATGAGGAGACTGTGGGCAAGGACCTGAATGGCACCTTCCTGATGGTGATGAACGACCCACGCCGCCCATACCACAAGACTTACGAGGTGGAGTACGACCGCCACACTTACGATGGCCATAACTGGAAGTATCTGAATCTGCCTATGGAGGAGATTGCCCAGCTCGCCATTGCCTCTCTGAAGGATGGTCATAAGATGTATTCAAGCTACGATGTAGGCAAGCAGCTCGACAGAAAGCGTGGCTATCTGGCACTCGACAACTTCGATTATGCCAGCCTCTTCAACACATCTTTCCCAATGAACAAGGCCGACCGCATTGCTACTTTCGAGAGCGGTTCTACCCATGCCATGACCCTGACTGCCGTAGATCTCGATGCCAATGGCAAGCCTGTGAAATGGAAGGTGGAGAACAGTTGGGGTGCTGACAATGGCTTCAGCGGCTGTTTCATCATGACCAACGATTGGTTCAACGAGTACATGTTCCGCCTGGTAGTGAACAAGAAGTATGCTTCAGAGAAGCTCTTGAAGGAATTCGACCAGAAGCCAACCATGTTGACTCCAGACGATCCATTGTTCCAGTTGGAAGACTAAACCTATAATATATTATGTTAGAGAAAAATAAGCGTGAGCGCATCATCGCGCTCGTCAACAAGGAAGTAGTGCCTGCCATTGGTTGTACCGAACCGATGGCGGTGGCTCTCTGTACAGCCCAGGCAGCCACCACTCTGGGCAAGCGTCCTGAGCGAATCCAGGTGTTCCTGAGTCCTAATATGCTCAAGAATGCGATGGGTGTGGGTATTCCAGGCACAGGTATGATAGGCTTGCCTATCGCCGTATCGCTGGGTGCTCTCATCGGAAAGCCTGAGTATGAACTCGAGGTGCTCAAGGATTTGACTCCCGACAGCCTGGAGAAGGGTAAGCAATTCATCAAGAATGCCGACATCAACATCAAGCTGAAGCAGGGAGATGTGGATAAACTCTATATCGAGGTGAGCTGCTATGCAGATGATGCACAGGCCACAGCCATCATCTCCGGTTCTCATACCAACTTCGTGTATGTGGAGCGCAATGGCGATGTGGTCTTCGATAAGCGTGGTGGAGCGAAGGGTAATGAGGCTGATGATGATATCCAGCTCAATTTCCCGATGGTCTATGAGTTTGCTACCACCGCTCCGCTTGATGAAATCTCTTTCATCCTCAAGACCAAGGAATATAATATGAAGGCTGCCGAGGAGTCTATCAAGGGCAACTATGGTCATTGCTTGGGCAAGACGATGGACCGTCCTTTGAGTCATGGCATCTTTGGCAACAACATCTTCTCGCATATCATTTCCCGCACCGCTTCTGCCTGCGATGCCCGTATGGGTGGCGCCATGATTCCGGTGATGAGCAACAGTGGCAGTGGCAACCAGGGCATCTGTGCCACTAATCCTGTGGTGGTTTATGCCATGGAGAATGAGAATACCGAGGAAGAAATGATTCGTGCACTGATGCTCAGTCACTTAACGGCTATCTATATCAAGCAGAGTCTGGGCAAGCTTTCAGCGCTTTGCGGTTGTGTGGTAGCCAGCACGGGCAGCAGTTGCGGTATCACCTATCTGATGGGTGGCGATTATACCCGCATCTGCAATTCCGTCAAGAATATGGTGGCAAACCTCACCGGTATGATTTGCGATGGTGCCAAGCCAAGCTGTGCCCTGAAGATTTCTTCGGGTGTGAGCACCGCCCTTCTTTCTTCCCTTCTTTCGATGGAAGGCAAGTGCGTGACATCTGCCGAGGGTATCGTGGATGATGATGTGGATAAGTGCATCCGCAACCTCACCTCCATCGGTGCCGATGCGATGAGAGCCACCGATGATATGGTGCTCGACATTATGACGCATAAATAAATTGGAATATAGTATATTCAAAAGGCTCGCAGGAAGTTTTGATTTCTTGCGAGCCTTTCTTGTTTTCAATTAATCTCTTCCATTCGTTTCAGGTTCCATCCTTCAAACTGCATGATAATCTTATGCAATGTGGTACCCTGGCGCAATGTTTCCACCCTAGGAGCTTCAGCATATTTCCTGATTTGCTCCACCGCCTGCTGCCACTGTTCCTCAGCCTTCGCCTCGAAATCTTTCTTTGGCAGCACTTTGAGTTCCAGAATATAGCAATGCTTGGTGGCATAATGGGTCAAATCCGGCAGAAGAAAGAAATCGCAATAGCCGTGATTCAGTTCCAACTCCGGGGCAGTATAATAATAATCGTTCAGATTCAGATACGCCATGAAGAACCCCTGCAGGTTTCGTTCCGCCTCGATTCCATCACGTATAGAGGATACCTTGGCATAGGCATCAGCCATAAAGCGCAGGCCTTCTTCCCACTTGCCATCATACGCCATATCGTAATAATAATCCGTCAGCTGGTTGGTATTCACATACGCTTTTGCCTGATATTCTTCCTCCAGATAACCATAATATTGCTTGCGGACATTATTGTTAGGAATCCCTAATACCAGTTTTGAGCCACGTGTGCCCTTGATGGTCAGCATGCCATAATAGAAAAGCAGACTCGGGAAAATCTCAGCCTTCGGTATCTGGTAAGCAGAGAACGACTCATAGAGTTGTGCCGAAATCTGTCCTTCCTCAGCAATCTTGCGAATAATACCTTTTCGCTCACCATCCAGTTTATCAAACTGCAGCAGTTTTTTCATCTTGCCATAATCGGTCTTGGTATTAGGGTCGATCATCTGCTGAGGAGAACGTCCGTAATCCATATAATTGCGAAGATAGTAAAGCACCATATCGCAATTAAACATTCTGATACTCTTATTCAATGCTTCTTTTGCAAAGCAATAGTTATCATACCAAGGCTTCATATCGTTGACGATAGCGTTGATATCACTATCAGCCGGGATGCAGCCATGATTTTTATAATAGGTAAACATCTCGATGACATCGGCAGTAGAGAATCCCAGCATCTCGTCAAATTCCGGTTTGATAGAGATATTCCATCCTATGTTGAAACCACTGGTTACATCATCGAGCGTAACAGGACTGACACCCATCATAAAAATGCGTTCGAAGTTGCCCTTGAATTTTTTGAAGACATCACGATAGAAACCATCTGCATGAGTAATGGCATGATACACTTTCTCGCCATGCTCATTGAGCACCACATTGGTAAAGTTATCATATTCATCTACTATCAGATAGAGAGAAAATCCCTTCTGCGCAGCCTCATCATGAATAAAAGCCAACTTATCCATGGCATACTCCGCCTTGCGCACCTTCTCTCTCGTCTCCTCGGAATAAGACTCGCCATAGCGGCGCATGAAACCATCCAGTTTTACGGAACAATAGAAGTCGAAGTTACGCTCCAAGGAATCGATATTACCACTTACCTGCGAGAAGTCGAGAAAAAGCACCTGATACTTGCCCTGCAACTCCGTAGAATGCTGTCCTATCCAGAGCTTTCCAAAAAGTGATTGGAACTTAGCACTTTGGTTACAGTCATAGTAAGAGTGGAGCATACTCAAAAATATGCTCTTGCCAAAGCGACGAGGACGGATGAAGAAGAGGTTACGGGGCTGCTTCTCCAACTCGGGTATAAACATCGTCTTATCGACATAATACAAATTCTGCTCCATCACCGTGACGAAATCTGCCACTCCGTATGGTACTTCCTTAACTTTTTCCATATCTTATTTCCTTTCTTAGTGCAAAGATACAACTATTTTTTTAGATACCAAGCTTTTTAAGAAGAAAAAGGCATCCCAATGGTTTACGGGCAACAAGAGCATTGGAAAACTTTACCTGAATCTACAACCCCAATTGCGATGGAGACGAAATATGGAGATGAGGGACTATTCAAAAAGGTCACTTAGCGTTATTTCGTTTTGGATAATGTCGCTATGTGTTCCCTTTTTGATGCCCATAGTTGTAAGCATCGTCAACATAGGCGTCTTCTTACTTCTTCCGATTCATTGAATTATCAGAAAGAAATCGAACTGGGCTTCATTTGAATTTGGAATGAGGCTCAAGTAAACTTTAATAGAGCTACACGTAAACTTTGTTTAAGCCTTAAACCAGTTTGAACTGAGGCTTACTTCAATGTCAAATGAAGCTTACTTCAATGGCAAACGAAGCCTATTTCAAGTGCAGATGAAGCCTATTTAGTTTATTGTATCAGTAAAATCGTGAGGGATAAAACCAAAATCATGAGGGATGCGTGAGGGATAAATGCCCCTTTTTTAGTATCTGTCACTCATGTTGCTTCTTGTCTATCAATAACTTATCCGGTTTCTTCTTGGAAATCGTGATGGGTGATAGATGATTTGGCAAAAATATATTCGCCTTCAGCGCCCTTCTTGTCCTTGTTCTGTTTCAATACTATCTGGATCATACTTTTTCCTTTCGCTTTAAAATTGTTATTTTATTTAGTTCTTGTAACTCTTGTTGATGCATCTCCTTCTGAATTACGGTGCAAAGATACGTTTTTTTTTCGGCTCACTCTGAACTTTCGCGAAGATTCGCGAAGATAAACGAAAAAAAACTTGTTTTAAGCTCAGAAATGACTAAGATAAATCTCCCAGTGACTAAGATAAATCTCTCAGTGACTAAGATAGAAATCTCAGTGACTAAGATACGCCCCCTGTTTTTGTGAAGGCAAGGCTGTGATGTGAAGGCATGGTCTCAAAAAACTAGTTTTCTACTACTAAAAACCTATATCTAAAACCTTGATATTCATTTCGTTTACCTTTATAACACGCTGTATATACAAAAGTCTTGGAGCCTAGGGTTCACATCACACCTTCTTCTTAAGATTAAAAGAAATTAAAAAAATGCCTTTTTCTTGGAGATAATCGTGGATAGGTGTGTATTTGCACCATCCGATAATCGCGGATAGGTGTATTTATCCGATATTATTAATCTAGGATAGGTGTAAATTATGAGAAGAAAACTACTATAATATTATTGAAAAATTGCGTATTTTCTAATATTTCCGCCAAAAAGATTTGCGTATTTTCTAATATTTTCACTAAAAAGATTTGCGTATTTTCTAATCATTCGTTTGTATCTAGATGATTTTCAAAAGATAGATCCCTCTCGCAGAATAGAACAGTTATTCTTGAATATTCCTGCCCAGTTGAATCAGAATAGTAATCGATATAAACCTTATTCAGTTGTGGGAAGTGTGGATACGGACAAGCTCCAAGGACTACTTCGAGAGATGGAAGATAGTAAGACTGTTTTGTTTGCTTATCATTCCAATGATCCCAATGTGGGGATGTCATTGCATCAAGACAATTCAAAGTTTAAACTGTTTTGTGCAGATACAGGTTTGTTTGTGACTTTGGCGTTTTGGGATAAGTCGTTTACGGAGAACGTGATTTATGAGGAACTGTTGAGTGACAAACTTTCTGCCAATCTGGGCTATATTTACGAGAATCTGGTAGCCCAAATGTTGACGGCGAGTGGTAACAAACTGTTTTATTATTCGTGGGCTAAAGATGCAACGCATAATTACGAGATTGATTTCCTCTTGTCTCGTGGAGCCAAGATTTGTCCGATAGAGGTGAAGTCATCTGGCTATAAAACTCATGCGTCGCTAGATGCCTTTTGCGATAAATACTCTAAGGTGGTGTCACAACGCTACTTGTTGTATACTAAGGATTTGACGAACGATGGCAATATCTTGTTGCTGCCATTCTATATGACAGGGTTATTATAAGTATTTTTGGTTGAATGGAAACGGCTCGCAAGAAATCGAAACTTCTTGCGAGCCGTTTTATTATTGTGATGCAAGTGAATTCTTCACTCTTCACTCTTCGTTCTTCACTCCCAATTACACGAGTGTAGCTACGATTTCCTCACGAGTGCCTGGGAGCATGTCGATCACTGGAATCTCTGGCATGGTGTAGTTGTATATGATTTACAGTGATATTTCCTTGGAATACGGAGTTCCATTTACAAAGACTGTCAAAACATATACCCCTTTTGAGATGCTGTTGATAACGAAATTGTCATTATAAAATCCCTTCTTCTTATTTCCCATATCCTTGGCGAAGAGTTGCATGCCACTTAGGTTGTATAAAGACACTGAGACCTTGTCGTTACTTTCAACTTTATAATCAATACTCAGTCTCATTCCACTGCCATTGCGAGATATACTTGCCCTAATGTTGTCGTTAAGATATATTATGGATGTGCCAGCCTGCCCCATTCGCTCTGAAGCATAAAGATGTGGAGAATCATTTTTGAGAATAGCTCTTCTGATAGCTGCGTTCTCTTCATCATCAGGAAGGTTGGCTTGGTCATCTATTGCATTATAAAAAGCTGTTTGCAATATCGGAGCGTTTGGTGGTAATGCCTGATATATCTTGACCGTCTCCAAGATTGCATAGCGATACCCGGGGGCAAACCAACTGTAAGTATCCATGATGAGCTTATCACTATCATTCTTTACGGTTTCAGGCATCGAATCAGGGGATAGCGATGGAATGCTGTCTAGCGTACCATATCGGGACAGCTGCTCTTGGAGACTAGAAAATGTACTTGATATCGTTCGCTGGGAATGCAGCAGCAATGTATTGGGTAGGGTGTCGCCATCAAGCGTAACGAGAGTTCCCTTTCCACAAACCTTTGTATGGTAATTGCCAAAAATTCTAACATAATGCTCCATGAAGTCTTCTCCCTTTCCGCTATATACGCCTTGTAACTCATCATTATATACCAAAGGCAAGCGCATGGTTGCGATTGGAATGTCATACTTGATACGAGTAGTCTTGTTCTTGAATCCTTTCAAGAACATTGTATTGTCATGGATGTCATAGCGATAATTCGTCCCTGCCTCCAAGCGAGACAAGGGGGCATGGAAGAAAGAATCTCTGTTGGCGACAAACTTAACAGAATAGTCGGCATTGAGAACTTTACAGTCATTCATGTTCCATACCAACCCCTGTCCTTTCAGTTGCTCAAATGACATATAGGATACTTGCTGAGTATGCAAGTTATCCTCTATTCTGTATTCATTTTGTGCTTGTATGGATAAAACAAGTGCAAATGTTAAAATTAAAATTATATACAATTTCTTCATAACCAATATTTGTTTTCTACTCAAAATAACCTATTAGTCCAAAGTGTTTCATTACAAATATATTAAATAATGCAGCGAGAACTAGCCCCAAGAATGTAGAAAATGCCACAAAAATCCAAATAATCCATATCGGAAATTGGTGTTGGATAGACATGTCATATTTTGTAACAATACCTTTTAATCTGTATCGAGTATATCTTTTACGTATATACATATACATACAAAGATTGATAAGAGCATAAGGAATTATGTTAAATACAGAAGGCTCAGGATGATACAACAGACTTGCATTTATGCCAACTGGTATTATTACAATCTGTAAGGTCTGTAAGAGACATCCTTTGCTTCTGGTAAAAGGATCTCCTTCTTTCTTATACTTACGATACGCCTTATAAAAGCGATATATCAAATAATCTAATATCATAATTTTATTATTTTAAAGTTCCATTTATTAATGTTGTATTATCTAGATCTAATGTATCATATCCATATTGTTCTCTAGTGAAGTCACTAATATGTTCACCTATATCTTTTCCTGTACAGATTTTAACGCCAGTGTCTAATAACAGATAGCCTCCAGCTATAGCCCAGCCATACCCAGGTATCCATGAAAGGACAATAGGAATAGCGGTGTCCCAAGCATCTGTCAATTCTAAATTTCCTGTTGAAGCTATTTTTATCATAGTCATTCCAGTAGAGGCCCACCCTGCATATTTTGTATATTTAGTTACTTGATTTAAACCTTTGGTAATACCCTTATATATATCATTTGGATGAAATCTAGACAGTTGAAGTCTTTTACTCAAAATCGGGTAATTGTACTTGACATATTTGTTCATCTCATAAAGTGGTTTGCTTAAGTTGCTTCCACCAAAACTCTTGTCTAATTCTTTCAAAAAATTAGCAAAGCTATCCAAACGTCCCAGACCATCCGAAGTTTCTCCAAAAAATCCATCTTGATTATCAGGCTTGCTAGTTATGCAATAAACATTGGGCAATTCCACATCATCATTGTTTACATCAAAGTCTTGCCAATGTTTTACAAAGTCATCCCAAGAATAGGTCTTCAAGCCAAACAAATCGGTGTAATTTATGGGATTGTTGTTTGCAAAGGAATATGGAGTCATTGCATAATTCAACTCACACATAGGATCTACTGTTGTAAATCCACCTACTGTAGAATCATAAATTCGAAATCCCCAATGATATTGATCTAGTATTCTGTCCAGTTCTTTACCACCAAACTTCCATCTTTGACTACTTCCATTGTCGTCATCCTTGTAAAAACCACCAAATGGGTAATAATTGTTAATATCTACAATGCGACCATTTGTTTCGGTAAAGCGAATATTGCCCAGATAATCCTTTACATAATCATAAACTTGATCCTTAGTCGTATTGGGCACAATATATCCTTCTTCGAAATTTATGCGAGACAAGACCAGCTTGTTGACGTACTCATTGCCCATGGCATAGGTTTCAGCATTATACGTCCATGGTTTTGAAGAATCAACTAACTTTGTCTTATAGATAAAATCCCCATTATAATGGGTTGTTTCAGGATAATCCCTTGACAATATATTCTGCTTTATGGAAAGAGTATCCAAGTCTCCTTGAATACTACCGCTTTCAGGAATAGTGATATTATATTTGCAGGTGTGTATCTCTGAAGAGAGCTTGTTTCCATCCCCATCATATATATTATGCTGGTATTGGTTGTTTCTCATATAGATATACTCCGGCAAGTTCAGGACATTATACTTTATCTTGAGGATTCCCTTGTTTAAGTTTCTTGTCATATTGCCATTGGCATCATATTGGAATTCAGTGGCATTGCTATATTCACGATCTGCAATCTGGGTATCGCTGCTGCTGTCCTTATAGCCTTTGTTGTTTACATGTACCAACTGGTTACCATCATATTCCAAAGTCGCATCATCTCTATAGCCCTCTTCCTCATCATCACAGTTTACCCCCTTACGGGTTATGTTCGTGATATTGCCCATGATGTCATACTCGTAGTGGGTGTCATGCTGACCTAGCATGGCTTTCTCTGTACCGCTTTGAGACAGAGAATAGGCAGAGCTGAGTCTGTTTTGGTTATCATAGTCATAGGAATAAGACTCGGTGTCCCATACTCCATTCTTATATCCCTTCCACTCATAAGCAGAGATGTCACCATTGTATGCCAAGGTGTTCTGACCTTTATAAGATGTGTTGTAATAAATGTGTTGCTCCGTCAATGCGTTGGTGGCAGAGGTGAGTTGCTCCCTGACATTGTATGTATATTTTGTAGACAATGCATCCGCATGGGACGTGGTTTTGGCGACACGCCCCAAATCATCATACTCGCAGTGCTTTACGAGAAACTCATCATTGTTGTTCAACTTGTACATCATAGAGTCCAATCTTCCATTCTTGTCATAAGTATAACGCTTGATGACGGTTTCTATTGCATTGCAGTCTGTATTTGGTCTCATTTTGTTTCTGTTGTGTACCGTTTTCTCCTGCAAGATGCTGCCAGTATAGGGGTTTCGGTGATAATAAATGTCATCGATTCCACCGATGCCATTGTCTTTGTGGATTTGTACGACCTCTCCTTTGGTGTTGTAATAGAAGGCTTGCGTATGGTAATTCAAAGTTACAAGCCTCGTGTTGGATGATGGCAGCACATATGTTCTGCAACCTGTGAGCAAGCCTTTGGTCGTAACCTTATTGCCATCATGGCTGATATCTCTGTCATAACCATTCTGCAATTGGTAATTGTACAGGGAGTCTTTGCCTAGGAATGCATAATTGTCATAATAATTCGCTTTCAGAAGTTCTTTTACATCTAGAGAAATATTGGCATTATACATATCATATTTGCCAGAAGTTGAGAATGAGCTTACCACACGTGTGTTAGCTACATTCGCCGTGTCTGCATGATAGCACACTCCCCTAACTGTTACCCTACCATATGAGTCGTAGAGCATGAACAACCATTCATTTTTTGCTCGCTGATTACCATCTTGCTTGAATATCAACCTATTCTCTTTGTCGTATATCATCTTGATAGGTTCGCAGCCTGGCAGTTTCTTCTCTATACATCTATTCTTACCATCATAACGATAAAAGTAAGCATACTTTTGCAAGTTCTCATCTGTTTCTATACTGTATGTCTTGCCCCTGGTCAAGCAGCCGTTATATGCGGTTGGGGGCAATACGTATATCAGATTGCCACATCTGTCATAAAGATAAAAGGTGGTACTCCCGTCATTCTTTTGTTCCATGACCAGATGACCATAGAGGTCATAATACTTGCTGGTAGAGATTCCATCCTCGTCAGTCACCTTAACCATCGTTAAGCTAGAGTTAAAATAATACCTGCTGGATGAAAATTTCAGTTTATTTGAAGACAGCGTAAACCAGGGATATTTCATGGTGGCGACTCCACCATACTCTATGGTTCTAGCCTTCTTTTTTTGATGCCAGGCATATCCAGGCCCCAATTCGCTCACTATCTGATTACCTGAGGTCTTGTCATACTCGTATTCGGAGAAAGGAGTTTGGTCGGCATAGGCACTTTTTGCTGCCTCTTTGAATGCATCAGCATCTATGGCATTGCCAGTGCAGGAAAAGGGGGTTGGATTCCAGGTATGGTGCTCATACCCCATGCCGTCATACTCGGTCATGGAAACCAAGTCCTTGTCGCCTCTGGCAGAATATCCCTTCTTCACCACCTCGCTGCTCCTGCCCAACCCATCGAAATACTCGATACTGGTTAGCGTGTCACCAGTTCCTATAACTTGCTTCGTTGCAACGTAGTTGGCATTCTTGTTCTGTGCCTTTGCTGTCCAAGGAACTAGCAGCAAGGCGAGTATCATATAATACAGTTTCATTTTAAACGATAATTATATTCCATTGTTTCTAATAATTTTCCATCAAGGTCATAGACTTTGTTAAGTCTTCCTATCGAGTCATAACTATATTTTTTGACATATCCATTGGGGGATATTATATCGACAACACCCAAAAATGGATGATATACATACCCCATGATGTTGCCATAGCTTCTAATATATGCTCTTTCTTTCTCCAAACATTTTGTTTCGTCAAATACCTCTTTGTCCGTGAAACTTAGTGGTATGTAGCTCATACCTTTCATCATGAGATAGTTGTCATGAAATCCCCAACACAAGAACATTTGTGGTTTTCCTAACTCTTTGATTGTTTGGGGACGCCCCGTGGAAGTATAATTCCCATAAGTTACCAATGTATCTTTTTGACCAGACGGATACTGTATTACCTCATGGGCAGGAACTATTAGCTTTTTGCCTATTTCCTCAAAGATGGTGGATTTAGTGTGTACAAATCTTCCTTTACATCTCACCTCCTCTTCTTGTGGAACAAGGTAGAATTGTTCATTGTGGAGACGGGCAATGAGACTGCTATCGCTAAAACTTCCATAGTTGTAATACTTAACCAAATTGTAGTCTCCTCGTCTGTCCTCTTCAGATGATAGAAGTCTGACATTTGTCATGTGGGCATATGGAAAGTTCAATTTAAGAAGTGTGTCGAACTTGATATACTTTGTGGTCGTTGTTACATTGGGGGCATTTCCCGATGCATATGAGGTGACTTCCTTTTCTGTCGCGTCATATTGAGGGTAATAAAGTTTATAGATTCCACCTCCATAGTAACCGAAAGATGCGGAACAGCCATTGTTTCCATAACACAGGTTGGATGTAAGAGTATACAAACTATCTATGTCTCGTTTGTCCCTATATTGATAGGCTACAGATTCCGTCAAGGCATTTTTCGAGTTGTAACGATTTTCTTCCAATAACTTTCCTCTCATGAATCCTCTTTCCGAGAACCTGCTTTCAGGTGAAGGCTGGTTGTTGGAAAAATCCAAATATGGCTTTTCATCTTTCATATCTGCATCAGACAGATTTGAAAAGCGATATATCGTTTTCTGCATTATCGCTTGTGGAGAAGATGGTGTCCAAATTTTTTCAGTTACATAACTATAGCCCAAACTTGGACCGAAGGAATTGGACAAGGGGATGATGGAGGATGTTCTGAATGTCTCTACCTCATGTTTAGCTTTTTTGTCAATGCACCATGCACTCCATATTGGCCAATAATATTTAGGGGTAGCAAACAATTCACCACTCGAGGTGCTAGTTCCTGGAATATCATACTCGAAGGTTCGCCTTGTGAGTACCGTCTTATGGACAGGTGAGTCATATTCAGTGATAGACTTGATTCTTAATCCACCACCAATTCCATTTTCTGCTACTACCGATTGTCTGTCATCGGACTGATAGAGGTGATAGGTATTTGGCTCATACTCAAAAGAGGTAACTCCACCTGTTGGGTATTGAATCTCAGAAAGTGAGCCACATTTCGCATAAGTGAAGTTTGGGTCTCTACTTGTTTTAAAAGAAGAGAAATTACGCTTTGCTGGAATGCTATAAGGTTTGCCGTTATAATATCCCCAATGGTCTATTGCCGTAGTTAGATAGCTTTCTGGCAAACTGTCTTTGTCTATATACTTAAATCGGTAATAACCTATAGTACCCGTTTGTGAAGAATAGTGTATAGCACTATTTTGAATTTGAATGCTATCCAAATACATGTGATTGTTTGTGTAGCCATAAAGAAAGCGATAGCCAAGTGTGTATGTGGGACCAGCTACCTGAATCCCAGAATTTATACTAATAGCGTTGAGATGTTTAATCCTTGCGTATCTTAAAATATCCAACTTGTTATCCTCTTTTGGCGTGTATCTATAACGAGAAAGGCTGTCATTGTCTGATTGTAAATAATAAAAAGCTCCTTCACGATAGGAACCATTGGTCGGTCCCCAGTCACTCACCATACTGGACAGCAAGTTATACAAACCATTAATACTTTCCCCTTTTTTGTATAAATCCTTGTACATATATTCGGTCAGAAGTTGGGTATCATAACTTGAACTAAAATGGATGTTGATACCATTAGCTCCATTGATATCATAAAGATAAACAGGTGAACTAATCGTTAATCCATAAGGGAAATAGGAATTTGCGCCAGCATATTCTTGTCCATAATGCCCATACCAACCCCATGAAGCTTTTTCTGTCACATGATTATATTCATATGAATTGTATGCTTGAATAATATAGGCACCTCTAGTATAATCGAATGTTACTAATTCATTTCCATTTCTATCCGAAATTTTTGTCAGATACCAGCTCATGGCATGCCAAGATTCATTTTGCTCATTTTGGCTCATGTGCCAAATGCTGGTAGAAAACTCTATGGCATTGAGTTTCATGCCAAATTCATAAGTGTACCCTTCTGCATCACGAATTTTGAAACCTTTGATGGTCTTACGCTGATTTTTATCAATAGCTTGCTTGTATGGGTAAATGGAAAATAGAGGGGTAATAAAGTTGTCTGCATTGTTGTAATCAAAAAGTATTTCTAGGTTTTCATTAGACAGAACTTTCCAATTGCCATTGTTATCCAAAAAGAACTTACCTGTTTTGCCACAAAAATTGAAGGTAAATATATCTGGGGCTAAGTCATAAGTACCATAGGTGACCGCTTCCTTTAGATTGGCATAATCATTGTCCTTTTGGCTGATTAATTGTGGCAGCATACCTAGAGACTGATAATAATTTTTACAATTATCCAAATTCGTTTGCCTTGGATATACCCACTCGTCATAACGTCCCTGTACTGTTCTGGTAATTACACCACCATTATTAAGAGTCCAATTTTGTCCAACCCAACTAGGCAGACTGTTGACCAACACACCCCCTGTGTCATATGACAAAGAAACAGGGAGAGAAAAGTCTCTAACTTTTAACGTATAGATGGGGACACCAACTTGGGGACGCCCTGTATAATAAGAAACGGGTACATCCCCAAAACGACCTAATGAAGCTGTGTTTGGTGTAGGAACATCAGCTGGTAACATTTGCTGGGCAGAGATAACTGTTGTAGTAAAGAGTAAGCAACAAGTTATGAATGTCTTTCTAAATTGTTCTTTCATAATCTTGAACTTTTAAAACAAAACTCGCTGGATGACGAAAAATCATCCGGCGAGTTTGGAATATATTTGATTTATATTTACACGAGTGTAGCTACGATTTCCTCACGGGTTCCTGGCAACATATCGATTACTGGAATCTCTGGCATGGTGTAGCAACCTGGCTGCAGACGGAAGGAAGCACGAGCCACATTCACCAAAACCTGAGCGGTGAGGGCTGGGTTGTTGATGCTCATGTTGAACTCGAAACGCTGGTTCTGAGTCTTGCCGGATACACCCTTGCGAACGAGGTTCACACCATGACCCATATCCTTTACATCATCTACTGATGCAACAGCAAATACATGAGTCTCATCGTGAGCGAAGTATGGATCAGCCTTGATCTCTGCAGTAACATCCTCAAGCTTAGCACCTTCCTCCAACTCTACATAAACCATGCGGCGGTGGATACCCTCGCCCAATGGGATAGTAACAGAGAGCGCTTCCTTCACACCCTGCTTGCCACGAACGCAAACTGAGTGACCCATGCTCATACCAGGACCAAAGTTGGTGTATGTCAAGCCCTTTGGAGCCAAGCTTTCCATCAATACACGTACAATAGAATCAGAACCTGGATCCCAACCGGCAGAGATTACACTCACCTTGCCAGCCTTCTTGCAGTTCTCCATCTGCTTAGTACGATAGTCGAGGATACCTGTATGAATATCGTAGCTATCTACGGTGTTGATGCCGAGGGCAACAATCTTTTCTGCATATTCTGGGCAAGAACGGGTAGGAGTTGCAAGGATGGCAACATCTACATCTTTCAACTTTGTGATGTCATCTACCACCTCATAATCTGCCAATTCTGCTGGTTTATCCTTAGCACCCTGGCGACGTACGATACCTGCAATCTCGAAATCTGGAGCTGCTTCGAGAGCCTCTACTGTAAACTTACCAATGTTGCCGTAACCTACTACGGCTGCTCTAAACTTTTTCATCTGTTATTCTTTTATTTCTTTTATTTTTATTGTTGTTTCTGTTTTCGTGTGCAAAAGTATAGCTTTTTCTTGAAATACGTGACGTTTTAATAGATTTTTAACTCATAAAAGTTGCAAAAGGTAATAAAATCATGGTTTTTAGGTAGGGAGAAGGCCGAATTGTAAGGCTGATTGAACAGATTCCTTATAATTTCGTGATTTCATCGTGAAATGAGATTTCTTTATTTAAGCCACCCGATATATTAATTTAAAACACCCGATAATATATCCTGGCTTTCGTACAATATTTCCCACCACCCCTCGTTTATAATTTATAATTTATTTATTAAAGAGGTGGTACTTAGCATCACTTTGCATTATAACATATAGGAGAAATCAAGATATGATAGAATATATTCATGGCGATTTAACCGAGCTGACCCCAGCCATGGCCGTTGTAGAAACGGCTGGAGTGGGATATGGACTCAACATTTCGCTCAATACCTATACCGCCATTCAGGGCAAGCAGGAAGTAAAACTCTATGTTCACGAGGTGCTCGTGGCTGGTGGAAGAGACGACTCTTTCACCCTTTTCGGTTTTGCTACCAAGCAGGAACGTGAACTCTACCGTCTGCTCATCACCGTATCGGGAGTGGGTGGCAATACGGCAAGAATGATACTCTCGTCTATGTCGCCTGCCGAACTCTGCAGCGTGATTTCTACAGGTAACGACAAAATGCTGAAAACCGTGAAGGGCATCGGACTCAAGACGGCACAGCGCATCATCCTCGACCTGAAGGATAAAATCGTGAGCCTCGGCATTGCAGACGAATTGCCAGCCAACGGCGGAAATGTGGCGATGGTGAACAACGACATCAAGGATGAGGCTGTCAGTGCCCTTACCATGCTCGGCTTCTCGCCGGCACCTTCGGCAAAGGTAGTGGTGGATATCCTGAAGGCTCAACCCGACCTGCCTGTGGAGCAAGTGGTGAAACTCGCATTGAAACAAATTAAGTAAATGAAGATAAGACAAAGAATCATATATCTGGCGATGGCGTGGCTGATGGTTTCTACCTTCGGCTACGCCCTCGCTTTGCCTTTTCTGCAGGATGATAGAACCAGGCAAAGAAACCAGAGGACACAAAACAGACAGGCTGCTCCGGCTTCGAGACCATCGGCACAGAATGGGAATCAGAACAGAAACCAGGGCCGCAATGGCAACAATGCCGATAAGGATGGGGATGAGAAGTCGGGCATCAATGCCCAGCCGCTTCAGATAGCGGAAGATTCCATTCCAGATTCCCTGCTGCATACCCGCTGGCAGATTCAGCGCACCCAGCCGTTCTCGCTGAGCGACCTCTACCAGAGTCCGCTCGACCTGAAGCGTCCGGATGCCCTGAAGTATGATGTGATCTACAACGATACCATCAACCGATACATCATCGGCAACAAGATGGGCAACACCTGGCTATCGGCTCCTATCATGCTCACTCCGGCGGAATATCTCGCATGGACTGAACTGAACGAGCGAAACGCTTTTTACCGGAAGAAGAACGACGAGATATACCAGGCTAAGGGCAAGGAGAAGTTCGACTTTACCGATATGCACTTCGATCTGGGACCGGCTGAGAAAATCTTCGGTCCTGGCGGCATCCGGGTGAAGACACAGGGTTCTGCCGAACTGAAGTTTGGTATCAACAAGAAGAATATCGACAACCCTTCGCTGCCTATCCGCAACCGAAAGACCACGATGATGAACTTCGATGAGAAGATCAATCTGAATCTGAACGGTAAGATTGGCGACAAGATGAACCTCAACCTGAATTACAATACCGATGCCACCTTCGACTACGATGCGCAGAACATGAAGCTGAAGTATGATGGTAAGGAGGATGAAATCATCAAACTGGTTGAGGCGGGTAATGTTTCCTTTCCTAGCAACTCGTCGCTTATCAAGGGTGCCAGCAGCCTCTTCGGTTTGAGAACCGATATGCAGTTTGGAAAGCTCAAGCTGCAGACTGTGTTCTCGCAGAAGAAGTCGGCCTCTAAGAGTGTGTCGAGCAAGGGCGGTGTGCAGTTGACTCCTTTCGAACTGAATGTAGCCGATTACGAGGAGAACCGCCACTTTTTCCTCTCCCGATTCTTCAGAAAACATTACGATGACTGGATGAAGAAGTTGCCTAATCTGGTAACGGGCGTCACCATCAACCGTGTGGAAATCTGGGTAACCAACAAGACGGGAACCACCACGAATACCCGAAACATCATCGCCCTGACCGACCTGGGTGAAACCGAGAAGTTGAGCAACCCGATGTGGACGGCAGGAGGTACCAAGGTGCCATCTAACCAGGCAAACACCGAGTATGCGGCGATGACGGGGCAGTTTGCGGCAGCCCGTGACAACGACCAGGCTTCTTCCGTATTGGAAGGCGGCGGACTGGTGGGCGGCAATGATTACGAAAAGCTGGAGAGTGCCCGACTGCTCTCTTCTTCAGAATACTCTGTGAATTCGGCAATGGGATACGTTTCCCTGAAAACCGGCTTGCAAACCGACCAGGTGCTTGCCGTGGCTTACGAATATACCTACGGCGGCGTAACCTATCAGGTGGGTGAGTTTGCATCGGATATCACAGATACCAAGCAGGGACTCTTCGTGAAGTCGCTGAAGAACACCAGCTGCAGTCCGCAGCAGGGTAACTGGGACCTGATGATGAAGAACGTATATTATCTCGCCTCTCAGGTGGAGAAGGAGAAGTTCCGTCTCGACATCAAGTACCAGAGCGATACCACGGGTGTCTATCTCAATTATATTCCCGAGGCGCAGGTCAAGAGCCAGCCTATCATCCGTGTGGTAGGAGCCGACCGACTCGACAACAACAACAAGGCGCGCAGCAATGGCTACTACGACTATGTGGAGGGCTACACCGTGTCCAACGGTCGTGTGTTCATCCCGAAGGTAGAGCCATTTGGAAGCTACATGCGCGATTATCTGGTGAAGAACGGCGTTGCGAAGGAGCAGGCAGACAAGTATGCCTTTACTGAACTTTATGATAGCACGAAGACCATCGCCAAGCAGTTGGCAGAGAAAAACAAGTACCTCATCGTGGGTCAGTTCAAGGGCTCGGCAGCCAATGTCATCTCCCTGGGTGCCTACAATGTACCGCAGGGTTCGGTGGTGGTAACGGCAGGTGGTGTGACCCTTACCGAGGGTTCCGACTATTCCGTGGATTACAATGCCGGCGAGGTGACCATCCTCAACCAGAGCATCATTGATGCCGGAACAGCGGTGAACGTATCACTGGAAAGCAACACCGATTACGGACAGATGCGAAAGACCATGGTGGGCTTGAACTGGGAATATGATTTCTCCAAGAATTTCCAGATAAGCGGTACGCTGCAGCATCTTTCCGAGCAGGCGCTCACCAACAAGGTGGCGATGGGTTCGGAACCGCTGAAGAATACCATCTGGGGTGTGAACCTGAACTGGAAGAAGGAGAGCCAGTGGCTGACCAATGTGCTCGACAAGATTCCGTTCCTGCATCTCACCCAGCCATCCTATATCACCTTCCAGGGCGAGTTTGCCCAGCTCATCGCCGGAGAGGCGGGAGGCACACAGGACAACGCTTCCTATCTCGACGATTTCGAGGGAACCAAGGAAACCATCGACGTGATGACTCCTTCTTCATGGATTATTTCGAGTGTGCCATCCCTCAACTTCAAGGAAGATTACAACGACAAGTCGGGCTTGACCAGCGGTTTCCATCGCTCCCGTCTTGCCTGGTATTGCATCGACCCTCTCTTCACCCGCCGAGGCAGTTCGCTGACACCAGGTCACATCAAGAGCGACCTGAAGCAGTTGAGTAATCACTATGTAAGAGAGGTGTATGTAAAGGAGCTCTTCCCATTGCGCCAGCAGAGTACCTATCAGGGAGCCACCAACACCCTGAGCGTGCTCAACCTGGCTTACTATCCATCGGAGCCGGGTCCGTATAACTTCAATGTTAACGATCTGCAGCCCGACGGAAAGCTTCAGAACCCTCAGCGCAACTGGGGTGGTATGATGAGAAAGCTGGATACCAACAACTTTGAGCAGGCTAACGTGGAATACATCGAGTTCTGGATGCTCGACCCATTCATCTACTCCAAGGATCAGGCTGATGCCGCCGACTATGGTGGCGACTTCTACATCAACCTGGGAGAGGTGAGCGAGGATATTCTGCGAGATGGCAAGAAGTTCTACGAGAGTGGTATGCCGGTGGATGGCAGCGATAGCTTTACCTATACACAGTGGGGTAAGATTCCTACCCAGAGCACCGTGACCTACGCATTCGCCACCACCAGCGGCAGCCGTGCCCTGCAGGATGTGGGTTTCAACGGACTCACCGATGGCGAGGAGCAGGAATTCTACAAGAGTGCCTATCTCGACCAGATTCAGGGCAAGGTGAACCAGGCGGTGTTCGACAGCATCTTTGCCGACCCGGCACGTGACAACTACCACTACTTCCGCGGTTCCGACTGGGACCAGCAGAAGACATCCATCCTGGACAGATACAAGTATATCAACAACCCTCAGGGCAACTCGCCGGATAGCGACAGCCGTACAGAGAGTTATGATACATCTTATAAATCAACCCCTGATGTGGAAGATATCAATCAGGACTATACGCTCAACGAGTATGAGAAGTACTACCAGTATCACGTGAGCATCCGTCCGGAGGATCTCGTGGTGGGCAGCAACTTCATCGTGGATAAACGAGAGTACAGCCAGACCTGGCGCGACAATACGAAGTCGGCAGTAACCTGGTATCAGTTCCGCATCCCGGTGGATGAGTTTGAGAAGCGTCAGGGCAACATCAACGATTTCTCCAGCATCCGCTTCATGCGTATGTTCCTCACCAACTTCAAGAAGCCGGTGGTGCTCCGATTCGGAACCCTCGACCTGGTGATGAGCAAATGGCGCACCTACGACCAGCCATTGGGAGCTGCCAGCGGTGGAACCCTGGAGGCGAGCACCGTGAGCCTGGAGGAGAATGCCGAGAAGACACCGGTGAACTACGTTCTGCCTCCTGGCATTGAGCGAGAGAAAGACCCTAGTCAGCCACAGCTGGTTGAGGCCAACGAGCAGGCGCTGAGCATGGTGGTCAAGAACCTGAGCAATGGCGAGGCAAAGGCGGTATATAAGAACTCTACCGTGGATTTGCGCCAGTACAAGCGAATCCAGATGTTCACCCATGCCAATGCCCTGGAGCAGAACACCACCAACCTGAAGGATAATCAGCTGTCTGTGTTCCTGCGCTTGGGTAGCGACTACAAGAACAACTATTATGAGTATGAGATTCCGCTGAAGGTGACCGAACCTGGCAAATATGTAAGGAACAGCACTGCTGACAAGAAGAAGGTATGGCCAGAGGAGAACATGCTGAATGTGGCTCTCAACATCTTCACCAGACTGAAGAAGGAGCGCAACAAGGCGAAGGCACAGGGCCTGGCTTCCTATATGGCGCCATATTCCGTGTATGATGCCGAGCATCCGAACAACAAGCTCACCATTGTGGGAAATCCTACCCTGGGCGAGGTGAAGACCATGATGATTGGTGTGCGCAACAACTCGGGCGAGGAGAAGAGCGGAGAAGTTTGGATCAACGAGCTCCGACTGCTGGAGCACAACAACAAGGGTGGTTGGGCAGCCAATGCCAATCTCAACGTGCAGCTCTCCGACTTCGGTAGTGTGAATGCCACTGGAAGATATATGAGCGAGGGCTTTGGCGGACTGGAAGACGGCGTGGCAAGCCGAAGTACCGACAACTACGGCACCTATAGTGTAACCACATCGCTGGAGATGGGTAAGTTCTTCCCAGACAAGGCGAAGGTGAGCATACCTTTATATTATAGTGTGACCAAGGAGAAAACTTCGCCGAAGTATAATCCGCTGGATACCGATATGGAACTGAAGGATGCCCTGGATGCCACCGGCTCGAAGGCGGAGCGCGATTCCATAGAGAACATCACCGTGACCAAGGTGACGCAGACCAATTTTTCAGTTTCCAACGCCCGTGTGGGTATCGCTACCAAGCGTCATCCGATGCCGTATGACCCGGCCAACTTCTCGCTGACCTACAGTCATGCGCATCAGCGTACCACCGGCGAGACCACGGTTTATGAGAACCGTGACAACTGGCGTGGCGCCCTGGATTATTCCTGGACTCCTGTGTATAAATCGTGGGAGCCGTTCAAGAAGATCAAGAACAAGAGCAAGTGGCTCGATATTCTGAAGAAGTTCGGCCTGAACTGGCTGCCTCAGAACGTGGCATTCAATACAGAGATGACACACGAGACCTACGAACTGGAGGAGCGCGATATGGAGAGTACACTCAATTCGCAACTGCCGCTTACCTATAGCGACCAGTTCCTCTGGAACCGAGAGTTCTCCATGCGCTGGGACTTGACCAAGAACCTGCACATGAACTTCCAGAGTGCTACCCATGCACAGGTGGATGTGCCTTATCCGGAGGTGAACACCGACCTCTATGCCGACCAGTATCATGCCTGGAAAGACTCGGTATATAGAAGTTCGGTATGGAACAGCGTGAAGAGCTGGGGTACCCCGCTCGACTACAGTCAGAACTTCACCGCTTCGTATAAGGTGCCGCTCAATCTGCTGCCAGCCTTCGACTGGCTGAACACCGATGCCAACTACAGCGCCAACTATTCGTGGGAGCGAGGCATGGAAGATGAAGAAGGCCACTCGTATGGCAATACCATCAACAGCCAGCGCGAACTGACCCTGAACGGCAATTTCGACCTGGTTCGTCTCTACAACCACATCCCATTCCTCAAGAAAGTGAACGAGAAGTATGAGCGTTCCAAGAGCAAGAGTGAACTGACGATGAAGAAGAAGGAGCGGGAGGCGAAGAAGAAGGCGAAGGAAAAAGCCAAGGAAGAAGAGAAGAAGGCGAAGGAAGAGGCTGAGAAAAATGGCGGCAAGGAGCTTGCCGGCACCGATGCCAAGAATGGCAAGGACGCTAAGAATGGCAAGAATGCCAAGACCGATGCCAAGGATAAGGGCAGAAACGACCTGGCAAAGAAGCTGCCTAAGAACAAGAAGGCTTTTGAGAAGGAAGTGACCCTCTTGCCTGATACCACCCTGCTGGTAAAGCATGGTAAGAACAGCAAGCGCCTCATCGTATCGGCGAAGATGGCAGACGGCAAGATGTTCCACCTTAAATATAAAAAGGTGGATAACAACCAGATTAAGCTTCTCTCGAAGGTGGATAGCGCCTTGAAGCTGAAACTTACCGTCTTGCCGAAGGAACCGCTTGATAACAAGAAGTGGTACAAGGCAGCCCAGTTTGCAACTCGCTTGGCTATGATGGTGCGCAAGGTGAGCTTCACCTATCGCAACAGCTACCAGATGACCCTGCCTGGCTTCACTCCTAGCGTGGGCGATGCCTTTGGTCAAAAGAAGGTGGGACAGATGGCACCAGGACTTGACTTTGCCTTCGGTATGATTGACGACGATTATATCCAGAAGGCTAGAGATAACGATTGGTTGCTCTTCAACGATTCCATCGCTACTCCGGCAGCAACGAGCAAGACCGACAACTGGCAGTTCCGTGCCACCCTGGAACCTGTTAAGGATTTCAAAATCGACCTCTCTGCCACCCACACCAAGACCACGCAGAAGAGCATACAGTATATGTATGAGGGCACGCCGACCACGCAGAGCGGAACCTTCCAGATGACTACCATCTCGCTGGGTTCAGCCTTCGAGGGAATGGGTAATGCCAACAGTGGTTACAAGAGCAAGACTTTCGAGAAGTTTGTCAACTCGCTCGAAGGCTTCCGCCAGAGAGTAGAGGCGCAGTATGCCGGAGCGGTTTATCCGTCGGGTTCTGCGCTGAGCGGAGGTAAGTTTGATGCATCCCGCACCCCGGTTAACAAGTACAGTGGTGATGTGATGATTCCTGCCTTCCTCAATGCCTATACATCGATGGGCGGCGGTTCGCTCTCGATATTCCCAACGTTGAGCCGCCTGTTGCCAAACTGGACGGTTCGCTACAGTGGACTCGGCAAGTTGCCTTGGTTCTGCGACCACTTCAAGAGTGTGAACATCAATCATGGTTACAAGAGTGTATATGCGGTGGGCAGTTACAACAGTTTCAGCACCTATCAGGAGTTCATGAATGGCTTGGGCTTCATCAGCGATGCTTCAACGGGCAATCCATCGCCTAGCAGCATGTTCAACGTGTCGCAGGTGAGCATCAACGAGGCCTTCTCGCCATTGCTCGGAATGGACATGACGTTTAACAACAACATGACCCTGAAGGCTGAGTATCGCCAGACCCGCATATTGAACCTCAGTATGACGAGTATCCAGGTGAACGAGGCCCTGAGCAAGGACTGGGTGATAGGTATGGGCTACCGCATCAACGACTTCGACCTCTTTGGTCCTAGAGCCAAGAAGGTGAAGAGAACGGGCAAGAAGAATCAGCAGGACAGCAAGAGCACGCAGAAGTCGAGTGGTGCCAACCACGACCTCAATCTCCGTGCCGACTTCAGTTTCCGCAAGCAGGCAGCCATCGTCCGCGACATCGCTTCGATGACGAGCAGCGCCAGCAGTGGCAACAATGCCTTGAAGTTCAGCTTCACTGCCGATTACACCCTGAGCAAGTTGCTCACCATGAGTTTCTACTACGATCGTCAGACCAACACCCCGTTGCTTTCGAGCAGCAGTTATCCGACGACCACGCAGGACTTCGGCTTGAGCATCAAGTTCTCGCTGACGAGATAAGGATGAGTAATATGTATATATAATAATGTATATATATAATAATGTATATGGAAGGGCTGGTACATATAGTGTGTGCCAGCCCTTCTTGTGATTAAATAAAAGATATTTCTTATTTTTCTTGAGTTTTCTTCTTTATTTCGATATTTATTTGTATTTTTGCAACTGCAAACTAACATTCATTATCAACTTAATAAATCGAAAGAGAAAAATGAAGAAAAGAAATGTTTTTCTGTTTTGTGCAGCACTCTTAGCAGTATCTGCCCAGGCGCAGACCGATGTATCGAAGTACTATCTTACCAATTATGGTTTTGATAGCGACTTCAACTATCCAGCCAGTAGCAAGGCTACAGTAGAAAAGGAAATCAACGACATCAAGGGATGGACGCCGCAGCTCAGTGCCGACTATACCATTACGGGTGTCTATGAGTTCGGTTTCCAGGGTAAATATAATGGAGCCACTGTTCCTGCCAAGGGATACGACGGCGAAGGCGGAGGCGGACTCGCCCTGTCAACCGGATGGGAGCAGACCTTCTGCTATAGCCAGACCATCACCCTGCCTAAGGGCACTTACACCATCAAGGTGCCTACCTACAACGGCAAGGCGGCTACAGCCGGAATCTCGCAGTTGGCTTGGATTCCTACCAGTGGTGCCAAGGTGGTTTCTACCCTCAAGAACTATCCTTCCAGGAAATGGACGGTGGATGAGATTAACTTCACCCTGACCAAGCAGACCGAAGGAAAGATACAGATAGGCTACAAGGCGGGCGCCAATGGCTCAGCCAATTCTGCCAACCTGCTGATAGACTATGTGCAGATTATAGGCAAGAATATGGTGGTGAGCAGATATTCTATAAGAACTGCCATCAGCAAAGCCAAGAAATATTATCAGGAAGATGGCATTGATGCTGCCAGCCTGAAGAAAGCCATGGACGATGCCCAGGCCATCTACGACAAGGGTGCCGATGCCACAGCGCCGGAGATTCTCGAAGCCATCTATCAGGTAAACCGGGCGCTGGATGCATATCGTGCCAAGAATGCATCAGAAGATAATCCTATCGATTATACATCGTATATCCAGAACCCTTCGTTCGAAAACAATGCCGCCGAAAACTGGATGGTTACCAATATGTCGAGCCAGACCAACAGCGTGTTTAGCCGTAAGAACGGAACCACCTATATGGAATCGTGGGTGAGCATGGGCAAGAAGTTGGGCGCTGCCAATATTTCGCAGACCCTGAAGAGCCTGCCTGCCGGAAACTATAAGCTCTCGGCTGCTGCCCTGCATGTTCAGCAGAACAACAGCAATGGAACCACCAACAAGGGTGCAGAGCAGACGGGTGCCTACATCTATGCCGGAAATGCCAGAACGGCGGTGACGGCGATGAAAACCTACGAGGTGAAGTTTTCCGTGTTCGATAAGGAGAATGATATCGAGATTGGTCTCAATGCAGAGGATGCCACCGGCAACTATCTCTGTGTGGATAACTTCACCCTGTCGTATATAGGTGCCATCAATACCAATAGTTATGTGGAGGAAGTGCGCACCTTGGTGGAGCGTTGCGATGAGTTTCAGAAGCAGGGCATCCAGAACAGCGTAAAGGAGACATTGACTCAGGCTACCGCCCAGGCTCAGGAAGCCCTGAAGGGAACAACGGATGGCGATGGCAACATTGTTTATAATGTGGAAACCCTCTCTGCAGCACGTGCCTCCCTGCTTTCTGCCATCGGCGATGCCCATGCATCCAAGTCGCTCTATGCAGCTCTCCAAACCCGTATAGACTATGCCCAGAAGGTTTTGGGCTGGTGGGGCGATGAGGCTTATAAGGCCACAGCCGTGAGCAACCTCAAGGCTGCGCTTGCCACTGCCGAGGAGCAGATGAAGGATTATACCTTGACCACCGATCAGCTTACCAAGGCAAAGAACCTCTTGAACAGCAGGATAAGCAGTGTGGATAAGCGCATCTATTGCAGCGGAAGTGCCTGCGGTTCTGATGCCGACTTGCAGAATCCTAACAACCAGTGGTGCTACGAGCGCAGCATGCAGTCGAAGCATTGGATTCTCTTCTGGGAGGCTGGCTATGGCAAGACGGCACCATCGAGTGTGGAGAGCATCCCGAATACTGCCGACAAGATATTTGAGTTCTATGCCGATAGTCTGAAGTATCTCACCATCAACCAGGGCAAGTCGAAGACTGATACTTATAAGATGATTATCCGTCTGCGCCATACTGATGAGTGGGAGGCGAGCGGCAGTGGCATCGACAATATCATCGGACTGCTCACTCTGTCGAGATGGGCATATACATCCCGCGATGGTCAGACGGTGGCTCATGAGATAGGTCACTGTTTCCAGTATCAGACTCATTGCGACAACAACAATCAGAATGGCTGGATGTACACCTGGGCCAATTCGGGCAATGGCAATGTGTTCTGGGAAATGTGTGCCCAGTGGCAGGCTTACAAGTTCTATCCGGGCATGCAGTTTAACAACGAGTGGCTCAACAACACGCTGAATGGTTTCCACAAGAATCCGCTGGCTGAGGAGTTGCGTTACAACAACTATTTCATCCAGGATTTCTTCTGTCATAAGCAGGGCATTGATGCTCTTGCCAATCTCTGGAACAAGTCGCAGAATCCTGAGGATCCGTTCCAGACCTACATGCGTCTCTATATGGGTTCCAAGTTGACGAGTGCCCAGAAGCTGGAGCAGTTTAATAATGAGATGTGGGAGTATGGTGCCCGATTAACCACCTTCGATATGGATGGCATCCGTGAGCGTGGTGCGGGTACGATAGGCAAGCGCCAGCAGACTCAGCTTACCAAGGATGCGGATGGCTATTGGTGCTCGGTGGCTGCCGACTGTGTGGAGAACTTTGGCAACAATGCTATTCGCCTGAATGTGCCTACCACGGATAAGACTATTTATGTGGATTTTGCTGGCGAGGCAGGCAAGTCTGGTTTCATTAAGTATAATGTAACCAAGGCTGGTTGGAAGTTGGGTTTTGTGGCATTGAAGAAGGATGGCACTCGCCTTTATGGTGATGTAGCCACAGCCACCTATAAAAATCCTGAAGCCAGCATTCAGTTTGATTGTCCATCCGACTGTTCTTACTTATGGTTGGTAGTGAGCGGTGCTCCAACGAGTTATTGGTCTCGTGGCTGGAATGGCACGACGAGCGATGATGAGCAGTGGCCATACAAGGTGAAGTTCTATCAGACGAATGTTTATGGCAACGCCAATAACGATGAAGTTCCTTCTGGCATCAGCACCATCACGATGGGCGCAGAGAATAGGGGCGTAAATAACAACAATGTTTACACCATCTCGGGCCAGTTGGTACGTCAGGGTTCTACCTCCCTCGAAGGCCTTCCTAAGGGAATCTATATCGTGGGTGGCAAGAAGGTTGTGAAATAGATAGCAGATAAAAGAAAAGAGGGAGCGCCATATCAATCCTATTGATTAGGTGTTCCCTCTTTAGGGTGTATTGTATATGTAATTTTTTATACCTTATTTATCTTTCTTGTCGTAAGCGTGAACAGGGTAGTCGATGGTGTAGTGGAGACCACGGCTCTCCTTGCGCTCTATTGCCATGCGGGTGATGAGATAACCCACGTTGATCATGTTGCGGAGCTCGCAGAGCTCCTTGCTCACCTTGACACGCTTGAAGAGATTCTCGGTCTCTTCGTAAAGAAGGTCGAGACGGTCCCAGGCACGCTTCAGACGGAGGTCGCTGCGAACGATGCCCACATAGTTGCTCATGCATTCGCCCACCTCCTTGACGCTCTGGGTAATCAATACCTTCTCCTCGTTGGTCAGGGTACCCTCGTCGTTCCAGGCAGGAACCTTCTCGTTGAAATCGTATTCATCCACATGCTCCAGACTGTGCTTGGCAGCAGTCTCGGCATAAACCACAGCCTCGATAAGCGAGTTGCTGGCAAGGCGGTTGCCACCATGCAGACCGGTGCATGAACACTCGCCCAGAGCATAGAGACGGTTGATGCTTGAACAGCCGTTCAAATCTACCTTGATACCACCACACATGTAGTGAGCGGCAGGACGCACTGGGATGTAATCCTTGGTAATGTCGATGCCGATGCTCAGACACTTGGCGTAGATGTTAGGGAAGTGACGCTTGGTCTCCTCCGGATTCTTGTGGGTAACATCCAGGCATACATGATCCAATCCGTGAATCTTCATCTCCTTGTCGATGGCACGAGCCACGATGTCGCGAGGAGCCAGACTCAGACGCTCATCATATTTCTCCATGAAGCTCTCGCCGTTAGGCAGACGCAAGATGCCACCGTATCCACGCATTGCCTCGGTGATGAGGAAGGCAGGATGAGTCTCGCCCGGATGATAGAGGGCTGTAGGGTGGAACTGAACGAACTCCATGTCGGCCACGGTACCCTTGGCACGGTAAACCATTGCCTCGCCATCACCCGTGGCGATGACTGGGTTGGTGGTAGTCTGGTAAACGGCACCACATCCGCCGGTACACATCACGGTAACCTTGCTCAGATAAGTATCCACCTTCTGGGTCTCGGGATTCAGTACGTAGGCTCCGTAACAGTTGATATAAGGAGTGCGTCGGGTAACACGGGCACCCAAGTGGTGCTGGGTGATAATCTCCACGGCGAAATGATTTTCCTTGATATCGATGTCAGGGCAGTTGCGCACTGCCTCCATCAGTCCGCGCTGTATTTCAGCACCCGTATCATCTGCATGATGAAGGATGCGGAACTCGCTGTGTCCGCCCTCACGGTGGAGGTCGAACTTGCCGTCCTGTTGCTTGTCGAAGTTAACACCCCACTGCACGAGCTCTTCGATCTGCTTCGGTGCCATGGTGACAACCTGCTTTACAGCATTGTAATCGCTGATGTAATCACCAGCAATCATCGTGTCTTGAATGTGCTTGTCGAAGTTATCCACTTCCAAGTTGGTAACTGACGCAACACCACCTTGTGCAAATGATGTGTTCGCCTCGTCGAGAGAGGTTTTGCAAATCATGCACACTTTACCTTTATGCGCTCTGGCTACTTTCAGGGCGTAACTCATACCGGCAACTCCTGAGCCGATAATCAGAAAATCATACTTATAAACCATCTGAGTTTATTCTTATCTAATTTCTATCTATAAGAAGAGACCTTTTCTTTGCATAAAAAGCCGCATTCTCTAGGAATTAATTCTTAATTCGTTGCAAAATTACTAATTTCTCTTTAAAATGAGTAATAAGAGAGGGAATTTTTGTAATTTTGCAGCGAAATTTAAGGTAATATAGTCTTTTAGACTATCAAAAGGTAGTAAAAAATGACTTTTTTGCGGATATAATTGAATTGGAAATGACTTTTTAACAGGATAGGATAGAATAGAATAGGTATGGCAGATAGAACTTTTCACAAGCGCTTCTCGCTGACGGCTCGCATCGGGGTGGTAGTCTTCGCCCTGCTGGCGGGATATTTCTTCTGGGTAAAGATGGCGATTATCGGCATCTTCCTGGCCATCATCATCGTGGGCATGATAGAGCGCATTTTGAACACCACCTATACATTTAAGAAGGTGAAACCTATCGACAGGGATGATGAGATGGAGTATCTCATCATCAATGAGGGCAGGTTCTCATCGAACAGGAATGTGCCCGTGTGCGATATCATCAGCGTGCATCAGGCCAAGACCTTTATGGGGCTGGACCATTGCATGGTGATAGAATACGGAGCCAAGAACATGGTGGCCATTCAGCCGGACAACGAAGAGGCTTTCGAGAAAGAAATTAAAAAACGACAATGAAAAAGATAAGATATATGATGTTGAGCCTGATGGCGGCAATGCTGATGGCAATGCCTATGCAGGCTCAGAATGTGACGAATGATGAAGTGGTGGAGATGCAGGACGACACGGAAGTGGCTGACTCCACGATGTTAGACTCGCTGGCTGCCGATACGCTGAGATTGCCTTGGCCGGAGTCGGTGAAGGTGGGTATCGACAATCTGCTGAAAAGCAAGATGTTTGAAACTTCGCAGGTGGGTATCATGGTTTGGGACCTGGAGGATGACTCCTGCATCTACAAGCACAATGAGCGCCAGCTGATGCGCCCGGCTAGCACGATGAAGCTCCTTACGGCCATCACGGCGCTGGACAAGTTGGGCGGGTCCTATCAGTTTAAAACCCAACTGAAATATACGGGAACCATCGAGGAGGGTGTGCTCCATGGCGATGTATATTGTGTGGGCGGCATGGATCCCCGTTTCAACAGCGATGACCTCTCGGCCTTTGTCAACAGCCTGAAGGAGATGGGTGTAGATACCATTCGTGGCAAGGTGTATGCCGACCGCTCGATGAAGGATTCTGATTTGTTGGGCGAAGGCTGGTGCTGGGATGATGACAACCCGGTGCTTTCGCCTTTGGTGTTCTCCAGGAAGGATATCTTCATGGATAGATTCCTGGCTAAACTGAAGGATGCGGGCATCGAGTATGAGGAGATGTATGCTTCTACCAAGACCTGTCCTACTAATGCCTTCACCATCTGTACCCGTTTCCACACCATGGACCAGGTGCTGCACAAGATGATGAAGGAGAGTGATAATCTCTATGCCGAGAGCATGTATTATCAGATAGCGGCTTCCACGGGCAACCGTCCGGCGAGTGCCAAGAGTGCCCGCAGCGTGGAGCGCCAGTTTATCAACCAGAAGCTGGGCTTGGATGCATCGCGCTATAAGTTGGCTGATGGTTCGGGACTTTCGCTCTACAACTATCTGAGTGCCGAACTGGAGGTGGCAATGCTTCGCTATGCCTTCCGCAACGACAACATCAAACAGCATCTGATTCATTCACTGCCTATAGCGGGCGTGGATGGCACCCTGAAGAAGCGTATGAGAAGCGGTAGTGCTCACGGCAACGTAAAGGCTAAGACGGGCACCCTGACGGGCATCATCTCGCTGGCAGGCTATTGCACTGCAGCCAATGGACATGAGCTTTGCTTCTCTATTATTAATAATGGTATCATGCATGGAAGCAATGCCAGAAACTTTGCGGATAAGGTTTGCAAGCTGCTGTGCCAACCGTGAGATTAGTTGATAGTTAATAGTTTACAGTTGATAGGTTATGGAGGAAATTAGAAAATTTGTAGATTCAATGATAACATGGGCGGGTGTCACGGGTGATTACGTGCCCATGCTTCGTCATATATTGCTCACCATCACCGCCGTGTTGCTGGCGATGCTGAGCGATTTCCTTTGTCGCAAGATATTGGTTCCGCTGATTTCGAAGATTACGGAGAAGACGGAGGTATCTTGGGATGATGTGTTGCTGAACAGGAAGGTGCTCACCTCGGCTTGCCACATCGTTCCGGCTGTGGTGATATGGTCGCTCATGCCGCTCATCTATCTGGAATATCCTATATTCAAGGAGATTTTGGAGCGTGCCACGGGCATCTATATCGTGGTGATGTCGGTGCGCACGGCATTGGTGTTTATCGGTTCGTTCAAGGGATTGGAGAACAGCGAGGAGCGCCGCTCTTCGGCCCAGCAGTATTTCCACACCTTCTGTGGTGTGCTCAGAATATTGATGCTCTTCGTGGCTGGAGTGGTGGTAGTAGCCATCCTGCTGGGTAAGAATCCGATGACCCTGTTTGCCGGTTTGGGTGCCACCTCGGCTGTGCTGATGTTGGTGTTCAAGGATACCATCCTCGGATTGGCTGCCGGTGTGAGACTGACGAGTAATGATATGCTCCACAAGGGCGACTGGATTACGGTGAAGTCGGTGGATGCCAATGGTATTGTTGAGGAGATGTCGCTCACCACGGTGAAGGTTCGCAATTTCGATAACACCATCGTTACCATCTCGCCAGCCACGCTGGTGAACGGTTCGTTCCAAAACTGGATTGGTATGCAGAAGAGTGGGGGAAGAAGAGTAAAGCGAGTGGTTTACTTCGATTTCCGCAGTGTGCGATTGGTGGATGAGGCCTTGAAGCAGACCTTACTTGCCAAGCATTTCGCTACGGAGGATTCCTTTAAGTTGAAGGAAACGTTGCAGAAGGCATTGGCAAAAGATGGTATTCATGTTTCTGAGATTTCTGCAGAATCGGCAGTTCCATCTGATGCGGAATTGGAGAAAGAGGGTATTAAGGAAGGGGCAGACCTGCTGAATCCTGCTGCTCTGGCTCCAACCAATCTTCAGCTTTATCGTAGATTCATGGAGAAATATCTGCGTCAGCGCCCTGAGGTAAATACGGAACTCACCTTGATGGTGCGCCACATGGAAGCTACCCAGTGCGGTCTTCCTATCGAATTCTATTTCTTCATCAAGGATAAGGTTTGGGTTAATTACGAGCATATCCTTGCCGACATTATGGAGCATGTCTATGCGCTTGCCAATGAATTCGGCTTGAAGATTTATGAGCAATATCCGGAGCAGTAATTACTGTTTCGGCGGATTTGCAGTTTCGGCGGATTTGCAATCCGCCGCCGTATGGGTAACTATTGCGGATTTGCAATCCGCTAAAAGGACCGAAACAAGAATGTAACGCCCTGAAAGGGCAGAAGCTCCTAGCCCAGGGCATCGCCCTGGGTTATAGTTGTTTATAGAAATACGCCCTGAAAGGGCAAAAGCATTACAATGATCAATAACTCTTTTTTTTCAACTGAAATACTCCGTTGGTTTCGTGAAAACGGCAGGGATTTGCCTTGGCGCGAAACCCGCGACCCTTATGCCATCTGGCTCAGCGAAATCATCCTGCAGCAAACCCGCATTGCCCAGGGATGGGAATATTGGGAACGCTTTATGCAAACCTATCCCCAGGTGGAAGACCTGGCGGCAGCCAGCGAAGATGATGTTTTGAAGCTCTGGCAGGGGTTGGGCTATTATTCCCGTGCCCGCAATCTTCATGCCGCAGCCAGGCAAATCGTGGCTTTGGGTGAATTCCCTAATACGCTGGATGGCATTAAATCGTTAAAGGGAGTGGGTGATTATACAGCCGCTGCCATCGGCTCCTTTGCCTTCAATCTTCCTGCCGCAGTGGTAGATGGCAATGTATATCGTGTGCTTTCCCGATATTTCGGAATCGATACACCCATCAATTCCACCCAGGGAAAGAAGGAGTTTGCGGCTTTGGCGCAATCGCTGTTGCCTGCTTCAGAGGCAGCAGCCTATAACCAGGGAATGATGGATTTCGGTGCCATTCAGTGTACCCCTCAATCGCCGAAATGCCTTCTTTGTCCGCTTGCCGAAACCTGTGAGGCTTTGCGAAACGGCAGGGTAGAGGAATTGCCGGTGAAGAACAAAACGGTGAAGGTGAAGACCCGTCATCTCTCTTATGTGTATATCAGATATAAGGTGCCAGCTTTGGAATCGCATGCTGAGGCTGAAAATCATGTTGAGCCAGAAAATCATGCTGAGGCTGAATCGTGGATTGCGATTCATCGTCGTGGTGAGGGGGATATTTGGCAGGGATTGTGGGAGCCGTATAATATATCGGATATGAAGGAATTGCCTTCTTTCGTGAAGGATCCGATATTGCTGGCAAAGGATGTGAAGCATGTATTGACCCATCGCATTCTTCTTGCCGATTTCTATCTGCTGGAGGTTGAGGAGCGACCTTCTCTTCCCGATGATTACATTTGGATTAAGGAAAGTGATATAGAAAATTACGGTGTGCCGAGATTGATAGAAATCATGCTGGAGAAGATTCATCAGTGATAAAGTAGTGGCTTCCGTTTTTTAGTACGTTAAAAAAAGAGGGTGTGTCATGAGCTTATGACACACCCTCTTTGTAATTCTATTTGCAAATTGCTTAGTAATTCTTAGCCTCAATCTGGAAGTAGCTCTGTGGGTGGTTGCAAACTGGGCAAACCTCTGGAGCCTCCTTGCCTACTACGATGTGACCGCAGTTAGAGCACTGCCAGATGCAGTCGCCATCACGAGAGAAGACAACCTTGTCCTGAACGTTCTTCAGGAGCTTGCGATAGCGCTCCTCGTGGTGCTTCTCAATCTCAGCTACCATCTCGAACTTAGCGGCAATCTCATCGAAGCCCTCCTCGCGAGCCTCCTCAGCCATGCGCTTGTACATCTCTGTCCACTCGCCATTCTCACCCTCGGCAGCAGCCAGGAGATTCTCTTCTGTACTCTTGATGGCACCGCCCTCCAAGTACTTGAACCACATCTTGGCGTGCTCCTTCTCGTTGGCAGCAGTCTCCTCGAAGATGTTAGCTATCTGAACATAACCATCCTTCTTAGCCTTGCTTGCGAAGTATGTATATTTATTACGAGCCTGTGACTCACCAGCAAAAGCCTCCTGGAGGTTCTTCTCTGTCTTTGTTCCTTTCAATTCCTTCATAATGTATTCTGTATTAAAATGTTAATATGTTCTTTATCTAATTTCAGCTGCAAAGATATTGAAAATATTCCAATAATGCAAGAAAATTAAGAACTATTATGATTTCTGGCGCTTATTTAAACAAAATAAAGCCAATCCGAGCATCAATATACCGAATATCCATGATACGATGGCACTTGTAACCATGCCCCAGGTATGGGTGAAGCCAGCCACGATGAAGGTGAGGAAGCTTACGCCAGCCACTGTCAGGGCGTATGGCAACTGCGATGACACATGATGCACATGCTTGCACTCTGCTCCTGCACTCGCCATGATGGTGGTGTCGCTGATAGGCGAGATATGGTCGCCGCAGACGGCTCCCGCCATGCAGGCTGAGATGGAGATGATGCGCAGCGGGTCGGCAGCTGGGAATACGGCGATGCAGATAGGAATCAGAATACCGAAGGTTCCCCAGGAAGTTCCGGTGGCGAAAGCCAGGAAACCGGCTACCAGGAAGATGATGCCCGGCAGGAGCATCTGCAACTCGGATGCACTGCTTGCCACGACACCAGATACATATTCTGCTGCTCCCAGCGAGTCGGTCATGCTCTTCAGGGTCCATGCCAGGGTAAGAATCAGGATGGCTGGCACCATCGCCTCGAATCCCTTGATGAGACTACTCATCGCCTCATCGAATGGCAGGGTCTTGCGCACCGTGAACATCACGATGGTGAGAATCAGGGCTGCCAGCGAACCGAGTACCAGGCCTACCGAAGCATTGCTGCCCGCAAAGGCATCAACGAAATTCAGATAGTTGGCATTGGCGGCATCGAAGAATCCGCCCGAATAGACCATGCCCGCCATGCAGAACACAATGAGCATGATGATTGGAATCACAAGATCGCTTACCGAACCTCTACTTTCCGAACTCTCTTGCTGCTTAGCTCCCACGCCGTGTTCCACGATTTGCAGCTTGGTATCGCTCACCTCGTCGAGCTTTCCGCCGTTGGTGCGCTCGTACCAGTCTTTCAGTCGGACGTCATACTTGCTCATCGCCTTGAAATCGAAGTCCAGTACCACGATGCCCAGCATGAAGAGGATGGTGAAGAAGGCGTAGAAATTGAAAGGTATTGCTTTGCAGAAGAGCGCCAGTCCGTTTTCGCCTCCCGATACGAAGCCCGATACGGCTGCTGCCCAACTGGAGATTGGGGAGATGATGCAGACCGGTGCTGCTGTGGAGTCGATGAGATAGGCGAGTTTCTCCTTGGTCACGCCGTTGCGTACGGCGATGGGGCGCATCACCGAACCCACGGTAAGACAGTTGAAGTAATCGTCGATGAATATCAGGATGCCGAGCAGGATGGTGGCTATCTGCACTCCCATCTTCGATTTCACGTGCTTGGAAGCCCAGCGGCCGAAAGCCGCCGAACCACCCGCCTTGTTCATCAGCGAAACGATGCTGCCCAATACTACCAGGAACACCAGAATGCCTACGTTCCATGGGTCGGAGAGGCAGTGAATCAATCCGTAGGCTTTGGCATCATCGCCTTCGCCCACGGTGTGGTTGGTCAGGTGAACCAGGAATCCATCGAATCCCGTTCCCATCGAAATACAATATTGCACGGCACCCAGAATGATGCCGATAAAGAGAGAAGAATACACCTCTTTCGTCTTTAGCGCCAGAGCGATGGCGACGAAGGGAGGCAGTAACGACCATGCGGTCCCAATCATGTTATAATCCATTTTTATAGTTTTTGGCTAGAAATGTTTTTATGCAAAGATAGTGCAAACGAGCGCCATGAAAGCTTGCTTTCGGATGGCCGAGTGCAGCCTATCTTATGCAAAGGTAGGGATTTTTGGTAATATATGCAAGTTTTTAGGCAGGAAAAATGGTGATTATGGGTTGATATGGTGTGTTTTAGCATATTTTATCATTATAAACTATCGCTTTTCTGTATTTTTGTTGTATCTTTGGAAACTCAAATTTAACAACTTAATAATGGAGGGCTAATTATGAACATCAATTCTGGTATTAAGCAAGCCGTGATTTTAGCCATCGGCATCATCATGCTTGGATTCTGTATCAAGTCGGGACTTGAGAGTGTGATTAGTAAAGACCGTAAGGTTGTAGTGAAAGGTCTTGCCGAGAAGGAGGTAGAGGCGGATAAGGTAACGTGGCCTATCGTTTCCAAGGAAATAGGCAACGACCTGCCTGAGCTCTATCAAAAAATAAATGCCACCACGAGAACCATCAGAAACTTCCTGCTGGCAAATGGCGTGAAGGCGAGCGAAATCAATGTCAATGCACCTGTGGTCATCGACCTCAATGCTGAGCGATATGGCGAGAACCGCCAGGGCTATCGTTATAACATCACGTCGATTATCACCGTTACTTCGCATAATGTGAAACTGGTTCGCAGCATCATCGCCCGTCAGGGTGACCTGCTCCAGAAGGGCGTTGCCATCGTGGATGGTGGCTACGAGAATCCGGTGAAGTATGAGTATGTGGCATTCCGCAAGATGAAGCCGAAGATGATGCAGGAGGCGATAGAGAATGCCGAGCAGACTGCCACACAGTTTGCCGAAAACAGCAAGAGCAAGATTGACAAGATCATGAATGCCGACCAGGGACAGTTCTCGATAGATGACAGGGATTCGAATACACCTTATATTAAAAAGGTGAGGGTGGTGACCACGGTTACCTATTCCCTGAAAGACTAGTAATTAAATAAATATCAATGTACGAAATGAAAAAAATGATTTGCATGGTGATGACTGTTGCATCACTAACCTACACAACCCAGACAATGGCGCAGTCGCCGGGCTTGCAGAAGAAGGTGAATACTTACTTTCTGCAGTCGCTGAAAGCGCAGCAGAAAGCTTTGGAGAAGGAGGGCAAGGCCGAATTTGCCCAGAACGCTCCGCTTGAAACCAAGTTGCAGCAAGCGATAGAGGGCAAGGACATAGCCAGCTATCAGAAGATGGTGTGGAGTGCGTGGTGCGATGCCAACAGGAATTTGCAGGAGGAGAAACTCATCCAGCCGGAAGACTTGAAACTGGCTAAGAACAGCTCGTGGAACCTGCCTAAGTGCCTGGAGCCAAATGCCGTGATGCCTTATTATTATGGCAAGAAGGGCGTGGCTGCCGACGGAAAGTTCCCGCTCTTCCTGTATATACACGGTTCGGGTCCTAAGGACAGGGAGTGGTCTAATGGCATCAAGCTCGGTCTGAGCTTCCAGGATTCGCCTTCCATCTATTTCATCCCTCAGATTCCTAACGAGGGTGAATACTATCGCTGGTGGCATCTGTCTAAGCAGTATGCTTTCGAAAAACTGATTCGTCAGAACCTGGTGAATGGCGAGGTGGATGCCAACCGACTCTATGTGTTCGGTATCAGCGAGGGTGGATATGGCAGTCAGCGACTGGCATCATTCTATGCAGATTATTGGGCAGCAGCCGGTCCGATGGCAGGTGGTGAACCGCTGAAGAATGCGCCAGTAGAGAACTGTGCCAACATCGGTTTCTCCTTCCTCACGGGTGCTGATGATACCGGTTTCTATCGCAACGACCTTACCTGGTACACCCAGGTGGCATTCGATTCTGCGCAGTTGGCCCGTCCGCTGGCAGTAGATAAGACCCCTATCTTCCGCCATCGCATTCATCTTTTGCCGGGTATGCAGCATCACATCACCTATGGCTTGACTACTCCTTGGCTCAAGCAGTTTGTGCGTAATCCATATCCTAAGACCGTGCTCTGGGAGGATTTCGAGATGGATGGCAGACGCCGTTCGGGTTTCTACAACCTGCAGGTGCTGGCTCGCCCATCAGAGCAGAGAACTTACTACGAGATGGATATCGACCAAAATGTGGTTTCCATCAAGGTAAGTAATGTGGATTACACCACGACCATGAAGGATAAGCAGTGGGGCATCGACCTGAAGTTCAACCGCAGCTATTCCGTAGCCACAGGTGGCAAGCTGAGAGTATATCTTAACAATCAGCTGGTTGACCTCGGCAAGCCTGTAACCATCAGGGTGAATGGCAAGCAAGTGTTCCAAGGCATCGTCAAGGCCGATTTGCAGGCGATGGTAAACAGTTGTGCCGAGTATTTCGACCCATGCCGCGTATATCCAGTGGCAGTTGATTTGGCTTATTAATTTAAAAAGGAAATAATAAATGAAGAAATCTATTTGTTTATATGCCATGATGGCTTTAGCCTTTATGGGATGTTCGCAAAATAACAGGAAACAGGAAGGCAGCTCAAAGGGGCTGCCTTCTCGTGTTGAATCAGAGAGTAAGACTGGGGCAGGGAAGTCTGGTCAGTCAGTAGCTGGAAGTAGTAATCAGTCTGCTTCTGCAGGAAAGGTGCAGGTGCTTACGGCTTCCGATTTCAGGAAGAAGATTATGGATTACGAGTCTCATCCCGATGAGTGGGTGTTTGCAGGTTCCCGTCCTGCCATTATCGATTTCTATGCCACCTGGTGTGGACCTTGCAAGATGATGGCTCCCATGGTAGAATCTCTTGCCGGGAAATATGCCGGCAAGATAGATTTCTATAAGGTGGATATCGATCAGGAACCCGAGTTGGCTTCCGTCTTCGGCATCCGCAGCATTCCTACCTTCCTCTTCATCCCGCTGAAGGGCAATCCCACCATGCAGATGGGCGCCATGCAGAAGGAAGATTTCGAGGAGATTATCGGGAAAGTGATGAAAAAGTAAAGGGCGGATTTATATCATCGGAAACAGAAAAGTGACAGTTCCATAACAGATTGGTTCTGCGTCTTTTTACAACTCCCCGAATTCCTTCTTTACATCAAAGCAGGGACAATCCTTGGCTGCAAACTCATTATGCCCATGAACCTCTGCCTCGGGATATTCCTCCTTCAGCTGCTCAATCAGCGCTTTCAGCGCCGCCTTCTGCTCGGGGGTTCGGGTGTCCTTCGGCTTGCCTGTCTGGGATAAGCCGCCAATGTAGCATATTCCGATGCTCACGGTGTTGTGGCCCTTGCAGTGGGCACCCACCTCTTCTACAGATCTGCCCACATGGATGCTGCCGTCACGATAAATCACGAAATGATAACCTATGCAGAAAAAGCCACGCTCACGATGCCAACGGTCTATGTCGGCTACTGTGTAGTTGCGACCCTCTTTGGTCGCACTGCAATGAATAATGATTTCCTTAATCTTACGCATAATGAAACGAAGTAAATATTATTGAAAAATAAGCAAATATTTGAGGGGGATTTCATCAACGCCCCAATCTCTGATATACAGATTGATGGTACGGATATGCTTGGGATTCTCAACCATCAGCTTGAAAAATTTATTGTAGAATTTTTCTGATTGAGTCACTATTCCCGTATAACGGGAATGCCCCAGGATGATACTGCCATAACGCAAACGGAGCGGACCATTGCCTGGCATGAAGCATGGACGGCGTCCCACAAAATCAGGCACTTCCACCACTCTTGGCTGGATAACAGGCTTAATTAATAACCCGCAATTTCTTGCATCCTTATTTCTGAGTTTCTTAGCCCACAACTTCTTCTTTCTTACAGGAACAAGAGAAATCTTATAGCGTCCGGCTGGCAAATAATTCACTGGATGCTCTAACGTGTCGCAAAAAATCTTGCCACCTATAACCATGGTGCCATCCACACTCCAAGGAGTGAAACGACGGCGAAATATATTGATGTTCATGATAATTAATAATTGATAATTAATAATTTATAATTAAATCCTGGCTTCAAGGGTGGCCATTAAGGATTAGGGTGATTTGAAAAACCTTAATGACCTTAATGACCTTGACCTTAATGACCTTGATGACCTTGACCTTAATGACCTTTCAGAATCTATACCGTAGAAGCAACCTTCTGATAACGCGCATCGGGCAGAATATCAATCAACCCCTGGCGCTTCCAGTTCTTCAGCATCTGTCTTACCGACTCGTGCGTAACTGCTGCGCCCTTGATGGCAACACTCTGCTGCTGAGCCTGATCAAAAGAAAAGGTTACGTCAAGACGCTCGAAGATGGTGTCGTTTCGCCCACGACGAACACGGTCGGGCAAAGCCTGCTGTCCGCAATAATCCTTAGACGAGAATGCTGCTTCTATGCGGCTGCGGAAGAAGTAGAGCGCATTCTCCAGCTGGTAGTCGGCAAGCACATCGAAGGCAGTAAGCATGCTCGGCGTCTGCATCTTCACAATCAGTTCCTTCCATAACAAAGGATTCTGCTTCAATTGCGATTCTGCCTCCTGCGCCCCATACTTCTGTATCAGCGATTCTGCCACCTTGCAGAGCATGATGCACGCCATCATTCTCATCGTGGTAGGACAGATGCGGAAGCGCTGACGGGCTTTCACCTTGTCATCATCTTTCATCGTTTCCAGTCTTATCTGCTCCAACCATTTCCTGCCCTTGGCTTCCAGCTTCGGCAGTTCCACCTCGCCCGCCATCAGCGGCAGCAGATGGGCTATCTGCAGAATGTTTTCCTGCTGGCGTGAGGTAAGCACGAAGAGGTTGTCGGATAGCGGAGTGAACGTATTATCCGGTGTACGGGCCACCACGATTCGGCTCTGAAAACCATCCGTATAGTTGTTCACCACTCTATACAGCGCATCAGGCGTTCCACACATCACTACATTCCATAACAGCCTGTCTATGTGAACATTCACAGCGTCTGCACTTCTTGCCTCACGCTCGTAGCTCGTGCCGTCGTAAGCCTGTCGGAGCATCACGGAAAAGTCGCTCATTGCCGATTTCCACTTCTGCGCCACGGTGTCAGCCTCCGGGGTAAACGAGAAGGCGTGCTTGCCTTCGGTGTTAGCCAGTCGTTCGGCAAGATTCGCCACCGTGTTGTTCAGCGTCAGGCATCTTACGGGCAGTTTCGGCTCTTCGGGCTGCTCTTTCTTGTTCTTCGCCGCACGCTTCTTGGCTCTCCATTCATCCTCCTTCTGCTGGTACATTTTGTCCATTGCTTTCACTTCCGAAGTCCAGACTCCAATCACGGGGTCGATGCTACCCTTACCTGAAGCGAAATCACCGGCGACGTAGGAGATGAGGTTCAGCGAATTCATCTTGCCATGAACCGAGATTTTCACGCCCGTGGCCAGCATTCCAATGACCGGACAGATGGCGGTAATCACGGGCAGAGCCAGAGCCGGACCTACAGCCTTCACCGAGTCGCACACCCCCTGCGGCATTTTCGGCAGTGCTTTGTAATAGAACAGATCGTCCTGGGCATTTGCCTCGTCCAGCGCATTGATTAAAGCCTCATTTTCCTTGGCAGACACGCCCTTCAGCTTGGCTTGCTTCAGTTTCTCCTGTCTTAATGCAGCCAGCACGTCTTTCAGGCGCTTAGGCATCTGCGTGGGTCTTTCGCCCAGTGCCGAGTTGATGCAAGCCATCTTCTCCTGCTCAGAAAAGCCATCGTAGCAGGGGATAACTTGATCCAGAAGATTGCGGTCGAAGCCGCAGATGTGGCGCAGGTTGATGGCAAGCTCGAAGGTAAGCGTATTGCGGTTGGAGCGCATAGGCTCATGCCCGTCATTATACATCTGCCACCACTTCTTGATGATTTCGGAATACGGGATTCCGAGGTAATCATTGCTGGATGAAGAAGAGGATGAGGATGAAGAAGAAGAGGATGAGGATGAAGAAGAAGAGGATGAGGATGAGGATGAGGAAGAAGAGGATGAGGAAGAAGATGAAGCGGAAGCAGGCTGAGCCTGATTCTTAGAAGGATTCAGAGAGGCTTGAACCTCTTGAGAATTCTTCTGATTTCCAAGAGATTTCTGATTCTCTTGATTCTTTTGATTTCCTTGATTCTCTTGATTCTCTTGATTTCCTTGATTTCCTTGATCCTCTTGATTTCCTTGATTCTCTTGATTCCCCAGATTTTTCTGAGATTCCAGAGTCTTCTCCTCCACATTCTCCAACCAAGGCTTGTAATGCTTGTTCGCCTTATGTGCCCCTGGAGGCAACTCCTCCTGCCCATACTTCTCACGCTCTTCCAGCACCTTGCCTTCAGCCGCCACGGCAGCTTCCTCATAATCGTCCTTGAAGAGTTCGGGAGATAGAAAGAGTAAATCGTCTGTATCAGCCGAAGTAGTGAAATATACTCGGTTAATATCGTGAGCCGACGTATCCATCTCGCACTCCATCATCTTGGCAATTCTTACCTGATTCTCCAGGATAGTCTTGCCCATCTCTCTCTTGCAAACCGCATGACCACCCTGTCTTGCGCTGCGTTCCAGCATCAGCAGACCATATTTCTCGGGATCCTGCAGCATCAGCTTAGCCGCCTTCTCGAAATCCTGCTTATCATCCAGGTCGAAGCCGAAAGCCCGGCTAGGCAACTTCGTGCCCTTCACCACGCCCTGGGGATAATGCCCGGAGTAGTTAAACTGCACCAGTCTTCGCTTCGCCCCGTCGTTCCCCTCGCGAGCCAGTCGCAAGTTCGCCTTCTGTTCATAGCTTCCACGAATCTTCCTGTACTCCTCTTCCGAGGTGATGGAGCGGGCCACCTTGTGCCCGTTCTCCACCCTTATTAAATAGCAACTCATCTATGTGTTTCTACCTATCTTTTTAGTTGAACATCTATAACTTCTATCGCTTCTATCGCTTCAACTGATAATCCACCACAGCCTCAGCAGCCTCTTCCGCCTCCTTCACCAGCGTGCTGCCGATGTTGATTCCCTCATCGCAGAACACCTTCAAGGTAAGCTGGATGGCTCCATCCTTGGTCTTGCTCACACGACCGTGCGCCAACTTTCTGATCAGCACCGACTGCGAGCGGACTCGTGGCTTAATCACGAAATCAAAAGTACCATCCGAAAGCTGCTGGGCAACGCCCTGCGAACGGAATCCCTGCACCTTCTCTCCCCCTCCATGCTCATTAGGCGCAAAGAGGAAACACTTGCTTTCATCATAGAAAGCCATACCACCCAGCTGCACGTGCTGGCAGCCATTATTATTCACCTGCTGGCCGTTGACCTGCTGATTATTTACCTGCTGATTGTTTACCTTTTTCTTCATATTCTGAATTGATTTGCGAGAAGAAACGTGTGGAATATTGCGCGCTTTACCATGGAAGATCCTCCGCAGTCCCAACTCAGTTAATAATTAAAAGCTTTTGCCCTTACAGGGCGCCAGTCTTGCGTCCTTAATTACCCAGGGTGTTACCCTGGGCTAAGAGCTTTTGGGCCTTCAGCCCGTACATGAACCACATGCGAAGCCCCCCTTACTTTTTACCTTTTTACCCTTTTACCTTTTCAATGTCCGTAACGAGGATATCCTGATAAACCTGACCATTATACTCACGAGCCGTGAATCTGAGCGTTACCGCTACTATCGTGCCCGGAGCAAACTTGCACTGAGCCATATTACCCAGCATGGCGGCAGCATATTGGTTCTCGTACTTGCCACCCATCTCCTGCAGGATGATGTTACATTTCATCATCTGTCCGTTCTCACTCTTCTGGCTCTGCACGGCAAAAGCCTCGCCCTGCTTCACCACTCTCATAATCTTTGATTCCATAATAAAATCAGCTGCAAGACCTAGCCTCCCTTTCAAGGCTCATTAGTTCC
>OOCQ01000146.1_pt1 | contig 63047 bp, 61 predicted proteins | sample 1671121 | NCBI WGS metagenome assembly OOCQ01 (sample SAMN06348124, study PRJEB24527) | human gut metagenome | biome: human gut; feature: ankylosing spondylitis patient; material: feces | host: Homo sapiens | place: China | collected 2015-10 | reverse complement strand
CTCCACGGTAGAAATACGCTGCAAAAATATGTGGAAAATCGGGAACTGCCAAAAAACACTCAGAAAGTGTTAAAAATCAAAGAGTATTGAAAATCAAGGTTTTATGTTTAGTTGGGCATAGTAAGTTATGGTTAGTTATAAGACTCTAAATACAATTAGAGAATGCGTAAGAGCCTATTGAGGTAATACCAGCAGGAAGGGTTAAACTCGTTAATCCGCTACAGTATTGGAATGAGTAATCGCCTATTGAGGTAATACCAGCAGGAAGGGTTAAACTCGTCAATCCGCTACAGCCATAGAATGCGTAGCTGCCTATTACATCATTAGAAGTATAATAATTACTATAATAGCAATCCCCACCTTCTACAATCTTTGCCTCAGACAAATCTAATACAGAAAGCTTTCCGTCAGTAGAACCACCATAAGAATTACTTCCAGCCATCTCACGAATCATCTTCAAATCCGTACCATTTATCTCACCAATAATCTTCAAATTGGTAATCTTATACTTTCTACTACTTGCAATTCTATCAGGCAAAGTACCAGCCTTTTCCGACTTAATGGTGATTTGCTCTGTAATCAAGTCGTTATCTGCAGCATAAAGCGACAAACAACCAAGCAACATAAACATCAAGGTTAAAAAACTACCTCGCTTAATAATTTGTTTCATAACTATTTTTTTAATTAGACATACTCGACGTGAGCAGAATGGGTATCTGGTTGCGAAGGTAAATAAAATATTATAAATGTAATACCTTTTTTAGCATCTTTTTTGATACAAAGGCGAAAAAGATAAATGTGAAGGCACACAAGACAAAGAAGTAAACTTTTGCAATAGCATTATAATCCAAAGCTCTTTTTGGCTTGCCTCAACGTGTTTTCTCCTACCGTATATGCATAGCAGGCAGAAGGGATGAAATCTTTTTTAATGCTGCAGCAGAACCGGAAACCACGAACTTCACATTGTGATAAGTATCTACCAGAGATTTTAGATTGATTTTCCAGTCTTTGAGATACTGTATCTCGTTGAAGAAAACATAAAACTCTTCTTGGCTGTCTTCCTTACTCAATATCTGTTTTGCCAAAGAAAACAACTGCTCCAAGAGGATATTGTTATAGATAGGAGTTTCTACCGGAACATATATGATATTCTGAGGCGACACGCCATCGTCTATCAACTGTTTATGATGGAGAGTGATTGAATAAACAAGCGACATAAATGCATAAACATACAACAAACCTGTATAAATAACCATATTGTTCAGCACGTCAACATACGCCACATATGGCAAATGCGGCAGGTCTCTGTAAACGCATGATTTTGTCATCATTTAGAAATTCGGTAACTTTCCAATAGAAAGTCCGTAACTTTCTCATAGAAATTCGGTAACTTTCTATTTGAAGTTGATTGGACATCTATTTCAGCTTGCTTCAACATGCTATAAAAATCATATCCATCTCCTGTTTTTATGCATAGGATATTCACAGTATAACTGTATAAAAATACAATATTACACGTCCAACTTTTGGCATTTTTTTGGCTCAGGAGAACCCTGTATCACTGGTTTGTGTTTTTACCTTGTCAACAAAAAAAACTTGACATGCAAGCCATGCCAAGCAAAATTCTACCCCACGAGTAGGAAGAAGAAAACCTATTCGTTCTCTTCCTCTGCTGCTCTCAGGATAACACTTGTTGCACCAATGGTGAACAAGGTGCCATCGTATATTACGCGACGCTCTTTGTCGCCGAGTATTTCATTGTCAACGAAGGTGCCGGTATTGCTCGGTCCGTCACGCAGAATATATTTCAGCTTGCCCGTCTTCTTATCTCTGGAAACGTTTATTACGCAGTGGCTGATGTCCATGCTCGGGTCGTTGGTCTCTATCTTCAGGTCTACCTTGGCGTTCTTCATATAGCGTCCGATGATGTTGTCACCCATCTTCAGCGGCAGTACCTGCTTGTAGTGGAACACGTTCTCTATCACCACGATAGAGCCGCAGCCGTTCTCGTTGGCATTCTCGTCGGGGTTTTCATCCTTCTGTCGGTCGCGCAGCTTGGTGACACCCATACGGATTCCAAATTCCTTGCCACACTCTGAACACTGGAAGACCAACGACTGCCCTTCCTTATATTTCGTTTCGTCAAAAATAATGTAATTGTCGCACTTTGGGCAACGTACTCTTTTCATAAAATCATCTTACATGAAAAATCCAACTTTCCTCAAACACCTTGTTGCTCTTGAGGCTGTTTAACTCTGACAAAGCTTTTGCTTCGGTGGCATACGAACCGTACACTACCTTGAGCGAAGCTCCGTTTCCGCCTATCACGCGGGCATCCTTGTAGCCGTCGGAATGAAGACGCCCAACAAAGGCTTCGGCATTCGCCTTGGTTATTCTGCATGCAAGCACTATGCAGTAGGAATCTTTCTCCTTCTGTTCGTCTGCCGGAGCAATGGCTTTCTCATGGGCAACGGTTTTCTCCACTGCCGTTTCTGCCGGTTTCACAGATGCTTCTGCATTTTTCAACTCTGCCTGCTCCGGTTGTTTCTGCTCCGCTTCCGTCTGCTTTGCAGCGGGTTCTCCCGTGCGTACATTATTTAATATGTGCACAGGCTGCACCGAACCGTCTCTCGGAACGAGGTTATACAACAGGCCACAGCTGATGGAGCTCACCTTCTTGCCGTTCTCATAAACGTCAGTGTTTATAGGTGTTGCCATCACGAAGAATGCCACCACGGCACATGCCACGGCAATAACGTTGCGCAACACGCTGACCTTTATGCTTATCGTTCTCTCATCCGACTCATCGTCGCTTGCCATGCTTTCGGCAAGCTTCGACTCCCCGAACGGCAACACTGTCGCACTGGTCTTTACTTCCGGTGCCTCGTCAGCGCCACTCTGTGGCTTAGCCGCCTTCTTGACCGGCAGTTCTACCACTGCAGCCTTGCCTTCGGCAGCTGTCTCATCGGCGAGACGCTGTATCTCAAAACCGGCAAGTCCGTAGAGGTCAGGAGACAGTATCCCCGACTCACAAGGTTCAAACTCGTATTTTCCTTCCGCATTAATCGTGAGCACACCAATGTCGCTCAGTTCGTAGAAGCCGTCCTTCTCCAGCGTAAGCTTCAGTTCATCCACTTCTGTATCTATCCTGCTGAGAGCCTCCGGATAGCTTATGTCGTATGCCTCAACATAGGACTGCGCCAAGAGGGAATCGTTCATGTTCAGCTTTGCATTGAAGCCGAGCGTACGCATCGGGGGCAGAAACATGTTGTCTCTGCTATCGAAGCGCGCATCAACATGATGGGCGACGAAGCCTCCAAGCCCAGGAACAATGACGCAATCATTGTCGAGCAAAAGTATCTCAATATGTCTTTCCAATTCAATCACGAGTGCAAAATTACTGTTTTCTCGCCAATAAGCCAAGGAAAGACACTAAAACAAAGTAAGCAAATCAAAAAAAGTTATATTTTTTACCCTCAATAAATTTTTTATGTTTACTTTTGCAGGAAATTTAAACGCATTATGGAATTTATTAAGACAGATATCGAAGGTGTCTATATCATAGAACCTAAGGTTTTCAATGATGCCCGCGGCTATTTCTTTGAGGCTTTCAAGCAGAGGGAATTCGAGAAGAACATCGGCAAAGTGGACTTTGTACAGGACAACGAGTCAAAATCTTCATACGGCGTGCTCCGCGGACTACATTATCAGAAAGGTGAATTCTCACAGGCAAAGCTCGTGAGGGTTATCAAGGGAAAGGTTATCGACGTGGCTGTCGACATACGTAAGAGCTCGCCGACCTTCGGCAAACACGTGGCTGTGGAACTGAGCGAAGACAACAAGCGCCAGCTCTTTATCCCACGCGGCTTTGCCCACGGATTCCTCGTATTGAGCCAGGAAGCCATCTTCACATACAAGGTGGACAACATCTATGCCCCACAGAGCGAGGCATCGATAAGATTCGACGATCCAGACCTGAACATCAACTGGCCTATCAGCAAGGACGACGTGCTGACAAGCGAAAAGGACCTCAAGGGCAAGAGCCTTGCCGAAGCGGAACTGTTCGATTAACATATTGGAAACAGAAACTGAATTTACACATTTATGAATATAGCAATTGTCGGAACCGGATATGTGGGACTGGTGTCTGGAGCCTGCTTCGCTGAAGCCGGTGCCACCGTGACCTGCATTGACGTAGACCAAAACAAAATCGAAAGACTGAAAGCTGGAATAATTCCAATCTATGAACCAGGACTCGACGAATTGGTTCACAAGAACGTTAAAGCCGGCCGACTTATCTTCACCACATCGCTTGCTGACGTGATAAACGATCAGGAAATCGTGTTCTCCGCCGTGGGCACTCCACCTGACGAAGACGGCAGCGCAGACCTCAAATACGTGCTGCAGGTGGCAAAGACGATTGGTGAGAACCTGAACAAATACGTGGTTGTAGTCACGAAAAGCACCGTTCCCGTAGGCACGGCAGAAAAGGTGAGACACGCCATACAGGAAGAACTCGACAGGCGTGGAGCTGACGTAAGGTTCGACGTGGCAAGCAATCCGGAATTCCTGAAGGAGGGAAATGCCATAAAAGACTTCATGAGCCCCGACAGAGTTGTAATAGGAGTTGAAAGCGAAAAGGCAAAAACCTTACTTGCAAGACTTTACAAACCTTTCTTGATTAAAGACTTCAGGGTTATATTCATGGACATACCAAGTGCGGAGATGACGAAATACGCTGCCAACTCCATGCTCGCCACACGCATCAGCTTTATGAACGACATCGCTAACCTGTGCGAAAAAGTGGGTGCCGACGTGAACATGGTGAGGGCAGGAATAGGTTCCGACACAAGAATAGGACGGAAGTTCCTGTACGCAGGATGCGGATACGGTGGTTCATGCTTCCCGAAAGACGTGAAGGCTCTTATCAAGACCGCCGACGACAACGGCTACTCCATGGAGGTGCTGAAAGCCGTTGAGAGGGTGAACGAAAGGCAAAAGGGCATTCTCTACAGGAAACTGAAGGCGGCTTACGCAAGCGAAGGACTCAAGGGAAAGACCATAGCCATCTGGGGACTTGCCTTCAAACCGGAAACCGACGACATGAGAGAGTCAACCGCACTGATTACCATCAACAAGCTCCTTGCCGAAAAATGCACAATAAGAGTATACGACCCTATCGCCATGGATGAATGCAAGCGAAGGATGGGAGACGCCGTTGTATACTGCAAAGACAAATATGACGCCACACTCAACGCTGACGCCTTGCTGCTGCTGACCGAATGGAAGGAATTCAGACTACCAAGCTGGGACGTGGTAAAGAAGGCCATGAGGAAGGCTATCGTCATTGACGGACGAAATATCTTCGACAAGGAAGAGCTGGAAAGTGCCGGATTTGAATATTATTGCATAGGAAAATGAATAAACTGACTTTAATGATTACCGTGGTTGTTGCCGCCCTTATAACGGGATGCAAAAGCGGAAACAACGACAACAACAAAACGGAACGCACCGAAGACCTGCAGGCTAAAAAACTCCTGCAAGGCATTTGGGTGGACTCCGACGAGGAGAACGTGGTGTTCAAAGTGAAAGGCGACACCATATACTATCCCGACTCACTGAGCCAACCCGTACGATTTGCCATCTATGGTGACACACTCGAAATGCAGAATTCCAATGAGTCGAAATACGCTATCATAAAGCAGAGTGCTCATCTCTTTGAATTCAAAAACCAGAACGGAGACGTGGTGAAACTCGTAAAAGGCGAAGACCCTACATATGAACTGCAGTTCGCACCAAAGAAAATGACAAGCGTCAATCAGAACAAAACACTGAAAAGCGATTCCGTCGTGTTCTGTGCCAACGAGAGATACCACTCCTACATCCAGGTAAACCCCACAAAATACAAGGTTTACAAGACATCATACAACAATGACGGACTGGACGTGGAGAACATCTACTTCGACAACACCATACATGTCGGCATATTCAAGCAGCAGACAAGAGTGTTCTCAAAAGACTTTGCAAAAAGCGATTTCGCAAAATTCGTGCCGGCTGACTTCCTGAAACAGAGCGTGCTCAGCGACATCATCCTTACAGGAACAAGCAGCAACACGCTCCATTATGAAGCACAGCTCGCCATCCCCGACAGCTATGTAAGCTATATCGTGAACATAGACATCAACACGGACGGCAAGCTGTCTATGAACATACAGAAGTAAACGGTTAACCTCGTCTGAACTCCGAACAGGTTATTGCCGTGGCAATGGCAACATTCAGACTGTCGGCTGTATCTCTGCCCTTCGGAAAATTAGGTATCAGCAGACGGTTGTTCACGAGTTCGCCTATCGCCGGAGATATACCCTTACCCTCGTTTCCCATAACGATTATGCCATGGGAAGTGAGGGGTTTCTTATATATATCCTCTCCATCGAGAAAAGTACCGTACACGGGATAACCCTCCGGAAGACTTCCGAAAAGCTCTGCCAAGTCAACATACACCACATCCACACGAGCCACACTGCCCATAGTGGCCTGGATGACCTTCGGATTATACACATCCGCCGTATCACGACTGCAGAAGACACGCGTGATGCCGAACCAATCGGCAATACGGATAATGGTGCCAAGGTTGCCGGGGTCTTGCACTCCATCGAGAGCAAGATACAGTTGCTTGTCATCTACCACATGCTCACCGCCGCCACGAATCGGAAACACGGCAAGCACCTGCTGCGGATGCTGAAGGAAGCTGACCTTGCGCAACTCATCTTCCGTAACGACCACATTACCTTCCTCCACCCTCACCGACGGATTCCGGTCATACCACTCCTGAGTGGCAACAATCATCTGCGGCTGCATAAGTGCCATCAAATCAGCAACGACCTTCGGACCTTCTGCCGCAAAAGTCCGGTTCTTGCTACGCCCTTTCTTGGTCTCCAAAGAGCGGATATACTTTATCTGGTTCTTGCTTATCATACTATTTATCTGAATATACCTACAAAAGTACGATTTTTTTTCTTACTTTTGCAGAATAAAAACAATAAAAGTGGCGAACAGATCATCAAAACAATTTTTCATCATATCAGCTATCTTCGGTTTATCAGGATGCCTGGCAGGATGCTCAGTCACTAAATTCCTGCCCGAAAACGAATATCTGCTGAACAAAGTGAAGCTGGAATCGGAAGATAAATCGCTCGATTTGTCTGCATACGAACCATATATCAGGCAGAAGGGAAACACCAAGTGGTTCTCATCATTCCGCATACCCCTGGCTACATATTCGCTCGCAGGAAAGGACTCCACGAAATGGATCAACAAGACGCTGAAGAACATCGGTGAGAAACCGGCTATACTCGACACCACACTCACCCACTCCACACGCACCGACCTGCAGACAGCCCTGCAGAACGCAGGATACCTCGACGCAACCGTCGACACCAAAGCAAATATAGTAAAGAAAAGAAAGGTAAACATAACCTACATACTGAAACCCGGACCGCTATACCATATTAATAATGTGGCATATGACATAAAAGACGACAGCATTGCCGCCAAGATGGAACGCATATACCCAAAGAGAATGTGGCTCAAGAAGGGGATGCCATTCAACGTAGCACAGCTGGACGCTGAGAGGAAGAGGATTACATCCGTACTGACAGACAACGGATATTTCCATTTCCACAAAGACTTCATATCCTTTACCGCAGACTCCGTAAAGGGGGAAAAGCTGGTGAACATTGCATTGCACCTCGACAAATTCAGACCGGCAAACAGCACCTGCGACACTCTGCATACAAGCTACACCATAGGCAGCGTAAACTTTACAGGAGGCAACAACGGCAAACTGCCTCTCAAAAAAGGAACGCTTGCGGAGAACACATGGATTGAGGAAGGAAAGCCATTCTGCTCCACAGACCTGAAACGCACCTACAACAGCTTCGGAAAGCTGCAGGCCATCAGATACACAAACATACAGTTTGCCGAAAGACCCGACACTAATCTGCTCGACTGCAACATACACATCAGCCCTAACAAGCCGAACAGCATCAGCTTCCAACCGGAAGGCACCAACACTGCCGGCGACCTCGGAGCTGCAGCATCGCTGACATACGAGAACCGCAACCTGTTTCATGGCTCTGAAGTGTTCAGCGTGAAACTGCGAGGAGCATTCGAAGCCATCACCGGACTCGAAGGCTATCAGAACCAGAACTATATGGAGTACGGCGTGGAGTCGAAGCTGATATTCCCAAGCTTCGTGTGCCCGTTCCTCTCTAACGACTTCAAACGAAGATCATCGGCAACGTCGGAATTCAGCGTGAGCTATAATCTGCAGAACAGACCGGAGTTCCACAGACGCGTATTCTCCGGCGGACTGAGATACAGATGGACGGACACGAAGAAAAGACATTCATACAAGATAGACGTCATTGACCTCAACTATGTCTACATGCCCTGGATATCGCCTACGTTCAAAAAAGACTATCTCGACAATGCCGACAACCGCAACGTTATCCTCCGCTACAACTACGAGGACCTGTTCATAATGAAAATAGGCTTCGGCATGGCATACAACCATAGGAACAACGCTTTCAAAATCAGTTGCGAAACGGCGGGCAACCTGCTCAACGGAATCTCGCATGCCGCAAAACTGAGCAAAAACACAAGCGGACACTACAAGCTGTTCAATATCGCCTACGCACAGTATGCGAAATTCGACTTCGACTACACCCGAATGATACCGCTCGACAACAACAACCAACTGACGCTGCACGCAGCCCTCGGCGTGGCATACCCGTACGGAAACAGTACCGTGTTGCCTTTCGAGAAAAGATACTTCTCCGGAGGAGCCAACTCCGTGAGGGGATGGAGCGTGAGAGGACTCGGACCGGGAAGCTTCAAGGGAAAGGACGGAGCCATCGACTTCATCAACCAGACAGGTGACATGAAGCTGGACATGAACATGGAGTTCCGCACGTTCCTGTTCTGGAAATTCTACGGAGCGGCTTTCGTGGATGCCGGAAACATATGGACACTACGCAAATACGAAGAGCAACCTGGCGGACAATTCAAGCTCGACTCGTTCTACAAGCAGATTGCAGTGGCTTACGGATTAGGTCTGAGACTCAACTTCAGCTACTTCATCCTACGCTTCGACATGGGTATGAAAGCCATCAACCCTGCCTACGAAACGAAAGAGGAGCACTACCCAATAATAAACCCAAGGCTAAGCCGCGACTTCGCATTCCACTTCGCCGTGGGTCTGCCTTTCTAAAAAAAAGAGCATCGCCAATGGATCATCAACTGACAATCCATTGGCGATGCTTTATATATATGAGCGTGACTTCCGCTAACATATATCCTTATGCTCATTAATGACTATACTTATTATCACTAATCCATATCCTTATAATCACTAACCACCATCCTTATAATGACTTAATCAATACCCCATTAATCACTAATCAATACCCCATTAATCACTAATCAATACCCCATTAATCACTAATCAATACTACGCATTCACCTTCTTGTCTATAAAATACTTCGGACGATGCTTCACCTCCATATATATCTTGCCGATGTATTCTCCCGTTATGCCGCATGCCATCAACACGCATCCGCCAATGAACCACATGCTGACGAGCAGCGAAGTCCATCCGTCTATCGTATGCCCCGTGAAGTGTTCATACAAGGCATAAGCGACCACGCCGATGGCTATGAGGATAAACGCCACACCAAGATAGGTGATGAGCTGGAGGGGCTTGATGGAGAACGACGTGATGCCCTCGAAGGCGAACGACAGCATCTTGCACAAAGGATATTTCGACTCTCCGGCAAAGCGCTCACTGCGGTCGTAATATACCGAAGTGGAAGGGTAACCCATAGAGGCAACGATGCCCCGGAGAAACAGGTTGTCCTCAGGATATTCCATCAGAGAGAGCATGGCTCGACGGCTCATCAAACGGAAATCAGCATGGTTGTATATTATCCTGCGGTCAAAGAATCTCATCAGGCGGTAGAACGCCAATGCCGTAGTGCGCTTGAAAAAGGTGTCGGTCTTGCGCTCCTTTCTCACTCCGAATACAATGTCGTTGCCCTTGTGGTATTCATCCACCATAAGACAGATGGCATTAACGTCATCCTGCAGGTCGGCATCGATGCTTACGGAAGCGTCACTGTGTGCCGAAGCCCACTTCAGTCCTGCCCACAGGGCATACTGATGACCACGGTTGCAAGACAGCTTCAAGCCGCCAACCAGCGATGTCTCCTTGGAGAGCGTCTCGATAATGCTCCATGTCTTATCCTTGCTTCCGTCGTCTACATATAGTATCATACCCTCGTCGATTGATTTTCTTTCCATCAGACTCTGCAGCACTGCGACAAGGCGCCGTGTTGTCTCATGAAGCACCAATTCCTCATTGTAACAGGGAACAACAATTACCAGTTTCATATCCTATACCTATTTATATATCAATCTATATCTGTTTATCTGCAAGCATACTGCCTGTCAACTTGTTTCTCCTGGTCAAAGCCGGCAATACGCTCGAATCTATATAGCGTAAGCCGTCTTTTGTCATCGCAGCTGCGATGATCAAAACGCCTTACCTTATCCAATCTATACTGGGGGAATGACTTGCGGAAGGCATCATAATCCTCGTCGCCCATTATCATATAGCCACGCTCCGGCCTGTGCGAATCGAGAGGCGTCACACGATCGTTGAGATAGAAATTCACCGAGAACTGGTGCATACGGTTGCGGTCGCCTGGTTTCCAGTCGCTGCGATAATCCCATATCTTCTCTCCCGATGGTATGAGCCTGTCTATCTCGGTGGCTACATAATAGTCAGACTTCACATTCAGCACCCGAGGCAAAACCACTCCGTCGAGCATAAGATATATCGAGAAGACAAGTCCGCACAACGAACAACACAACACGTAGGCATCCGACCTGCGCCTTGCCCTAATGAAAAAAGATACGGCAAGAAGGATTATTATCGTCAACAGAACCACCAAAAGTCCTATCGGCATGGTCTCAAGACTAATGAGGAACGCCACATTCTCTGCAGCATGCTTTCCATGGAATATGGAATGAGGCACGACACCCGTCTTTATAACCAATGCGAGCACCGGCAAAGCCACCGCTATCGCAGACAACAGCCATCCGTAAGCCGTTGCCACACTGCGGTGTCTGCCCGTAACCCACAATATGTATCTTGCGATATAATAAGCTGCAAAGGGATATACGGGCAACAGATATACGCTGCGCTTGCTCTTCGGTATGCAATAGAACACAAATATCAACACGGCACTGATAAGCGACAGGAGGTCCTGGTCGGACATTCCTCTGAAGCGGTGCCATACGTCTGCTGCCGCCTGTCTGATATTATCCGGCAAACGGTATCTCCGTCTCAACACTACAAACAAAGAAAAGACGATGAACAATGTATAAGGCAGGAAGCCCGTTATCATCGTCATCACATTATATATGGCAGGAGCCTCATGCGAAGAATATACCATCTTGCCCGTAAAGCGCAGCACGTTCTCCTCATACACAAGATACAGGAAGGCGTCGCCCCTCTCCAGATAAGCGGCATAATACCAACAAAGGGGCAGTATGCAGGAAGCCAGAACAACGGCAACACACTTGAAAAAAGCACTGAAGAAACGTTCGCCCCTGACAAGCATATACACCCCCATCACCATACATGGCAGCAATGCTCCTACTGGGCCCTTCGTCAAGAATGCCCCACTTAGCAGAAGTACCGTCAGCAACAGGTGCCACTTGCCTCGCGACACATACCAACAATGGAACAAATATACCGCCATTACCATCAGGGCGGACAACATCATGTCTACCCTGCATGCCATACTCGCACGGTGCACCTCAAATGCCGTAAGCGTTATCATGCCTGAAAGAAAAGCAAGTCTGCCGTCAACCCTATTCCGCAACATATAGCAATATGCCGTGAGAACCATGGCTATCGTGGCTATGGCTGACGGGAAACGCGCAGTAAACTCCGTAACGCAGCCTGTAAAAAGTGAACATAAAGCCACACACCAATGAAAGAACGGCGGCTTATACGCTATGTCAACGCCATTGTTTATCGGTGATACCCAATCGCCGGACTGCAACATGGACAATGCCACAACAGCCTCACGTGGCTCTCCCTTGGTGTTGAAGAGGGAGAAACCTAAAAACAATACTACGGATATTATACCTAAAAACAAGAGATATATGAAGCCTCTGTGCGACTTTCCTATATTACTATTCATTATTTCCTATAAATTATTCAATATCGCCAACAAAAGTAACACATGATTCTGAATACAATTTGAATTTTCAGATACTTTTCACTATTTAACAGAAAATATCTAACTTTGCACGCAAAAACTATAATGGGAAGAAACAAATACTCAGAAAAGGAGATTAAGGAGATAGGAAAACTCTTAAGACTAAAGAATTCCGCTAACCGGGCAAAACAAAAGGAAATACGCCATCAGCTGCGTACAGAATACGAATTCAATATTTCCGACTTCAATGAACCGGGCAAAGCCTTTGGCGACATTGAGCTGCAAGATGCCGTAAACCGTGGTGCAATAAAGATTCTTGACGACGCCACTATCGAGGCAATGAAGGAGAAACGGGCAAGAGACAAGGCTCGCGACGAGGCTGAAAAACAGCAGCAGGCTATCGATTCCGGCGAACAGACCGACTGGCAACAGGCTATGAAGGAGTGGAATGATTGGGAGAACAACAAATAGTCAGACTTCGATCCGCAAGACAAGAAGCTCCCAACAGAACTGAAGAAAGCAAAAGAAAAAAATCCTCATATACGTCATAAAGAATCCCCATATACGTCATAACGGCGATATGGGGATTCTCTAATCATAAAAAACAGCGTTACTCTCATTCTTATTTCTTTTCTTCTTCAGCATTTGCCGGAGCTGTTTCAGTCTTTGCAGCCTTTGCCGAAGCTGTCTTGGGAGCAGCCTTTCGGGTTGTCGTCTTCTTGGCTGCAGCTGTCTTTTTTGTGGTTTTCTCTGCCTCAGCCTTTTTCTTTTCAGACAATTTCTCCACCTTGTCCTTCAGTTTCAACTCCTCTTCCTGCATCTTTGTCACCTTGGCTTTCAGACGAACAATCTCGTTGTCCTTCATCTCAATCTCATCGCCCTGGTTCTTTATCGTAGTCAGAAGAGAATCAAGCTCCTCATTGTCGATTTCTTCCGGATAGAGAGAGTTTACTCTGTTGATGAAGTCACCGAGGATATTCATATAGTTGGTGAACGCATCAAACGGCGAACTGTATATTCCCCTGTCAAGCCCCACATTAGAAGGTTTGGTGGTCATAAAGCGGAAATTGTTGCTTGCCTGCAGATAATCCCAATCCTGGTTGATACGAGGGTCATTGGCAATACGCACGCGGTCTGCAATACTGTAAAGCTTGTTGAAAGCCTCTCGCTGCATCGGATTACCGAGCCAGCAGCTTACGTCGCGCTCCTCGTCAACCCACGACAGAGTATCCGGAACGTACAGGTCACCCACACTCTTCATCTTTCCGCAAATCTCTGACGGAGTAGAGAACGTGATACCCTTCTGTTTTGCACATCTCGGCAACGCCTTGATAAACTCAAGGATATTTGACGACAGAGGTTGTGAAATGCCAAGAGCGAGAAGCTCCATAAAGATATTGATAACCTGCTCATTGTCAGGCATAGAAGCAATCTTGTTGATGTAATTGTCAGCAAAGAGAGGATATCCCGGCCAATCGGTATTGCTGAAGCGCAAGCTGATGTCATCGCTCAGTTCAACATCACGCAGAAGGAGCTTCAGATTCGGAGCCATACAGCAGTTATAAACATAATGCGGCGACTTCCATCCCAACACATGCTTTGCACCTTCCGTCAGCATACCCTTGAATCCCATAGAGGCAGCCAAATTACCTATTTCATCACTGTATATAAGCGATGAATTACGCAACACGGTCGGTTTCTTTCCGAAGTATTCCTCCATCTTAGCCATCTGCTTCTCCACGTCGGCAATGAAACATTCCTCGTTTGCAAGCGATGAGAGTCCGTGAGAATACGGTTCTGCAAGGAATTCCACACATCCCGTATCATTCAGCTCCTGCAGCTTAGCAAGCACCTGCGGTGCATGCATCTCCAGCTGTTCGATGCCTACTCCCGACAACGAGAAGGCAACCTTGAAATAGTCTCCATGCTCCTTGATCATCTCCAGGAAGGCATTCAGTGCCGGCATATACGAGCGTTCCGCTATGTCTCCGATAGTGCGGTCATTCTCGTAGTCATCATAGTAATAATGGTCAGTGCCGATGTCGAAGAAGCGATACCTCTTCAGGTGTATTATCTGGTGTATTTCAAAATACAAGCAAATTGTTTTCATCTTATTTAGATTTTATATTATTGTTCATGTAAAGGTATTATTCTCTATTTCGAAAGCAGCTGGTCATACAGTTTCCGTATTCTCAGTCCCACCTTCTCCCATGTAATCTGGTCAACCTCTTTCTTGCCTTCCTCCTGCAGATAATGGAATAGGCTGTCGTTATGACAGATAGAGTATATGGCATCAGCCAGGGCATGAATATCCCAGTAGTCCACCTTCATACAGTTGGTAAGAATTTCCCCGCAACCGCTCTGCTTTGATATGATGGTAGGCGTACCGCACTGCATAGCCTCAAGTGGCGATATTCCGAACGGCTCGCTCACAGACGGCATGACGTAAACATCTGAGTCCTTCAGACATTCGTAAACCTCTTTTCCCCTCATGAAACCAGGGAAGTGGAATCTGTCGGCTATTCCTCTTTCTGCAGCGAGATATATCATCTGGTCCATCATATCGCCGCTTCCAGCCATACAGAAGCGTACGTTTCTCGTTCTGTGCAGCACCATGTTTGCAGCCTCAACGAAGTATTCCGGTCCTTTCTGCATAGTCAGTCGTCCGAGGAAGGTAACCACCTTCTCCTTGTTCGTATGGTCAGGTCGTGGAATATCCTGCAGTTCCTGTCTCAGAGGATACACGGCATTGTGCATTGCGAAGCATTTGCGCGGGTCTTGGTGATACTGGTTGATGACGGTCTGTCTTGTCAGTTCCGACACGCACATGATGCAGTCAGCATTATCCATACCGTCCTTCTCTATCGAATAAACGGTAGGGTTTACATTTCCGCGGCTTCTGTCGAAGTCTGTAGCGTGCACATGTATGCACAAAGGCTTTCCGCTTACTCTCTTTGCGTGTATTCCTGCCGGATAGGTCAGCCAGTCGTGTGCGTGGATTATGTCAAACTCCTCAGTACGTGCAACCACTCCAGCAATGATGGAATAGTTGTTTATCTCGTCATGCAGATTTGAAGGATATCCTCCAGCAAAGTCCATGCATCCGAGGTCGTTGACATACATATAGTTGAAATCAGCGTACAGATGGTCACGCAGACGGAAATAATAGTCAGGGTCCATCACGTTGCCAATTCTGTTCTTCACATAGTCATAGTCAACATTACGCCATGCAATAGGCACACAATTCATAGCCACTATCTTAGCGGCAGAGTGATCTTCATCACCGAAAGGTTTCGGCAGACACAAGGTTATATCAACGTCCCCTTGCGCATGCAGTCCCTGTGTAATTCCGAAATTCGCTGTTGCAAGTCCACCATATACATGAGGAGGATACTCCCAGCCAAACATTAAAACTTTCATTCTGTGTCCTCCTTATTTATATTATATATGTGTATTTTTCCAAAAGGTTCAGAGTTCGCAATGTCTCTCCCACATTCATTGCGAATGATATGGCTCCTCTTGCCTTGAACGGCGGGTTGCCGTCAAACATCTCCGGCAGGGTGGCAAGGCAGTTGGTCTGCATCTCGTCCTCATATCCCACCATCTGACGTTCTATGAAGCTCAGTCGTGTACGTCTGTATATCTTCAGACACGCTTCCATATAGAATCCGCCGAGCCACGGCCATGCCGTGCCCTGATGGTAAGCGAGGTCTCTCTGCATCTGCGGTCCTGCGCATATCGGGTTGTATCCGCCGCTCTTCGGTGAAAGCGTGCGCAGTCCCTTCGGTGTGAGTAGTTCCCTTGTACAAAAGTCAAGCACCGACTTGCGTTGTTTCTGCGACAGAGGCGAATAGTCGAGAGCCGCAGCGAATATCATGTTCGGACGAACACTCCAATCCATCATATTACCGTCCACGTAATCAAAGAGATAGCCATAATCGTTGAGGAAAGTATTCAGGAAAGACTGCTTGCATGCATCCGCTCTCTTTTCGAATTTCTCCTGCACCTCTGTATCGTTGTTCACGGCAGCCATTCTTGCAGAGAAGAGGAGGGCGTTGTACCATAGCGAATTCACCTCTACGATATATCCGCTTCGTGGTGTGACAGGTCTCCCGTTGACGGTGGAGTTCATCCATGTCATCACTTTTCCCTTTCCGTCCACATACAGCATGTTGTTGTCGTCAAGTCTCAGATACGGATGCTTGCCGTTCAATATGAAGTGCATGATGTCGGTGAGGAACTTTCCGTATTTCTTCACGCATTTCTCTTCGCCCACGGTCTTTGCATATTGCTGCATTGCCCATATTGCCCACAACGGCACGTCAGGCTGGTCAATCTCGCTGAGGTCTATCGTCACAGGCTTTCCTGCCATAAACTCGCGGTAGCCTTTCTCTGCCGTGTGCATTACTTTCTCGAAATACTCCTGCTCGTCGATACACAGTGTGAGTCCCGGCAATGACACGAAGGTGTCTCTTGCCCTGCTCTTGAACCACGGATAACCGGAGAGCAGATAATATTCCGACCCATTCTTCTTGTTGTGGAACTGGTGTGCCGCATTCACGAGGCAGTGGAAGAAGTTGTCGCGTGGTGCACGGTTGTCAACTTCCTTCTGGAAAAGACTTGCCAGTCCGTTAGTCTTTATTTCCGAAGTGGAAGCGGAGAACACGATGCTTTCGCCTTTCTTTATGTCCATCTCGAAATATCCGGGCACGTAGAGGTCCTCATGCGAGTCGTACCCTCTCTCCTGCTCTTTGATATATTCGATGCCTCTGTACCAATCAGGATGGAAGATGAACTCATTTTCCTTGCTGAACTGCATATAGAGATACGGATAGCCATTGTACATCTGTGTCTTTATACCATTGTCCACGATCTGAAAATCCCTATTTGCCGTGGAGTTCTCATGTGTGAACTGCCTTACGCTTCTGAATGCCATAAAGGGCTTGAAGCGCAGTGTCGTCACGCTATGTGCATCGAGCAATGTATATCTTACCAGAACCCTGTCCTCATAATGCTGGAACACGACTTCCTTTTTCAATATAACACCGCCCACCCTGTAAATTGTTGTAGGTACGCTGTCGCAGTTGAATTCCCTGATGTACTTGTGTCCATTGGGACTGTAGTTGTTACCTGCATACTTATGGAGTCCGAGGTTGAATTCGGCTCCATGCTGGACCACAGTAACGTCCAATGAGGAAAGAAGCACATGATTATCCGTATCCATTTCCGGCACGGGGACAACCAGCAGACCATGATACTTGCGTGTATTGCAGTCAACTATCGTAGAACAAGCATATGCTCCTGATCTGTTTGTGCGTAGTAGCTCCCTTGATAGAGATTCTTCCAAATTGGTCATCACACTTCTTTCAAATCGAAGATAACTCATAATATTCTATTAAGGTGGTTATGTTAATATCTGTTTGTTTTATTACCAACAACGGCTGGTGTTTTCATCAGTACAATCGTTTGGCACTTCAAAAATAACAATATTCTGCAAAAAGGCAAAATATTACACTAATTTTTTTTATAGAAACCGAAAATATCATGTTATAAAACATAAAATATGCCAGATTTGTCATTTTTCAGAAATAATCTTTGTAATTTTGCACACACAATAGGTACAACAGATTATTTATACACAAGGAAAAGATTGTATTAAGCAACAATGACAAATACAGATCCAGATATAAGGAGAAAGGCGGAAGAAATTATTTTTGGAATGTGGGATACGCTCACGGAAGACGAAAGGAAAGAGATTTCAGAACACCTCACGATTGAAGAATTCCAGAAAAACGAATACATCTACAAGGAACTGGAAATTCCCAAGTGCATCAAATGGCTCATCAGCGGAAAGGTAAAGATATGCAAGAGCGGTGTTACGGGGCGCGACCAGATTCTGCGCACCATCGTTCCTTCCGAGATTTTCAGCTTCAGGGCGTATTTCGCCAACGACGACTATCTCACGTCCGCCCTCTCGTTTGGCCATTCCGTTGTTGCCTCCGTGCCGATGACCATCATCGACAAGCTTCTTCACACCAACATCCAGGTATGCCGCAAACTGATAAAGCAGCTTGCCATAGAGCTCGGCAAAGCCGACAGCCGCACCGTAAGCCTCACTCAGAAGCATATCCGCGGACGTCTTGCCGAATCCCTTATCACGCTGAAAAACAGCTATGGCCTTGAAGAAGACGGATACACGCTGAGCATCTATCTCAGCCGTGAGGAGCTTGCCAACATGTCTAACATGACCACGAGCAATGCCATCCGTACTCTTTCCGCCTTTGCTACCGACAAGATCATTGCCATCGACGGCAGGAAGATAAAGCTTATCAACGAGGAAGAACTGAAGAGGATATCCGAAAACGGATAACCCTCTCTTCCGGAAAACACACATTCTCCCTTAAAGCACAGATATCCCGCTACATAAGCGAGAAACCTCTCTCCTACTCCGGTATAAGGAAGTTTATCACCTCCTGCTCAACCTCTATGCTGAACTCCCCTACGGGAGTCTTCATCAGTCTTCCGTCCACCGACACCATTGCATGCGAAGCATCAAACACGCTCACCTTTCTTGTGCGGTACGGATGCACGTTCTTGTGGTTCAGGAACTTGCCTGTAATGAGCAGGTAGAAGCCTTCTATCAGCTGCATCATGCCCGGATGATAGACCACCGACACATCGAGCAGCCCGTTGTAAGGCACGGCATTCGGTGTCTGTCCGTATCCCTGTGCATTTCCCACGCATACGGTCATCACTCTTCGCTTCACCACCTCGTCGTTTATCTTCAGGTGCATCTTATATTCCAACCTCTGGAAAATCATCAGCACCATAGAGAAGAAGAACGAGAGCGTTCTTGACCCGAACAGTCTTCTTGTCTGGTTTCTCAGGTTCATTATAGCAGAAAGCAGTCCGATGTTCACACAGTTCAGGAAATAGCGGTGACACCTTTCCCCCTTCTTGTTTGTATATCTCACGCATCCGAGGTCCACCTTTCTAATTCTTCTCTCCTTGAGCCATTTCACGGTCTGTTCCACCTCTCCCTCGTCGAATCCCCAGTAGTGCGAGAAGTCGTTCATCAGTCCGTTCGGTATCACTCCCAGCGCTATGGACTCTCTTGTCTGCTTGTCGGTATCCATGAGGCAGTTCACGGCATCGTTCAATGCCGAGTCCCCTCCGACCACAATAATCGTCTTATAGCCATTGCTTATCATCATATTGACAAGCCGCACAACGCTTCCGCTATTTTCGCTCTGCACGAAGTCGTAGTCCACTCCGTTTGCCTTCAGGCATTTCTCTATTTTGTCCCATTTGCGTGCCGGTCCGCAAACCATGCTGTTCTTCGGGCAATACAGTATGCCCCACCGTGTTTGCTGTGTCATAATATATATCCTTTCGGTTTTGTTCTGATGTTTCTATATTCCGTCAGCCTTCCTTGAGGCTATTAAATCCATTATGGTGTTGACTTTGGTGTCCATGTCCTGTGCCGCGTCAATCCAGTTGATGTGGAATCCTCTTCTCTCCATTCCCCTGAACCATGTCATCTGCCTTTTGGCAAACTGGTGTATGGCAATCTCGAGCGAATGTACCATTTCCTCGTATGTGAGTTTTCCGGTGATGTATTCTGTCAGGAATTTGTATTCGAGTCCGTAGTATATGAGGTCTTCCGCCGGTATACCGTCTTCGAGCAGTCCTTCCACTTCTTCCACCATTCCGTTGTCGAGTCGTTGTCTGAGTCGTTTCGATATCTTCCGTCTGCGCATCTCCCTGTCGATTCCCACCCCTATTATCAGCGTGTCGATCTTCGGGAATGTCCTTTCCTCCACGGGTGCCTTCCTGTATGCCGTTTCAATTTCTATCGCCCTGATAGCTCTTTTTGTGGTGTCCACATCCGTTATGTTGTGCATATTGGAGCAGTTTTCGCTTTTGAGCCTTTCCAGTATTTCTGTGAGTTCGAGCAGGTTTTTCCCTTCGAGACTCTTCCTCAGTTCCTTGTTTTCCTCTACGGGTATGAGTCTATATCCCTTGAGCACGGACTCTATATAGAGTCCTGTTCCTCCACACAGTATCACTTCTTTTCCTCTCTCCCTCACGTCATTGTATGCTTCGAGGAAGTCGCGCTGGTATTCAAAGAGGTTGTATTTCGTTCCTGGCTCCACGATGTCGATGAGATGATACGGTATGTTCTTTCCGTCCACGCAGTAGTCGTCGAGGTCTTTTCCTGTTCCGATATCCATGCGTCGGTACACCTGCCTTGAGTCAGCGCTGATTATTTCCGCGTCGATTCTTGCTGCGAGGTGTGCGGCGATGTCGGTTTTTCCGCTTGCCGTAGGTCCGAGAATGGTTATCATTGGCATCATTTCAATATGTTTTTCTTGTTATGTTTTTTACTGTATGATATATTTCGATGGCAAATTTAGCAATTATTATCTGATTATCCGAGTATCCGTCGGATATTTTTGCTTTCCGTGTGGTTATAAAATGCAAAAAGGCCGTCCGGCATTGCCGGGCGACCTTATATTTCATACAATAGCTGTTCAGCTTAGTGATTAGCCATTGTGCTTCTTCATGATCTTGATCAGATCAACAACCTTGTGAGAGTAACCGATCTCGTTGTCATACCAAGAAACAACCTTTACGAAGTTGTCTGTGAGGTATACACCTGCGTTAGCGTCGAAGATAGAAGTCAATGGGCAGCCCAGGAAGTCAGAAGAAACTACAGCGTCCTCTGTGTATCCGAGTACACCCTTCAGCTCGCCCTCTGAAGCAGCCTTCATAGCAGCGCAGATAGCCTCCTTAGTAGCAGGCTTTGTGAGGTTTACAGTCAGGTCAACTACTGATACGTCCAATGTAGGTACACGCATAGAGATACCTGTCAGCTTGCCGTTCAGCTCAGGGATAACCTTGCCTACAGCCTTAGCTGCACCTGTTGTAGAAGGGATGATGTTGCCAGCAGCGGCACGACCACCTCTCCAGTCCTTCATAGAAGGTCCATCAACAGTCTTCTGTGTAGCTGTTGTAGAGTGAACAGTAGTCATCAAACCTGTCTCGATACCGAAGTTGTCGTTCAGCACCTTAGCGATAGGAGCCAAGCAGTTTGTTGTACAAGAAGCGTTAGAAACGATCTTCTGTCCGTTGTATTTGTCTGTGTTTACACCGCAAACGAACATGTCTGCCTGGTTTCCGTTAGCGTCAGCCTTTGAAGGAGCAGAAAGCACTACGTACTTAGCACCTGCCTTCAAGTGCTTCTCAGCCTTATCATAAGCGAGGAAGAGACCTGTAGACTCTACTACATACTCTGCACCAACCTCGTCCCACTTCAAGTTCTCAGGATCACGCTCTGCAGTAACGCGGATGTGGTTACCGTTAACGATCAGCTCGCTCTTCTCAACGTCAGCCTCGATAGTGCCATCGAAATGTCCGTGCATTGTGTCATATTTCAACATGTAAGCCATGTAGTCAACAGGACACAAGTCATTGATAGCTACTACCTGAACTTCTTTTGCGTTTTCAGCCTCACATGTTGAGCGGAAAACGAAACGGCCGATACGGCCAAAACCGTTAATACCAATCTTAATCATTGTTATAATTACTTTTAGTTGAAAATAAAAATTTATTTCTTAATTACATGCAAAATTGCTATCCCATGTTATATATGATTTCATACGGCAGTCCGTACACCTTATATATATTATACGTAGATCCGTACTTAGGATACAGCCACATTGACTTTTTTCTTTTTGTCGGCGCAAAGTTACAAAAAAATATCTATATTTGCACAAACTATTTCTATTAAATAATATAAAAAAGTATACTTATGGGAAAATTCATTTATGAATTCAAGGAATTTGCCGTCAAGGGGAATGCCGTTGACATGGCTGTCGGTGTTATCATCGGCGGTGCTTTCGGCAAGATTGTGTCGTCCATCGTAGATGATATCATCATGCCTCCTATCGGCTGGATTATCGGCGGTGTGAACTTCACCGACCTGAAGATTACGCTGCCTGCGGAGCAGATTGCGGGCCAGACTCTTCCTGCCGCCACCATCAACTATGGCAACTTCCTGCAGACTACGCTCGACTTCGTCATCATCGCCCTCTGTGTGTTCCTTCTCGTCAAGGGCATCAACAGGCTTGCACGCAAGAATGCCGCGGCTGCCAAGGAGGAGGCTCCCAAGGCTCCTGAACCATCTGCCGAGGAGAAGTTGCTCACGGAGATCCGCGACCTGCTGAAAAGCAGGCAGCAGGCTTAATATGCGGCTCTGTATTTGCCTTCCTCCTTGTCGTCGAGCATGCTAAGATAGGAGGCGTAGCGGCTTTCGGCAATGTAATGGTCTTCCACCGCCTGCCTTACGGCGCATCCGGGTTCATGTGTGTGTGTGCAGTTGCTGAAGCGGCAGTCTTTCGAGAACCTGAATATCTCCTTGAAGTATCCGCAAATCTCTTCGGGTTCCATATTGAACGTGCCGAAGCCTTTTATTCCGGGTGTGTCTATCACCCATCCGCCGTCTCCGAGGCTCAGCATCTCGCTGAATGTGGTAGTGTGCATGCCGGTGTTGTGTGCGTCGGAAATCTCCGCCGTGCGCAGTTCCGCCCCCGGCACTATCTTATTGAGCAGCGTGCTCTTGCCCACTCCGCTGTTTCCGCTGAAGAGGGTTATCTTTCCTTCGAGCAGCGGCAACAGCTGCTGCAGCCCTTCTTCTGTCTCGGCAGACACTTTCAGGCATGTGTAGCCCACGGTTTCATACAGGTTCACCATCATGTCGAGATATCTCTCTTCGTCTCCCTTGAAGAGATCCACCTTATTAAATATAATGGTTACGGGCACGTTGTATGCCTCTGCCGATGCAAGGAACCGGTCGATGAATGTCGTCGATGTCTGCGGATAGTCCACGGTGACGATGAGGAAAGCCTGGTCAACGTTAGCCGCTATGATATGGCTTTGCTTCGACAGGTTTGAGGATTTGCGTATGATATAGTTTTTTCTGTCGCAAATGCTCGTTATGAAGGCGGTTCCTTCCTGGTTGCGTATTATTTCCACCCGGTCGCCCACCGCCACGGGGTTTGTGCTACGGATGCCTTTCAGTCGGAAGTTCCCCTTTATCTTGCAGTCCACAGTAGAGCCACCGTCAGTCAGTACGGTGTACCAACTGCCGGTGTTTTTTATTACCATTCCTACGGTATCGCCCATACTCAGCCTTTATACCGTCATGATTTCCTTGTTCTTTGCAGCGAGCAGGTCGTCCACTCTCTTGATATACTTGTCGTGTATCTTCTGCAATTCGTTCTCAGCGTCCTTCTCGTTGTCTTCCGAGAGTCCGTCCTTGATGGCCTTCTTCAGCTTGTCCTTGATGTCGGCGCGCACGTTTCTCACCTGCACCTTCACTTTCTCTCCGATCTTGTTGCATTGCTTTGCGAGTTCCTTTCTGCGCTCCTCTGTAGGCTGCGGAATGCCGAGTCTGATTATCTCTCCGTTGTTTTCGGGTGTGATGCCCACCTCTGAGTCCATGATTGCCTTTTCTATTTCGCGTATCTGCTTCTTGTCCCACGGCTTGATGGCGATGGTTCTTGCGTCAGGTACCGAAACGCTTGCCACCTGGTTGAGTGGCACCTTTGAGCCGTACGACTCCACTCTCACGCAGTCCAGGATAGCCACGTTGGCACGTCCTGCACGAATACGGTTCAGCTCCTCTTCGAGATAGAGTGCTGCCATTTCCATTTTCTCTTCGCTGTCTTTCAGCGTCTGCTTTACGTCTATCATATTTTTTATTGTTTTTTGTTTTTCGATAAATATCTGTGCAAAGATAATATAAATCGTCATAAGAACGAAATAAAAAGTTTTATTTCTTACTCTGTTTATTACACTTTCAATGAGATAATAAACATTCCGATACAAAAAAGTAGTAAAAAACTTGCTTTGCCTTAAAATCTTTTCTATTTTTGTATCAGAATAAATGAACAAGAATGAACGGTATACAATATTACATTACTGCCATACGAGAAAACAGTTCCAAAATAACTCATGATTTTGGAATCAGGACGCTGCGCATTTTCGGTTCCGTATCAAGAAACGAACAAAGCAATGACAGCGACCTTGACATCTGTGTTGAAACGGAGGATGCCAATCCCTTCCTGCTTGCCTCACTGAAGGATTATTTGGAAGACATACTAAAATGTCCCGTTGACATAGTCAGAATGCACAAGAACATGAATCCATTATTCAAATCAAGAATCGACAGAGATGGAATCTATGCCATACGATAAGGATGTTGCAGTAAATATCCTTGAAAGAATACTTGGCTCAATACAACAAATTGAGAGGCGTTCACAACACTACCATTGTGGCGATGATTTTCTTATGTCATCTACCGGCGTAACGATACTGGATTCAATATGTATGCAATTCATTGCAATAGGAGAAAGCCTAAAGGGACTTGACAAAGTTACTAAAGGAACCTTATTAACCACCCATCCGGAAATTGACTGGAAACACGTAAAAGGATTAAGAGACATTATCGCCCATCATTATTTTGAAGTTGATGCAGACCAGATATGGTGGATTATAGAACACGAATTGCAGCCTCTGAAAGGGGCTATAATCGAAATGAATGACGATATAAAAACGCTATAACAAAACTTGAACTGCCATACCACCAAACACCCCCGCAACCGTATTCTTCGGCTGCGGGGGTTCCGTTTTCCGCTCTTCCGTCGGGAGGGGCTACTCCTTGCCGGCGGCAGGCTTGCCGGTGGCAGGCTTTCCCACTATGGTAGTTGCTCTCTTCAGCGTGACATCGAGGTCGAGCTTCTTTGGCGACAGCGACCCGGTGGCACGTGCCAGCATACGCACGTTCTTCACGTTCTCACCCACATTGAAAGCCTCTTCCGTCTCCGCACCGCCGGGCATGTTCTTTATGCCCACATAGAAGATGGCGAGGTCGGGAATCTTCACGCTCTTGCCCTCCAGCAGGAGCTCCTTGATGCAGCTCACCATGTCGGTGAGGATTCCCTTTATGGCACCCGACGAGAACGGGGTGTTGTGCGCCGCCATGTGGTCGGCAAGCTTGTCCAGCTCCACCATCTCCTCCTTCACGGGATAGGCAAACCACTTGTTGTGCACATTGCTATTCATGTTGTTGACTTTTCTCAGAATGTACTTGATCATAATGCTTATCGTTTTAAAAACATGAAACCATAGGAGCAGGCCTTCGCTCCATACCTCTCTCTGAGGTACATTGCAAAGATACCGCTATCCCGACACTCGCCTCACACTTGCTCACACTTACCCACCGATACGCACCCTTTATGATACCTAAAATTATCGTTGCAATATTTCCGGCTGCAGTTTTTTATTATTAACTTTGCATAATGCAGGCATCGCCTCGGCAATAAAAAACAAACAAGCCCGTTTTTGTATTGCTCTCGGCTTGCACTGCCTTTGCATACTTTCATGCCACACCCCGCACCGACGGAGGCATGCAAACTAATCGAAAAACTGTTTTTCAACATGAAGCAATACTTGAGTTTACTGGAAAGAATCATAACCGAAGGGGCTGCCGAATCGACTACCACATGGCAGAACAAAGCCACTGGAATAATCGCCAACGACGAAGAGGAAGAAACAATATTCCGCTTCTACGAATGTACCGACGACGACATCGACGGCATGTTGCCATGCTTGACCGACGAGGAATTGAAGCAATACCCCGTCGTGGCATGCGGCATCGTAGGCAAATGGATATATCTAATGGAGGAGGACGACATCAGCGACATCTTCGACACCTACTACGACGACTGTCTGGAGGATTACAAATACGACCACGGAAGCGACCCCGACGCATGGGACAGGGACCTCGCACAGGAGTTCATACTGACCAAACACATCCAGGAGGAAAAGGAGCGCATAAAGCAATCCCAAGAAATCATGCCATACCTCACCGAGGCGGACCGCAAGAAGATACACGCCGTGACGAACAACTACCTGCGATACGCCAGGAGACAACGCCACAAGGCGCTGACGAAGAAATACCCGCGCGACATGGTTCTGCAGAAGACCTTCGCCGACCTGTACCTCCAAGGGGGTGCCCACACCTGCCTGCAGTGGTTCAGATATGAATACGACCTGCCACCAATGCCAAACAGGCGACTGCCACACACGACGATGAAGGAGACGCTGCACGGAGAGATGCTCACCTACCACCAGCTGGAGGAACCCACAATAGCCAGGGAAGCCTTTGAGGACTTCGACGAAGACCTGCTTCTGTCGTGCGACCAGCCCCTGATGCAGGAGATTGAATCCAACCTGCGCAAACGCTCCTCCGAGGCTGACAGGGAGCGCTATCTGCTGTCGCTGCTCGCTCCGTTCAGAGACTTCGCCAATGCCTTCTGCCCCAAAAGCCGCATACAGGACGCGGAGCGTGAAATACGGCACATCGGCGATGAGCGTGCCCGATGGACTGCCGAACTTGAAAAAGCCGCCGACTCCTCGTCGAAGGAATATGCCGACGCCAAGGAGCAGCTGCACGCATGCGACGAGATGGAGCAACTCCTGCGCAGCGGCATCGACCACTACAACAACGTGGCAAACCGCCTCTACTGGTATGCGCAGCACGGACTGACCCGCAGCTGCACCGAGGAGGAAGACCCCGACATGTGTCTGAACCTGGGCTACTGGCTGGACATGATGCAGCTGTTCGCCAGAGAGCTCGCCTCGCTTGCCCTCTCCTACGGCTTCGACCTGAAGGAGCTGCAGGAGAAGAGCGGCGTGTATCTGCTGCCCAAGGTGATGAACATCGACTATGTGGACTACAGCTACATCACCTCGTTTGAACAGGCAAGGCGCATGCTCGAGGAGATACACAACCGCCATGCCGCGGACGCCCTGCCCGACCCTACCCCTGCAAAAAGAAAAAGCAGGCAAAGACCGACAGACGCCAAGACGACAAAGCCCGTGCCGCTCCACACCATGAACTACACCCACAGGGGCAGAGACCGCAACAAGCGTCTGCAGGCAGCCATGGTGCTGCTCGAAAACGAGAAGATGATACAGGTGAGCCGCCCCGACGACTTCTTCGACCTCTTCTCGGGCGAGAAGCGCAAGTGCAACGTCCGCTGGACGGGCACCGCCGTCACTCTCACCTTCATGCTGAAGAGTCTGCTGGAGTCAGCGTTCGTGGAGAAGCAGAGAGGCTGTTCGGTATCGTCGCTCTGCACGGGGCAGTTCGGCACCCAGCCCAACAGCCACTACAGCAAGATGACCGACGAGGACCGCAACGTAATCTCCCTCATCATGTCGCTGCTCGACCCCGACAGGGAACTGCCGAAGAGAAACGATGAGGAGGAAGAGGGAGATAGAGGGGGTCGGTAATTTCCGCAACGAACCCATTTCTTATCCTTACGGCTCACCCAGATACTCCACGATGAGTTTCACCTGTGGTGCGGTGAAGAACTTCTGTGTTGGCTGGTAGTGTGTGTCCAGCAGTCTTCTGCGCAGTTCCGGTATACGGTTTATCCAGCGGCGCAGATGACTGTTGGCAACCCACGGCGTGGAGTTAGGAAAATACAGCAGGGCAAGTTCCGACTTGCCGTATGGTCCCGGATGGAGACCTTGATTCATTTCTTTGTTCATGTTCTTTTTTTTTAAGTTGACGAGTTGACAAGTTGACGAGTAGACAAGGAGATTTGTCTTGTTTTATAGTTGACGAGTTGACAAGGAGATTTGTCTTGATTACGGAATGGCTTATCGACAAGTCGTTACAAGACCTTGACAACACTCTCCGAAGGACTCTTAAGAGGCAAGCTAACCGGTCCTCCCCTTACTCCTTTCTCCCATTAGGAAGCATCCTTACGGAGCATAACCTTACGGTAAAAGCCGCGTCGCACAGGCGATATGATGCGGTATACGTTGCAGAACTTGCTGAGCATACGCTCGGCGGAACGCAGCGATATGTCCACACGCTGAGCCACCGCCTTGAAGTCGGAACTTTTGAATTCCGTCTCAGGCAGACTCCTGTACACTCTCTGCTCCTCTGCCGAGAGACTGACGCCGATTTTGGCAAACGGATTGTCGTTCTCCTTGGCGAGCACGGCATACACACGGGTGGTGTGGTTTACCAGACTGCCCACGATGGTCATGGCGGAACGGAAGTCGCGGTCGTCGCAGACCAGTGCCCTCTCGTCGGGACGGAAGATGCCACCCTCTTTCTGCGTCACGGGTATCGCCGCCCATTCCGACAGCCGACGCAGGGCGGTGAGCACCATGGCGTAGCGGAAGCCCTCGAGGGCAAGGCGGTAGATGAATGCCGTGATGCCGCTGCCGAGCATGCCGCTCTGCTCGTGGAGCATGGAGCCGAAGGCGGCGAGGAACTGCTGTTGCTGTGCAGAGCTCATGACGAACTGCAGGGGGCTGTCCTTCCTCTCCCTGAGCTCGTGGTAGAGGGGCAGAAAGGCGTCGCCCATGCGGCGGTAGGTCTCCTCAAGGGGTTCATCCTTTCGGGCGAACACATCGTGGAAGGTGGCTTTCTCCTCGGGCATCTCGTAGAAGAGTATGCGGCTGCCCAGTCCGTTCTCAAACGACGATGCCGTGAACAGGGCGGAGAGCTGCCCGGGCGTGCAGGTGAGGAATACGGAGAGCTTGGGCTCGTCGATGTCGATATGAATCCTGTCCGTCACGCGGTTCATGGAGATAGGCTCGTGGTGGTGCGCCTTGCGCATGAGGTCGGAATAGTTGCCATAGTCGGAGGCTATCATCGCCGACACGGTGTCAGCCTCGGTCTCGAACATCATGCCCCATCCGCCGTTGGCGTCCATGGCACGGTATACGGCAGACGAGGAGCTGTTGCCCGGCACGAAGGGGTCGCGGTATGGCGGCTCCTTTGGCGCCTCGCCGCGGTCAGCCTTTGCCTTGCCCTTGCTCTGCGCTTCGTATTGCGCCATCTGCTGCTCATACTGCTGCTTCTCATATTCATACTGCCGTCGCATCTCCTGCTTCACGGGTGCCGCTATGCGCTTGCAGAAGGCAATCTCGCCCTTCGATGAGCCAGCCGCTCCATATACTATATTATATAGAGGTGCGTATACGCGTCGGGCGTCGTATAGCCCATAGATGCCACAGTGGCAGTCGGCAGTGCCGTTGGCGCCGCCCATCAGTCCGCTGATAATGTTGAGAGCACCGAGCAGCATCTTGTCGCGGTCCACGCTGTTGTCGTGCACCTCGTAAATGGGCGCGAGAAAGGCGGGAAGGTCCTCCAGGGGGAGCTTGTCGGAGAAGGTGTAGCCAGTGACGGAGAGGTGGGGTCCAGATGAAGTTTCCGCCACTTCCGCCACTTCCGCCACTTCCGCCATTCCGCCAAATTCATTAAAACAGCCTAAAACAGTACTTTTTTCTATATTTTCATTATTTCCGCCACTTGGCGGAAGTGGCGGAAGTGGCGGAAGCGGTATACCTGTCCGTCTCTCCTCATGCAAGTAATTTTCATGATTTGCGAGTTCCACTCCAGCTTCTTTAGCCAGATGGAAGATAGTCTTGATGGTTATTCCTGAGCCGTGGCTTTTCAGGCATGACGAGAATTTCCGGTCCGACTCCTCATACTGGTATCTGCTGTTTTGTCGGCTCAGCATGTGGAACATCTCCCTTCCCTGTTCTCCGAATTCGGATATCAGAGCGAAAGCCACGCTCACCCACTGCTTGTATGTCTCCGTAATGTCGATGTGTCGAGCCGCCAGTTCGTTGACGATGCGCACGGCATCGCTGCGAGTGTCGGATAGAGCGTATGCCACGTCATCAGCAGAAACGCAGTCTACGGTATCAGCAGAAACGCAGTCCACGGTGTCAGTCCCCTCGTCAATAGGTTGGCTAACTTTTGAGCCGTCCTCTCCGTTGTCATCAGAGTTGCCAATAGGGTTGACAGAGTTGACATCATGGTTGACATCATGGTTGACCGGATTATTATTGTCATCCTTCTTCATGTCATCATACTTGTTCAAGTCAAATAAGTTTAATTTACTCATAATCAGTTACATTATATTTATTACATTTAACAATTTCTTTAGCACTATTATTTATCTCGACAGCCCCAAAAACAAATCCCATCCCTCGTATTCTCCCATCGTGCGCCAGCCGTTTAAAAAAGTACAGGCGCGACCTCTGATGGTCGCGTCTACCTTAATGTAAGAGCGACGAGGAGGAGCGGTTAACATCCCCTCCTGCTGAGGAGGAGGGGCTTGGGGAGGAGGTGGAGCCCTCTTTAATGGTAAAGAGGGACGGGGTGATTTTAGAAAAGACTCTTTATTTCAAAGAGCGCCGTATTTAAATCCCTTGACAAAGGGTATTTAAAACGCCGCAATATCCTCCCCCACCATCACGTTAGCGTCGAAGCACAGGAAGCACGCCGACACGACGCTGCTCGGTGCCGGGTCGGTAGAGAGTCCGTACTGCTGTTGCAGATAGTTTCTTATTGCCCTGTACCACTGTTCGTGGGTGCCGCGCCCGAGGTCCACCTGTGTAATCCATTTCAGTCCGTCGCCCGACGGCGAGGTGAACGCCATGCGCGTCTCGAAGTAGGGGTCAGCCACGAGCAGCAGCTTCACGCGCATCACCTCATGGCTGTCGCCCAGGTGGTCGAAGTCGAAACACAGGAGCGAGCTGTGGCTGATGAGTCCCTCGGCACACCGCCGCCTGAAAGTTCCCGAAAAGGTGGCGAAGGGCAGGCACGAGGCCTTGAAGAGCTTGCGCTCCCGTTCGTCGCCGATGCTGCGCAGCTTGTCGGTAAGCTCCTTCATGCGCATCGTGTTCATCCATCGGTACACGTCGCGGAGCGTCGCCTCGCGGATGTGTGGCACGAGGCCCGACGGTTTGTTTATGCCAGCCCCGAAGAGGCTGAAGCGCTCGCTGGGTGCGGCAGGGGCGTAGAGGTCCGGGCTGACGGCAGCGTCCTGTGGGGGTGTGGGTTGGGTTGTCATGATGTTGTTCCTTTCTTTTTGTTGTTTGATGTATGTTGCATGTCACGTTTGGCAAGTCCCCGATTTGCAGGGTCTCCATAAATAGCAGCAAGGGGCGCAATCCTGTCAGAAGACGAATGTCCGTTTCTGACCGCTGACAACTCCCTGTCACTCCCCTCTCCGCCGAACTCCCTGACAGACAACATATTGCGCAAGGAAAGATTTTTTCATACTTTTTTCTCCCTTCTGACTGCTGTAGGGACAGGGTGGACAGGAGTGGGCATGGGTGGGAGGACCAGTTTGTTCGCCTCTTGAGAGTCCTCGTAGGGTATTGCCAATATCTTGTAACTCCTTGTCAATCAGCTTTTCAGCAAGAAGTCAAACTGCCTCTCCCCTTCAGGGGAGACGGGAGAGAGGTAAGATAATGCACAGCTTATAATTACCTCTCCCCCAAACTTTCCAAAAAAATCCTTTGAACCAAACAATATTTTTCATATCTTTACGCCCGAAACATGTATCCCCACTCTCTCGACCAACCGGACGGGGTACACACACACAACACGAAAAGATACCGGAACACTAACCTGAAAGAGAACATTTATCCATATTAAAAAAGAAAACATAAAAAACAAAGGAAACATGAAAACAATAAAAACCATTACGCTATCGATGATGCTCATGGTGCCCGCTACCATGATGTGGGCGGACAACATCAACGAGGACAAAGCGAAAAGCATGGCGCAGGGATTCCTGCAGACCAACACACGCGTGAGAACAGCTGCTGCCAACAAACCACTCAAACTCGCAGCACAGTCTACGGGATACTATGCCTACAACATCGGACAGGGCAACGGATACGTGATCGTGGCTACCGACGACAACGTGGAGAACACCATACTGGGATATTCCGACAAGGGAACGTTTGACACCACACGCATGCCAGACAACATGCGATGGTGGCTGACGGAATACGACCGGCAGGTGGAGGAGGCAAGCAAACTGACCAAGGAGCAGCTACGCAGCATGAGGACGAGGCGCATGGCACCGGCAGCGGAATACATCGAAATCAGTCCGCTGCTGACCACCAGGTGGAACCAGGACGCACCGTACAACGACCTCTGCCCCGTGGACGCCTCCGGGCAAAGAAGTATGACGGGATGCGTGGCAACGGCAATGGCGCAGGTGATGAACTACCACAAATGGCCAAAGACAGGAACCGGCAGCAACTCCTACGACTGGTATGACGGCAATATGCTGAGCTGCGACTTCTCACAGAGCACCTACGACTGGGACAACATGCTGGACACATACAACGAGAGCAGCCCTGCCGAAGCAAAGACAGCCGTGGCAAAACTGATGTACGACGTAGGCATTGCCGTGAACATGAACTACAGCAGCTATGCCAGCGGAGCATTCAGCACGAGCGTGGCAACGGCGGCAAGAGACTTCTTCAGATACCCGAAGGGCACGACATTCAAAATACGCACCTACTACTACAAGCAGGAATGGGAAGACATGATATACCAGGAGCTTGCCAACAACAGGCCCGTATACTACTCGGGAAGCGGCACGGGAGGACATGCCTTCGTATGCGACGGATACTCCACCGACGGATTCTTCCACTTCAACTGGGGATGGGGAGGCAACGCCGACGGGTATTTCCGGTTAACGCTGCTCGACCCTGACTTCAACGGCATAGGCAGCAGCTCGGGAGGATATTCTTCGGGACAGACGGTTGTTGCGGGCATGGACAAAAAAGCCACCGAGGAGGTGCCGGAGGTATACATGAGCAAGCCGTTCAGCCTCTCGCCCACTGGCGAAGAGATGGACAAGGGGGCGAGCTTCACCGTGACCGGGACATACGACATATATTTTATAGGCACCGAAACCGAGAGCCTGACAATGGGAGTAAAGGCGGAACCAACAGACAACGGAAAGGTGGAACATATAAAGGGATTCCTTTCCTTCAAACCCGACTTCGGCATACAAATACCGAATGTAAACTACAGCATCAACGTGGCTGACATGGAGGGGCTGGCACCTGGCACATACAGGATTACGCCTGCCGTATACTCAGAACAGTCAGGGAAATGGTACGACATGAAAGGACGCACAAGGGACGAGGGATACGAATGGTATGCCACAGTATGCACCGACAAGAAGGTGAAAATCATAAAGGGTACCAGCACAATAGCCAGCCTCGCACTGGAAGCATTCGAGATAACGGACGAACGCATCATTGCCGGAAACAATTTCACGTGCAAGGCAAGGGTGAAGAGCACGGGAGGAGAATATGCGGGCAACCTGACTGTGGGAATATTCAAGGACACCGAACCCACATCATTCTGGGAGGCCTACGCAAGCGCATTCTGCGACATCAGCGACGAGGAAAGCCTCAACGCCGCCCTGACCGTAACGGCACCGGATAAGGCTGGAACATACTACCTGTATCTTCTTGAAGAATACGGGAACTACTACAGGGCGCTCGACATAAAGACCATTACCGTGGAAGAGGGATGCACCACGGGAAAACTCACGCTGGACGAGAACTACCCCATCATCAGCGACGGCGAACGGATAATAGCAGGACAGAAGTTCAAGGCACACCTGAAGTTCACATGCACAGGCGGCGACTACAAGAGCAATATATCGCTGAGGATTTATATGCCAAACAACACATCGGACGGCTTATACTATGACAGAGGAGAGGTAGGAAGCACTATCGCCGACATAAAGGCAGGGGAGACCAGGGAGGTCATCATACCCTGCATAGCACCGGCTGAAGCCGCACCGGAAGTGCTGCTCGTGGCAAGAGACGCGCTGCAGAACAGACACTACACCAAAAATACGTTTGCAAGCATAGATGTTCTCGACGTACACAACATACAGGCACGCATCTCTGATGCCGGATATGCCACAATGGTTGCCGGATACAACATCGTGGTGCCGGAGAAGGACGTGGAGATATACGGCGTGAACATAAAGGAGGGCAAGGCTAAGCTCTTCAGGATAGAACCGGGCACTACAGTTCCGCAGGAGACGGGACTGCTGCTGAAAGGCAACGAAGGGACTTACGACATAGCGACGACCGAGAGCAGAGGCGAAGAGCTGTTTACCAACCAGCTGAAGGCTGCCCTGACGGAGGTGACGGCTGACGGCAGACAGTATGCGCTGAGGAAGAAGGACGGCAGCGTGGGATTCGCCAAGATTCAGAGCGGAGTGAAGATACCTGCAGGCAAGGCGTATCTCGAAGTGAACGACGATGATGCCCTGACTGCTTTCTACGACATCAACGGCGGCGCATCTGCCATCAACACCACCCCACTGGCAGACACCCCATCGCCGGTATTCTACACCATAGAGGGCACAAGGACGCTAAAGCCTACCAAGGGACTGTATATCCGCAAAGACGGAAAAAAGATAATGATAACAAGTAAACAAGTTAACGAGTAAACGAGTAAACGAGTAAACGAGAAGACAAGTAGACGAGTAAACGAGGAGAGTTGCCATCCTTTATAACAGCTATTCGTAAGCCTTAAATAAACAATGCAAATCTCCTTGTCAACTCGTCAACTTGTCAACTTGTCAACTTGTCAACTATAAAACTAACAACTATAAAACTAACAAATATGAAAAAGAATTATATTCATCCGGGTATCACAATAGTGAAGACGGAGACTTACGGAAATTTCTGCGGCTATAACAGCAACATGAGTAAAGACCCGATAGGGTCGTCAACCGAAATATTGTCAAAGCAGAAGACATGGAAATACGACCTCTGGGCGGAGGATGAAGATGAAATGGAAGATGAATAGTGGATTTCTTGTTCCTTATCATCTCTACATAAGATAAGCGGCACCTCAACAATAAAACAGGTCTCAAATTTGCAATTCTTATCTTTGCAAATTTTGTATTGTCTTCGGTTTGCATTATCTTTAGATAAGATAAGCGGCACCTCAACAATAAAAATGAATAAATTCATTTTGTATTGTCTTCGGTTTGCATTATCTTTGTACCGTGATTCATCGCTGCGATTTATGGCGAGATAAGTTTATGTGACAACAAATCATCTATTGGCATGATACAAAACGGAGAAAATTATATCAGATTCGACTGGGCAATGAAACGCCTGCTGCGCAACAAGGCTAACCACGCCGTACTGGAGGGATTCCTGTCGTCGCTGATCGGAATGAAATTCAAAATACACAGATTCCTCGAAAGCGAAAGCAACCAGGAAGACGAGGAGGACAAATACAACCGCGTGGACATACTGGCTGAAAGCGAGAAGGGCGAACTCTGCATAATAGAGGTGCAGAACAGCCACGAACTGTCGTACTTCCACAGAATGCTGTACGGCGTGTCGAAAGCCATAACGGAGTATATCGGACTGGGCAAACCTTACGACCAGGTGAGAAAGGTGTATTCGGTGAATATCGTATACTTTGAACTCGGACAGGGCAAGGACTACGTGTATCACGGCAGAACGGAATTCCGAGGTATGCACGAGCCGCACGATGAACTGAAGCTGTCTGTACGACAGAACGAGAAGTTCTTCGGGAAAAAGGAATTGGACATAATGAAGAGGAAAGGCGCAGGAGATGTATTCCCGGAGTATTACGTGTTGAGGGTTAACGACTTCGACAAGGTGGCGAAGACTCCACTCGACGAATGGATCGAATTCCTGAAGACTGGCAATATCAGCGAAAAGGCAACGGCTGCCGGACTTGTAGAGGCACGTGAATGTCTGCGCGTAGATTCCCTTTCCGTACACGACAAACAGGCGTATTACAGACACATGGAGTCGGTAAGACACATGAAAAGCCTCTTCGAGACAAGTAGAGACGAAGGATATCAGGAAGGTATGAATCTGGGAATGGCAAAAGGAATTGAACAAGGAATGGCAAAAGGAATTGAACAAGGAATGGCAAAAGGTATTGAACAAGGAATTGAACAAGGAATTGAACAAGGAATTGAACAAGGACGCGAGGAAGGAATTGAACAAGGACGCGAGGAGCGTTCTATGGAGATAGCCCGACAAATGAAGGCTATGGGACTAACTGACGAACAGATTGCTTTGGCCACTGGTCTCTCTAAAGAAAAGATAATGCATTGTTGAGGTGCCACTTATCTTATCCAAAGAGAATACAAATAAAGTAAATTCATTTCACCTATTTATATTACATACATAATGTAAAGCCATGAAGAAGAAAAGACTAATGTCATTGTTGCTCATACTTATTCCACTGCTGACAAGCGCACAGGACTTAAGAGGAGCATGGAAAGGACTGCTTGAGGTTGGTCCGGCTAAGCTGAACATCGTTTTCCATATCCATGACAACAGCAACGTTACGATGGACAGCCCGGACCAGGGAGCTATGGACATACCGACGGAAGTGGTATGTATGAAAGGAGACTCCATCAGCGTAACGCTGCCCAGACTCGGAGCACAATATGCAGGAAAGCTCGTAGGCGAAAAGATAAACGGCACATTCTCACAGATGGGACACTCGTTTCCTCTAATACTGAAACGAGGAGAAATAAAGATGAACCGTCCGCAGACGCCACAGCCACCGTTTGAATATACAACGCAGGAAGTGGTGTTCCACAACAAAGGCATTGACGCCAAAACCGGACTGCCAACCGAAGGCGGAGAGGCATGGCTGGGAGGAACACTAACCTATCCGAAGGGATTCAAGACGGGGATGCCCGTGATACTGATGGTAACAGGCAGCGGACAGCAGAACCGCGATGAGGAACTTATGGGACATAAGCCGTTTCTCGTAATCGCCGACTATCTGGCACGCCACGGCATTGCCACGCTGCGATACGACGACCGCGGCGTGGGCAAGTCAACGGGCAACATGGCGATGATCACCCTACAGAGCAACATGCTTGATGCCGAGGCTGGCATCGACTATCTCAAGAGCACGAAGAAGTTCGGCAAGATAGGCGTGCTCGGACATAGCGAAGGGGGCATCATCAGCTATATGCTTGCTGCAAGGGGAAAGGCAGACTTCGTGGTATCGCTCGCCGGTCCGGTACTGCCGGGCGACAGCGTGCTGCTGATGCAGAACCGCGACGTGCTGACCACGGCTGGGCTCGACAAGGATAATGTGGAGAAATATGCAACCGCACTAAGCAGAGTGTTCAAATACAGAATGTCGGAACAGAAGATGAGGTTCAGCAATAAGCCGGAATCACTCGTGCCGATGCTGACAATGGACATAAACCTGATGCCGGAACTCAGAAAGAATCTTATCGAAACCGTGAAGATGGTCGATTCGCCATGGCTGTTATCTTATCTGAAATATGACCCGGCAACGGACATCCGCAAGATAAACAGCCCCGTGATGCTGATCATCGGCGACAACGACAAGCAGGTAAACGCTACTGCCAATATCCAGGCTGCCGAAAACATTCTGCCGAAGGCGGTAAAAGCCAAAAGCCTGCTAAAGGCTTATCCAACCCTCAATCATCTCTTCCAACCGTCTGAAACAGGGTCTCCTGGCGAATACGCCAAGATAGAGACGACCATTTCGGAAGAGGTGCTGGATGACATAACCTGCTGGATAATAAAGACTGCGAAACAGTAGCAGGCAGATACCAATAACAATATCCCACACCGGCCCTATTCACCCGTCACCACAATGAGTCTGTCGCCATCAACGCGAAACTTTATGTCGTAGCCCAAGAACGGCATGCCATAAAGCTTGTCGACATCATTGTGGTAATGGGGACGCGGGTCGAGCTCAAGCACCTTGCGAAGGGCAACAAGCTGACGCGGTGTGAACCTCTGCCCCACCTCATCGGGAATATCCACACAAAGACGCCTTATCTCATTCGTGTCTACAAAGCCACAACGAGCATCGGGATGACTGTCGGCAAGGGCAACATAGGGTTTTATGTCGAAAATCGGCGTACCGTCCATCAGGTCGGCACCACGCACATACACAACAGGTCCGTTCTTCGACTCATAGTCCACCCTGTCAAGCCGTACCGACGACAGCCCAAGAGCATTCGGACGAAATGGCGAACGGCTGGCAAACACACCCACCTTCCTGTTGCCGCCAAGCAACGGCGGACGCACCAAAGGGCTTGTGGCACCGTGAGGATTGGCTGAAAAATGCCATACAAGCCACAAATAGTCGAAATCCTCTATACCACGCAGCATATCCGCATTGCGGTATTCTGCTACAAACTCAATATATCCCTCAAGCTCATCAACAAGGCTGCTCTGCTTGGGAACGCCGAACTTTGAAGCGAAAGGAGAATGGAAATACGCTATCGGACGGATTGTCAAGTCTTTATCCATTAAGAATCTATCGTTTTATAAAATTGTATATAGCTCTGTCATAATAAACCTTTCACAGCATCATGCCCCTTCTTTTATCTTCAACAGGGTATCATCCGCTGACGAAAGTCTATAAAATCAATATGGCAAAAATAAGCATTTATACATTATAACGCAAGTTTTTCAAAGCAAAAAAAGATAAATCTTGCACATTATGAAAATACTTCGTAACTTCGCCACGTTTTTTTAAACGTCAATCTCTACACATAATACTTCAAAATGAAATTTATATATTTACTACTTTCAATATTATGCCTTAACACCATTGCAACAACGGCACAGGTCTTCCATAAAGACAGCTACAGCCATATACCACCGAAGCGCGAAGTAAGGGCTGTATGGCTGACCACAATAGGCGGACTGGACTGGCCGAAGACCTATGCACACACACCACGAACAATAGAGAAACAGAAACAGGAACTGTGCACCCTGCTCGACCAGCTGCAGAAGGCCAACATGAACACCGTGCTGCTGCAGACACGCATACGCGGAACGGTGATATACCCATCGCAGTATGAGCCGTGGGACGGATGCGTATCGGGCAAACCGGGCTCTTCGCCCGGATACGACCCTCTGCAGTTCGCCATCGAGGAATGTCACAAGAGAGGGATGGAATGCCACGCATGGGTCGTGAGCGTGCCCGTAGGAAGACCCAACGGCACAGGACCTAAGAACCTGAAACGACGCCATCCAGAACTACTAATGAAAATTGGCGACGAGATGTTCATGAGACCAGAGAAGAAAGCCACTGCCGACTATATCGCAAACATCTGCCGGGAGATAACACACAACTACGACATCGACGGTATACACCTCGACTACATACGCTATCCCGAAACGATGAAGCTCAGCATATCCAGGACACAGGCACGGCAGAACATATCCAGCATTGTGAAGGCCGTGCACGATGCCGTGAAGGCGGAGAAGCCGTGGGTGAAGATGAGCTGCTCGCCCATAGGCAAGCGCAACGACCTGAACCGCTACTGGAGCCGTGGATGGAATGCCGAGGAGAAAGGATGCCAGGATGTTGAAAGATGGATGAGGGAAGGATGGATGGACCAGATATACCCGATGATGTATTTCAAGGGCGACAACTTCTTCCCCTTTGCAGCAGACTGGAAGGAACGCAGCCACGGAAAGACCGTCAGCGCAGGACTGGGAATATATTTCCTTTCGCCAAAGGAGGCTAACTGGAAATTCGAGGAGATACAGCGCGAGATGAGCGTATGCCGACAGATGGGCATAGGAACGGCAATGTTCCGCAACAAATTCCTCATGGACAACATCAAGGGACTGTATGACTTCACAGCAAACGAACAGAACCTCTACCCTGCCCTCGTGCCGGAGATGACATGGTATGCGCACGAGGCACCTGCAATGCCGACAAACCTTTCGATACAGAGAGACAACAACGCCGCAACGCTGTCGTGGGACAACAGCACACAGGACAAAACAACACGGCACCAAGCCTCAACAGACGTATACTACAACGTGTATGCCAGCAACACGGCACCCGTAGACATCAGCGACCCGAGAAACATCATTGCTGCAAGAACTGACAAGAGAAGCATCAACGTGCCGCTCTCTCCACTGACAAAACACTTTGCCATAACCGCAATAGACCGCTACGGCAAGGAAAGCCGCCCTCTGCAAAGCGACAACGGTGACGGAGAAGGCAACACAGCAGCCGCCAAAAGACATGGTCTCATACGCAACAGCGGCAACACCATAACTCTGCCCTCCATGCCATCAACCCACGATGTGGAATACATACTGTTTGAGAGCAGCACAGGCTGCACCGTAGCTTCAAGAAAATACGCAAAAGTGTTGAACATAAAGAACATACCCGACGGCATGTATATCATCCGCTCACTCTCAAAGAAAGGGAAATGCCACCGTCTGGGATGGGTATTCATAAAAAGGAGATAATACGGACGAGCCTAAGCCAAAGCATCCAATAAAGCCAAAGATAAAAATAGCGGAAAACGTATACACTTCTGATAAAGGCAAAGCTAAAGACAAGCTATAGACAGGCATAAAAAAAACGGCATGCAGAAGCATAGCCGTTTTTTATTTCATATATAAAATCATGAAAAACCGGAAGGCTTCACAGCCTGCCATTTTGCCATTTGTCATTCCCTTCCTTTAACTCACAGACACCTTTCTCACTACATTGCCCACCTTAACGATGTAGCATCCCTTGCGCAGACTAAGCTCATAAATTTTGTCTGGACCGTCAACCTTTATCTTCTTTATCGGTGCGCCAGAGATGTCGTAGATAAGAATCGTCTGGTTAGTAGCGTTGGTAACACGAAGACGAGCCTGCCCGTTGCCTTCGGTCGTCACCCTCAATGAGATGCCGCCCTTCTGACCGTCATAGTCGTTCTCTATTATCTCAACGGCTGGCACGGCATGGGCTACAACAGGTGCGCCCATCAATCCTAATGCCAATATGATATAATAAATCTTCTTCATAATCGTACAGTTTTATATATCCTCATAGGATATTACATGATATACTTTTTGCAAAAATACAACTTATTTCATAACAATCCAACAGTATGGCTACATTTTTTTACTTTTCATATATAAAATACTAACTTTCAGGTAATATCGGCAACCTATTTTTGCGGATGCAGAAAACTTTCCTTAACTTTGCACTCCTGTTTTAAATATAAGGAAACTCAACAAAAAAACATTATGGAATATATGTCACAAGAGGGCTTCGACAAGATTGCCGAAGAACTACACCACCTGGAAACCGTAGAGCTTCCACAGGTAAAGGATGCCATCTCAGAAGCACGCGACAAGGGAGACCTGAGCGAGAACTTCGAGTATCACGCAGCAAAGCGTGAGCAAGGACGACTCATGGGCAGAGCACGCTTCCTGCAGAAGATACTGGAGAACGCAAGGGTCATAGACAAGTCGCGGCTCAAAAGCGACAGCGTAGGACTGCTCAGCAAGGTCAGGATAACAAACATAGCCGCAGGCAAGAGCATGGACTACACCATCGTAAGCCCACACGAGGCCAATCTGAAGGAAGGCAAGATTTCCATCAAGTCGCCTATCGCAGAAGCGCTGCTCGGAAAGAAAGCAGGCGACGAAGTAGACGTGAAAGTGCCGGCAGGCAGAATAAGACTGAGAATAGAGAGCGTCTCCCTGTAAAACCCACGCTATGGAAACAGAACTAAAGCAGCACATCATTGCCCTTGCAGAGAAATACGAAACGGCAGACTTTCTGCCCGCAGACCCAAGCTCGTTCATGCACGAGGTAGAGGGTGCAGAGAACCAGGAGGCTATGGCTTTCATAGCTTCCTGTCTGAGCTATGGGGCAAGAAAGCAGTTCTTCCCCAAGATTCAGTATATCCTCGATGCAGCCCAAGGCAACATAGACCAGTGGGTGCGCTCTGGGGAATGGGAAAGCAGCATCCCCGACTCCACCGGATGCTACTACCGCCTGTACACCTGTCACGACATGCACCAGCTGCTCAGGGCATACCAGACCATGCTCCACGAATACGGCAGCATGAAAGAATACATACGCCGAAACGCAACAACCGGCATTGAGGCCATCGAGGCTCTCTGCCGCTTCTTCTCCCGACATGGCGCCGACAAGATTATCCCCAAAAACACCACATCGGCATGCAAGCGCGTGTGCATGTTCCTGCGATGGATGGTGCGCACAGGCTCACCCGTAGACCTCGGTCTGTGGGCTGACATCATAGACCGCCGCACTCTTATCATGCCGCTCGACACCCACGTAGTGCAGGAGGCACAGCGCATGAATCTGCTGCAGAGCCGCACGGCATCAATGTCCACCGCCCGCCGGCTTACCGACACCATGCTCAAGATATTCCCCGACGACCCTCTTAAGGGCGACTTCGCCCTGTTCGGGCTGGGGGTGGACAATAAATAACTTATGTCCATCCGCCATCCAAACACAACGTGAAGGCATAAAACATTTGATGGATAAAACACAACATTCAATCGCTCTCACATTCTTTTCTTACAACAATTGCTTTCATGAAGCAGGCTGTGACTCTCTATCTGAACGACACGGTATCTCAATTACGTATTCCCACAAAGCCTATGAAGGAAGAAGATGAAGGAATGTCATGATCTAAGTAGTATGCATATGTCATAAATTCTCCTCCTGGAGTCCTATGAAAGCCCGTAACGGATTTGAGAAAATAGTTTACCTTCAGGTTTTTTATGTCTGTCAAATTCTCAGAGAAGGAGTAGCTGATATATGTACCGAATTTCATTGGGGTGTTCTGTTCTGTATACGTCACAGTTTCACCGATACGTATATTTTTATTATTCGCATTTTTCAGATTAATGTGAGGTACAAGGAACAAATCATCGTTTGTTTTCTCTGCATATACGAACACATTGGGACCATGTTCACCATAGCGCATAAACAGAGGCTGGGCAGAAAGTGCTTTGGTCGACATTGGAGGAACAGCAACAACTCTTTGAGAATATGTGGTGCTGACAGAACCACCCTGTTTACCACCGCCTACATTCACGCCACCAGCCAGTTCTCCGACAGCTCCTCCTACACCAAGAGCCCCAGCCACAGCACCAAGATTCACACCTACGCCGGAACTGGTCCCGCTTGAATTACTCACCGAAGATGGTATGTAGTATGCAGTAGAGTTGTCATCGCGGATGAAAAAGCTGTTTCCTAAATCTATATATATGGTTTTGTTCGATTTGTTCTTTATTTTCACCACAAAAACCGGATTGTAAGTCCTTGTGCCTGTATTTAAGATAGTGGCAAGACTTGGTGAAGCCATAAGAGTGCTGATGTTACGTCCTTTCACGTTCTCCGTGTCCCATATTCCGCTTTCTGTGGTAATCTCCACGTTGTCGTCCATTAATTGCGAGTCTGCACCGTAACCCATGGCACAGAACAAGCGCTTTGCTTCCTTATCTTTCGGTTTGCCCTTAAATTCAGGTAATATGCTGTTGTATTGTTCTATCCTTTTCCTGTTGGTTTCTGTCGTTGCACCAGACGGTGCTGCAATTGCAGCCTTTGCCGAACTTTCGGAAGCCACAACCTTGTCGTTATTGTTAAACTTATATTTCGTTCCGTCCTTACGCTTTACCATAAGGATTTTTTCTTTACCGATCCGCTGTATAGGCGCATCTGTTTTATCTTCGGTCTTGTAAAAAACCGCATTGTCGCTTATTTCCAATCCATACACATTCAGCAATTCACCATCTTGTGTAATTAACACATCCTGCGCGTTCATGTTGGAAAAGGCGCAAGTCATTACAGTAAAAATCAAAAGTCTCTTCATAGAATTTGTCCTTTTTTGTTTATGCAAATGTAGTATTTTATTAACAATCAAGCAAACCAAAACATTACGCTTAACAATCTTTTAACAGTCTTCTTTCTAACATATCGGAAAGGAATAAAATACTTTTTAATGTTGTCACACCTCTTTATTATTAGCAAATCACAACCCGTAGTTGCGGTAGGGATGAAGATGTAGAGTTGTTGATTATACCACAAAGGTATAAATTTTTCAAGTATCACTTTGTCAATATCCATATTATTTATATTTTTGTAATGGTTTTATATTTAAACATATCAAAATGAGAATAAGACAAATAAATATTTTTCGGCTGGTCACTGTACTTTTCGCATTATTGCTTTTCAGCAACAATGCAACTGCACGTTATATTAACATGACAGAAGCCTGGATTTCCATGGATGAAGAAAAAGACGGGGAATTGGGTATTATCATACATATCGATTTTACTGTAAATGGAATAAAAGGAGAACCTGTACAGGTGACCTCTTTCATAGAATCACCTAAAGGCACATGCATGCGTGACACGAACGGTAAATACTGCGATACGGGCGGTTATGTAGCGACAAGCAAAACTATATGGGCACCTTATGCGGAAACCAAATATACAGACTATCAGCTATTCATACCCTATATGGAGATTCACCCCAAAAAGGGAACGCACACTTACTACTGTAACATAAGATTCTACGACCAAAACAGAAAGAAATTCCTTACAGAACCTTCGTATATAGACTTTGAACTTAATTCTGAAATCGAATATCAACCAACCGACACATATAATAAGGAGATTAACAGAGGGACCAATAATTCCGACAACACCCAACTTCCGAATTCGGGTGATTGGTATTTTCTTGGTAGGCACCTGCAGATTAGAAACGGATGTGCATCCAACAGTTGGCTTATATGTACACCTGGCGGTGCATGGAAAATCCAATACAAAGGATACAACGACGGCTGGTTCTGTTTCGTTTGGCTTTACACGTATACTGATTTCACTGCAGGTTATCCATACCCTTTAAGGACAAAGGAACATCCATTTTGGGTCAGCAAAGATTTCTCTGTATTGGTAGACGAAAACAACAACAGATACAAAGCATGCTCCAAGAATAATTACGAATCCATCAGAAATGACAACGACAGGCTTTTGAACGGAGGAGGAACAGGATATTCAAGTGGTGGGTCTACTACTGGCGGTTCCTATAACCATTCATCAGGCGGTTCCATCGTCTGCAAATACTGCGGAGGAAATGGATGTTGTAGCAGTTGCAAAGGCAAAGGTTATAAGTTTAACAACTACAGCGCACACAATGATACATGTCCGAATTGTAATGGAAGTGGGAAATGTTTTAATTGTCATGGTAGTGGCAGACAGAGGTAATTACACAAGAGTATAGATATTGTGCTATATAGGTAACCAGATATATAATAAAAGAAAGGAAAAGTATGAAAAGGAAATTGATTGTATTGACAGTAGGCGCATTGGCCGTTCTGTCTTCATGCACCGAGAAAAAGACCACGGCTAATGCCACAGACAAAGATTCTACAAGTGTTGTAGACACCACCGCTACTGATGACAACTATGTTGATCTGGCGGCTGTTTCAGGTACTTACGAGGGTACGCTCCCGGCTGCCGACTGCCCTGGCATAAAGACTGTGCTTACCATCAAGGCTGACAGCACGTATCAGCTGCAGCAGGACTACATAGACAAGAAGAATAGCCATGATGAGGCAAGCGGTGTTTTCAAAGTGCTCGACGGGAAAGTACTGATGCTTGTACGTCCTTCAAACAGCGAACAGACTTATTACAAGGTGAAGGACAACAGCAGTATCGTCATGACAGACTCCTTGGGCGTTGAGCCCGAAGGCGAGACAGCTAAGCTATATGTGCTGAAGAAAAAATAGGGAAAGAAACGGATCTCGTATATCAAATGATTTCATTCGCTTATACGACAGAACGGTTTCATTCATCTGACATTATTGAAAGTACGTTACACGTCCACATGTAGGGATATTAATTTAGAAACGGCTACCCAATAATTGTATTGCGCCGACAATTATAAAATCGCATATCCCTACATGTGGTCGATTGTTGTGATTCAAACAGATGTATATTTTTTTTGAGCGAATCACAAGAGAGAGTCTACAACATTCGTCTTATACCACACAGCCGCCTGCGCCATCGTGTCCTTTAGGTCATTGATAATCTGCATGTGGTTGTCTTGGGTGATAGTAATATACCGCTCGGGGTGTTGCCCGTCATGGTCGCCGCTCGTCAAATGGATAATAAAGAATGTGCGGTCGGTATCGTGGTGAGCCACCATTCCCCGCTCCTTCAGAATTGCCATCGTACTCTCAAAATCAGCTGGAGTAGTAGGCACCACCTGCAACACGCTCCAAGGATATTCCTGTGCCGTAAGGAGCGTGTGTCCTTCCTGCTGACTGAGTTGGAAGGAATGAACTGTTTTTGATGTTATCATACATTTTTATTTTTTTTCGTGCTACAAAGTTACTGTTTTTCTATCTAAAATGTTTCTTCAAGGATATTATTTTTATTCAAGCTTCTGATTTAGAAAAAGACATTAACGCCCAATGACCCGATTGGGGTTAAAGTCAAAGCTGACAACAAACACGCTTTTTATTCCGCCTAATCCTATAGCTTACGTATCGTATCTATATGACTTACGCATCGTATCTATATGATTTACGCCAGTACTCTTACGGAGATTACTGCTGTACTTACGGGAGAGTACTGGAACAGCCTTTGATTTGTCTAAATAGTTGCCGTTTCATTCAAATGGCTACAGATTCAAAACAAGTACCTAATTTCTCACGACCATAGAACTAAAAAGAGAAAAGACTTTGGATGTCCTTCCTCTCCTTTTTATCCTATCTGGCAGACGATGTACTGGTGCATTTGAGATTTACCAATAATGTTCAACCACCCAACCTTTACCACCGCAGGTAGTACAACGAATATAGTGACCAGCCCTCCAATCTGACATATCTCCGCTTCCGCCACACCAAGAACAAGTTTCAATTCTTCCACGTGCATGATACTTTCTTTTGTCTACATACGGAGTATTATCATAGACCCAATTATATCTATTATTGTTTCCTGACTTTAGACACTTACATAGGTCATGCACGATTTTATTATTTGTTTTATTTACAACCCATACACCTTTTGTGATACCATATTGTACGTTGTTTATTTCTGACACAGGTTCATAGACCCAAACCAATGTGTATTTGCTCCCTAACCATTCCATTCCAAACATTCCACCCTTTTTGCTTCTGAAATCTACTGTTTGTATATCGGCAACATCATCCCCTGATTTTAAAACAAATGATTTTGGAAAGCTAAGACATAAACCATCTTTTACTTTTATATAATAATGTTTTTTGTCTATTTGTTTAGGTTCTTTAGCTTCAAGAAAAGGAAAATAAAGACACCCATTTTCCGAACAATATCCTATTCCTTGACCTTGTCCATCTGGGACAGAAAGCTCCACAATACTCCTACCCACAGCCATTTGCTTTATATCGTCAAAATCCTTAGTTTGTATTTCTCCGTTTATATATTCTGTCTTATGCCCCAAACCATTTGTAAAGACACCTGTAACTAAAGTATAGTCTTTGGTATCGTTGTCTGTAGAATAATCTTTCTTTTGGAGCAAACCATCTTCTGTTGAAGCAACAAATTTACTTCCGTCAGGATATATTAATCCGTTCTTTTTATTATTTTTTCTTATAAACCACCCCCTATCTTTGAGCGGGAATTTATGACCGACTATATTACCATCACAATATATATCAACAATCCCATTAGGATGGGATAAGTCACCATTAAGAATTGTTACTTCGAAAACATTTATACATGAGGCTATGTTTTTAGCTACTTTTATTGGATTATTATCTGAAGAAGTAAACGTATTTCCGTCCTTGTAAACGATAGTCGTACCGTATGGACTACGCTCTATGTTACCACCCTCCAATGTTATCTTATAATTATTGACGCTGCCATCCTTGTTCAAAACTATATAACTTGCATTTGGATATTTACAGTAGAAACTATTATCCATATGTTCAATTATTGTACCAGAAGAAAGATAGGTTTTCTGTGCCGACAATAATTCTATGCCTAATGCTTCATCTGCATTTTCGGGAGCAGTAACAAAAAATCTATAGTTTACATCTTGTTTTTTTATGTTTGAAGCATCATCACCAATAGAAGATAATGGCGTGTTGTAGTCTAAAAAACTTGATGATATTACGCCACTACCACTAAATGTTGGGGATAGTAAGAATTTTGCATTTGCCTTATTTCTTTCAGCTCCATCAGAAAAAGAAGTGGCAGCATTCCATAATGAAGTCATGGAATCAGCCTGACCATACTTTTCTGAAGACAAAGAGTTTCTTAGTCCTTTTGAAGAAATAATACCGTTACGAGTTATTGGGAATTCAACAGAATTAGCATCTGCAAAAAAATGCCATCTCTTATCTGCCTCCTTGTCGCATCCGTATGCAAAGATTGAAGAAAGGACATTTTTGACCTCAATCCCTTCGTTATTCTTGATAGAGCATAAGTACATATGAAATTCTATAACATCTTCTTTCTTAGAAGGAGTGGCAAGTTTGTAGTATACAACTTTAGACGCTTCAATTACGATGCCTCCGTTTATTTTGATTGAAGCATCTTTTATTTCTGTGTTATTAAAATCTCCATTAAGAGTAAGAAGTGTGAGATTCTTGTCAAGACAAGAGTATACCTTCAAACAACCCTTTCCGTTAGGCTCTCCATTCTGAACAGTTCCTTCATAGACGATGTTCTTTGACAACTTTACTTTCTTTGCCTCCACATCAAGACTTACAATAAAAACAAAGAAAACAATTAGAGTGTAACGTAAATATCTCATAATAAACAATTTTAGCGTTAGTACTTATTATGTAGGAGTAACTGCTCATACTAAAATATAAACTTCACATAGAACAGTTCCTTGCTACTTAATTTACCAATTTTCCCTTTAAATACATATCCACTATCAGCTAATGATGTGGTGAATGAACACATCGCCAACAATGGCGACATAATGATTTTTGTTTTTAAACTCTTCATAGTCTGTAATTTTTAATAAACTTCATATTCCCAAAGCAAGTCCATGTTATCTTGTCTGAATATGGACTCGCAATCATACCCATAGTTGTTGAGATAAGCAGAGAAATGGTCAAAGAACTTTTCTTGCAATTCATTGGCAAATTTGTGTGCCGTGGCTGACATATCGGAATATTTGATTATTCCTTCTTTCAATGCAACTTGGTCAACCTCATTCTTACCAACAAAAGCGGAAAGATTTTTTATCGCTTCGTTTGTTGCTTGAACAATAGCGAGCTGAATCTTACGGTTGTTTCTCTCATATCTCAACACAACAAAATCAATGTATTGTTGTGGATTGGCGGTCTGTTGTGCTGCCGCCTTTATCGCCTCAGTATTTTGAATGGACGATGCCACCAGTTTCTCTGCCTCTTTTAATTTGCTAATGCGTGTTTCGGCATTGTTCACACAAGAAGTGAATGATTGTGCTGTGATAGGCAAAGACAATAACACCATAAGTATCAATACAAAAACTTTATTCTTGATATGAGTTTTGTACTCCAAAGATTAATTTCAATTTTATGGTTTGATACTATCACTGAAGAAGAATTAATTGTGCCATATTTTTCCCATGTTACCTTGCCATTTTTCTGATTACCATAAGCCAAATAATAAGGTAAGCTCAAACATAAATAAGAGCAATAACTTTTTCATATTGACTTCAATCATTTTTTTTGCCAATACAACTCCACAAACTCATGGCGGTTAGTATATAGATACGAGAAAGGGATGGAGTCCATATTTGCCCATCCCTGCTTAGGTGTCTGGAAAAAACCTTGGAACGAATGGATTGAAAATATAGCTCCATCCCGCGTACAATATACCAAGGCACAGTTGTAAAAACTATACCGAAATATACAAATACACAGGAAGAGCATACCGTTTCATTACCCATTGTTCTCATCTTATAGTTTTCCAGACTTCAAGCAGAACGGATAAAGCACAATATGCCTTCTTGGCTTCATGGCTCTTCTCTGCTTTTACACAGAGCCTCCAATCAGCATCGCGAAAGTACGGAAATTAAGTGAGAATCAAGAATTTTTTGCTGAGAAAGTGGCAAAATCGGGCTATTTCCCCTTATCTAACGTGTGGAATGATGGTATTTCGGAGAATTTGTATAAATTTGCATCAAACGACAATAAATTTTATATGGAGCAAGACTTGAATCGCATCAAGTTAGTCATCTCAGTTCACTTAATGCCATTGCTAAACTGCTTGGTGTCGAAATGAAAGATCTGTTAAGAAGTTAAAACAAGTTCTTCTCCAAACCAAGACATTAAAGTAATGTATATATGGATAAAGGGCAATTTTTATTATACCAAACTCCAGACGGCGATTCACAGATAGAGGTGAAGCTGCAAAACGATACTGTCTGGCTCTCACTTGACCAGATGGCAGAATTGTTTCAACGTAATAAATCCACAATCTCACGACATATAAAGAACGTTTTGGAGGATGGGGAACTGGAAGCAGATTCAGTTATTGCAAATTTTGCAACAACTGCCACAGATGGTAAGAAATACTCTGTAGCTTATTATAACCTCGACATGATAATCAGCGTTGGTTATCGTGTACATTCATACCGTGGTGTTCAGTTTCGTATATGGGCAACCAAGGTGTTGAAGGAGTATATTGTGAAAGGCTTCGCCATGAACGATGACCTGTTGAAGAGAGCAGGAGGTGGCAATTACTTTGACGAGCTGCTTGCAAGAATACGTGACATCCGCTCCAGTGAAAAAGTGTTCTATCGCAAGGTACTGGAGATTTATGCCCTCAGTATCGACTATGACCCACGAGTGGAAATGACACAAAAGTTCTTCAAGACAGTACAGAACAAGATGCACTATTCTGTTCATGGTCATACTGCGGCGGAAATAATTTACGAAAGAGCCGATGCCGAGAAAGACTTTATGGGACTTACAACGTGGTCTGGAGCTATGCCTACAAAACCAGAAGCGGAAATAGCCAAGAACTATCTTACCCACGAAGAAATAAAGTCACTGAACCGCATCGTAAGCCTGTATCTTGACTTCGCCGAAATGCAAGCCGAGGAACACCGCCCTATGTATATGAAGGACTGGATAAACATTCTCGATGACTTCCTCCGTATTTCCAGAAAAGACATCCTCACTCATGCTGGCAAAATATCCTCCAAGCTCGCCAAAGAGAAAGCTGACCAGGAATACGACAGATTCAAGGAACGCACCAGGAACAACCTATCACCTGTAGAGATTCACTTCTTGGAAAACTTTGAGCGTGAACAGAAAAGGTTGATGGGAGGAAACAAGAAAGAGGAAAAGTAAGTCGTATCGTATCTATATGACTTACGCCAGTACTCTTACGGAGATTACTGCAGTACTTGGCGGAGAGTACTGGAACAAATTACAGCCTTTTGGATAAAATCCAACGCCCGGAAGCGAGAAAGATTCCCCGCTTCGCTCGATTAATCGTATTTTTATGCTATATTTGCATAATACTTAGCTGCACTTGGCAAAATAAGAGTAAACTCTATTTGCGCTCGCTTGCAAAGTATTTGCATAATACTTAGCTGCACTCGGCAAAATTAGAGTAAATTCTATTTGCGCTCGTTTGCAAAGTATTTGCACAATATAATGGAGACAACGAAATTCAGAATGACAACGTACATTATGGAAATGTTTTCCGAACGTACATATTTGTTGATTTTGAGAAATTCGGTAACTTTCGCATAGAAAGTCCGTAACTTTCCATTTAGGAATGGCAGAAGGACCCAATAAAGATCATTTAATATATATATATGACAACAAAGGAGAATAAAGATAAAAAGAAGAGAAGAACTACAGGCAAGAAAAAAGCCAAGGTTTCGCATATAATAAAACCCGACAACATGTCGATGGAAGAATGGCAGGTGAAGCTCAGAAGACAAATCGCTGAACCGGCCAAGCTAAAGATACGCTGTGTAGACGATGAGCTATGCCCCGGAGAATATCTCGTGGGCAATCCTCTGACGGCAAATGAATACAAGGTGGTATACCGAGGTGCTAACAGCGAATGGAACTATTGCTCCTGCTGGGACTTCAAGACATCAAGGCTGGGAACATGCAAGCACATTGAAGCTGTGAAGAAATGGCTGGGGACGAGAAAGGAATATCGAGTTCACAGAGAGATTCCGCCATACACGTCGGTCTATCTTTCATACAGGGAAGAACGGTGCGTGAAGATACGCATCGGAGCGGACAACAAGGAAGAATATGAGAAGCTGGCAAAGGATTATTTCGACGAGGACTCTGTGTTGAAGGAGTCTGCCTTCTACACCTTCGGCGACTTCCTGAACCAGGCAAAGAGAATCAGCGACACATTCAGATGCTATAAAGATGCGACTGACTTCATACTTGACTTCAGGGCGAGAAAGGCAAGGAAGGATATCGTGGCGACTTACGGCGACGAAGAGCTTGACGCTCTGCTCAATGCCAATCTTTATCCCTATCAGAAAGAGGGAATACGCTTCGCAGCAAGAGCCGGCAAGGCTATTATCGCCGACGAGATGGGACTGGGCAAGACCATTCAGGCTATCGGAACTGCCGAACTGCTGAGGAAAGAGGGACTCATAGAGTCTGTACTCATACTCTGCCCCACTTCACTGAAATACCAATGGAGAAGCGAAATAAAGAAATTCACGGATGCTGACGTATACGTGATTGAAGGCGGACACCTGAAAAGGAAAGAGGCATACTGCCGTAAGGAGACATACAAGATTGTGTCGTACAACAGCGCATGCAACGACATCAGGATTCTCGGAAAACTACAGACCGACATGCTCATCATGGACGAGGTGCAACGGTTGAAGAACTGGAATACACAGATTTCGAGGGCGGCAAGGAAAATAGAATCCGACTATGCCGTCATCCTGTCTGGCACGCCGTTGGAGAACAAGCTCGACGAACTGTATTCCATAGTAGAGTTTGCAGACAACTTCCGACTCGCACCGTATTACAAGTTCAAGGAAGAACATATCGTGAGCGACGAGACTGGCAAGATATTAGGTTACAAGGGACTGAACAATATAGGAAAACAACTGAGCGACATTCTTATCAGACGGCGCAAGAAGGACGTGAAGCTGCAGATGCCAAGCAGGATTGACAAGAACCTCTTCGTGCCTATGACGAAAGAACAGATGGGTATGCACTCCGAATGGCAGAACCAGGTGAGAATGCTTGTCATGAAATGGCAGAAGCATCACTTTCTGTCGGAGAAAGATCGCAACAGGCTCCTGCTCCATCTTTCACAGATGAGGATGGTATGCGACAGCAGCTATATCCTGGACCAGAAGACGAGATACGACACCAAGGTGGACGAATGTATCAACCTCATCAGCGACATCGTTTGCGAGGAGGGAGAAAAGGTGGTGGTGTTCAGTCAATGGGAGCGGATGACCCGACTTGTGGCTAAGGAACTGAGAAAGAAAGGCATAGGCTTTGAGTATCTGCATGGAGGAGTGCCATCGGAAAAGAGGAAGGATATGGTGGACAACTTCACGAACAATGCCGAAAGTCGCGTTTTCCTTTCCACCGATGCTGGAAGCACAGGACTGAATCTTCAGGTTGCAGCCACTATAATCAACATCGACCTGCCATGGAATCCGGCTGTACTTGAGCAGCGCATCGGACGCATATACAGGTTGGGACAACAAAGCAACATACAGGTCATCAACCTTGTAGCACCCCACTCCATCGAGGAAACGATGGTGGGCAAGTTGAGGTTCAAGACATCCATGTTTGAAGGAGTGCTCGACAACGGAGAGGATTCCATCTTTGCCGACGACAACAAGTTCGGCAAGATTATGGAGACTGTCAACAGTTTCGTATCGGAGGAAGATAATGCTATGCCGGACAGAAATGAAGAAGATAAAACCATGGATGCTGAAGCAGTTGTTGCAGCAGAAGAAAAAGAGGAAGCCGCAAAAGGAAACAACACGACACCTGAAGATGGCTATACCGCAGAAGGCATGCCGTATACCGCAGAAGACTTGCAGGACGGAAACACCACAGACGACAGACAGACCGCCATGGACAAGTCTTTTGACAACGAGCCATACACAAAATCCCACAAAATGGCACAGCCCAAAGAACTTGTGGAACAAGGTGTATCCTTCCTCTCCGGATTGGCACAGACTCTGAAATCTCCCGAAGCAACGACAGCACTCGTTGATTCAATAACGGAGAAGGACGAGAAGACTGGAGAGACTTCGATTAAGATTCCTGTGGAAAGCAAGGAAACAGTAAAGAATCTGCTCAACTTGATTGGCAAGCTGTTTGCCAAATAAACTCTATTATCCCAAATCGGTCGTTAGCTATAGCTTGGAAAAGCAAAATAATATCTTTAATTTTGCTTTTCCAAGTTTTTTATATTACTTTTGCAACAGATAATATATTAGCTTTATATATCACAATATGGGAGAAACAAACAATATATTAGCTATACTCGACAATTACATTCATAACAATCCTGATGAGATAGCACACGACATGGCAAATGATTTCAGAAAGCGACGCATAGAGAAGAATCTCACGAGAGAGCAAGTTGCCGAAGAGTCGGGCGTTGCCGTGAGCAACATAATCAGGTTTGAACAGAAGGGACTGATATCGCTAAAGAATCTTATATCCATAGCCATGACTCTCGGCTATACACACGAGATTAAAAACATCTTCTCCGAACCGAAATATCAGACAATAGAAGAACTGCAACAGATAAAACGAAACCAGAACAAAAAGAAAGCATACAGGAATGGAAAAGATTGACTCGCTGACAGTAAAATATCACGACAGGAATGTAGGAACCCTAACACTTTCTGCAGACAGAAAGACATGTGTCTTTGAATACGACAAGACTTGGCTTCTCGACGGATTCAGTATCTCACCACTGGAGCTGCCACTGAAAAACGGACTTTTTACAGCAAAGCGCAATCCGTTTGGCGGTAATTTTGGTGTTTTCGAAGACAGTCTGCCGGACGGCTACGGACGCTATCTCATGCATAAAGCCTTATTAAGACAAAGAACAAATGATTTCAATCTCTCTGTTTTGGACAGACTAAGTTTAGTTGGAAAGAACGGAATGGGTGCGCTGACATACGAACCTACAACAACATTTGAGAATGATGAAGAGATAACGGATTGGGACCTGCTACAGGAAAAAGCCCTCGAAGTATTAAGGGAGCAGCAGGATACAGATGCCGGACTTTTACTTTATAACAGCGGAAACAGCGGCGGATGCAGACCAAAAGCTATCTTCAGCGACAAAGACGGACATTGGCTGATAAAATTCCGACACACTTACGACCCACAAGATATGGGGCAGACTGAATTTTTATACAACGAAACGGCAAAGCGCTGCGGAATATCGGTGCCAGATTTCCGACTTGTTGACGGCAGGTATTTTGCCTCACGCCGTTTTGATCTGACCGACAACGGCGAAAGGATTCATACCGTCACTGCCGGAGGTCTGCTTTGTATTTCACTCTCAGCTCCAGTGCTTGACTACATCAATCTTCTGGCACTCACCGGCTATCTGACTCAATCCAAAGAGGATGTTGAAGAATTGTACCGCCGTATGGTATTCAACTATCTCACGGAGAACAAAGATGACCACTGCAAAAACTTCAGTTTCTTCGTCAGTTACGACACCCTAATGAAATGGCAATGGCATCTCGCTCCGGCATACGACTTGACACATTGTTCCGAAGGATACAATGGCGAACACGCCACGTCGGTCAACAATACTGGCCGCCCCACCCTCTCCGACTTTATTGCCGTGGGCACAAAAAACAAGATATCACGCAAACGCTGCATCGAGATATTTGAAGAGGTAAGGGAAAATTGTGGGGAATTGCTGTATTGTGATATTGAGGAGAAATAGAAAGTTGCCTGATTTCTATGCGAAAGTTGCCTAATTTCTTGAAGAAATCAGGCAACTTTCCATTAATCATCCATATCTATTCTTGAAAAAGTTGGCTTTACAATCGTATCTTTCACATCCTCCCCAGCTTCCCAAAAATCCCAATTAAAATAATGAACAAGCACGGTGCCTTTTGCCAGCCTAGGTTCAGCAACCTCAAATCCTGATTGCCGAAACATTCCACATGTACTCAAATAATCACCATCAATCAAGTTTCTCCACTCACCGTTACGAAAAGTAAAAATACGATAATATCGCCATTGGCTGCAAATCCAAGTATGAAGATAACTGACCTCACATGTACCATTACCATCTAAATCTCCCTCATTTACCAATTTTGGAGGAGCAAAATTAGTACCATAGATTTCTATTTTAGGAATATGTTTGTTTGGAGATGCAATGTAATACCTACAGCCATCCCCAATAGACAAGGATCCAAAGTCTTCCACGACTTTTTCTACATACAAGATGTCTATCCCCTTGCCTGTAAAATTGCCCACAATGGCATCTTGCTCATCATGAGCGACTATAGTTTGAATAGAGCGCCAAGTAATAGGTTCTGAATATTGAGCTTCAATCCATGGGTTCTCTTTTATAGAAGTTTTGTTATCATTGCAAGCAAATAAAAATATCAAAAGAAAAAACGGAACAAGATATTTCATAATTCTAATCTTTTACGGTTAATATTGTATCAGCAAAAGCAATCATTAACGATACAATTATTGCTATCGTAATGACAATACCCAAATAAAAACATATCTTTGCCAACATATTTTTGCGCTTTAATAATGCAGCCACAAAGAACAGCACAATTATCAAAGGCATCAATATGACAAACAGTACTACATTAGCAGTACCGTACGTCACATCCCAACTTTTTGCCAATGCTGTCATTACCGCTATGCAAAAGTTGCAAACAACATCAAAGTCATTTTTAACAACGCAAGGACCTGAAATCAGAGCGGACAAAACCATATTAGTCATTTTTACTATCATCATGCTTTATTATTTGATTTCAAAATAAAGGAACAATCCCCAATTAGGCAACTTTCATAAAGAAATCACACGTTAGTTATAAAGTTCCTTATATCAGTATTGAATTTTATTAAGAAACCACCTGTATAACAATCTGACGCTATTAGAAATGCATCATCATGCCATAGAAAATCAACTATCTTAATTCCTTTATATGTATAATCTTCTTTTACGATTTGTCTTATAAGTTCTTTATATTTGTCCTGAGCTGTGAAATAACCTTCTTTTATAATGTGATTCTTTTTGCAATCTTCTATAAGAAGATCGAATTCTTCATCTGTAACCTTGTCCATATTTATGAGATGGATTATATTATTTTTATCCAACTCTAATTTAAATGTTCTCTTTACAATTCTTTCTTGATTATCTGAAAACAAATCATTATATACCAAAAGTTCCATGCTTATAGTACGTGGAAATTCTAAAAATTGCTTTTCTTTTCCACAAAATCTTATCGTCAGCTCAAACTCATTATAGGATGAGAGACCATACTCTCCATTTTTTATTTTTACATCATTAAAGTTATTAATCCACGAGTTGAAATCATTTACAGTAAAGACCTTAGTCATTTCATGTTCTATCACAAAAAAATATCGATTTTCAAGATATAACACTTTTGCTTCTACAACATTTTGCCTATTAAAGGAGACTATTATTTCATTCAAAAGGACTTCAAATATTTGTTGAGATATAATCCTTTGAATACCATTTGTTTCATCCGCAAAAAAACTCACATATTTACCTTCATCTATTTGTATCTTTATTGGATTTCCTATAAAAATTTCTGACAACAAAGGTATTTCCAAAAAATCAGCACCTTCATCACCGTCAACTTGAAAAGTATATGCAGATGAAAAATAGTCCACATATGCCTTTATAATATCATTTACATTTTTCCCGATACCATTTTCTATATTAAACAAACCAGCAGGTCCCCATGGATTATACATAGAAAGGATTTCATTTTCATCATATTCATCCATCCAATGAATAAATATATTTTTCATTTCCTCAACATAATTCATCCTAATATACTTAAAACTATAATTTACATATCACATTCTCTCTTGTTACTTCAACATTCAATAAAGTAAGATAGACCCATCTATTCTTTCTCAGTCTTTTTCTTTACCTCATATTTGTCTCTATATTTCTGAGCCTTTTGTGGGTCTTTACTACAGCCAATACCATTATCCAAAAGATATGCGACCCTTGCACAACCATCTACATTACCAGCATCAGCAGCTTTTTTCGCATATATATATGCCTGTTGTGAATCCTGCTCAAATAAATCCCCACCTGGATAATATTGGAAACTTAGAGCTATCCAAGCAATTGGTTCGTTTAATTTAGCACCTTTCAAAAGATAATATTTAGCTTTTTCCCTATTGTAATTAGCAGGTATATCATCAGGCTTTCCGAATCTGAATAAATAATAAAGATTTTTTGCAGCATATCCACTACCTAAATCAACAGCCTTTTCCCAAACATTAATAGCCTTGTTGATATTTTTTTCACAACCAGTTCCATCCATATAGGCAGCACCCAAATTATTTGCACCTGTTGCATTCCCTAACTCAAAAGCCTTCTTTGAATACTCAAAGTATTTATTATCATCTTTATCCACATTATTACCATAAAAATACTCGTTTCCTAATCGCCAATAAGCCTCTCCATTTCCATGAATAGCAGCATTTTTAAGAAGTTCAATTCCTTTTTCGGGATTTCTATATGACTTAAACTCTTCGTAATTTACATCATCCTCAGAAATCAAATATATATTCGAAAGTGAAAGCATTGCATCAGTGGAATTACTTTCTACACCCTTCTTTAACCATTCTATACCTTGTTTTATATTATAAATATCTTTAATCCCCTTATCAAGAAAAATAGATGCAATAAAACAAGAGCTATATCTTCTGCCTTTTTTGAAAGATTTGACATAATAATCTATTGCTTCATTCCAATCTTTGTCTATTTTTCCAACTCCAATGCTGTAAACAATTCCCATCACCCACAGATAGTAAGGTTCATTCTTATCTTTAACTTGCTTCAGAATTCTCAATCCTTTTTCTGGATTTTTCTCATACAAGTCTTCACTTCCTGATAGCAGAAGATACGCATATCGTGATTGGATATAAGAATTCTCACTTTTTTTGATTAAAGTCTCAAACATATTCTTACCTTTTACCTCATCTTTAGTCATTCCAAACCAACCAAACATATAAGTCCAAGCTAAATCACTTTGGGCTTCTTCACAACCATTGGCTGCTGCCTCCTTTAAAAGGCTTAAAGCTTTTTCTTGATCAAAATCTACACCATCACCATTACCATATGCTGATGAAAGTCGCCACATTGCATAAGCATTACCCTCATCTGATAATTTCTGATAAAGCAGAGCAGCTTCATCAAACTTGTTCTGTAAACGTAAAGAGTCAGCCTCTTCAATCTCACTCTGACATGACGACAATCCTACGATTAATCCAACAAACAAAAAGTACGCTAAATGTTTCATATTCTAATTTTTTAATATTCTTGATATCCGCGCCCTTGACACATATTACATTTCTCAAGACCGGTATTTCCACAAAGTCCACAACCTTCACCTTGGCAAGAAGGACATCTGTTTACGCCACGTCCTTGACAATGAATACAAGTTGTAGTATGATGTTCTTGTTGTGCCTGTCTATAACCAGATTGTCGTCCTACAGACATACCACTATCATAGCCTTCATCCCTTCCATCTTCCAGACCTTTGTTGTATCCTTCCTTATAACCTACATCATAACCATTATCATAATATGATTCAAAACATTGGTCCAAAGAATAAGCAAACAAGACACACGCTATAATTCCAACAACTATTTTCAATAAAACATTTTTCATTTTCTTCTATAAGTCTTTCTTCTGCCCACGAAGAGATTCGATTAACAAATCATATTACTAACTCACCGCCAATACAAAATAAGCGCAAGAGCCATACCCGAAACCTATCCTTCCGACCGAGGCCTTCGCATTGCCTGTCAAACGTAAGAATAAGTAGCTGGTATAGTCCTGCGCCATGCGTATATATGATTCAGACGCTCCTCCCCTCCATTCAATACCATCACTCCTACTGGGGAATGACGGTATTGAAATAGAGGGGAGCGTATGCTCATGTACACATCCCAGGACATTTACAGCTCCTCTCTGTTCTTTACGTCGACATTGAAAGTTGCGAAGTTTCGGTCAGCAAGAACAAAGCGCAAGAGTAAACGCCTTTTCCGTATTGTCGTTTCACGAAAGTGAAAGGAAGTAGCGATTATTCTCTCCTGCTCCCCACTCCACTCTGTGATGTGGCAAATTTACTGAATTATTTCAGAAACCGCAAGCATTTGAAGCACAACTTTTCAGTCGTTCCTGTAAATTCTTGCGGCAAAGATAAGGATACTTCGCTAACAATGCAAAGAAATTTGCTTCGCAAGGCTTGCGAAAATATTGTTTCTTACATTTGTACCAGACTTTAAAGCATTTCCCTTTTGTTGTAATTTTTGAGCAGCTCTACGGGTCTGCTCCCTTTTCATTTGCTCTGAACTTGATTCTTTATAAGCATTAGGCATAATACTCTCCATTAACGGACTTGCCATACCGACAAATCCACCTTGTCCATAATGGAAAAAACCACGACACCGCGCTTCATGTCTCCGCTTGTCATATTCCATCTTGCCCGTATTATTATTTCGATACATCACCCTCGACTCTCGTCTCATCCCGTTAAGGTCGCCTTTTGCAACAGCCCGCAGAAGTTTTGGGAAACCACCGAGAGAACCAACTTGATAACGGATGTCTGCCAATCCTTCCTTTATTTGAGGAGAAACAGTATCTGGATAATCCGTATACTTACTCAAAGCCGTATCGACCTTTCCTAAATGTTCATTAACCCGCTTATAAAGCTCTTGGTTCATACGACGGGGAGTAAGTCCACGTTGTGCCTCACGTCTAAATGCAGTTGTTTGTTTAGACATATCAATACCTGCACCTATATCTATATTACCGTTCGCCGTAACAAAAGGATGATATAGACCATTTCTAAATCCATAATTATTTGGATTTTCAAACAGAAACAAATTATTAACTACTCGTTGAGGATTAGGAGCAGGCTTAGACAGAAGAACTTTCCGACCATCCTTTGTTAGATTATATACTAATTTACCACTTCTGACAATTCCAGAAAAGGGTTTACCTGTATTTAGCGAAATCCACTGTCCATTTCGCCTTACATAATAATCTTTTTTCATAATTCATCAATTTTATTCAACAGGAGAAAGATCAACACCATTAAGTCTATCAGCATGAGTACCAACCCATTTTTGAAGAGTTGAATCATAATGATCTGTTTCATAGCCATCAACATCTACAACGACAACTGAATCAAAATTAATGGTATCTAACCCACTTGTTGAAACTCTCTCCACTTTATCATTAAACTCACATGCAGTAAATGCAAGTAATCCTATGAAACATATTGTTAACATTTTCATATTCTAAAATTTAATTTTTATCATCTCCGTAACAAGATAATTTTAATCAGGTTTTATTACTGTGTTACGACAGTATCCTCTAATGAAGAAAAATCACCAACTCCACCTGTTTCATTACAGTTACCGGGAGCTTTAAGTCCAAATTTAGAGCTTCATTGCCTTTAGTATCACCCTAAGCACAAGGCTTATCTGTAGGATAATCAGCAGCCCTAAATTGAGGACTTCATCAGCCTTTGTTGACTGATGCAAATATATAAATTGCAAGATTGCCATCAAAGGATTTTGAAAGGAAAATAAAATATTTTTACTTGTTTTTTTCACAACGACTTTACATGATGCACAAGAAGAGTATTATGAATAATACCCCAATTTTAACAGAATAGAAATTAGCCTAATTTCTATAAGAAAGTTGCCTAATTACTTGTAGCAATTAGGCAACTTTCTAAAGTATATCTAATTTCAAATATAACCAACTAATCTTTTACGGAAAGAATCGTATCGGCAAAAACTTGCAGCAACAGCAGAACTATAATTGCCACGATTACAATGCCTATATAAAAGCCAAATGAATACCACAGATTTCTCTTTTGAGAATATGTTTGTTGGGATATACGATGAAAAAAAATGTAGCCATGACCACTATACATTTATATATATAGCTAATGATGCTGATATTGTTAATATTGTAAACAATAAGAGCAATCCGAAACAGCCAGTTTTACAATCTTCTGGTTTTCTTCCAGTCTCTATATTTATTCTTTTTTGTTCCTCCCATAACTTTACAAATGCATCAAGATGTTCTTTTTTGCCTTCATAGTCAAGCATAACATACTTAAGATTTCTTTCATGCACGTCCCAATAAACAATTCTTATAAATGTTCCTTTCACATTTACTCTTTTTTTTCCAATACCAAATAATGCACCTATACCTGCACCTATTTAGACTTCCTGCAATTCCATTTCCAAGTAAGGCTCCGAATGCCACATAGTCAGACATTTTTTCTTTACAGTAATATATTCCTGATGGCTTATTGTATCAATCAATACAATTTGCTCATTTGTAAGAGCAAAGATATCAGAATCTATCCAAATTTCAAGTCCGTGTGTGTAAACCTCAATACTACCTAATGTATATTCTTTTATTTTATCATATCTTGAATCATTAGAATCTCCAGGACTATAAGTAAAAGAGGTTTTTGCAAAAGAGTTTACCTCTGATATAGTTCCAACCATAGCTCCAATATCGGTTTGTGTAAATTCTTTTGGACACTTTGCCATATCTACTAATTCTTCCCATGTCTTATTATTTTCCATTATTTTTATTATTAATTATTATTTCTGTTTTGTTTAAAATATCAATTATCTTTTTTTCCGATTTATTAGCTTCAGATATTTTTTGTTGCTTTTGTTTATTATAATTCTCGTAACTATTCAGCGGTAGGGCATGGCGGGGTTTCAAGCCTCAAATAAGGCTTGAATTGCATTGAACGGAGTCTTGTTGTGTTTCTT
>OOCQ01000144.1_pt1 | contig 63304 bp, 45 predicted proteins | sample 1671121 | NCBI WGS metagenome assembly OOCQ01 (sample SAMN06348124, study PRJEB24527) | human gut metagenome | biome: human gut; feature: ankylosing spondylitis patient; material: feces | host: Homo sapiens | place: China | collected 2015-10 | reverse complement strand
CTTGCATAATCGTTGGGATAATAATAAGATATTATCAGTTGCAAAGATACAAAAATAATTGGTTTTGGCGAGTTATTGCTATGGATAACTCGCCAAAATTATGTTTTTTTTCAGTTTTGGCGAGTTATTCATGTAATGAGGGTTGGATGTTACCCAAAGACATGATAAATATAATTAAATATAGGGAGAATTGTTTTGCAATTCGCCCTTTTTTATGTACTTTTGCAGGCAGAAATTCGAATTTAAATTATTTTATGTAATTATGGCAAAAAAAGCTCTTTTAATGATTCTCGACGGATGGGGAATCGGTAAGCATGATAAGGGTGATGTTATCTTCAAGACTCCAACTCCTTATCTCGATTATTTGACAGCAGTTTCAGCACATTCTACTCTCCAGACTTGTGGCGAGGACGTAGGTCTTCCTAACGGTCAGATGGGTAACTCAGAGGTAGGTCACCTCAACATCGGTGCTGGTCGTGTGGTATATCAGGACCTCGTTAAGATTAACAAGGCTTGCGAGAGCGGTGACATCTTGAAGAATCAGGAAATCATCAACGCTTACAGCTATGCTCAGAAGACTGGTAAGAAACTCCACTTGATGGGCTTGACTTCTACCGGTGGTGTTCACTCTTCTTTGGATCACCTCTTCAAGTTGATTGAGATCGGTAAGGAATATGGTTTGAAGGAGACATACGTTCACTGCTTCATGGATGGCCGTGATACAGACCCTAAGAGCGGTAAGGGCTTCATTGAGGAGGTTCAGGCTTGCTGCGACAAGAACGGTGCACACATCGCAAGCATCGTAGGTCGTTTCTATGCTATGGACCGTGACAAGCGCTGGAACCGTGTGAAGGAAGCATACGACTTGCTCGTTGAGGGTAAGGGTAAGCAGGCTGACGATATGGTGAAGGCAATGCAGGAGAGCTATGATGAGGACGTAACAGACGAGTTCATCAAGCCAATCAATAACTCTAAGGTTGACGGTACTATCCAGGAGGGTGATGTTGTTATCTTCATCAACTACCGTAACGACCGTGCCAAGGAGTTGACACAGGTATTGACTCAGCAGGATATGCCAGAGGAAGGCATGCACACCATCAAGGACTTGCAGTACTACTGCATGACTCCATACGATGCAAGCTTCCAGGGTGTTCACATCCTCTTCCCTAAGGAGAACGTAATGAACACTCTCGGTGAGTACTTGAGCGCACAGGGCAAGAAGCAGCTCCATACTGCAGAGACAGAGAAGTATGCGCACGTAACATTCTTCTTCAATGGTGGTCGTGAGACTCCATACGAGGGCGAGGACCGTATCCTGGTTCCTTCTCCAAAGGTGGCTACTTACGACTTGAAGCCAGAGATGAGCGCTTACGAGGTAAAGGATAAGTTGGTTGGTGCAATCAACACTCAGGAGTACGACTTCATCGTTGTAAACTTCGCTAATGGTGATATGGTAGGTCACACTGGTATCTACAACGCTATCGCTAAGGCTGTTCACGCTGTTGACAACTGTGTAAAGGACGTTATCGAGGCTGCCAAGGCTAACGATTATGAGGCTATCATCATCGCTGACCATGGTAATGCAGACCACGCTATCAACGAGGACGGTACACCAAACACCGCTCACTCTTTGAACCCAGTTCCATTCATCTACGTAACTGACAATAACTCAGCTACCGTTAAGGATGGTCGTTTGGCAGACGTTGCTCCTTCTATCCTCCACATCATGGGCTTGGAGCAGCCAGCAGATATGACTGGTGAGAACTTGATTAATGATTAATATACATTAATATAATATGAACGTAAAGATTGAAGACAGTTGGAGACAGCATATAGGTGATGAGTTTGACAAGCAATACTTTGTGGATCTCACCAACTTTGTGAAGGAGGAATACTTGCATACGCCATGTTATCCCCCTGGCAAGCTGATATTCAATGCCTTCAATCTTTGCCCTTTTGATGATGTGAAGGTGGTGATTATCGGTCAGGACCCTTATCATGAGCCAGGACAGGCGATGGGACTGAGCTTCTCTGTGCCTGCGGGCATACCTTTCCCTCCATCACTCGTCAATATCTTCAAGGAGATACAGATGGACCTCGGTACACCGATGCCACAGACGGGCGATTTGACCCGATGGGCAAAGCAGGGCGTATTGTTGCTCAACGCCACTCTGACCGTTCGTGCCCATCAGGCAGCGAGCCATCAGCGCAAGGGCTGGGAGCAGTTTACCGATGCAGCCATCAAGGCTCTTAACAAGGACAAGGACCACTTGGTGTTTATCCTTTGGGGTGGTTATGCTCGCAGCAAGGCTTCGCTGATAGATGCAAGTCGCCATTTGGTATTGCAGAGCGTGCATCCTTCGCCATTGTCGGCTAACAGAGGTGGATGGTTTGGCAATCATCACTTCTCTCGTTGCAATGAGTATTTGCAGCAGAATGGTATTGTGCCGATACAATGGTAATATTCTATATATAATAAGGAAAGGCATTCCGCCTTATTCCCACAAAGACATTTATGAACAAAGACGAACTACGTATTCTTCAGGTGGGCGATGTATTGGTGTCACCTGATATTATCACCGAGAAATTTTGTTGTGACCTGAATGCTTGCAAGGGCGAATGCTGCATCGAGGGTGATGCGGGCGCTCCTGTCACCATGGATGAGATCATGGAGATGGAGGATTCGCTGGATGTGGTATGGGATGACCTCTCGGCTTCTGCCCAGGCTGTCATCGACAAGCAGGGCGTGGCTTATACAGACATCGAAGGTGATCTGGTGACTAGCATCGTGAATGGCAAGGACTGTGTGTTTACATGCTATCAGGACTTGAAGGACATGAATGATGGACATACCATCCAGAATTGTTGCCTTTGTGCCTTGGAGCGTGCTTATAGAGAAGGAAAGTCGAAATTTAAGAAGCCTATCTCTTGTGCCTTGTATCCTATCCGTGCCAAGCATTTCGGCAATGGGGTGTATGGCATCAATTACAATAAGTGGCGCATCTGCAAGGATGCCATCAAGAAGGGTGAGGAACTGAATCTCCCCGTATATAAATTCTTGGAAGGTCCGCTCGTGGAGCGTTTCGGACAGGAATGGTATGATGAACTCTGCGAAGTGGCAGAGCAATTGTTGCAAGCTTTGGATGAGAAATAATCCAAAGCTTTTTTATGCTCTCAATGTCTTTTGATTCAGCCTTTTTTTTTATTCTTCGATCTCCAATCCCTCCACATTTACAATATAGCTTTTCTTGAATCTGCTGCTCCAGGTGAGTGTGTAGATTCTCTCGCTCTGAAACTTGAAACGCAGGAATGCTTGTTCGTCCAGTTCTCCATTGCAGGTATATTGATAGCCATTGATGAAGAGCTTGTCGCCTTTATGGGCATTTCTTAGGGTAAGGCGGATGGTGCCTCGGAAGGGACGACCGAAGTCGATGTGGTAGCCTGCCGAATCGCTATGCTGATAAACTGGTGACAACACTTGGCGCAGTTTGTTTTCAGATTTGAAGACTCTGTTCTCCTGACTTGTGAGCATTTGGTCTAAGCCATAGCTTCCCGTAGGATGAATCCAACCATGCGAATGAAACTCATCTGTTGACTTCCAAGATAGTACATCTGTACGTCCATCAAACTGCTCGTCCTCTTCATGGCTGCATCCCTGGGGCTGATAGGTGAGCCAACTTCCATTGCTTGGATAGTAGAACGGAATGCTGTCTTGTCTCCATCCATATAGCTCTGCAGAAATCTGTTTGCCAAGTGATGGCTCGCCCATCGGGGCATACCAGATGGCTATCACGTTATTCCCGGATGTCAAGTATCTAGTTACATCAAAGGTGTGATTCTCCAAGATGTCCTCTTTCTTTCCCTCAAATAGCAGGCTTCCCGTTACATTCCTTTCGTTGATGTAAAGCTTGTAATTGCCCGTGCTGGCAATGCTCAAGAAGGCTTGGGTAGGTTTGTCGGAGAACTTGTAGGACTTGCGAAACCATACCTCGGAGGAGTCGTTGGGTAAAGGGTATGAAATCCAATGGGTACCAAACTCCTGTGCATTGGAATTCAGTACCCAGAGGATAGTTAATATGAGTGTATTGATGAGTCTCATTTACTCGTTGTCAATCTTTTGTTTCCTTTGTGGAAATATATTATTTCACAATCTTTGTCTCTCCTTTACCAAAAGAGAGTTTTTGTTGCTTGCCATTATAATTGATGGTGAGATTGCCTGCATTTTGGCAGGTAATGGTGGCTTTATTCACCTTGCCATTCTTCCAGCTGAGCGACACTTCGTAGTTGCCACGTGCCTTGATGCCTGTTATCTCGCCGTTTTTCCATGCTTCAGGAAGGGCAGGCAGCAAATACATAGTCTCGCCATCCGACTGCATCAGCATCTCGCAGATACCTGCAGTTCCACCGAAGTTGCCATCTATCTGGAATGGTGGATGGGCATCGAAGAGGTTAGGATAGGTTCCTCCTGAACGATGTGTCTTGTCATTGAAACTATCCGGACTTACATAAGTGAGCAACTTGCGGAGTATCTGGTATGCCTTGTCGGCACGATGCAAGCGAGCCCAGAGATTGATTCTCCATCCCGTGCTCCATCCTGTGGAGTTGTCTCCCTTGATTTCTAGTGTCTTGGTGGATGCTGCTGCCAATTCTGGCGTCTTATCTACCGAAATCTGATGGAAAGGGTAGAGACCTAATAGGTGCGATTGATGGCGATGATGCCAATCTTGGTCGTCCCAGTCGTAATACCACTCCATCAGATTGCCTCGCTTACCGATGTGGTAAGGGCGTAGACGCTCTAGTGCCGATTGCAGTTGCTGTTGATATTCGGTATCAATGCCAAGCGCTTGTGCTCCCTTGATTGTATTCTTGAAGAGCTCTCTGATAATGGCAAGGTCGGCAGTACCACCATAGAAAGTGCTACCTTGATAGCCCTTGTCGTTGATGTAGTCGGCCTCTGGTGAGGTGCAAGGGGCAGTGATGAGCTGGGCTGGGTTATGCGGATCGGGAATGAGCCATTCCAGAAGGAAGTCGGTTGCTCCCTTCATCAGTGGATAGGCTGTATTGCGCAGATAATCAGTATCTCGGGTATAGTCATAGTGGTCCCACAGGGTTTGCACAAGCCATGCTCCTCCCAGCGCCCAGTTGCTCCATTGCGGGCTCTCATTGCCCGTTCCCACAGGGTTTGACATAGCCCAAGCATCTGTATTGTGTCCAGCGCACCAACCTTTGTTGATGCCATAGAAGTGCTGGGCATTGTGCTTGCCAGTGCTAGCAAGACCTTTGATCAGTCCGTCTACTGGTGCCACTAACTCAGAGAGATTGGCAACTTCTGCAGGCCAATAATTCTCCTCTAGATTGATGTTGGTGGTATAGTTGCCTCGCCATGGGGAGTAGAGTGCAGGTGCCCATAATCCCTGTAGGTTGGCTGGTACTCCGGGGGTGCGACTGCTGCTAATCAAGAGATATCTGCCATAATGGAAATAGAGCATTTCTAGGTATGGATTCCTCTCTTGTTGGTCAGTGTAAGCTAGAAGTTGCTCGGCAGTGGTGCGTTTCGTATCGCACTGCGCCTTGTCTAGCTTGAAGTTAACTCTGCCAAACAGACTTTTATAGTCAGTGATATGGCGCTGCTTAAACTCTTCGTACGTGAAGTTTGCAAGATGCCAGGCGTCATCAGTTACCTTTTCTATATAGGGAGCTCCCTCTTTTACGGGGTGCTTGTCAAATCCATTGTAGCTAGTTTCGTTTACCAAATATACAATGGCTTCGCTTACATTCTGCAGATGTAGGGTGGAGTCGGTAGCCCAAACCTTTCCATCTGTATGTTTTACCTGCAGAATGGTGCAATAGTGTATGCTATTCTCCTCGTTTCCCGTTACATGTCCGGTCATTGTGAGCTGTTGCTGCGATGCTTTTACTTTGTGTGGAATGAGGGAGGTAAGTGAAATCTCGCAGTTGATGGCATTCTTCTGTGAGGCTCCTAGCTTGATGGCAATCAGTTTGTCGGGATGAGAGGCGAAATATTCCTTGGTATATTTCACGCCATTACGTAAATAACTAACTTGGGCAATAGAGTTGTCCAAGCTTAGTTCTCTATAGTATTGGCTAGCCTTGCCACTGTTGGCGTCTTTGATTTGTAGCAATCCCAGTGGTTGATAATACTCCGAGTTGTGCCCCTGTACATAGTGTTGCAGCGAGTCGGCAGTCTTGTAATCTTCCTTAAACAGAGCCTCTCTTATCTTTGGAATCCATTTGTAGGCATCTCCCCCTTCATTTGGATTAACAGGGGTGCCCGTCCAAAGTGTGATGTCGTTCAGGTAGAGTGAGTCTTTGTCGGCACCTCCATATATGAGGGCACCGAGTTTTCCGTTTCCTATAGGAAGTGATTCTTCAAAGGCACGAGCCGGTTGGTTATACCATAACTTATATGGTAGGGAAGCTGCTTGGCTGCCTATTTGGCTTGCTAGAGCCAATGTAAGGGTTAAAACGTAGTGTTTCATGAGCTGATTGCCAGTTTGAAATTTTTAATGTTATGATATAGAAATGGGGGTAGACTCTTGTTTGAGTCCACCCCCACACGGAAAATATGTTGCTTGTTTTAAGCGTCAATATTTGCGTATGTAGCGTTCTGCTCGATGAACTCGCGGCGTGGCTCCACATCATCTCCCATCAGCATGGAGAATATCTCGTCTGCCTGGGCTGCATTCTCGATGGTTACCTGCTTGAGCAAGCGTGTAGATGGGTCCATGGTGGTCTCCCAAAGCTGCTCTGGGTTCATCTCACCCAAACCTTTGTATCGCTGGGTGTGGATGTTCTTGTCTTCCTGTCCCTCGCCATACTTGTCGAGGAACGCCTGTCGCTGCTGCTCTGTATAGCAATACTCGCTCACCTTGTTCTTGAAAGAGCACTTGTAGAGAGGTGGGGTAGCGATGTAGAGGTGTCCCTCCTCGATAACCTTTGGCATGAAGCGATAGAAGAGTGTCATGATCAGTGTGTCGATGTGAGAACCATCGACATCGGCATCGGTCATGATGATAATCTTGTCATAACGCAACTTTTCAGTATTGGCTTCCTTGCTGTCCTCGCCGTCGACACCGAAGCGTACGCCGATACTCTGGATGATGTTCATGACAGACTCTGCCTCGAACACCTTGTGCCATTGTACTTTCTCTACGTTCAGAATCTTACCACGCAATGGGAGGATGGCCTGATGGAAACGGTCACGACCCTGCTTGGCTGAACCACCTGCTGAATCACCCTCGACAAGGAAGATTTCGCATTCCTTAGGATCCTTGATAGAGCAGTCGGCAAGTTTACCTGGCAGACCGCCACCAGTCATGAAGTTCTTGCGCTGCACACTCTCACGAGCCTTGCGGGCTGCGATACGAGCTGTGGCTGCCAAGACTACCTTCTCGCAGATGCGCTTAGCCTCGTCTGGATGTTCCTCCAGATAATCAGCCAAAGCCTCATTCACTGCCTGCTGGACGGCACCCTGTACCTCACTGTTGCCGAGCTTGGTCTTGGTCTGTCCCTCAAACTGTGGTTCTGCTACCTTGATGGAGATAACTGCTGTAAGACCCTCACGGAAGTCTTCTGGTGCAATTTCTACCTTTGCCTTCTCTATCTGCTTAGAGATAGTAGGGTCAGCCTCGGCGTATGCCTTCAAGGTACGAGTCAACGCCATACGGAAACCTGTGAGGTGTGTACCACCCTCGATGGTATTGATGTTGTTGACATATGAGTGAATGTTCTCTGTGTAGTCTGTATTATACATGATGGCAATCTCAATAGGAATGCCCTGCTTCTCAGTCTTGAGATAGATTACATCATCAAAGAGGTGAGTGCGATGACGGTCTACGTAGCGCACAAACTCCTTCAATCCATCTTTGGCATGGAATACCTCCTGCTTGGTCTTGCCTTCCTCGTCTGGGCGAAGGTCGGTCAAGGTAATCTTGATACCTGCGTTGAGGAATGCCAACTCGCGCATACGATTGGCGATAATGTCCCATTTGTACACTGTGTGTGTAAAGATGGTTGGGTCTGGCCAGAACTGCTGGCGTGTACCACGCTTGTCGGTGTCGCCTACAATCTTGACTGGATAGAGAGGCTTACCCTTCTCATATTCCTGCTGATAGATCTTGCCGCCACGGAATACCTGTGACATCATGTGGGTAGAGAGTGCATTTACACAACTTACACCCACACCGTGGAGACCACCAGATACCTTGTAAGAGCCCTTGTCGAACTTACCGCCGGCATGGAGCACAGTCATTACAACTTCGAGGGCTGACTTATGGAGCTTCTCGTGCATATCCACAGGGATACCACGACCATTATCTTCTACTGTGATAGAGTTGTCAGGGTTGATAGTCACCTCAATGTCGGTACAATATCCAGCCATAGCCTCGTCGATAGAGTTATCTACGGTCTCATTGACCAAGTGGTGAAGACCCTTTTCGGAAATGTCGCCAATGTACATTGCCGGACGTTTGCGGACAGCTTCCAAGCCTTCTAGGACCTGAATGTTGCTCGCAGAGTAATTATTTACGGTGTTTTGATTTTCTGCCATTTCTTGTTTTGTCTTATTTCTGTGCAAAGATACTAAAAAAAGCTGAGAATCAGGTCAAAATCGTTGCAAAAAAACTACAAAAAAAGACTAAAAATGGGAGAAAATCAAAAGAAATTGGAAAGTTGGGGAAATATAGCGCTAAATTGCGGCTGCATAGGCATAAAAATGGCTGAAACACAAGAAAAGAATAAGGCTGTAATCTTCCTTAATGAAAGATTACAGCCTTATTTATTTTTTAAGCTTTGACTATGAGTTAGGCCAACTTAGCGATGTGCTTTGTAAGACCAGACTTCAAGTTTGCAGCCTTGTTGTCGTGGATAACGTTGATCTTAGCCAACTTGTCTAAAAGCTTCTGAACAGTAGGATAGAGCTTTGCAGCCTCTTCCTTGTCAGACATGTTGCGCAACTTGCGAACAGCATTGCGCATGGTCTTTGCATAATACTTGTTGTGCAAAGCCTTCTTCTTGTCCTGACGGATTCTCTTGATTGATGATTTGTGATTTGCCATCTTTTATGTTATTTTTTTTATTTCTTGTAATATTTGTAGTCCCTAGCAGAGTCGAACTGCTCTTTAGAGAATGAAAATCTCTCGTCCTAACCGATAGACGAAGGGACCATTGCTGTTTTGCGGGTGCAAAGTTACTACTTTTATTTTATTCTTGCAAATTTTTTGATGAAATTTTTCTCTAAATGCGCATTTTTTTGTAATTTTGCCTTGTTTTTTAAAGATTTATAGGAAAATGGAGGCAAAAACAAGAGCTATAGTGCTGCAAACCATCAAGTATGGAGATTCTCAACTTATCGTTGATTTTTTCACCGAAAAGTTGGGTCGGCTCTCTTTTATCGTTCGTGTACCGAAATCAAGCAAGGCGAAAGCCAAGCGTCAGCTCTTCCAGCCCTTGATGATACTCAACTTGGAATTTGACTATCGTCCCAAGGCTTCCTTACAGAAGATGAGAGATGCAAGCATCAGTGTTCCTTTTGTGGATATTCCGTTTTCTCCGTATAAACTTACCATGTCAATGTTTTTGGCGGAGCTGTTGGGGTATGCTACAAGAGCGGAGCAACAGGGTGATGCTTTGTTCCATTTCTTGATGGATAGTATCTTGTGGCTTGATCAGGCTGAAAGCAATTTTTCTAACTTCCATATTGTGTTTATGATTAAACTCACTGCATATCTTGGCTTTTTCCCCAACATAGAGAGTGGAGCAGGAATGGATTACTTTGACTTGGTAGATGGCTGCTTTGTGTCTGCTGTTCCTACGCATCGTAATTATCTTGATGCCGAAGACTCAATGAGAATGGTTCACTTATTGCGCTTGGATTATAAAACAATGCACCTCTATACAATGTCTCGATCGGATCGAAACCGTTGTATAGAGGTACTATTATTGTATTATCGTATTCATCTTCCAAGTTTTCCTGAGCTAAAAAGCTATTCTGTCTTGAAAGATATGTTTAGTACAATGTAATGCTGTATTGTTACGCTAAACTTGTTTTGTTATGCAAAGCTAATGACTCCTCCTACGACAGGGGTGGTTTCTTCCTGTTTAGTATTGCCAGAAGCTATGTTGCGAATCTCCTCCAGTTGCTGGCGAGTACGCTTTGCAGTAGGCGTGTTCTCCACCTGTAGGATGACATCTTCATTGTCCAAATCGTCTGGTCTGAAAAGGAAGATGTGTGGGTGGCGCTTGTACTGGGTTGTGTTTCCATCACTTCCATAATAGCGTTTTCTGCGGTCTTCTCTTTCCGCTCTCTTCTCTTCTTCCTCTGCAAGTCGTCGAGACTCTTCCTCTGTGTGCTTCTTGAGATGACGGTTCATGCCTTCTACATCTTCCAAGCCAAAACCTGTTGCCAATACGGTAACTTTTACTCTGCTACCCAATTCTGGATCAATGGCAAGTCCCCATTTCAACTCAAAGTCATCGCCAAACTTCTCCATGAAGTCGTTGACATCATTCATCTCGTCCATAGTCAAGCCTGGGTTGTCTTTCTTTTCGCTTGCGAATGCGATACTCAGCAGAATCTTCTTAGAGTTGAACACATCGTTGTCATTAAGCAATGGTGAGTTGAGTGCATCTTCAATGGCTTTCTTTACTCTGCCTTCTCCCTCGCCATAACCTGTACTCATAATTGCGACGCCACCATCCTTCAATACGGTCTTAACATCATTGAAGTCAAGGTTGATCAAGCCATGAACGGTGATAATCTCTGCGATACTCTTTGCAGCAATGCTCAGGGTGTCATCTGCCTTGCCGAATGCATCGAGCACTGCGAGGTCTGGATATATCTGGCGGAGACGCTCGTTGTTGATGACCAACAAGGCGTCTACGTGTTTTGACATCTCTTCCACGCCATCAAGAGCCTGGTCTATCTTCTTAGGACCTTCGAAACGGAATGGGATGGTTACGATACCAACTGTGAGTATGCCTAAGTCTTTGCTTACTCTCGCAATGACCGGGGCTGCTCCTGTACCAGTACCTCCACCCATACCAGCTGTGATGAAAGCCATCTTGGTGCCGTCATTGAGCATATTCTTGATGTCGTCGATGGTCTCTTCGGCAGCTTGGCGAGCTTTTGCAGGTTTGTTGCCTGCTCCTAATCCTTCCTTTCCTAATTGCAGATGTACAGGCACAGGTGAGTCATTGAGAGCCTGATTGTCTGTATTGCAGAGCACGAAACTAACATCGTGGATTCCTTCACGATACATGTGGTTGACAGCATTGCCGCCTCCACCACCAACACCTATTACCTTGATGATGCTGTTTTCTTTCTCTGGTTCTCCAAAGTCTAAGATGTGTGGAGTATTTCCTTTATCTAGCATAGTCGTATATTCTTATAATGTATATTATATATAATAATGTGTAAGTTTACTTATTCCTCTTCAGAAATAGTATCCTTGACAAACTTCTTGAATCCTCTCATCAGTTTGTGGAATGGACTCTTTTCTTTTCTTTCTCTTTCGAGTCTTTCTTCCTCTTCCTGGGCAGCTATTCTTGCAGCCTCTTCTTCCTCCTCTTTCTTTCTTCGAGCATCCTCTTCAACTTTCAGCTTTTCGGCTGCTGTCAGAACTACTCCTGTTCCTACGGTCTCATTAGGATTTCTTGGAATCTTGTGAGGCTCAGCTGTTGTTGTCTTGTCGCTTCCTGCTGATGCAAAGAGGTCAGTTCCGATTTCATCTCCTGCACAGTTCATGTCTCCCTTGGCAAGGAGTCCCAAAATTGTATTCATCATGCCAACATGGTTGGTTATCTTTGGGTCTTTGGAATTAACCGTTTGGTTGATGAATTTAGCAATACGCACCTTCTCAATGTGGGTATGAGTCTTGAATACCTTGTCGATTTCAGGCATATTGCTTCCGCCACCAGTCAAGATGATGCCACCCATCAACTTGTCGGAATATTCCACAGGCACTTGGAACCAAACGTTCTCTACGATTTCCTCGACTCTAGCTTCCACGATTTCGATAAATTTCTTGCTTTCTATGCTTCTGTCTTTATCTACTGGATAGTTGAGCGTTGGGTCGATGTTGTTGATGTCTGTATATGCCTTGGCATATTTTAGTTTCATCTTCTCTGCGTCTTGTTCCTCTATCTGGAGACAGGTCAAATCCTTGGTAATGTTGTTACTACCCAATGGTATGACAGAGAGGTGTCTCAATATACCTTTATAATATACAGAGACAGTTGTGGTGTCTGCGCCCAAGTCAACAAGCATACATCCTGCTCGTTTGTCAGAATCGGTCAACACGCTGTCTGCCATCGCCAATGGCGCCAAATACATTTCAGCGATAGGAATGTTTGCTTTTTCGAAACAAACATTGATGTTGTTGTAGAAGTTCTTACGCCAAAGTATATTCAAGAACACACCTTCAAGATGAGTACACTGGATGCCTACAGGATCTATTTGATACTGGTTGTCTATCTTGTATTCCTGTGTGGCTGCGTCTAATATCTCTTGATCTGTGTAAATCATGTTGCGGTTAGCATCCATGAGCTCATTGATCATCGCTTGTGTGATGATCGTGTTGTCTGGGAAGTCCTTGACTGTAACGTTTTTGATGCTACGAATAGAGCGCCCACCCACGCCAACGTATACCTGGGTGATGTCTTGCTTTAGAATGTTCTTCAACTTCTTGATAATGTTGGTGAGGCATTGAACGGTTTGCGTGATGTTGTAGATTACACCCTTTCTGATGCAAGACGATGAGTTCTCCTCGACGGTAGCAAGCACTGTGATGCTGCCGTCTAAGTTTTTCTGTCCTGCTATACCTGTCATCTTAGATGAGCCAAGCTCGATAGCTACAATAAATTCCTTTGGCATAGTCCTTATCTTATTTTTAATATTTCTGTTTTATATTAGCTGTTCTTATGTTTCTTGCAGATGATTTGGTTGTCAAATTCGATGTTGATATACGAATACTTGTTCCATCCAGCCTGTGAGAGGCCATATTTATAGAATTTCTCCAATCTATCCATCTTCTTGTTGACGAAATCATCTATGTCTTTTTCTCGCTTGCTAGCTTGATTGCTTTCTGGGAGGTTACCTATATATATAATGTGGTTGCCAACTCGTGGCACCAATTCTATACCTCTATCAGGCAAAACGTTGATTTGCTCTATTTGGTTTCTCCATAGCTCACTCTTCATCAGAGATTTGCTTAGCAGCGAGATGTATCTCTTTGCATACCATTTGTTGATGTAGCCCGTTGCAATAATCATGTCGCTCGTGTAGCTGGTGTTGGGCATAATCTGATTGTGGTCGTCTACGTAGTAATCTTCATTGTAGATACTCTTGATTCGCACAATGGGCATACGCTGTGTGAGATATATGTCCACCAATCCGTCCTGGGTTTTGTAGCATTCTGCCGACTTAACGAATGGGCTGGATTTCAGAGTCTCTTCTATCTTGCGAGTATTGACTTCTGAAAGCGTTTTCGTCAATGGGTACAGCTTTTTGAATTCCAGTCGTTGCTTGATTTCTTTTGCATTGAGAAAGCCATTGGTCATCTCGTCTTGGATATTGATGTTCACCTTGGTGCACACCAAACCCTTCTCATCAGGTTTGTTAAACCTGGTGATGGCTAGCACGAGATAGGTGCCTAGCACCAGATCAAGTGTGATGATAATGACTTTCTTCCAATTGATATGCATTTATTTATTTTCTAATATTTCTGTTATTTGTGGCACGTAGTTGTCCAAATCTCCTGCTCCCAAGACGATGAGTACGTCGAAGTCACGGCTCTTTACCAAGTCGAGTACGTCTTCCTTGTGTATCATGCTTTTCTCTACTCCTGACTTCAGGTTGTCATAGATCAGCTTGGATGTAACACCTGGGATAGGCTGCTCGCGAGCAGGGTAGATGTCGCAGAGGATTACTTCGTCCAAGAGACTGAGACTGTTGGCAAAGTCCTTGTAGAAGTCGCGGGTGCGAGTATACAAGTGTGGCTGGAAGATGGCTGTTATCTTGCGGTCCTTGTATAATTCCCTGATGCTCTTGGCACTCTGGTATATCTCCTTTGGATGGTGTGCGTAGTCGGAGAGGAAGACCAGTTTGTCGGTCTTGATCTTGAAGTCGAAACGACGGTCTACACCTCCGTAGGTCTTCATGCCATTGCGCAACTCATCTGCTGTGCAGCCATTCAACTGAGCCATAGCCATGGCTGCCACGCCATTCTCGATATTGATAGGCACTGGCTGACCAAGTTCTACGCCTGTTACGTTTTCGATAGGAGAGATGAAGTCAAATGTTATCTCACCATTCTCTATCTTGATGTTCTCAGCGTGGAAGTCACCCTCGTTGAGACTATATTCATATATCTTGACGCCGTCCTGTGCGTGTTGCTTCATCTCCAAGTTTTTGTGGATGATGAGGGCACCACCTGGCTGTATCAGCTCTGTGTAGTGACGGAAGCTTTCGAGATAAGCCTCCTTAGTGCCGTAGATGTCGAGGTGGTCTGGGTCTGTGGATGTAATTACGCTCATCCATGGACGCAACCAGTGGAAGCTACGGTCGAACTCATCTGCTTCTATTACTACGTAGTCGCTCTTGTCGGAGAGGATGTAGTTGGTGCCATAGTTCTTGGAGATACCTCCCAAGAAGGCATTGCAGTCTATATGGCTTTGGTGCATGATGTGGGCGCACATGGTAGATGTGGTGGTCTTGCCATGGGTGCCAGCTACGCACAAGCCTTTGTGGGTGCGGGTCAGTGTGCCGAGAACCTGGGCACGCTTCTCAATGGTAAAACCATTCTCATGGAAATATACCAATTCCTTGTGTTCAGCTGGGATAGCTGGAGTGTAAACGACCAATGTGGTCTTGGCATCCTTGCAAGCCTCTGGTATGAGGTCAACGTTTTCCTCATAGTGGATGAGCATGCCTTCCTTTTCCAAGTCGTGAGTCAAGTTAGAAGGTGTCTTATCATATCCTGCTACTACCAACTTCTTGTTGAGGAAGTATCTTGCGATGGCGCTCATACCGATGCCACCTGCGCCTACGAAATAAACTGCTTTAATATCTTTGAGTTCCATTATCTTGTTGCTAATTTAATAACTTCGTCGGCGATGACGTCGGCAGAGTTCTTGTATCCTAATTTCTTGATGTTCTCACAGAGAGATGCGAGCTTAGCCTCGTCCTTGACTGTGTCAATGGCTTTTTTCAGCAATACGGCTGGTGCCTCTGCATCCTTCACATAGATGGCTGCGTCCTTGTTGACCAGTGCCATGGCATTCTTGGTCTGATGATCCTCTGCCACATTAGGGCTAGGAACCAAGATGACTGGTTTGCCAATGAGGCAGAACTCACTGATGCTGCTGGCTCCTGCACGGCTGATGACAAGGTCGGCTGCCTTATAGGCTGCGCCCATGTCGCCGATGAAGTCGGTTACCTTGAGCATTGGCAATTCCTTGCCCTTGAGTTGCTCCATGATGGCTGCGTTATAGTACTTACCAGTTTGCCAGATAAATTGTACGCCACTTTCCTTTACCATGTCGAGATGCTGCAAGATGCTCTCATTGATGGTTCTGGCTCCTAGGCTGCCGCCCACCAAGAGAATGGTCTTCTTGTCTGGATCCAAGCCAAACTGCTTGCGTGCCTCTTCTGGTGTGATGGTGGTCTCCAAGACATTCTGTCTGACAGGGTTTCCCGTCATGATAATCTTGTCGGCAGGGAAGAAACGCTCCATTCCTTCGTAAGCCACACATATCTTTTCAGCCTTCTTAGCCAAGAGCTTGTTGGTGACTCCTGCGTATGAGTTTTGCTCCTGGATGAGGCATGGTATACCTTTGCTGGCGCAAACGTTCAATGTAGGTCCGCTGGCGAAACCGCCCACACCCACAGCAGCCATTGGCTTGAACTGCTTGATGATGTTCTTTGCCATGTGCTGGCTCTTCCATATCTTGAAGAGCACGGCAATGTTCTTGAGCAAGTGCTTTCTGTCGAAACCGCGAATAGGCAATCCCTTGATTTCATAACCTGCTGCAGGGACACGCTGCATTTCCATCTTGCCGAGTGCTCCTACAAACAAAATCTTGGCATCAGGGCGCTTTGCCTTGATGGCGTTTGCGATGGATACGGCAGGGAAAATATGACCTCCTGTGCCGCCTCCACTTATGATGATTCTTAATTCATTATTCATATCCATTCTTGTTTCTTATGCTAAGAGTAAACAAATCTAACGCAAAGGTAAGCAAAAAAATCCATTTATTGGCATTTTTGCTCAATTTATTTTCTTCTTTTTTTATGCTACAGCGATTTTTGCCTCATGATGCGCATTTTGACTGCCATCTTTCTTCTTTGCTGTCCTGCTGATACTCAGTATGATGCCAAGATATATGCAGTTGATAACCGTGGAAGTTCCTCCTCGGCTTATCAGTGGTAAAGGCTGACCAGTTACTGGTGCCAAACCTACTGCTACCATCATATTGAACAAAGCCTGAATCACGAGCAGGATAGCAAGTCCCATGGCTAGGAAAGCGGGGAAGTTGTTCTCGCAGCGATTGGCTATTCTTCCCACTCTGAAGAGCAGGAAGATATAGAGCATAGCCACAGCGATGGCTCCCTCGATGCCCATCTCTTCTATGATGATGGAATAGATGAAGTCAGAGTAAGCTTGCGAGAGAAAGTCGCGCTCCACAGAATTGCCCGGTCCCTTACCTGCGATATTGGACGAGGCAATGGCTATGTTGGCATGTGCCACTTGGGCGTCCTTGTTCAGGTCTACGTCCTCAGGTGCCACTGGCTTGGAGTCCAGAAACTTGTCTATGCGGGCTTTCCAGGTGTCGGCTCTGTGGAAGAGCTTTCCGGCTGTACTTGGTTCTTCTTTTTCTTCTTTTGTCACGTTTTCTGTCAGCGTGTTCTCTGGTTTGGCTGCTTCTTGGTCATCATGGCCTATGATCATGATGGTACCCAGCATCAGGCTGATGGCAATGAGAACCGTTCCCACCAAGATGCCAATGAGTTTCATAGGGATTCTGCCCACGATCATCATGCAGAGGATGGTGACACAGAGCAACATGGCTGTGGACAAGTTCTCCAATCCTATCAGGAAGACAAATGGGGCCACTGCCACCAAGATAAACTTGAAGGCTCTACTGTTGGCTCCATTCTCTGTTTGCATGGCACTTAGAATCTGTGCCACAGCCAGTATCACTGCTCCTTTGGCTAGCTCTGATGGTTGGAAGTTGAAGCCAACAAGGTTGATCCATCTGGATGCGCCATTTGCCGACTGACCAGCCACCAAAGCCCAAATGAGCAGCAAGAAAGAAAATCCCAGTACAAAGGGAGTGACAATCTTAAAATACTTACATTTAACCTTGAGCATACATATCATGGTAAGGATGCCTAATCCCAAGAGCCCCATGTGCTTGATGACAGGACCCATATAGTTCTCCGACTTGTAGGTCAGCGAACTAGAGGCAGAGTATACCTCTATGATGCTGATCATGCAGAGGAAGAAGAATATCATCCAGATAACCTTGTCTCCCTTGAAAATGTTGCCTATGGTTTTGCTGTTCATATTTCCTGTTTGTTCTTTTGTTGTTTTATTGTGCTCTTACCAATGACTTGAATTGCTCTCCGCGATCCTCCATGTTCTTGAAGAGGTCGAAGCTAGCGCAGCATGGGCTCAGCAGTACGGTATCACCTGGCTTGGCGAGCTCCTTGCAGGCTGCCACGCAGTCTTTCATGCTGTGGGTGTCACGTACAGGGATGCCGAGCTCGTCGAAGTTGTCATGCAATTTCTTGTTGTCGGCGCCGAGATATACGATGCCTGCGCACTTCTTCTTCACCAAGTCCTTGATCTGGTTGTAGTCATTGCCCTTGTCCTTTCCGCCTACGATGAGGATAGTTGGGGTCTTCATGCTCTCCAAGGCATACCAGCATGCATCTACATTTGTAGCCTTTGAGTCGTTGACATAGTAAACACCACCATACTGACCCACTTTCTCCAAGCGGTGCTCTACGCCAGGGAAGTCGCTAAGTCCCTTGTGCAGAGTCTCCTTGTCGATGCCGGCGATGTTGCAAGCCAAGGCAGCAGCCAAGCTATTGTAGATGTTGTGCTTGCCGCTGAGGCTCATGTCCTCCTGTGGCATTTCGAAGTCTGTAGGGAAGGTGAGGGTGAACTTGCCATTGTCGATAAAGCCCACGGTGCCTTCTTCCTTGGTCTCTGCGAATGGGCAGAGGTGAGACTTGAGATCGTATTTACCCAATTCCTTCTTGACGATAGGGTCGTCGTTCCAGTAGATGAAGCTATCTTCCTCTGTCTGATTCTGGGTGATGCGCATCTTGGCATCTGTATATTTCTGCATAGAGAACTCGTAACGGTCCAGGTGGTCTGGTGTGATGTTGAGCAAGATGGCGATGTTGGCACGGAAATCGTACATATTGTCGAGCTGGAAACTACTCAACTCGATAACGTAGTACTTATGGGGAGTCTCTGCCACCTGCAGGGCGAGACTCTTGCCGATATTGCCTGCCAAACCTACATCATAGCCAGCCGACTTGATGATATGGTAGATGAGCGAGGTAGTGGTGGTCTTGCCATTGCTACCCGTGATGCAAATCATCTTGGCATCGGTATATCTACCAGCGAATTCTATCTCGCTGATGATGTGGGTGCCCTTAGCCATCAACTTCTGAATCATAGGTGCTTCCTTTGGAATACCCGGACTCTTGATGACCTCGTCAGCATCTAGAATTTTCTCTTCAGTATGATGTCCCTCTTCCCACTCGATGTTGTGGTCGTCCATCAATTTCTTGTATTTGTCCTGAATCTTAGACATGTCAGAAACGAATACCTCAAAACCCTCCTTCTTAGCCAGCACGGCTGCTCCAGCGCCGCTTTCGCCAGCTCCTAAAATTACAATTTTGCTCATATTGTTATTTTATCTAATCTTTAATGTGATGATGGTCAGTGCCGCCAAAATGATGGTTACAATCCAGAAGCGGATGGTAATCTTCGATTCGTGGTAGCAGTTACGAGGCTTCTTCCATAAGTACTTGCAGTCAGGGTCCAGCTGGCTGTCCTGGGTACGGAAGTTGTCATGTATTGGAGTGCGCTTAAAGATGCGCTGCTTGATGCCCTTGCGTTTGCCCAGCTTGTAATAGTACACCTGCACGATGACGCTGAGGCTCTCTACGAAGAAGATGCCGCAGAGGATAGGCAACATCAACTCCTTGTGGATGATGATGGCACCTACGGCGATGATACCGCCGATGGTCAGCGAACCCGTATCGCCCATGAATACTTGGGCAGGGTAGGCATTGTACCACAGGAAACCTATCAAGGCTCCGATGAAGGCGCAGAAGAATACCACCAGCTCCTCAGAACCAGGGATATACATGATGTTGAGGTAGGCGGCAAACTGGATGTGGGATGATACGTATGCCAGAATGCCTAGTGCCACACCTATGATGGCTGAGTTGCCGGCACACATACCGTCCATACCATCATTGAGGTTGGCACCATTGGAAACGGCGGTTACCACGAAGATGGTCATGATGACGAAGAGTATCCAGCCTGCTGCGGTCTTGTATTTGCCGCAGAAACTTGTGATTTTGCTATAGTCCAAGTTATGACCCTTGACGAAAGGGATGGTAGTCTTCAGCGACTTGGTGGCCTCTGTGCGATGCGTTACCACCGTCTCCTGTCCCTGTCGCTCGATGGCAAGGTTCTCGTTCATCTTGACATCTGGAGAAGCCCAGAGTACCAAGCCCACGATGAGACCAATACCTATCTGACCGACAATCTTGTATCTACCTTTCAGTCCCTCTTTGTCTCTCTTGAATATCTTGATGAAGTCATCCATACCGCCCAGGAATCCGAGCCATACTGTGGTGACAATCATCAATATCAAGTAGATGTTGCGTAATCTGCCGAGCAGCAATACTGGTATCAGTATCGCCATGATGATGATGACGCCACCCATGGAAGGCACGCCAATCTTCTTTACGCCGAATGGGTCGATGCTAGCATCTCGCTGGGTCTCTGTGATTTGCTTGCTCTTGAGGTACTTGATAAACTTCTCGCCAAACCAAGCAGAGATAATCAATGATACGATGAGGGCTAACAAGGCACGGAATGAGATGTAACCCCACATGTGAGAGCCTGAGATGCCCCACTGCTCCAAAAATCTAAAGAGATAGTATAACATTTGTCTTTGTTTACTTTTTTGTTTTCTTTATATGATTTGTATCCTCAGAACATCTTACTTCTGTTCGATGCCAAAGATATTGCGCACTACCTCCTTATCGTCGAAATGGTGCTTTACTCCCTTGATTTCCTGATAGTCCTCGTGTCCCTTGCCGGCAATGAGGATGACATCGCCCTTCTTAGCCATCATGCAAGCTGTGCGGATGGCTTCCTTGCGGTCCACGATGCTGATTACCTTCTTCATCTGCTGAGCATTGAGGCCTGCGAGCATATCATTGATGATGTCTTGTGGCTCCTCGAAGCGAGGGTTGTCGCTGGTGATGATGACCTTGTCGCTCTGCTTTACTGCCTCTTGTGCCATCAATGGACGCTTGCCCTTGTCACGGTTGCCGCCAGCACCGCAAACGGTGATTACCTCACCGCCCTTGCCATCGAGCACCTCGTGGATGGCATTGAGGACATTCTCCAGTGCGTCTGGTGTATGGGCATAGTCAACGATAGCGGTGAAACCTTCTGGTGATTGGATTGGCTCCAGACGTCCGCTCACGCTGTGCAAGGTGCTCATCACAACGAGCACATCCTCTGGCTTCTTGCCAAGCATGATGGCTGCACCGTATACGGCAAGCAGATTGCTTACGTTGAACTTACCGATGAATTGCACACCAACCTCTCTGCCATCTACCTCCAGATACATGCCGCCGAAGTGGCACTCCAGGATTCTTGCCTTGAAGTCTGCCATGGAGCGGGTAGAGTAGGTCTTGATGGTGGCCTTGGTGTTCTGCACCATAATCATGCCGTTCTTGTCATCCGCATTGGTGATGGCAAAGGCTGTCTTTGGCAGACCGTCGAAGAAAGCCTTCTTCGCATTGCGATAGTTCTCGAACGTCTTGTGATAGTCTAGATGGTCGCGAGTCAAGTTGGTGAAGATGCCGCCAGCGAAGTTCAATCCGCCGATGCGCTTCTGTGCGATGGCATGGGATGAGCACTCCATGAAGGCATATTCGCAGCCAGCCTCTACCATTCTGCCCAGGAGCTCGTTCAGCTCGATAGGGTCTGGAGTGGTGTGATCGGCAGGGATAGCCTCGTCCTCTATGTAGTTGCATACGGTAGAGAGGAGGCCGCACTTGTGTCCGAACTTGCGGAACATATTATATAATAAGGTGGCGATGGTGGTCTTGCCGTTAGTGCCAGTCACACCTACCAACTTCAGTTTTCTGGATGGGTCGCCATAGAAGAGTGTTGCCACTTTTCCCACGGCATCTTCGGTAGATTCTACCTGAATGTAAGTTACGCCCTCAACCTTTTCCTCTGGCATGTCCTCGCACAGTACCGACTTGGCACCGAGTTCGATAGCCTTTGGGATAAACTTGTGTCCATCCACCTGTGTGCCCTTCATGGCAACGAACAGATGACCTTCCTTAATCTTGCGAGAGTCGATGTTTACACCCGACACCTCAACATCAGCATTGCCAACAATCTGGGTTGGCTGGATGTTTTTGAGTAATTCTTGTAACTTCATATCTTGTTTTTTCTTTTGTTACACCTTATATAATATATATAGTCATTTTTACTTATCTTTGTTCTTATTCCAAGACGATGGTGCATACAGCTCCCTTCTTGAATGGCGTGCCTGGCATTAAGCTTTGTTTTACCACCTTGCCTCTGCCATATATCTTGGTCTTGATGCCTCTGCTCTCCATCATATAGATGGCGTCTCGGGCACCCATTCCGCTCACATCAGGCACTGCGCTCTTGCCGTATTGCTTTTCCTTGATCATCTTCACCGTGTGGTTGCCTTGGCGCTCAGCCTTGCCCCATATAGGGTTGCCATTGGCATAGCTGCCGCTCCAGTTCACATTGGTCTTGATGCCGAGGTGGGCGAGCACATAGTCGGCAGCGAGGATGTTGCCATTCTTCACGTCTGGCGCATAGACTGAGGCTGAGTCTCGGGCATCCTTTACGTCGAGCTTCAAACTCTGTGCCATGATGCCTTCGGCGATGTCGTGGAACACCTTTCCGCTCATACTACCTCCTGATGCAGGAAGTCCAGACTTCTGGATGCAGACGATGCAGCTATAGCGAGGATTGTCGGCAGGGAAGTAACCTGCGAAACTTACCAGATAGTTGGTTACGCCGTTCTTGTATCCGCCAGCTCCCTTGGAAACTTGCGCCGTACCGGTCTTGCCTGCCACCTTGAAGTTAGGCGAGCCGGCTTTCTTGCCCAGACCTACGCTCACCACTTGCTCCAGGATGGTTTGCAGTTCCTTGATGCTTTTCTCCTTGGCTATCTGTGGACGCATCACCTCTGGCGGGAACTCCATGATGGTCTCTCCGTTTTTCACCACCTTGGATACGAAGCGTGGACGCATCATCTTGCCATTGTTGGCAATGGTGTTGTAGAAGGTGAGGGTAGAGATAGGTGGCACCTGGGTCTCGTATCCGATACTCATCCATGGCAGCGTGGTCTTGCTCCAGTTGTCATATTGGTGATGACTGTTGCGGTGAGGCTTTCTGATTCTTGCCGATGTGGCACCCACGAGCGGTATCTTCAGGTCATCGTGCAGGCCGGTGCGATAGATGCCCTCCACGAATTTCTCCGGGTGGTTCTTATAATGGTCGTCGATGATGCGGCTCACGCCGATGTTGGAACTATACCACAGGGTCTGTGGCAGGGTGAGCATTCCGTAGCCTCCCTTGCGCCAGTTGTGGTCCTTCATGTCTCTGCCGTACATCTGCCATACGCCGCCGGCAGTCTCCACTCTGTATGTGGTGTCTACCACGCCGTCGTCCAGCGCCACGAGGATAGAGGCTGGCTTGAATACCGAACCTGGCTCCAAGAGGTCGCTCACGGCATGGTTGTGTATCTCTCGGTATATGCCGTCAGTACACTTCTCCATGTTCACGATGGCCTTGATGTCGCCTGTAGGCACATCCATCACGATGGCCACGCCCACATTGGCGTTGATATCCTTCAGCTCCTCTATGAGCGAGCGCTCGGCTAGGTCTTGCATGCTCACGTCGATGGTGGTCACGATGTCGGCACCGTCGATAGGAGGGGTGTCGGTGATGCTGAGGAACTGGTTGCGCACCTTGCGGCGATGCACGATGCCATTGGTGCCTCGCAGGATGGAGTCGTAAGACAGCTCCAGTCCAAAGCGTGCCGTATCCTTGGCTCCAAACATGGCGCCGATGGTTCTGCCGGCAAGCGATCCATAGGTACGGGTGCGGGCATTGTATTCCTCATAGTGGAAACCGCCTTGGTTGGACTTCAGATTGAATACTGGTATGGATTTCACCTCGGTGAAGGTATCATAGTTGATACGCTTGTCGTAGATGGCCCAGTGACGGCTCTCCTTAGCCTTGCCCTCTATGAGTCGGCGCTTGAATTCCTCCTGGCTCTTCTCTGGGAATATCTTGTGCAGACAGAGCGTGATGGAGTCTAGCTTGGCATCCCAGAGGGAGTCGTTCTTGGCTGTCTTCAGCGCGCCGAAGTCCATGAATACCTTAAATTCTGGCAGCGAACTAGCCATGAGCTGTCCTGTGCAACTCAAGATGTTGCCTCGGTTAGGCTTCACCGTTACCGAGTCTTTCTTCTGTCGCTCTGCCACCTTCATCCAGTAGTCATGCTTAGCCGTCATGATATATAGAGCCTTGCCTATGACTGCCAGTGCCATCATGGTCATGACGATGGCGATGGCGCTATAGCGAGGCATTACTTTCTTATGGTCAAATTTGCTCATTCTTCTGGTACGTTAATGATGTATGGAGGTTGGGTAGCGATGTGCAGCGTGCTGTCCTTGTAGTTCTTCAGCATGTCTAGCACATTGCTCTCTCTACTCTTCTCGGTTATCTGGCTGCTGGTGGAGAGTGCCTTGTACTTCACATCTTGCAGCTGGGTTTGCAGTTTGCTCAACTCGATCAGGTCGTTCTGGATGCTGTATCGGTTGGATATGTAGATGACAACGAAAAACACAATCAGGATGACGAGCCATATCTGTCGGCGTATGATCTGTGCCGTCAGGATGTCGCCACCCAATATCTTGCGCAGGGTGAAGCTCGACGAGTCTGAGGCTTCTTCCTCTATGGCTTGTCGGACTATCGCTTCCTTGAGCGATTCTTGCTGCGGCTCCTGCTGCGGCTCCTTTGGGGAGTCTTGCTGCGGTCCCTGCTCTGGTTTTTCCTTTATTTCTTTATTGTCTTGGTTCATTTCTTTTCTGCTATTCTTAGTTTGGCACTTCGGCTTCTTGGATTTCTTTCTTGCTCGTCGGCATCAGGTATGATCACCTTATTGTTGACGAGCTTGAAGGGGGTCTCTATTCTTCCAAAGAAGTCTTGTTCTATCTTTCCTTCTGGGTTGCCTGCCTTCATCACGTTCTTCACGATGCGGTCTTCCAATGAGTGATAGGTGATGACGGATAGTCTGCCGCCTGGCTTCAGCAGTTCGGTGGCTGACTTGAGCATCTCCTTGAGTGCATCCATCTCGTGGTTCACCTCGATGCGCAGTGCCTGGAAGAGCTTTGCCATGTCTTTCTTTTCTCGCTCTCGCTTGAAGAGGGGCTCCACTGCCGCCAGAAAGTCCTTGGTGGTGGCGATGGGGGCTGTGGCTCTAGCCTTGACCAGTGCCGAAGCGATGCGGCGCGAATTTTTTAGCTCGCCATAGAGATAGAAGATGTCGGCTAGTTGGCTCTCCTCATATTCGTTTACGATGTCGGCAGCAGTCTTGCCTGCTCGCTTGTTCATGCGCATGTCCAGCGGCGAGTCGAAGCGGAATGAGAAACCACGGCTCTCGTCGTCGAAGTGATGGCTCGATACGCCGAGGTCGGCTAGGAGTCCGTCCAGTCCCTCCACTCCATAGTAGCGCATCCAGTTCTTCAGGTATCTGAAGTTGGAGCATACGAATGTGAAGTCGGGGTTGGCTACCACGTTCTGCTCGGCGTCTGCATCCTGGTCAAAACTGTACAGGTGTCCGCCCTCGCTGATGCGAGAGAGTATCTCCCGGGAGTGTCCGCCGCCACCAAAGGTGACGTCTACATAGATGCCACCAGGCTGTATGTTGAGTCCGTCAACGCTCTCCTTCAAGAGCACGGGTACGTGGTATGTTTCTGCTGTCTTTATCATATTTTTTGCTATAAAAATCGCGTATGTGTACTTATTTATATACTTAATCGGCTTCAAAGGTACATAAAAATCCCCACATAGCATTACTTTTGCCAGCAAAATTTATAAAACTTAATAAAAAAAGTTGATTTCGATGCATTTCTGCTGTCTTTTTTCCGTCACTCTGGGCTGCTGTCTTTCTTTTCTTAATTTGCACGTAAATGAGTGAAAAAGTTCCCTATTTTATCACTTTTCGTGTAAAAACATACTATTTTTGGTCTTTTTTGATAAATTTTCGCTAAAATCGGCTCGTATTTAAAAAAGTTGAGTTATTTTTGCACTTACTTATAAGTTTTACTACATAAAAATGAGCGCTTCAATAGAGAAAACAATAGACATAGACAAGATACTGAAAGGCAAGATGGGGAGCAAGGCTAAGTTTGTGCCTCGCTTCTTGGTGTCTTGGCTGAAGAAGATAGTTCACGAGGACGAGGTCAACAAGTTCTTGTGGGAGAGTCGTAACCTTTCGGGTACCGAATGGCTCACCGAATGTGTGCGCTATCTCAAGATGGACATCGAAATCGTGGGACTGGAGAACTTGCCTGCCAAGGACGACGGCAAGCTCTATACCTTTGTGTCTAATCATCCGCTGGGCGGACAGGATGGTGTGGCTCTCGGCTCTATCATCGGTCAGCATTATGATGGCAAGTTTCGCTATCTGGTCAATGACCTCTTGCTCAATCTGCCGGGTCTTAAACCAGTGAGCATCGGTATCAACAAGACAGGTCGCCAGAGTCGCGATTTCCCTCGCATGGTGGAGGCGGGATTCCAGAGCGATAACCACATGCTCATGTTCCCTGCCGGCTTGAACAGCCGCAAGCAGGAGGATGGTTCCATCCGCGACTTGCCTTGGAAGAAGACTTTCGTCTCCAAGAGTGTGGAGTGTCAGCGCGACGTGGTGCCTATCCATTTCGGCGGTCAGAACTCGGAGCGTTTCTATCGCATCGCCAAGTTTAGCGACAAGCATCTGCCGTTCAATCTTGCCATGCTCTTCCTCGTGGACGAGATGTACAAGAATGTGGGCAAGCACTTCCGCATCGCTATCGGCAAGCCGATACCTTGGCAAACGTTTGATAAGAGCAAGAGCGCCACTGAGTGGGCGCAGTATGTTAAGGACAGAGTATACGAATTATAGAATCATATCATATTCACAATTATATAGAGAAGAGTAGTATGGAAGAAGAAATTATTCAACCCATTGACAAAGAGCTGTTGAAGAGTGAACTAACTCCTGATAAGCAACTCAGAATGACCAATAAGAGCCATAATGAGATCTATGTCATTACGGCCAATGACTCGCCTAATGTCCTGAAGGAGATTGGACGACTTCGTGAGATAGCTTTCCGTGAGGCAGGTGGCGGCACGGGCAAGTCGATGGACCTTGACGAGTTCGACTTTGGCGACAATTGCTACAAGCAGCTCATTGTATGGAATCCTGAGGCCAACGAGATTATCGGTGGTTACCGTTACCTCCTGGGCAAGGACTGGAAGCTCGATGAGAAGGGACAGCCCATCTTGGCTACGAGCCATATGTTCCATTTTTCTGACAAGTTTCTGAAGGAGTACATGCCTTATACCGTGGAGCTGGGACGCTCGTTTGTATCGCTTGAGTATCAGAATGTTCGCAAGAATACCAAGAGCATCTTCGCCCTCGACAATCTCTGGGATGGATTGGGTGCCCTGACGGTGCTTTATCCAGAGCTCAAGTATTTCTTTGGCAAGATGACCATGTATCCTTCTTATATCCGTCGAGGTCGTGATATGATTCTCTACTTCCTGAAGAAGCACTTTGACGACAAGGAGAACTTGGTGATTCCGATGAAGCCGCTCAAGTTGGAGACTCCAGCTTCGGAGATGGAAGCTCTCTTCACCGAGGATGATTTCAAGGCTGATTACCGCATCTTGAACCGAGAGATTCGTAAGTTGGGCTATAACATTCCGCCATTGGTCAATGCCTATATGGGCTTGAGCCCTACGATGAAGCTCTTCGGCACCGCCATCAATTATGGTTTTGGCGATGTAGAGGAGACTGGCATCTTGATAGCTGTGGATGAAATTTTGGAGGAGAAGCGAGTTCGACACATCAATAGTTTTATCGAGCAGCATCCTGAGGCTCTCCGTATCACCAGTGGTGCCAACAATATTTTCTATAAGGAAAAGTAAAATAGCAGGCATTAGAAGTCTTGCTAGTTCTATTTTTTAACGTAGATTGCAAAATCTACCGCACACCTCACAAAAACGCTGTATGTTGTTGATGTATAGTGAATTGTATTAGTGAGGTGTCGATTGTGACACCTCACTCACACCTCACAACACCTCACACTAGTTCTGCTGCAGAATGTAGAAGTCTGCTTTTGATGGATTTAGTGAGGTATTGTGAGGTGTGAGTGAGGTGTTGCTGATAACACCTCACACCACAATATATCGTGAAATACAGATACTTATAAGCTTTTAGTGAGGTGTGTGGTAGAAAAACGAAAGTAGTATTCTACAGCGATATTTCTACGGTGATGTAGTGAGAAATGAACCACGATGTAGCAAAAAGTGCCCAACTGAGGCACAAAAGTGCCCGTGGTGAGGGCACTTTTGTGCCGTAGTGAGGAACTAATCCTAACTACTAGGTTCTTGTTTCTTATACTATAGGAAGGCTGATTCCATTAATCTTTTGGTAAATATCCAGCGCATATACATCGGTCATGCCGCTGATGTAGTCGATTACTGCCATAATTCGCTCTTCCACATTGGCATTCTCAATGTCATACTGGCTGCTTACTCGGCGGATGAGCTGCTGCGAGTAGAAACGAGTAGGGTTGACGGCGGCATCGATGAAGACTTCCATTAGTGTCGCCATGATCTTATAACCCGAAAGTTCTATGTCTAGCACCGGCTTGCTGTGGTAAATCTTGGCATACGATGTCTTCTCGCATTCTTTATACGCTTCCTTTTGGCGCTCGGAAATGTGATCCACGAGACTGCCTTGGAAGGTTCCTGCCAGAATCTCTTCCTCATGATCCAGGAATGCCTTGACGCATTCGTTCTCCAGTTTGCCTATCACGCTGGCACGCATGTATACCACTTTCTCGTTTTCATCGGTCAATCCCTCGTCGATGATGCGCTGTCGGATTTTCTGCTGCGTGTCTTTGTCAAAGAAGTTGAGCAGCAGATGCTCGGTCTCGGCAAAGCTCAAAATCTTGAGTTTGTGAGAATCCTCTATGTCCATAATCTCGTAGCAGATGTCGTCGGCAGCCTCTACCATATATACCAGTGGATGGCGGGCGTATTCCAATGGCTCGCCCTCGGCAGATTTGCGAATTATACCCAATTCATCGGCAATTTTCTGATAAGTGCCAGCCTCGGAAGTGAAGAAGCCAAACTTGCCATGCTTTCCGGCTAGACTGCTGGCAAAGGGATACTTCACGATGCTAGCCAGCATGGAATAGGTCATCACGAAGCCGCCTTGGCGGCGCCCCTTGAAGCGATGTGTCAAGATGCGGAAGCCGTTGGCGTTTCCTTCGAAGTGCGTGATATCGTCCCAAAACTCCGATGAAACCGCTGATTTTAGACTCAGGCCGGCTCCTTCAGTAAAGAAAGTCTGGATGGCTTTCTCGCCAGAATGGCCGAATGGTGGATTGCCCAAGTCATGGGCCAGGCAGGCTGCGCTCACGATGGTTCCAATCTCTTCGAAGAGCGTATCTTTCAGTTCGGGGCGCTTCTGGATGATGCGACGGGAGATGTCATTGCCCAATGACATGCCCACGCTAGCCACCTCCAGACTATGTGTGAGCCTGTTGTGTACAAAGATGCTGCCCGGCAATGGGAATACCTGGGTCTTGTTTTGTAGTCTACGGAATGCTGATGAGAAAATCAGTCGGTCGTAGTCGCGCTTGAATTCCGAGCGGTCGTCGTGGCGTTCGGCATGGCGATGCTCCTGTCCGAAACGCTTGTTGGAAATGAGTTGAGTCCAATCCATATTCTGGTTTCCTTTACTAGTTAATAACCTAATTATGTGGCAAAAATACATTAATCTTGGGATAAATCAAAATAAAAATAGATAAATTATATCATTTTCACGCCAAAAATGCATTTATTCGGCTAAAAAGCATTATTTTTGCAGAATATTACGGCGAGGAGGACTCGCCTACCAGTAAAAGACAAATAAAAACGAAAGATAAAAATGATGAAAGTACAGATTATCAACAAGGGTCATCAACCTCTTCCTGCCTTCGCCACATCGCAGAGCGCAGGCATGGATCTTCGTGCCAACATCGACGAGGCCATCGTGTTGCATCCGATGGAGCGCCGACTCATCCCTACGGGCCTTTACATGGCTTTGCCAGCAGGCTATGAGGCGCAGGTTCGCCCTCGCAGTGGTCTCGCCCTGAAGCATGGCATCACCGTGCTCAACACTCCAGGCACCATTGATGCCGATTATCGTGGCGAGGTGATGGTGCTCCTGATTAACTTCTCCAATGAGGATTTCGTGATCAATGACGGTGAGCGCATCGCCCAGATGGTGCTCGCCAAGCACGAACAGTGCGAATTCATCGAGGTGGAAGAACTCGACGAGACCGAGCGTGGAGCAGGTGGTTATGGCCATACCGGTGTGAAATAATCTGCCAAAATGGCCGATTTCATCGAAAAATCATTCAGTAAAATATTAGTAAATTCTTAGAGAAAGGAAATAATGGTGAAAATACAGATGAGAAGTGCAGGATGGGCAATTATGCTGGTGCTGATAGGCTCGATGGCATTGCCTTCGTTGGCTCGTAAGAAGAAAGCGAGTCCGCTAGCCAAGGCTGTGGTTCAGCAGCAAGACACCTTGGCACCTAACGATCGAAAGCGCTTCAATTATTGTTTCTACGAGGCAGCTCGTCAACATGCCGCAGGCAACTATTCAGCTGCCTTCGATCTCTTTGAGCATGCCCGCCAGATAGATCCAGCAGCCGCTGCCCCTTATTTCTATCTCTCGCTCTACTATCCGCAGATGGGGCAAGACTCGCTAGCTGCTGCCTACATGCAGAAAGCCATCGACCTGAATCCCGATAACCAGACCTATGCTGAGCATCAGGCACAATATTATATTGGTAATCAGCAGTATGACAAGGCTGTGGATGCTTATGAGCAGCTCTATGCTCACAATCATAACAATACCGATGCCCTGCGCATCCTGACTCAGCTCTATCAGCAGCAAAAGAACTATTCGATGCTGCTCAATACCATCTCCCGACTGGAGACAGAGGAGGGAGAAAGCGAACAGCTAACCCTCTCAAAGATGCGCACATACGAGTTGATGAATGACAAGAAGGCTGCCTATCAGGAATTGAAGTCGCTGAGCGATGAGCATCCGCTCGACATGAACTATAAGACCATGCTTGGCAACTGGCTGATGCAGCACGACCGCAGCAAGGAGGCATATAAGCTCTTTATGGATGTGCTGAAGGAAGAGCCCGACAACTCTTATGCCCAGATGTCGCTCTATGATTATTATAACGCGGTGAACGACAGTGCAGAGGCACATCGAATGCTAGACCAGATATTGCTTGGTAAGAAGACCGATTTGGAGACCAAGGTGATGATGTTCCGCTCTTACATCCAGGAGAATGAGAGCCATGGTGGCGATTCCACCCAAGTCATCGCCCTCTTTGACCGAGTGCTCAATGTACCTCAGCCATCAGCCGACATAGCAGAGTTGAGAGCTTCCTATATGAGTTTGAAGAAAATGCCAGCCGATAGCATCATTTCTGCCTATGAGAAGGTGATACAGTTGGCGCCAGATAACGCCAATGCCCGCATTCAGCTGATTCAGACACTGTGGAATCAGAAGAAATACGATGCCGTGGTAACACAGTCAGAGGCTGCCCATCAGTACAATCCAGAGGAAATGGTGTTCTATTACTTCGGTGGAATGGCATATTATCAAAAGAAAAATGAGGATAAGGCACTTGATGAGTTCCGTAGTGGCGTGGCTCAGGTCAATGCCCAGTCCTCAGCCGACTTGGTGTCCGACCTTTATGCTGTGATGGGCGACATCTATCATGCTCGTGGCGACAAGGCATCCGCCTTTGCCTCTTACGACTCTTGCCTGCAATGGAAGGACGACAACATGATGGCACTCAATAATTACGCATACTATATGAGTGAAGATGGTATGGATCTGCACAAGGCGGAGTCCATGAGCTACAAGACCATCAAGGTGGAACCAAACAATGGTACTTATCTGGACACCTACGCCTGGATTCTCTTCAAGGAAGAACGCTATGCTGACGCCAAGACTTACATAGATGCAGCCCTCAAAAACCGCGATTCCACCGAGAATAATAGTACCGTTTTGGAACATGCGGGCGACATCTACGCCATGAATGGAATGATCGATGAAGCCGTGGAATATTGGAAGCAGGCCTACGATGATGATCATCAAACAGCCCTTCTGGAATGGAAAATCAAGAACAAGCAATATATCTCCGAAGAGGAGCTGAAGAGGAAACAATCTCCTGCGGCACCTCAGAAGGTACAGAAACAGAATAATAAGAAAGGTAGAAAAAGATGAAAAAGAATAAGATGTTGATGGGCGCAGCCGTTTGCTCCCTCTTGCTCTTGGCTTCTTGTGGTACGAGCAAGATGGCTCAGGGCAGCGCTACTACAGGTAAGCCCGTGGCTAGCAAGGAAACCAAGGCAACGGGCGCTCAGCAGAGCGAAGCTATCAAGAAGTTGACCTTCGTGCAGAAAGTATCGGATAATCAGGTTTACGCCAAGAATATCGTGGGCAATATGTCGTTCAATCTGCAGATGGGCGGCAAGGATATCACCGTGCCAGGCTCCCTGCACATGCGCAAGGACGAGGTGATTCGCATCCAGCTCTTTATTCCTATCCTCGGTACAGAGGTAGGCAGACTGGAGTTTACCCCTAACTATGTGCTCATCATCGACCGCTTGCACAAGGAATATATCAAGGCAGACTATACGCAGGTGGATTTCCTCAAGAAGCAGGGCATCAACTTCTATTCGCTCCAATCATTGTTCTGGAATCAGTTGCTGGTGCCAGGCGTGCAGAAAGTATCGGAGTCAGACTTGAAGAAGTTTGACGCAAATCTCGATGAAACCGGCGAAAATGTACCGGTAATCATCAAATATGGCAATATGAGCTATACCTGGAAGGCAAGTCGCTCTACGGGTCGCATCACCGAGGCCAACGTGATGTATAAGGACTCACGCTCGGGTGCATCTACCGCTAATATCCAGTATGCCAACTTCAAGAATGTAGGCGTAAAGCTCTTCCCAGCTTCTCAGCATCTCACCCTCTCAGCCACCGTTGATGGCAAGCAACGAGAGATCAAGATGAATATGGAAATGAACGACGTGAAGACCGACAGCAACTGGAATGCGCAGTCGGAGATTTCTAGCAAATACAAACAAGTATCACCTGAGGATGTACTTGGCAAACTTATGAACATGTAATGAAACGAATACTATTATTTATTTTGGCGATGACGTTCTCGCTCGCTCCTTTTGCCCAGAAGAAGACGCAGAAGAAGCCAGCGGCTAAGACTGCCGTATCAAAATCTAAGAAGCAGACTGCCCGAAAAACTGCCCGAAAAACTACAGCCAAACCAGCAGGCAAGGCAGCCTCCAAGGCCCCTACCAAGGCAGAGAAGAAGGCTGCCACCTATAGCAATGCCTCCATCCGAGGCTTGCAGGGACAGCGTGCCTCTATCCAAAAGAAAATCAGAGAGCAGGAACAGGCCTTGCAACGAAACAAGGCTGATGTGAAGAAACGCTTGAACGACCTGATGGTGCTGAATGGTGAGATAGACCAAAGCCAGAAGAAGATAGATGGTATCCAGAAAGACATTCACCATATTGATGGCAATATCGGCATCTTGCAGGCGCAGCTCAAGACCTTGCAGCAGCAATTGCAAGATCGCAAGAACAAGTATATCCGCTCCATGCGCTATATGAGTCGCCATCACACGGTACAGGACAAGCTGATGTTTATCTTCAGCGCCAAGAATCTGACCCAGATGTATCGACGTCTCTCCTTTATTCGCCAGTATTCTTCTTATCAGAAGGTGCAGGGTGAGGCTGTAAAGGCCAAGCAGAGACAGGTGAACGACAAGCACCAGCAGTTGCAAACCGTCAAGGGACATAAGAACAACCTATTATATAAAGGTAAGCAAGAAAAGACTGTGCTCGAGGGCAAGCAGACAGAGCAGCAGGTGATGGTGCAAGGATTGCAGAAGCAGCAGAAGACCATTCAGGCAGTGATAGATGACCAGCGCCAGAAGGATGCCGCCATCAATGCCCAGATAGACCGACTGATAGCCCAGGAAGTGGCCAAGGCTCGTGCCCGTGCCGCTGCTGAAGCTCGGCGCAAGGCTGCCGCCGCTGCTGCCGCCAAGAAGCGTGCAGCGGAATTGGCTCGCAAAAAAGCCGCTGCCGAGGCTGCCGCCAGAGAGAATGCCCGCCGTATAGCCGAGGCAAAGGCTCGTGAGGCTGCCGCTGAAGCTGCTCGCCGCAAGGCTGCCGAAGAGGCAAGACTGGCACAAGAGGCTGCCCGTAAGGCGCAAGCCGAAGCCGCTGCCCAAGCTGAGGCAAAGGCTAAAGCCAAGGAGCAAGCTCGTGCCCGTGCTGCTGCCGAGGCTGCCCAGCGTGCCGCTGCGGAACAAGCAGCCCGCCAGGCCGCTGCGGAACAGGCTGCCAAGAAGGCTGAGGCTGATCGCCAAGCTGCCGAATTGAAGGCGAAAGCTGATGAGGAGCGCAATACGCGTGAGATAGCCGCTGCCAAGAAGGAGGCGCAAGAGGCTTCTACCTTGAGCTCGGTAGACCGTATGCTGAATGGCGGATTTGAGGCCAACCGTGGTCGCCTGCCTATGCCTATCAGCGGCACCTATCGTGTGGTAAGCCATTTCGGTCAGTATAATGTACAGGGCTTGAAGGGCGTAACGCTCGATAATAAGGGTATCAATATCCAAGGAAAGCCGGGCTGCGTGGCTCGCAGCATCTACGATGGTGAGGTGAGTGCCGTCTTTGGCTATGGTGGCATGTGGAATGTCTTGGTTCGTCATGGCGCCTACATCTCCGTATACTGTAACCTGAAGTCGGTTAGTGTGCATAAGGGACAGAAGGTTAGTACCCGTCAGGCACTTGGTGCCGTGGGAACCGATAACATCCTCCAGTTCCAGCTTCGCAAGGAAACAGCAAAGCTCAACCCAGAGGCTTGGTTGGGAAGATAAAATAACCATAAAAGGTGTGCCCGCTTAGCAGCGGGCACACCTTTTATCTTATATATATAATGCAATTTATCCTATATGTTGGCACCATCAAGGAGCTCTGTATATTTGGCGATGGCATCACGAATCTCACTAATCTTGATGAATTCATCAGCGGAATGAGAGCGGGAAGATTCGCCCGGACCTAATTTGAAAGATGGGAATGACATCAGGGCTTGGTCGCTCAGTGTAGGACTGCCGAATGGCTTCATGCCCATCTGTACGCACTTCTTGATGAGAGGATGCTCTGGGTCGATGCGTGAGGACTTGAGGCGGAAACTATGCGCCTTGCATTCGCTCTTGAGATGCTGGCAGATGAACTTGTACACCTCCTCGTTGTCATAAAACTCGTTGGTGCGAATGTCCACGAGCATCGTACACTTATCGGGTATCACATTGTGCTGGGTGCCGGCATTCACCACGGTCAGAGTCATCTTGGTAGGGCCCAGGAACTCGCTTACCTTCTCAAACTTGTAGTCTCTGATCCATCGCATGTCATCCAGAGCCTCGTAGATGGCGTTCACTCCCTCGTTTCTGGCAGCATGTCCACTCTTGCCGTGAGCGATGACATCCAGTACCATCAGTCCCTTCTCGGCTACGGCAGGATTCATGCCCGTAGGCTCGCCCACGATGGCAAGGTCAATGTGAGGCAGGAGAGGCAATGCACGGCTGATGCCATCCTTGCCCGAAACCTCTTCCTCGGCTGATGCCAGATAGATGAGATTATACTGTTGAGGCTTCTCGGTGAGCATACGAAACATCTGGAGCAGTGAACATAGACCGCCTCCACAATCGTTGCTGCCCAGTCCGTAGAGAATATCTCCGTCTTGTTCTGATGGCTCAATGCCCGGATGGAATGGGGCTCGCTGCCATGAGGCAACAGGCTTCACGGTGTCGATATGAGCGTTGAGCAGGAGGGTAGGTCGGCTCTCATTGAAGTGAGGGTTGATGATCCAAACGTTGTTAGCCTCACGATGAGGTTCGAAGCCGTAGCAGCGAATGGTTTCTTCCATGATGTCGGCTGCATCCTTCTCATTGCGGCTCACCGATGGGGTGGCAATGAGCTTTTTCAGCAGCTCCAAGGCATCACTTACATATTCTTCTTGTGTCATCATAATCTCTTATATTTCTTATATCGTGGGCAAAGTTACGAAAAAAAGAGCACATAAAGTGGAAAAACTGCCATTTTATTTTGTTTTGTCTACGATTTCTATTATCTTTGCATCAGAAAAGCTGCACTCGACAATTTGAAAGCAAACTTTCATTGTGCTCGTTTGCATTTTCTGTGCAGTCATATTTATAAATATAAGCTTATGCAAATTAATAGTCATCTTTCGGTTCTGATTCACGACCTCGCAAAGAAATGGGGTGAAAAGCCAGCGCTTACCTTCAAGAAGTTTGGTAGTGATCAGTGGCAGACCGTTTCATGGAATCAGTTCTCACTGAGAGTGAAACAAGTGAGCAACGCCCTGTTGAATCTCGGCGCCAAACCACAAGACAAGATTGCTGTCTTCTCTCAAAACTGCGTACATTATCTATACACTGACTTCGGTGCATATGGTGTGAGGGTTACTTCTATCCCTTTCTATGCCACCAGTAGCGAGCAGCAGATACAATATATGATCAATGATGCCCAGGTTCGCTTCCTCTTTGTTGGCGAACAGGAGCAGTATGACAAGGCTCATCGTGTGTTCGCCCTCTGTCCGTCGTTGGAGCGTATCATCATCTTCGATTCCAGCGTGCGCATTAGTACCCATGACCCAGCAGCCCTTTACTACAAGGACTTCCTAGCCTTGGGAGAGAATCTGCCTCGCCAGACGGAAGTAGAAGAACTCTACAAACAGGCGAGCATGGACGACCTTGCCAACATTCTTTATACCAGCGGAACTACAGGCGATAGCAAGGGCGTGATGCTGACTTATGGCCAGTATTATGCGGCATTGAAGGCGAATGGAGAGTGTGTGCCTATTACTGAAAAGGATAGAGTGATCGACTTCTTGCCTTTCACTCATATCTTTGAGCGTGGATGGGCATATCTGAGTCTTACTAAGGGTGCCCAGCTCTTTATCAATACCTATCCTCATGAGATACAGGAGAGTATGCGCGAGGTACATCCAACATCTATGAGCAGTGTGCCAAGATTCTGGGAAAAGGTGTACATTGCCGTGAAAGCTAAGATGGATGATGCCAGTCCTATCCAGAAGAAGCTCTTCTATCACGCATTGGCAGTGGGCAGAAAGCGCAACATCGAGTACATCGCCAATGGCAAGCGCCCTCCACTGACGCTTGAACTGCAATATAAGGTTATCAACAAGACCATCTTGAGCATGGTGCGCAAGCAATTGGGCTTGGAGAATTCTAACATTTTCCCAACGGCAGGCGCCTACGTAAGCCCAGAGGTGGAGGAGTTTGTTCATGCCATTGGTATCGGAATGATAGTAGGTTATGGCTTGACTGAGAGTCTTGCCACTGTATCTTGCGATCATCTCGACAAGAAATATACCATCGGTTCGGTGGGTCGTCCTATCTCTAGCATCCAGATAAAGATAGGTGAGGACAATGAGATTCTGCTCAAGGGCCCTACCATCACCAAGGGTTACTATCACCGTGATACCACCAATGCCAAGGCTTTCGATGAGGATGGCTTCTTCCATACAGGAGATGCTGGCTATCTGAAAGATGGCGAGTTGTACCTGACCGAGCGCATCAAGGACTTGTTTAAGACCTCTAATGGTAAGTATATCGCTCCGCAGCAGGTGGAGTCATTGCTCTTGGTGGATAAGTTCATCGACCAGGTGGCTGTCATTGCCGACCAGCGCAAGTTTGTGTCTGCGCTCATCGTACCAGAATTCCGCTTGGTAGAGGACTGGGCGCGCGAGAACCACATCGCCTTCCAGAGTCGTGAGGACCTGTGCGCCAATGAGAAGGTGCAGAAAATGTTGCTGGATCGTATTCAGATACTCCAGCAGCACTTGGCTTACTATGAGCAGATCAAGCGTATCACCCTCTTGGCTCATCACTTCTCGATGGAATCGGGCGAGCTGACGAATACCCTCAAGATTCGTCGTCCGATCATCAACAAGAACTATCAGAAGGAGATAGAGCAGATGTATGAGGAGTAATGGTTTTACTTTGAACTTTGAATTTTGAACTTTGAACTTTATGATAACTCTTTATGATGATGACTCTTATCATATAGTTGGAGGGGATAAAGATGAAGTTCAAAGTAATCATAAAGTTCAAAGTTCAAAATTCAAAGTTCAAAGTTAATGATTACAGCCGACCAGTTGAAAGATGTGATGGATAGAGCAGAGGCTCTGCATCGCTATCTCAATATAGACCAGAAGAAAGTAGAATTTGAAGAGGAGCAGCTCCGCACCCAGGCTCCTGACTTTTGGGAAGACCCAAAGTATGCACAGGAGCAGATGAAGAAGGTGAAGAGCATCCAGAAGTGGCTCGATGGCTACAAGGCAGTGCGCCTCTATGCCGACGAACTTCAGCTTGCCTTCGACTATTATAAGGAAGATATGGTAACCGAGCAGGAGGTGGATGATGACTACGCCAAGGCTATCAAGGCTATCGAAGACCTGGAGCTGAAGAACATGCTGCGCCAGAAGGAAGACCCAATGGACTGCGTGCTTAAGATCAACTCTGGTGCTGGTGGCACCGAGAGCCAGGACTGGGCATCCATGCTGATGCGTATGTATATGCGTTGGGCTGAGGCTCACGGCTATAAGGTTACCATCACCGATATGCAGGAAGGTGATGAGGCAGGCATCAAGAGCGTTACGATGACCATCGAGGGTGGCGAGTATGCTTACGGTTACCTGAAGAGTGAGAATGGTGTGCATCGCCTGGTACGTGTGTCACCATTCAATGCGCAGGGCAAGCGCATGACCAGTTTCGCCAGTGTCTTCGTCACTCCATTGGTGGATGATACCATCGAGGTATATGTAGACCCAGCCAAACTCTCTTGGGATACCTTCCGCTCCAGTGGTGCGGGTGGTCAGAACGTGAACAAGGTGGAGTCTGGTGTCCGCTTGCGTTATTGGTATACCGACCCAGATACAGGCGAGGAAGAGGAAATCCTCATCGAGAATACCGAGACTCGCGACCAGCCAAAGAACCGTGCCAAAGCATTGCTGCTCTTGAAGAGCCAACTCTATGACCGCGCCATGAAGAAGCGATTGGAGGCAAAGGCTAAGATAGAGGCAGGCAAGAAGAAGATAGAGTGGGGAAGCCAGATAAGAAGTTATGTCTTCGACGACCGCCGAGTGAAAGACCATCGTACCAACTATCAGACATCCTATGTGGATGGCGTGATGGATGGCAAGATAGATGGCTTCATCAAGGCATATCTGATGGAGTTCCCTACCAGTGATAATGAAGAATAATTAATAACCTTTTAATATAAACAACTATGAGTGGAAATAAAGATTTAAGAAAAGCTAAGCATGAAGCTTACCAGAAGAAACAGGCTGCTAAAGCAGACAAAGTAGTGAAATGGATCTTTGGAGGATTGATTATCTTGGGTATCATCTTCATGATTTATACAATGTGGCTTTCAGCTTAAAGTTAGAGGTATAAGAAAATGAGTGGATTGGAAATAGAAAGAAAATTCCTCGTTAAGAAGGGCGACGCTTATAAAAGCGCCGCCTTTTCTAGTAGCCATATCCAGCAGGGCTATATCCCTGCCGAGGGGGCTACCGTGCGAGTTCGCACGCGCGACGAGAAAGCTTACCTCACCATCAAGGGTAAGTCGGTGAATGGCGGTATGACCCGCTATGAGTTTGAGAAGGAAATTACGATGGATGAGGCGCAGCATCTCTTGAAGCTTTGCCAAGGAGGTGTCATCGACAAGCGTCGCTATCTGGTGAAGAGTGGCAACCATACCTTTGAGGTAGATGAATTCTATGGCGACAATGAAGGACTGGTGATGGCGGAAGTGGAACTGGGCAGCGAGACCGAAGCTTATGAAAAACCAGACTTCATTGGTATGGAGGTAACGGGCGACAAGCGCTTTTATAACTCTCATCTTTTAGGAAATCCATACGCTCAGTGGCGTGATACCCTGCCAGAAGAGTACCGATAAGTTAAATATTTTATCTTTTTCTGCATTTTACTTTCGATTTATACGTTTATATGGAATTTATTTTATAATTTTGCAGCGTGTAAAAAGAGAAAGTTAAAGAAATGGCAGAAATAAATAGAGGAAGTTTTGGTAGCAAGATAGGAATGATACTTGCTACAGCAGGTGGTGCCGTAGGTTTGGGTAACGTATGGCGCTTCCCTTATATGGCTGGTCAGGAAGGTGGCGCAGCCTTTATATTGGTATACATAGGATGCGTATTGTTGTTGGGCATCCCATGTATGATATCTGAATTTATCATCGGCCGTCATGGTGCATCCAATACGGCTCGCGCCTATACTAAGCTAGCCAATGGCTCGTCTTGGAAATGGATAGGTTATCTGGAGGTGCTCACGGGCTTCTTGATAACGGGTTATTATGCCGTGGTGTCGGGATGGTGCTTGCAGTATGTATATGCCAGCATCATGGGCGAACTGCATGGCGACCCTACCTTTGTGGCTAATTATTTCAAGGAGTTTTCTTCCGATCCTATCCGCCCAGTGATGTGGACGGTGGCTATCTTCTTGATTTGCCATTTTGTGATTATCCATGGTGTGCGTGGCGGTATAGAGAAGGCTTCTAAGATTATGATGCCTCTGCTTTTCATCTTGCTGCTCATCATCGTGGTGGCTTCTTGCTTGTTGCCAGGTGCTGGCAAGGGTGTGGAGTTCTTGCTGAAGCCAGACTTTGGCAAGTTTGATCGTAACGTATGCTTGGGTGCCTTGGGACAGTCGTTCTATTCCTTGAGCATCGGTATGGGTTGCATCTGTACTTATGCATCTTACTTCAGTCGCCAGACAAATCTCTTCAAGTCGGCATTACAGATTTCGCTTATCGACTTGGTGGTTGCCGTATTGGCTGGTTTGATGATTTTCCCTGCAGCATTCTCGGTAGGAGTGAATCCTGATAGCGGTCCTTCGCTCATCTTCATCACTTTGCCAAATGTCTTTAATGAGGCATTTGCCTCGATGCCTGTGTTGGGGTGGATAGTCTCCTTGCTCTTCTATGTGCTCCTCTCTGTGGCAGCCTTGACTTCTCTGATGTCGCTGCACGAGGTGAATACTTCTTTCTTCTATGAGGAATTGAAGATAGATCGCAAGAAGGGCGCCTGCATCGTGACGGTGGCTTGTGCTGTGATAGGTGCGTTCTGTTCGCTCTCTTTGGGCGCAACGGATGCGCTTATATTCTTGGGCAAGACCTTGTTCGATTGGTTCGACTTTGTGACTGGACAGATATTCCTGCCTATTGCAGGCTTCCTTACCTGCTTGTTTCTCGGCTGGTATGTGCCTAAGCATACGGTGCAGGATGAGTTTACCAACTGGGGCACGCTCCGTGGCAAACTCTTCGGTACTTATTTCTTCTTGATCAGATATATTTGCCCTATTCTGATTCTCTTGGTTTTCTTAAACCAACTGGGTGTTCTGGGTTAAAAACATATATATATAATAAGGTGTAATGGAAAATAGAGGTAATTTTGGTAGTAAGTTAGGCGTCATCTTGGCTACGGCAGGTTCTGCAGTGGGCTTGGGTAATATCTGGCGCTTCCCTTATATGACGGGTCAGAATGGTGGTGCAGCCTTCATCCTGATTTACTTTGTGTGTATCATCCTGCTGGGTTTGCCTGGCATGCTGTCTGAGTTTATCATTGGTCGCCATGGTGCTTCCAATGCTGCACGTGCTTATAAGGTGTTGGCAGGAGGCAAGGCTTGGGCTTTTATGGGATACATGGGAGCCATTTGTTCCATGATAATCCTGGGCTTTTATGCTGTGGTGGCAGGTTGGTGCTTGCAGTATCTCTATGCCAGTATCATAGGACAGGTGCATGGCGACGCAGAGTTTGTGAAGAATTACTTTGTTGCGTTCTCCTCTGATCCTATTCAGCCTGTCATCTGGACAATCGTCTTTATCTTGCTGACCCACTTCGTGGTGGTGCGTGGTGTGCGCAATGGAATAGAGAAGGCTTCCAAGATATTGATGCCTCTGCTCTTTATCTTGCTTTTGGTCATCGTGGTGGCGTCTTGTTCTCTGCCTGGTGCTGGCAAGGGTATTGAGTTCTTGCTCAAACCTGATTTCTCCAAGGTGGATGAGAATGTGCTATTGGAGGCTTTGGGACAGGCGTTCTTCTCTTTGAGCTTGGGCACGGCTTGTCTCTGTACATACGCTTCTTACTTCACACGCCAGACCAATCTCGTGAAGTCGGCTAGTCAGATAGTCATCATTGATACAGTTATAGCCATCTTGGCTGGTTTGATGATATTCCCTGCTGCCTTTTCGGTAGGTGTGAATCCAGATAGCGGTCCTTCGCTCATCTTTATCACGTTGCCTAATGTCTTCAACGAGGCATTTGCAGGTATGCCAGCTGTGGGATATGTTATCTCCATCTTGTTCTATGCCTTGTTGGTACTTGCGGCATTGACCTCTACCATCTCCATGCATGAGATTGGTACGGCTTGTTTCTATGAGGAATTGAAGATTAGCCGTAAGAGCGGTGCTTGGATAGAGACCATCATCTGCTGTGTCATTGGCGTGTTCTGCTCGCTCTCTCAGGGTGCCGTGCCAGAGCTGTCACTCTTCGGCAAGGACTTCCTGACCTGCTGTGACAACTTTACGGCTCAGCTACTGATGCCACTGGGTGCATTCCTTACCTGCTTGTTCTTGGGATGGTATGTGCCTAAGAAGTTGGTACACGATGAGTTTACCAACAATGATACATTGAAGGGCAGACTCTTCCCTGTCTTCCTCTTCATGATTCGTTTTGTGACTCCTGCCTGCATCTTCCTGATCTTCCTGCATCAGTTTGGTGTGCTCTAGAAGCAGACGTAAGGTTTGAGTCTCTCAATCTCATCTGGTGGAAAATCTTTGAGAAGTTTCAGTTCTTCTAAACTTCTCAAAGGTCCCCTCTTGTGTACATACTCCACGATAGCCTTGGCTTGATAAAAGTTAAGATATGGGTGTGCTTTCAGTTGATTGACCGATAGCTTATTGACATTGAGCTTGTGTATCTGTTGGGCATCTATCTTGATATAGGTGCTCGCTGATTCTGGCACTCCGTCGATTTCCGAGAGTTGTTTGGCAGATACAAAACCGCCCAACTTGTCTCTGTATCTTACGATGCATTTGGCATAATAGCTACCTATGCCCGGAATCTTCATGAGCTCCGTGGTATCGGCGGTATTGATGTTGATGTATTGCCCAGCCTGCAACTTGTGGGGATAGCTATATACTTTTTCGGATGCAGCTTTTTCCTGCGCACCTTTCTCTTGACCGTTTGAAGATAGCTGGCGACTATGTTGATAAGGCTCGTTGCCATAGAAGTCAGAAGCAGGCTTATAGTCTTCACCTATTCTTATAAAGGGGAGAAGAGTTTCGTATTGTTTTTTTGTCAGTCCGTATACTCGAGCAAAATCGCTTGGACGAGAGTATACGCCTCCTTTGGCTCTATATCTCATGATGCTTTTCACTTGCCATGCATTCAGCCCCAGTCTACGCAACTGAGTACTGTCGGCTGTGTTGGGATCGAAGGGAAAGGCTTCATGCAGTTCTGTTCCCTCTTGGTAATAGGCGGGTTGCTCTTGGCTGGCATGTTGAACTACTACTTGGTTGGAAGAATCAATCGCTTCCAGTTCTGCTTCAGTTCGGTTGCCTAAGAGGAAAACGAGGGTGGCGGCAGCAGACATGATGACTAAAATCGCAAGGAGAGCCTGGCGATCATTGCGCTGGAGATAGAAGAAATCTCTTAGATTCATAGGCAATGACGTTATAAGGGGTGAATTAATACCTCCGAAGAGGATGAATAAAAGAAAGTCGGGATTACTGGACTCGAACCAGCGACCTCATCGTCCCGAACGACGTGCGCTACCAACTGCGCTAAATCCCGATTTTTGTTGCTAATGCGTTGCAAAGTTACACTATTTTTGGTAGAAAACAAAATAAAAACGGACTTTTTTGCTTTTTTGCGAAAGAAATCTATGAAAAAATTTGCAGGAGTGAAATATTTGTATTACCTTTGCACCCGCAAATGAGAAATCAACCATTTGTTAAGGTATGGTGCCATAGCTCAGTTGGTAGAGCAAAGGACTGAAAATCCTTGTGTCCCCGGTTCGATTCCTGGTGGTACCACTTCAAAAAGCCGAATCTCTTCTAATGAGGTTCGGCTTTTTTTGTTGATCTTATATTCTTTCTTATCTCAGAATTCTCCTGTCTTTTTTCTTTCTTTTCATGTCAAAGTGAGACAGAAAAAGGCTTTTTGTCTGTTATTTTTCTTTCTTTGTCTGATATCTAACGGCTCTTTGCCGAATGTTTCGATACTTTTGCAACCGAATAAATTATTCTAACATCAACAAACCTGATTAAACAACTAGGCAAAATGAATGCAATCTTAAGTAAAACGAAACAAAGAAGTTTTCTTCTTGTGGCATTGTTGCTCATGGGATGTTTGCAGCTTTTAGCGCAGACACGCACCATCAAAGGTGAAGTGACAGATGCTCAAAATGGTGAAGCCCTCATTGGTGCTACCGTTATGGTAGAAGGGGGCAAGAATGGAACTGTTACCGATTTTGATGGTAACTTTGTCCTGCAAGTACCTTCTTCAGCCAAGAAGGTAAAAATCTCCTATATAGGATATTTAGACAAGGTGGTGGCTATCTCTGACAATATGAAGATAAAGTTGGAGTCTGATAGCCAGACGCTGACTGATGTCGTGGTAATCGGTTATGGTACTGCGCGCAAGAGCGACTTGACTGGTTCGGTGGCTACCGTGAAGGCGAAGGACTTCAACAAGGGACTCGTTTCTTCTCCAGAGCAGTTGATCAATGGTAAGGTATCTGGTGTGCAAATCATGTCAAACAGTGGTTCTGCCTCTGCTGGTAGTACCATCCGTGTGCGTGGTGGTGCCTCTCTAAATGCCAGCAACGACCCTTTGATTGTGCTTGATGGCGTGCCATTGGAGCAGGGCGGTATCTCTGGTAACTCCAGCAACTTCCTCTCTATGATCAACCCATCCGATATCGAGAGCATGACCGTATTGAAGGATGCTTCTTCTACAGCCATCTATGGTTCTCGTGCATCCAATGGTGTCATCATCATCACTACCAAGAAAGGACAGCAGGGTGGACTGAAGGTGAACTTCAATACCACCAATAGTGTACAGACTCGTGCGCAGATGGTGGATATGCTCGACTATGATGATTTTGTAAGCGTTATTAATAAATATGGTACAGCCAACCAGAAGTCATTGCTCGGTGATGCTCATACCGACTGGAATGACGAGGTTTATCGTACAGCTTTCGGAACAGACAATAACCTCAGCCTCGCTGGTAGCATAGGCAAGTTCTTGCCTTTCCGTGCTTCTGTAGGTTATTATAACCAGAGCGGTTTGGTGCGTAAGGACAATGTGGAGCGCTGGACCGGTAACATTGTGTTGACTCCTAGCTTCTTCCAAGACCACTTGAAGCTGACCATCAATGCAAAGGGTACTCTTAACAATAACTCATTTAATGCCGGTGGAGCTGTATGGGCAGCCGCAACATACAACCCAACCATCCCTGTATACTCAGGCAATAGCAACTATGGTGGTTATAATGAGGCTCTGGATGCTGATGGTTATCCAGTGAATGCGGGTGTGAGAAACCCTCGTGGTCTCGTAGACCAGTATGACTCTAAGAGTAAGGTGAGCCGTTTCATCGGTTCGATGGATGTGGACTATAAGGTTCACTTCTTGCCAGACCTCAAGCTCCATGCCACTCTCGGTGCCGACTATGCCAAGGGTGATGGTACTGTATACGTTCCAGCTGAGGCTGCTTCTGCCTTCAACAAGGATGAGGCTTTGAGCGGTAATGACTATAAGTATGGTCCTCAGAAGAATGAGAACCGACTCTTGACTCTCTATGCCAACTATGCCAAGTACTTTGAGAATATCAAGAGCAATGTAGACGTAACAGCAGGTTACGACTATCAGTATTGGAAAAGTTCTACTCCAGAATATTTCACAAAGAGTGCGGCAGGCACAACCCTGTCAACCGTAAAGGCATCAGATTACCGTCATGTACTGTTGTCATATTACGGACGTATCAACTATTCATTTGCTGGAAAGTACCTCTTGACGGCTACCATGCGTCGAGATGCTTCTTCTCGATTCTCCAAGGATAATCGTTGGGGTACTTTCCCATCAGTGGCTTTGGGCTGGACCTTGACCGAGGAACCTTGGTTGAAGGACAACAAGGTGCTCTCTAACTTGAAACTCCGTGCCAGCTATGGTGTAACTGGTCAGCAGGATGGTATCGGCAATTACAACTACTTGCCAGTATATACCTCTAGTGTGACTGGTGCCGAGGCATTGGTCAATGGCAACTATATCTATACCTATCGTCCAGAGGCATACGTGGAGAACCTGAAGTGGGAGACCACAACCTCTTGGAACTTCGGTCTTGACTTCGGATTCTTGAATGGACGCATCGGAGGTGCCATCGACTTCTACACCCGTAAGACCAAGGACCTCCTTGCCTCTGTACCAACAGCCGCAGGTACCAACTTCTCAAAGACCATCCTTACCAATGTGGGTAATGTGGACAGCAAGGGTATCGAAATCTCCCTCAATGCCACACCTATCCAGACCAAGGACTGGGAGTGGAACTTGAGCTATAACTTCACTTGGCAGAACATGAAGGTGAAGAACCTCTCACTCGTTCAGGGTGGAAGCCAGACCAATGTGAAGGTGGGTCCTTCTATCGATGCTTATCAGTTCCAGGTTCTCTCTGAGGGCTATGAGCCATATATGTTCTATGTATATCATCAGCTCTATGACCCAGAGACAGGCAAGCCAATCGAGGGCGCTTATGCCGACCTCAATGGCGATGGCGAGATCAATGATGCCGATCTCTATCGATATCACTCACCAGCCCCTAAGTATATTATGGGTTTGAGCACTTCTTTAAGATACAAGCAGTTTACCCTTGGTATGAGTTTCCGTGCCAACATCGACAACTATGTATATAATGGCATGGGCATGAGCACTGGCGCTTGGGAAACAGTTAGCTATAACAACTCACAGCTCAACAATCTCAATGCTAGCTTCCTCAAGACAGGTTTCAAGACCCGTCAGTATCTCTCAGATTACTACGTAGAGAATGCTTCCTTCTTGAAACTCGACAACTTGAGCTTGAGCTACAATGTAGGTAAGATTAGCAAGTGGGCTTCGCTCACCGTATCTGCGATGGTACAGAATGTATTCTGCATCACAGGCTATTCTGGTACAGACCCAGAGGTGCCTAATGGCATGGACAATTCATTCTATCCACGTCCTCGCACTTACTCTTTGAGTCTTGGATTTGAGTTCTAACAATCTAAACTGATAAGAAAAATGAAACTGAAGAATATATTATATAGTATGATGATGGGCACAGCCGTACTGACAAGTGCAACAAGCTGTGTTTCCGATCTCGATCAATATCCTCAGACGGAGACAACCTCTAAGGATGTATATACCAATCTTGCCAACTATGAGGCAGTGTTGGGTAAGATTTATGCTGCCATGGTAACCAGTGGTCAGGGCAAAGGTGGCGACAACAAGGACATGGAGTCCGTATTGAATAGTGGCAGTGGCTTCGACTACATGCGTATGTTCCTGAACATGCAGGAGTGTGGTACCGATGAGTTTGCTTCCACTTGGCTCACAGGTGAGCAGACCACAGGTTTGACTTATCTCTCTTGGGATGCCAACGATGCTTGGGTATCAGATATGTACTATCGCATCTACTACAACATCGCCCTCTGCAATGAGTTCCTTCGCAATGCCAATGGCGCTAGCTTTACAGGCAATGACGAGGTAAAGATGAAGGAGTATAAGGCTGAAGTTCGCTTCATGCGTGCCTTGTTCTATTATCATGCGCTCGATCTCTATCGCAATATCCCTATGGTAACAGAGAATGACCCTGTGGGCAGCTTCATTCCTCCTCGTGCTACTCCTCAGGAGACATTCGATTATATTGAGAGCGAGTTGAAGGACTGTGTAGGCGATATGCTTCCAGCATCTTCTTGCCCTTACGGTCAGGCTTCGCAGGGCGCAGCTTATACTTTGCTTGCCAAGCTTTACCTCAATAGCGAGGTATATACCGGTGTGGCTAAGTATGCCGAGTGTAAGGCGGCTTGCCAGCGGGTGATGAATATGGGCTACTCTCTGGAGAGCGATTACAGCAAGCTCTTCAATGCTGATAACGACAAGCGAACCAATGAGATAATCTTTGCTCTGCCAGTTTCTGCTGAGCATACAGTGAGTTGGGGTGCTTCTACCTATTTGGTTTGTGGACAGTTGAGTCTGTCGAATGCCAACCAAACTCCAGGCGACTTTGGTGCTACCAGCGGATGGAGTGAGTTCCGCTTGCGTTCTCAGTTTGTGGATAAGTTCAATGAGAATGATATCTATGCACAGGGCGAAGAGGCACAGGGTGATAAGCGTGCCAAGTTCTTTACCAATGGTCAGAGCAAGGATGTTACCAGTATGACGGATGAGACAACTGGCTACTTATCAGAGAAATGGTCTAATCTGAAAGATGATGGCACTACCGCATCCAATACAAGTAATGATGGTGTGGATACAGACTTCCCACTCTTCCGTCTTGCCGATGTTTACTTGATGTATGCTGAGTGTGTGGCTCGTCTGGGTGAGGATTGGGACAACTGGAATGGTGGTTCTGATGCTGAGGCTGAAACCCGCAAACAGGGTGCTATCTATTATATTAATAAGGTAAGAGAGCGTGCTGGCGCAGCTGATATTTGGAAAGACAACTTTGCTAGCGATGCTGACTTCCTCCAGTTTATTCTCGATGAGCGTGCTCGTGAGCTTTATCATGAGGGCTATCGCCGTACCGACTTGATCCGCTTCGGTCAGTTTACTACCAATAAGTATATCTGGCAATGGAAGGGTGGCACCCACGATGGTCAGGCAGTGGATAGCAAGTATAACATCTATCCAATCCCTAACACCGAGCTTACCGCAAATCCAAATCTTCACAATGACAACTATTAAGAAAAAGAACAATGAAAAAGATATTTAGAAACCTGATGATGCTTCTCTGCGCACTCACCGCCATGGTGAGCTGTGACGAGAGTGGCGACAAGATATACCTGGATGGCTTCAAGGCATCCGACTTGATGGCATCTACATCCGATGTGCTCTTGTCTGCTGACAACAGCAAGACGCTTGTGCTCTCTTTGGCATGGCAGAATCCTACCTTGCTTTCGAGCGATGAGACCAAGCCTGCTGGCAATGGCACACTCCACACTTATCTTCAGGCATCTCCTTCAGAGGATTTTGCCACAGCAAAGGATTACACAGTGACTAATCTTTCCAAGGCTTTCACGGGAGCAGATCTTAATGCCCTTGCCAAGGAGTTGAAAATGACTCCTGAACAGAGTGCTCCTATCTATTTCCGTATCAAGAGCCAGATGGGAGCCAATCTTGACTCTGTTTACAGCAATGTGTGTCAAGTGAATGTTACACCTTATATGATACACATGAATAAGATGACGCTCGTGGAAAAGGATGATAAGACTAAAGTTTTGACTTATCTTTATTCTCCTAATGAAGATGGCATTTATATTGGTTATATGAAAGCTTCTTCTTGGTTGAACTTCTATGGTAAGGAGAATGATGGAACCGTTTGGGGTAACTATGGCGCTGATGGTCATGTCTTCGAGGCAGATAATACAGAGAGCGCATATAATTTCTGGTTCCCAGGTCAGGCTGGTATCTACTATGCCGTTGTAGACACCAAGGCTAAGGAATGGAAGGCTACTTGGATGAAGGAATTCCAGTTGAATGGAGAGGCGATGACTTACGATGCGCCTAACTATGCTTGGGTGAAGGTAATCACTACCTCTGCTGATAATACTCCTATTCAGATAGTGGGTACTGGTGCAGAATACAACAAGGCTACGGGTACTGACGATGCAGCAGCTGTAGTTAAGACGATGAACTACACCCTTGCTGATGGCAAGATGACAGATGCTTCTGCCGCAGGCAGCGTAAACGTAGAGAAGGCAGGAACCTATACCGTTACCGTAAAGGTGGATGAGAATAGCGAACTGACTTACTCTATTGTAGCTGGCGACCAGACTACTCCAGAGCCAGAGGCAAGCAATACCCTCTGTATGTTTGATGAAAATGGCAATAACTTGAAGGCCGTGATGACTAAGGTGAGCGATGGTGTCTATACTTGCAAGTATACACCTGCAGCTTGGGAAAACTTTAAGTTTATCTATGTAGGAGAAAGCAAGGATGATAAGCAGACTTGGTATGGTAGCGAGCCTGAGGATGGCAAACTGTTTAATCTTGCTACAGAAAATTCATGGAACCTCTGGTTTAAGGATGATGTAACGGGAGGTGAGATGACCATTACAGCCAACCTCAACACCATGACTTGGAGTTACGAATAAATCGTGTTGTGCTTGCTCTTGTCAAAGGTTTGTGCAAACCTTTACACAAAATATTTTGAGAAGAGCAAGCTTATTCATTACAAGATAATAATAATTGTGCTATCTTTGCAGAAAATAGCAAGCTAGCCGTAAAAACCAAAATAAGACAATGAAGAATATTTTAGGTAAAGCCGTACTTTTGGCTTCTGCACTTCTCTTCTCTATCACGGGAACAAGTTGCAGCAATGATGATAACGCTACTCCAGAAAAGGAGAAAACATACGATATGAGTGGTTTCGCCAAGGGTGCCGATGTTAGTTGGCTCACTGAGATGGAAGCCAGTGGCGTGAAGTTTTATAATCAGAATGGCAAGGCTACTGAGTGTATGTCTCTGCTTCGTGATCTCGGCATGAACTCTATCCGCTTGCGTGTATGGGTAAATCCTGCGGATGGATGGAATGGTAAGGATGATGTAGTCGCCAAGGCTTGGCGTGCTCAGCAGCTGGGTATGCGCTTGATGATCGACTTCCATTACTCTGATACTTGGGCTGATCCAAGCAAGCAGGGCGTGCCAGCGGCCTGGAAGAACTATAGTTTCGATGAGATGAAGCTGGCTGTTGCCAATCATACCAAGGATGTGCTCTCTGCCTTGAAGGAAAGAAATATCGACGTAGAGTGGGTGCAGGTGGGCAATGAGACCACCGATGGTATGCTCTGGAATGATGCCGAAGGTGACGATGCCATCAAGGTAACAGGTCGTGCCTCTAAGAATATGGCTAACTTCGCTGCCTATATCAATGCGGGTTATGATGCAGTGAAGGGTGTTTATCCTAACGCCAAGGTCATCGTACACTTGGACAAGGGTAACAATCTCGGTCAGTACACCTGGATGTTTGATGGCTTGAAGCAGAATGGTGCCAAGTGGGATGTTATCGGCATGTCGCTCTATCCAGACTGGATTACCGACCAGACTTGGGAACAGGTATCAGATGCTTGTCTCAATAACATCAAGACCCTCTCCGAGAAGTATGGCTGCGATGTTATCATCTCAGAGATTGGTATGGTGTGGAACTCAGAGAATGCCGCTCCATTCCTCAAGAAGATGGTGGATGGATGCAAGCAGATCTCTACCTGTGAGGGCGTATTCTATTGGGAACCAGAGTGCTCTAACAACTGGAATGGCTACGACAAGGGTGCCTTCGACAATACGGGTAAGCCTACTGCGGCTTTAGACGCATTCAAGTAAACAACTAAGTATATATGATGATAGGGTATAAGAAAATGACATTGGCTACTTTCGCCTTGGCTCTCTCTGCGATGAGCATGGCGCAAAGTAGGAAGGTAATCAACTTGCCATCGTGGGACTTCTCTCGCGATGGTAAGTCGTGGACGCAAGTGCAAGTGCCTCACGACTGGGCTATCGCTGGTCCTTTCGACAAGAAATGGGACCTCCAGATGGTGGCTATCGAACAGAATGGCGAGAAGGAGAAGACCGAGAAGTCTGGTCGCTCTGGTGCGCTCCCTTGGATAGGCGAGGGTGAGTATCGCATGAACCTCACGCTGCCTAAGGGATATAAGCGTGCCGTCTTGGTATTTGATGGAGCTATGAGCCAACCAGTGGTAAGCGTGAATGGCAAGGAGGCTGGCAAATGGGCTTACGGCTACAATGCCTTCCGTATCGACATTACGCCATACGTGCAGTTTGGTGGCAAGAAGAATCTTGTGGAGGTTCACCTCAAGAATGTGGAGGAGAGCAGTCGCTGGTATCCTGGTGGCGGACTCTATCGCCCAGTGAAGGTGGAGCTTTATGGCGATGTCAACTTCTCTACTTGGGATACCTTTGCCCGTACCATCCATGCTACCAAGGCAGAGGCTGAGGTAGAGGTAGATGCGCTCTTGCAGGGTAAACTGGGCAAGAATGGTCGCACCGTCATTGCTCTGGCTGATGAAGCAGGCAAGGTTGTGGCGCAGCAAACGATCAATGGTGCCAATCCTACCATCAAGACTCAACTCAAGATAGACAATCCTGAGCTTTGGTCGCCAGAGAATCCTTATCTCTATCAGCTCAAGTTGACCCGCTATGAGGGCAAGAAAGTAGCAGATGTCCAGACGCTCAAGACAGGTGTTCGTACCATCTCTGTATCCAAGGACAATGGATTCCAGCTCAATGGCATCACCCGTAAGATAAAGGGCGTCTGCCTGCATCATGACCTCGGTCCGCTTGGAGCAGCAGAAAACAAGGCTGCTCTCATTCGCCAAATCAAGATGATGAAGGCGATGGGCTGCGATGCCATTCGTACAGCTCACAATATGCCTTCTACCATGCAGATGGAAATCTGTGATTCGCTCGGTATGATGGTGATGGCGGAGAGCTTTGATATGTGGATCTATCCTAAGTGTAAGAATGGCTATGCCCGCTTCTTCAAGGAGTGGAGTGACAAGGATATCACCAATCTGGTAAAGCACCATCGCAATCATCCTAGCATCATCATGTGGAGTATTGGCAATGAGATACCTGAGCAGTGGAGCCAGGAGGGCGTGCAGATAGCCAAGCATTTGCAGGACATCTGCCATCAGTATGATCCTTCTCGCCCTGTGACCCAGGGTATGGACAGGGCAGAGGATGCCTTGAAGTCAGGCTTTGCCCAAGTGATGGACGTGCCGGGATTCAACTATCGCGTACATAAGTATTATAAGAATATCGAGCAGTTGCCTCAGGGATTCCTCTTGGGCAGCGAGACGGCATCTACCGTTAGCTCACGTGGGGTGTATAAGTTCCCTGTCGTGGTGCAAAACAAGGACAAGAACCCCTATCCTGATGGTCAGTGTTCTAGCTACGACACGGAGTATTGCTCTTGGAGCAACCTGCCAGATGATGACTGGAAGATGCAGGACGACTACAGCTGGGTAATCGGTGAGTTCGTTTGGACAGGCTATGACTATCTGGGTGAGCCAACTCCATACGATGAGTATTGGCCATCACGCAGCAGCTACTTCGGCATCTGCGACTTGGCTGGTCTGCCTAAGGATCGTTATTATATGTATCGTGCCCGTTGGAATGAGCATCGGCATACCACCCATCTCTTGCCTCATTGGAACTGGGCAGGACGTGAGGGACAGGTAACCCCAGTATATTGCTACACCGATGGTGTGGAGGGCGAACTCTTTGTCAATGGCAAGAGCCAAGGACGTGTCCACAAGGATAAGTCTAGCCGCTTGGATCGTTATCGTCTGCGTTGGAACAATGTGAAGTATGAGCCAGGAGAAATCCGTGTGGTAACATACAATGAGTATGGTGACAAGATAGGTGAGGACGTAAAGCGCACTTCTGGCGAACCAACCCAGCTGCATTTCAGCGTGGAGACTCCTGACCATGCTGAGAAAGCTTGCTGCGTAGAGGGATGCACCGATGAGCATAACACTGTGCTCAAGGCAGATGGCAATGACCTCGCCTTCATCACCGTGGGCCTCTTGGACAAGGACGGCAACGAGTGCCCACTTGCTGATGACGAGTTGACCTTTGAGGTAACAGGCGCTGGCACCTTCAAGGCAGCATGCAATGGCGATGCCACCTCTTTGGATTCATTTACCCAGCCACAGATGAAACTCTTCTCAGGCAAGCTCGTAGTCATTGTACAGAGCAAGGCGCAGAAGGGCAACATCACGTTCAAGGTGAAAGATGCCAAGAGAAATATAGAGAAATCTATCAACTTGCAGGCTATGTAAATAAGATTAGCCTAACTTCAATATTTCAAAAAATGCAACTTAAAAGGCTCAGGATGGATGTCCTGAGCCTTTTTTATACTCTTAAATTTATATTATTTTTCACTTTTTTATTCAATCTCTTGGTATTCTGCTAGATATTGTTTACTTTTGCAATAAATTAGCAATATCGAGTTCAAATGAAAGAAACATGGAAATTGATAGCACTGATGGTTATTGCTGTTGGAGCTATTTTAGGCTATGCCTTCGTCCCCGAGCAGGTGGCGGAACGATTGCAGCTCAAGCAAGTGGGCTTGGAGGCATTGACCGGTAAGTCGGAAGAATCGTTGGCCGAGGAAGTTGAGGCTCAAGATACAGTGAAGGAAGAGGTGGATACCACTTCCCAGAGAGTATTGATATTTGGAGATTCCATGTCGGAATATTTGGCATATCGTTTTTCCGATTATACCAATAAGAATGGGCATAGCCTCACTTGTGTCACCTGGTGCAGCTCGGGTACGCGCAACTGGGCTTCTACCGATACCTTGAGTCATTATATCCAGAAGGTACGTCCTACCCACGTCTTTGTATGCTTGGGTAGCAATGAGTTGTATACAGCCGATATGAAGGGGTGTGAGAAGCGCATCCGTGCCATCTTGGACAAGATAGGCAATATCCCAACGATATGGATTGGTCCACCAAACTGGTGTGAAGACAAGGGCTATAACAAGCTCTTGCTCCATGTGATGGGTGCTAAGAGATATTATCCAAGCTACAAGCTCACCTTTGAGCGCCAGCAGGATGGCAGGCATCCTACGATGAAGGCGTCTGCGATGTGGGCAGACAAGATCATAGCTTGGATGAACGAGGGGCATTCCGTGCATCCTTTCAGAATGGAACAGCCTACGGAGCGCAATAGGCATTATCGACAGGTTACTATCTTGCCTCCAGGAGCTAAGCACAAGCCAACGGCTGCCCAAGATTCCTCTCTGATAGGAGGAGAAAATCCACAGGCTTTGCCAGAGGGTGAAGTATCCCCTTCGTCCCCTGCCGTATCTGGTGGAGAGGCAAGCGCGCCAAAACATGCAGAACGAAAGGATTCCATCTGATGAGTGTTCCATCTGATGAGGAATCTTGTTTTAATAACTACATTACGGAATATATACATATATGGATTATACGACATTTAGTTTAGCCCTGCTATTCATTCCCTTTTTAGCGGTCTATACTATACTGAGAAATTACTCTCGCACGGCGATGATGATGTATGTCATCTGCTTCAGCCTGTTTATTGCCTATCAGGTGAATGGCACGATAATGTGGCTCTTGCCGCTCACCGCTTGCATCAACTATGCCATCACCCAGGAAATGCGACTCCATGAGGGCAGGGCGCGCAAAGCTTTGCTCACCTTGGTCATCGGCATCGACTTGGCATTGCTGTGCTATTTCAAGTATACCAATTTCATTATTGGGGATGTGCTGAACGCCATGCTTTCCACCAATTTCTCCCTCCAGTCCATTGCCTTGCCTGTGGGAATCTCGTTCTATACCTTCCAGGCCATCAGCTATGCGGTGGATACTTACAAGCGCAAGTTTGACATGGAGGTTACCTTGCTGGAGTATTGCTTCTATCTCACCTTTTTCCCTCTCTTGATGGCGGGACCTATCACCCGAGCCAGCAATCTGATTCCGCGATTGAAACGTAATCAGCAGGCTTCCTCTCGTATGTTGTGGACGGGCTTGTTTCTCATCATGCTTGGATTGGTGAAGAAGAACGTGTTGAGCGACTATATCGCACAGTTCAACAACTGGGTGTTTGATGCTCCACAGACATTCTCAGGCTTTGAGAATGTAGCGGCTCTTTTGGGCTATCCCGTTCAGATATTCCTCGATTTCTCGGGTTATAGTGATATGAGCATTGGTGTGGCTGCCATCTTGGGCTTTTATCTGCCCGACAACTTCTATTTCCCATACCGTTCGCTCAGTGTCACGGAGTTTTGGCGTAGATGGCATATCTCGCTGTCTTTCTGGTTCCGCGACTATGTGTATATCCCATTGGGAGGCAATCGTAAGGGCACGCTGCGTATGTATCTGAATAATTTCCTGACCATGCTTGTGGCTGGTCTTTGGCATGGCTCGTCATGGATGTTTGTCATCTGGGGTGCCTTGCATGGCTTTGGCTTGGTGGTGCATAAGTTCTTTAGCCGCCAGTTGGGCATCAAGATTCCTTCCACATCGGTGGGCAACTTCTTGAGTTGGTTCCTCACTTACGTGTATGTTTGTATTGCATGGTCGTTCTTCCGTGCCGCGGATTTGGGAAAGTTGGGCAGTATGTATCAGAAGGTATTCTCTGATTTTAGCCTCGACTACTTGGTGCCTTTCTTCAATGCCCGCACGGGTTGGGTGGTGTGTGTCTTCGGAGTGATGCTCTCTTATCTCTTCACTGAGCGTCAGTACAAGCGCATGCAGTTGCGCTTCATCACTTTGCCATGGGGCGTAAAGTTGATACTCTTCTTGGTTTGCTTGCAGTTGGTGGTGCAGATGTCGCAGGAGAATGTGCAGCCATTCATCTATACGCAGTTTTAAGGATGGTACTGCAAGACGGCTATTCTGGCTCTTCAGCCCACGGTCTAGGCTTGGACCGTGCGCTATTCCGTTAGACCTGAACACTGTCTGGGCTTGGACCGTGCGCTGTTCCGTTAGGACAGGACACTGGCGGCATAGGTTACAATGTACTGTCAGTGCTGGATAGCTGCCTGACAGCGATGCATGCCCCACATTGTTAGATTTTTCAGATTCAAATTCTGATTCTCTCTTCACTCTTCACCTTTCGCTCCGAATCCCCTGTGTTTATCGGCTTTCTGAGAGGTGAAGAGTGTTTGCCACTCTTCACCCTCTCTTCACCTCTCTTCACCTTTGGATGGCCTCTTCTTTCTTGGGTGAAGGGTGGTGAAGAGAGGGTGAAGAGCTGGAACGGCTCTTCACCCGTATAAGCTCTTGATATATAGTGTGTTAACTGTGAAAGGTGAAGAGTGAAGGGTATTCCGCCTTTTTGGTTAGAGGCCATTGTCCTCATGACTAAATACAGAAATGGAGATAAAAATAGACGAGTAAGAGATGAAGCCTCTTGCTCGTCTATTCATATTCAAGGGAGGTTGAACTTATTATTCATAACTCAAGGTATATGCCTCAAACTCATTGTCAAAGCCATTGTGCTGAAAATTGATGCATTCACGTTTCCCTGTAGTTGTCGTTACATAAACCTCATCAGTAGGAAATGCGCCGTCTGGGAACATGGCATCTGTTAAGAGTTTAAACATAGAGTCAGGACATTTTAATAAATTAGCCGCTGCATTCTGTAGCATGTTCTGGTTGGATTTCATTTTGATGACGGGAGCATCTCCCATCTCTGTATCCATTAATTCCAAAGAGAAGTCGGAAGTTAATTCTTCGTCCTGCATGACTTCCATGTATAGGCGGGCTACCAACAAGTATTTATTATCTGCCACGATGGCACTTGCGATATGCAGTTGGCTATTCTCTTCATCTCTGATGATAAACAATCTCATGTTTGCATACTTTCCAAAACCTCTTTTTGAGCCTCCTTCTAGAGGACTCACATTTCTTCCGTAATTGTATTTCCCTTTTTCGTAATCATACTTCATCCATACAGGGAAGCCTTTTTGAGCGTTACTGGCATCGTTTACTATGTCGATAGTTTCACAGAAATTACCTTTTATCCAGCCCAGTTTTGCGTTGCCCTTGCCTGGGTTGCCATCATATTCCTGAGCTGTTGCAATAACGTTGAACCATCCGTTTACAGGCTCTTGTTGAGTACTTGGTACAATCATCCAGTCGCCTTTGTTAGGATGATAAACATCTGTATATGCTCCCGTTGCGTTGCTGGCTCTGTAAAGTTTAGCCTCAGTGTCGGAATAGAAGATCTTGCTGTAAGTGTCCATGGAACCTCCGTCTGAATACCATGCCATCACTTTACCACTTGTGGCGTTTGGCAATCGGCGCACATTGACACCTTCTGCTTTCACTTTTACGAAGCGTGATGAGGCGGGAATCTTAACTTTAAAGCCTTGTGAATTAGCAGTCTGTGATATTCCTAGACATAGTGCAATACCAGCAATGTAGGTTGCCATTTTCTTCAATGATACTCTTCTTTTCATAATTGTTGTTGTTGTTTATGTGAATACTATTCGGCTGCAAATATAGTTTTTTTTTCTTAAACTTCCAAATTTTTTCATGCAATTCTTGCAGGTTTCGGATTTTTTTCATTACTTTTGCACATATAATGCATTATAATGATTTAAACTGATAAAATGTCAATAAATATACATCGTTTATATAGTCTTTGGGTGATGCTGCTTGTTTCGCTTGTAGCTTCAGCCCAGCGTTTCGTCAATGTGGCACTGGAGGGAGGACAAACCATCTGCTCCATCACCCAAGACGAAGAGGGATTGATGTGGATAGGTACCGATAATGGTCTCTTCAGTTACGATGGCTATCATGGGTATCGCCACTATGTGGATCATGCTTTCAGCAATACGCGCGTCAATGCACTTGCCGTAGAGAAGAACATTCTCTATATGGCTACCGTGAATGGCGTGTTGCAGTTTGATATGCATGCCGATGTATATGTGAAGAATGCAGCAGTGGATTCCTATCAGGACGAGACCAAGCGCAAGACCATCAAGGAGCTTCGTGTGCTGGATATGAAGAATAAGAAGGCGAGCTATGGTAGCGAGGTATATGCTCTCTTGCACACACCTAAGGGCACATTGGTGGGTTCGCTCTCAGGTCTTTACTTGGGCAAGCGACTCGTGCCACTCAGAGCCGGTGCGCAGCCTCTGGTCAATGCCTTGCATTATGACCAGCAGCGCCAGTGTTACTGGATAGGAACGGAGGGAGCTCTCTATTGCGCTGACTTGCAGCTCAAGAACTTCTCCAAGATAGAGGAACTGAATGGAAACTCCGTGAAGTGCTTGGCAGAAGATGCTGAGGGCAAGCTCTATATCGGAACCGACAATGGACTCTTCAGTCTCTCCATCAACAATGTCATCGAGCATTATGTCCATGACTCGCGCGATGCAGCCTCTATCCCCAACAACATCGTGTGGGCTTGCTTCGTGGACAAGTGGCAGAATGTGTGGATAGGTACCGACAATGGCTTGTCGCGCCTCTCCACACATACCTATTATACATATACTCCGCTCGACAAGGTAACCTTTACGGGCGAGGGCAACTGCCTGCATGCCATCATCCAGACCAAGGATGGCGACTGGTGGCTTGGCGGCACCAACGGACTGATACGCCAGGGCAACGTCTGGTATAAGCAAAACAATAAGTACTATCCGCTCACACACAACCGAGTGCGCAAGATATATGAAGACCATGATGGCGATGTGTGGGTATGTACCGACCATGGCATCAATCTCTTTAATCGTAGCACCCAGCAGATGATGAACTTCATCGTCTATGACAAGACGGGCAAGTATTCCACCACTTGGGCTTACGACATCGTGCAGGATAAGGACGGCAAGATGTGGATGGCATCCTATAATGGAGGTATCTTCGTGATGGACAAGTCTCGACTGAAGGCTGCCATCTATAAGGATGCGGCTCCTACGGCTTGGGGCACAGCTACCTGCATCGCCGATTATCATTTCTCTGACCAAGGCAAGAATGCCCTCTCGGGCTTGCACATCGGTCAGCTCGTGGTGGATGGCAATGGCAATATCTGGGCTTCTAGCTATAACCGCCTGGACTGCATCAATCCTAAGAACATGGTGGTATTGCATCCTACCAACTCAGAAGTGATTAACTATCTGATGTGCGATAAGATGGGCAATATCTGGGTGGGCAATAATAGCGAGGTGAAATGCTACTTTGCCACCATACCATTGCAGGGCGGCAAGTTCGACCCTAAGATTTGGAAGATAGATGGCAAGGTGAGCACCATGTGCGATGTGGAAGGCAAGGTGTGGGTGATAACGGGCAATGAGTGCTGCATCATCGACCCTGCTGGCGAGAGCAGTCGCTTCATGATACCATCCATCAGTCCGCTAACAGCCTATTATTCTCCTATCACCCACGAGGTGGTGATGGGTGGCAATGACGGCTTTGTTACCCTGCGTGCCGATATGACTAAGCCTAAGGGTAAGCTGCCACAGTTGCTCCTGGCAGGTATCACGGTGAATGGCAAGCCAATGCAGGAAGTGATGCTTGGTGAGGAAATGGATGCAGATGATGCCATCGCTCCTCGTTACATGAAGAAGCTGGAACTGAAGAGCGATGAGAACAATTTTACGCTCCATCTTACCGACCTTCCATTCTCTGACCATCCATCGGGCGTCTACGCCTACAAGTTGGAGGGCAGCGACAATGACTGGCATTTCCTGAAGAGTAGCCAGATAGATATCGCCTATAATGGACTCTCTTATGGCAATTATCGCCTCACCGTGCATCTGGTAGATGGTGAGGGCAATGTGGGCGAGGAAGTCTATGCGCTCGATGTCTCAGTATTGCCACCATGGTATCTCTCATTGTGGTGCAAGATATTCTATGTTACTGCGCTCATCGTGTTCATCGCATGGCTCGTAAGCTTCTACTTCCTGCGCAAGGAATTGGCTGAGGAACGGAGACAGAAAGCTGAAATCGTGGATCAGGTTAATGCCCGCATGGACTTCTATAAGCGACTCTCCCAGAGCCTGCGTACAGCAGTGGAGCATCAGTCATTTGTAGAGGTGACAGATCTGATTAACAAGACGCTTGATGTGGATGCCGAGCCCGTGCAAGTAGCTGTGGTAAATCCTTTGACTACAGGCGAGAAAGAAACTGCTAAGTTAGTTGCTATCCAGGACAACTCTGGACAAGAGCAGGAGATGGATGAGGCTGATCGTAAATTACTTGATGAGATTACACAAGCCATTGAGAAGAATATGATAGATTCCGACTTCAATGTGACGAAGTTGCAGGAAGTTATAGGCATCGGAGGCAAGCAACTGTATCGCAAGTTGAAGGCGCTGACTGGGCATACCCCTGTGGAGTATATCCGAGACATGCGTATGCGCAAGGCAGCAAAACTGCTTAGCGCAGGTAAGTTTAGCGTATCGGAAGTCATGTATACTGTTGGCTTCTCCAATAGCAGTTACTTCTCCAAGTGTTTCTCTAAGACTTATGGTATGACTCCAACGGAGTTTATGAAGAAAAGTTGAGGTCTTATGACTCATAGATAAAAAGGCAGTCAGTGAAAAACTGACTGCCTTTTTTTAGCTACAATATAGAAAAAATGCCTTTTCTGCTGTCATTATTGTTAAAATGTAAGTATTTTCCTTTTTATTGTTTATTTTATCCTCATTAAACTTGTATAGTTTCTAAAAAAATCGTAATTTTGCACCCGCTTATTATTAAATATGTACAAGAAAAAAATAATTATTAATTTTATAACAAACATTTAGAAACAAGGATGAGAAGATTAACTCTTTTACTTGTCTCTCTTGTTTTGCTGTCTATCCAATCAGCCCTGGCACAAGCTTTTAGTGTCAAGGGACAGGTGTTGTCGGCTGATGACAATGAGCCTTTGATTGGTGTGGCCATTATGCAAGAGGGAACATTAAATGGCGTAGTGACCGATATTGACGGTAACTATACCATCGAAATTAAGGGTGCTTCCAAGGCCACACTGGCATTCTCATATGTCGGTATGGTTACGCAGAAGCACGCTGTCAATGCACAGACCAAGACACTGAACATCACCCTTGCTCCTGATTCCAAGATGATGGACGAAGTGGTTGTGGTGGCGTATGGCGTGAGAAAGAAGGGAACCATTGCGGGTTCCGTGTCTGCCGTAAAGTCTGAAAAGATAGAAAATGTGCCGGCGGCAAGCTTCGACCAAGCTTTGCAGGGACAGAGTACTGGTTTGCAGGTCATCTCTTCTTCGGGTGAACCTAGCAAGGCGGCTACCTTCCAGATCCGTGGTACCAACTCTATCAACTCCGGCAAGTCGCCACTCTTTATCCTTGACGGTGTGCCAATCTCAAGCTCTGATTTCAACACCTTGAGTCCTAACGACATCGAAAGTATCTCTGTATTGAAGGATGCTTCTTCTACCTCTATTTATGGTGCACGTGCTGCCAATGGTGTGGTTGTCATCACTTCCAAGCGAGGCTTGGCAATGGACAAGGCGAAGATTACGCTCCGTGCACAGTATGGTTTCTCTGAGTTGGCACAGACCAACTGGAAAATGATGAATACCGATGAGCGTATCCAGTTTGAGAAAGAAGTAGGTCTGGATACAGGTAAGGATTACAATCTCCTTTCAAGAGTAAACGTAAACTGGCTGGATGAGGTGTTCAACGACCGCGCTCCGCTGCAGAGCTACGAACTCTCTATCAACCGTGCTACCGACCGCTTGAACTACTATGTTTCTGGTGGTTTCTACGATCAGGACGGTATCGCACAGAATTCAACCTTCCGCCGTTACAACATCCGTACCAATGCAGATGTAAAGGCAGGAAAGTGGTTGAAGGTAGGTACCAACACCATGGCTGCCTATGAGGAGGCTCAGCAGGCTGATGATGGTAGCTATACTACCGTTACTCCTATTTCTGCATGCCGATTCATGCTGCCTTACTGGAATCCTTATGCCAAGGATGGCAGTCTGGCTTCACTTGCTGCAGGCAACTGGGCTGGAACCAGCGAGAACCCTATCGTTTACATGGGCTTGAATCCTATCAAGAACAAGAAATATAAGGTGCTCTCTACCATGTATGCTGAAATCTATCCGATAGAGAATCTGACTATCCGTACTCAGTTCGGTGCCGATTTCACCCATTCTACAGCGTTCCTCCAGTCGTTCCCAAGTCTCTCTTCAAATAACGGACAGGGTACAGCGGCACGCCAGAGCAGCGATGCCATCAACTTGACAGAGACCACTACGGCTAACTACCGTTTCACCCTGAACGATATCCATTCGTTCAACGTGATGCTGGGTCAGGAGGCTGTTAATTTCCACTCAGAGGGTTTCCAGGTATATTCAAAGGGTCAGACCAGCGATCTCCTGACCAATGTATCATCAGGTACACGTGCCAGCCGCTGGGCAGATTCATCTTCAGATTACTCTTACCTGTCATTCTTCATGCGTGGCGAGTATAACTATAAGGAGCTCTACTATGCCGACTTCTCTCTGCGTACCGATGCTTCTTCACGTTTCGGTAAGGATCATCGCTGGGGTACATTCTGGTCGCTCGGTTTCATGTACAACGTGAAGTCTACCGACTGGCTGAAGGATATGAAGTGGCTCAGCACAGCCCAGATTGCCGTAAGTACAGGTACATCGGGTAACTCTGAGATTCCTAACTATTATCACCTGGCTTTGGTTTCTGGTGGTGCCAACTACGATGATACTGCCG